>Ga0206858_1015_pt1 | contig 58989 bp, 41 predicted proteins | sample Alteio_BWOrgCont_46_FD_152622 | JGI IMG/M metagenome (GOLD analysis project Ga0206858, IMG submission 152622) | Enriched cells from forest soil in Barre Woods Harvard Forest LTER site, Petersham, Massachusetts, United States -... | ecosystem: Environmental > Terrestrial > Soil > Temperate forest >... | reverse complement strand
AGTTATAGATCATTACCGGTTTGAATACGTTTAGCTCGAAATGCCCCATGGCGCCTCCTACGTTGATGGCTACATCGTTGCCTAATACTTGTGCCGCTATCATTGTCAGCGCTTCGCATTGGGTTGGGTTTACTTTGCCGGGCATTATGGAGGAACCTGGTTCGTTGTCGGGGATGAAGAGTTCGCCGATTCCTGAACGTGGACCGCTGGATAACATCCTTACATCGTTGGCGATTTTCATTAGGCTTACGGCAATTGTTTTTAATGCACCATGGGCTTCTACTATTGCATCGTGTGCGGCTAAGGCTTCAAATTTATTTTCGGCTGTTACGAATGGTAAGCCTGTTAGGGTTGCAATATGTTTTGCTACATTTTCGGAATAACCTTCCGGCGTGTTGATGCCGGTGCCTACTGCTGTTCCACCTAATGCCAGTTCGCTTAAATGAGGTAATGTGTTTTTAATTGCTTTTAAACCGTGGTTTAATTGTGATACATAACCGCTGAACTCCTGTCCTACCGTTAGTGGTGTGGCATCCATAAAATGGGTGCGACCGATTTTTACTACGTTCATGAACTCCTTGCTTTTTACAGCTAGAGTATCACGTAGTTTTTCGATGCCCGGGATGGTTACTTCCAATAGAATTTTATATGCCGCAATGTGCATGGCTGTTGGAAAGGTATCATTGCTGGATTGCGATTTATTTACATCATCGTTTGGATGGATGAATTTTTCTTTGTCTTCTAATTTGCCGCCGTTTAGTACATGTCCTCTGTAGGCTACTACTTCGTTTACGTTCATGTTGCTTTGGGTGCCGCTGCCGGTTTGCCATACTACCAGTGGGAAGTACTCATCGAGCTTGCCTTCTAATATTTCATCGCATACTTTGCCGATTAGGTCTGACTTTTCTTTTGGCAACACGCCTGCTTCGAAATTGGTGATAGCAGCTGCTTTTTTCAGGTAGGCGAATGCTTTGATGATTTCTTTTGGCATCCGGTTGATGTCCTGAGCAATTTTAAAATTGTCGATACTGCGTTGCGTTTGTGCGCCGAAATAGGCTTCTGCAGGCACTTTTACTTCGCCCATGGTATCTTTTTCAATTCTGTAATTCATGATTGGCTTTTATTGATTTGTTATTATTGGAGGGCAAAGGTAGCCCATAATACAAATGAGTGGGAAACAGAATAAATTATTTTCCTGTGAAAAGTGGAGAACGTTTTTCTAAAAAGGCTGCAACGCCTTCTTTCATATCTTCTGATGCAAAGCAATCTCCAAAAGATTCAATCTCTTTATCATAGCCACTTTTGCCGTTTGTATAAGCGCTATCGCTTACTACTGCTACATTAATACAATCAATTATTCTTGCAATAGCTAAAGGTGCTTTGTTTTTAATTGTTGTGATGAGTTCTTTTGTTTTTGATAATAAGTCCTGAGGAGTTGTTATGTAGTTTACCAATCCGTATTGCAATGCTTCGTTGGCTGTAATCATTGAACCGGTCATCATCATTTCCATGGCTTTGCCTTTGCCTACTAATTGTGTAAGGCGTTGCGTGCCGCCATAGCCGGGTATTAATCCTAAATTGATTTCAGGTTGGGCAAATTTGGCATTATCACTGCATAAGCGGAAATGACATGCCATTGCTAATTCGCAACCCCCACCTAATGCAAAACCGTTTACGGCGGCTATTACAGGCTTGTGGCAATTTTCTATTTTATGAAAAACATCTTGTCCTGTTTTGGCAACTTTTACACCTTCTTCTTTTGTTAAGCCTGCAAACTCTGTTATGTCTGCTCCTGCTACAAATGCTTTTGGACCGTTGCCGGTTATTATAACTGCTTTTATATCATTGTTGCTATATACTTCGTCCATGGCTTTATCTAAATCAGCCATTACCTGTTTGTTTATTGCATTTAATTTTTCGGGACGGTTGATGGTGATTATGAAAATACCATTCTCGATTTCTGTTAGAAGCGTTGAATACATTGGAGGCGATTTATATTTAGCAATCAGTTTTAGATTCCTCGTGTCCTTCGTGCGTATTTTCTTTTATGCTTTGTGGTAAAATTTAACCACTAAGCGCACAAAGTTTTTCACAAAGATTCACAAAGTTAAATTCATTGATAAGCATCAAGACTACAATCGAAGAACATTGTTTAAAAGTCTCTATGTTCTTTTACCCAATCTTTTATATAAGTAGCTATATCACTTTTAAGTTCATCGTGTCCTTAGTGGTCATTTTCCTTTGTGTACTTTGTGGTGAATTTAACCACGAAGCACACAAAGTTTTTTCACAAAGAATCACAAAGTTGAATTCGTTCATAAGCATCAAGACTATAATCGAAGAACATTGTTTAAAAGTTCCTATGTTCTTTTACCCAATCTTTTATATAAGTAGCTATATCACTTGTTGATGTTCCCGGTGGGAATAATTTGCCTACTCCCATTTCATTCAAAGCTTTCATGTCATCTTCGGGTATTATTCCTCCTCCTGTGAGCAATACATCGTTCATTTCTTTTTCCTTCATCAATTGAATAATTTTAGGAAAGATGGTATTGTGTGCGCCGCTTAATGTACTGATGCCTATTGCATCAGCATCCTCTTGTAATGCAGCATTCACCACCATTTCGGGAGTTTGGCGCAAGCCGGTATAGATTACTTCCATGCCGGCATCCCTTAGAGCAGTGGCTATAATTTTGGCACCACGGTCATGACCATCTAATCCTACTTTGGCTACTAATACTCTTATTGGGCGGTTCATCTTGGTGAATTGTCAATTGTGAATGGTAAAATGATATTGCTATTTTAAAAAATGCTCAATGCTCAATTAGATACAGATGCCCACCATCTTTCACAATTCACTATTGACCATTGACAATTAAAGTTACCCAAAAATTGCAGTTGCTGTTGCAATGCGTTTTATGGTTTCTTCTTTGCCGATTGTTTCTGCAATTACAAATACCGGTGGACCGAATTTTCCTCCTACCAACATGATACGTAATGGTAATTGTAGTTCGCCGGGTTTAATACCTTTTTCTGTTGCTAGTTCTTTAAAAATATTTTCACTTGTAATTGCATCAAATGAATCCGATATTTGGAATTTCTGAATCAATGTTTCGAAGAAATCTTTCTTTGCTTCGTTCCATTTTGGCTTTACAGATGCTTCATCAAATGTTTTGGGAGCTTCAAAAAAGAATATGCCTTGTGTATAAAAATCGGGCAATAAGGTGCAACGTTCTTTTATCAGCTCAATTACTTTTTCTAAATTACTATCATCGTTTATTGTAATTCCGTTATCAATGAAAAGTTGCGCCACTTGTGCCTTGTACTTTGTTCCTTGTTCCTTCTTAATCCATTCATGATTGAACCATTTTGCCTTTTCATAATCGAATTTGGCGCCGCCTTTATGTACTCTTTCGGTTGAAAATTTTTCAATCAATTCTTCCATTGAAAATATTTCCTGTTCTGTTCCATCATTCCATCCTAATACCGCTAACAGGTTTATAAAGGCTTCGGGTAAAAAACCGATTTCTTTAAAGCCTTTCACTTCTCCTGCTGCATCTTTCCAATCCATTGCATATACAGGGAAACCTAAGCGGTCGCCATCACGCTTGCTTAATTTTCCATTGCCATCGGGTTTTAATATTAAGGGAAGATGTGCCCATTTTGGCATAGCATCTAACCCAAATAAATATTTCCATAATAAAATATGAACCGGTGCACTTGGCAGCCATTCTTCTCCCCGGAACACATGGCTTATCTTCATTAAATAATCATCTACTACTACCGCCAAATGATAAGTAGGCATTCCATCTGCCTTTAATAATACTTTATCATCTACACTGTTTGTATCGAATTTTATTTCGCCCCGTATCATGTCTTCAAAATCGTAATGCTCATCGGGGTTTACTTTTATACGTATTACATGCGGCGTTCCGACATCTAATAATTTTTTTGTTTCTTCTTCGGATAAGCTGATGGAGTTTTTCATATTGCCACGGGCATTGTAGTCGTATTGCAAACTATGGCTGCCTTTGGTTTTCAGCCTTTCACGCATGGTTTCAATTTCTTCCGGCGTATCAAAGGCGTAATATGCTTTACCTTCTTTTACTAACTTATCAGCGTATTCTTTATAGATAGCTTTACGTTCGCTTTGGCGATATGGACCATAAGGACCACCATGCACAGGACTTTCTACCGGCTCGATACCACACCATTTTAAACACTCCATTATATATTCCTCGGCACCCGGCACAAAACGGGTTTGGTCGGTATCTTCTACCCGAAGTATAAAATCTCCATTATGTTGTTTGGCAAATAAATAATTAAACAACGCAGTGCGTACACCACCTAAATGCAAGCCACCTGTCGGGCTTGGTGCAAATCGTACTCTTACTTTACTCATAATACTGCAAAGATGCGTGGGAAATTAAAAAGGAAAAATTAAAAATTAAAAACAGAAGGTTTATAACTTATAACCGCTTCTAATTTCGATCAGTTTGGGTTTTTGAGTTTTCAATTCCTCCTTAAAACAAGAAACCCACTTCAGAGGTTGAAGCAGGCTTTCTTTTTTTCATACAGCAATTATTGTGATAGTATTTATTCTTTTTAAAAAGCCCCCTTTTGAAAGAGGGCTAAGCAGTTGGTGTTGGTAAAAAAGTTACTCTTTAATAAATTAAAAAGTCAGGTTGATTATTAATACCTTTTCCTGGATTATTAGACTGCATTAACAGTTTATTAGCTGCATCTTAACAAATATTTTTTTAAAATTCTCCTTAACGAGTTCAATTTTACTATTTAACCATGAATGCCTGCTTATAAAACTGGCTTTTATCTATAAGAAATAGCCAATAAATACCCTTAGGTAAGGTTGTTGGCAGATTTACATTAATACTTTTATCAATACCATCATAAATTTCAGGCGTGCTCAAAATTGTTTGTCCGCTGCTGCTTAAAATACTTAACTGGTAATTGTTTTTATATATGCCTGCAAGCCTTACGGTTAAAACATTTCCACTTGGGTTGGGGTAAATTAAAACGGAGTTTTCGACTGTAACAAAATACAATCGAATAATATTAGTCAGATTTATGGTTCCATCGTTATTGTCAGATTTAATGCGATAATAATTGGCTCCAATTACCGGTGCTAAATCTGTAAAATAATAATTATCGGGCGTACTACTTTGCTTTGAGTTAACGGTGCCAATTGTTGTAAAATCCAGCCCATTCTCTGATTTCTGTACTTCATATACAAGTATATCGCGGTCGCTTTGTGCGCTCCATTTTATTGCTACAGAAGCATCATATACAATACCCGACAAACCAGAAATACTTAAAGCCAAAGGATTTGTGATAGAAAAAGAAGCAATGTAATCGGTGCCGGTTCCGTTGTCAAGCTTGGTCTCCGAACAATTTCCATTTATATCATTGCCCGAAGCTACATAATACAGTTCCAGTAAATAATCGCCTACAGGATATGTTGTAAGGTCGATTGGATTATTGGTGTTCAACCATTGCTGGTTGGTTGTACCGCTTGAATAAAGTGATAATTCAACAGAAGCAAAAACCGGAGTTGCCGGCCTATTGCCCTTTAGATATACGGTGTAATATAAGGTACCACTACAAACATTGCCACCGCCGGTTTTAAATGTGCTAACAGCAGCGCCCATTATTTTCAGGTTGCCACTATTGTTGGCAAATACACCTAATTTTCCGGCAAAGCTTTCAACTCCTAACGGTGTTGAACCTGAGGTTTTTGTATTGTAATATCCCAACGAGCCATTCAGGTTAAGATATACGGCAGAAGATGATATACCAAAACCGGCAACTGCATTGAATGCAATAGCAGATAAGGATAAACAAAATAACAGGAACTTCTTCATGCAGTTAATATTATAGCACTGTTACAATAAGCGGGGACAGTTGTTACATGGGATATAAGCAGCACTCAAATTTAATAAAAATCGAATTGTAGCACGATAATTTTTTACTCCAAACGCCCCCAATAAATGCTAATATCGTTTAAGCGGAAGTTTTTATTCATGCAATTGCTCTAATTCGTGGCTAAACAACGTTGATGCATTAAATTGCACCGCATTTAATAATATATGTGGAGTATTTGTAAAAAAGAACTACGACAATTTTTTAGTAACCTTACAGGTTATATAGCCATTACTTTGTTTTTACTGGTAACCGGCCTTTTCCTGTTTGTATTAAAAGACAGCAATATTTTTGATTTCGGCTATGCTACGCTTGACAAATTTTTTGAGCTGGCACCCTGGATATTATTGTTTCTGATACCGGCTATTACTATGCGTACTTTAGCCGAAGAATTTAAGACAGGCACTTTTGAACTTTTACAAACCCGCCCACTTACCAAATGGCAGGTAGTATTAGGCAAATATTTTTCTATCCTGATTGTGTTGGTGTTTGTAATTATACCCACTTTCATTTATATCCTTACCATAAAAAAACTGAGTGCGCAGGGAAATATTGACACTGGTGGAATTACAGGAAGTTATATGGGATTATTTTTATTAGGTGCTGTATTTTCCGCTATTGGCGTATGCTGCAGCAGTTTTACCAACAATGCAGTGGTATCCTTTTTATTAAGTGCCTTTAGTTGTTTGATACTTTATTTCGGTTTTAATGCATTAAGTAAACTCCCGGTATTTCAAGGTGGGGCTGACTATTATATGGAAATGCTTGGCATTGATTTTCATTACAGCAGCATTAGCCGTGGTGTGTTGGACAGTCGTGATATTGTTTACTTTATTAGTATCATTTTTTTATTCCTTTTAATTACTGTTAAAAACCTGCATAAGCGTTAATATCAATGCTGAAAAAAATATTCAATAGTAAAGTCGGTTTAGTCATTATCATCCTGTTGTTAGCTGGTATCAACTGGCTTGCATCTTTATACCATACAAGGATTGACTTAACAAATGAAAAACGCTTTACCTTATCGGAGCCAACCAAAAAAGTTTTAAGGCATTTAGATAAAGATGTAGAAATAGATATTTTTTTAAAAGGAGAGTTTCCCAGTGCCTTTAAAAAATTAGCCAATTCCACCGATGAAACCCTGCAAGAGTTTAAAGAGGTTGCGGGCAGCAAATTGCATTACCGGTTTATTTCGCCGGACGATTTGGTAGATGGCACTTCTGTTACCTATGCCGACACATTAAATGCGATGGGTATTAGTCCTATCAATTTAAAGAGCCAGTTGAAGGGTGGAGAGCAACAACAGTTCGTCTATCCGGATGCGTTAGTAAAATATGGCGATAATTTAATGCCGGTAGATTTATATGCAGGAAATAAAACAGTAATTACGCCTGCAGAACTGAACAGCACCGAAGCTTTGATGGAATATAAATTTGCCAACGCTATCGAAAAGCTTGCTGAGCCTGTGAAGCCAATGATCGCTTATTCTTCGGGCAATGGAGAACCAATGGGTGCTAATGTATATGACCTGGTAAACAATGTGCTGTTAAAAAACTACGACTTAAAAAGATTTGACCTTAATACACAGCCGATCATTCCTGATACATTTAAATTATTATTGGTTGTAAAACCAACCATCGCTTTTACGGATAATGAAAAATTTAAGATAGACCAGTTTGTAATGAATGGCGGTAAAGTATTGTGGTTTGTTGATGCACTGAATGCAGAGATGGACAGCCTGCAAATAAAAAACGAAGTAATAGCCTACGACCGTGGATTGAATTTAAACGACCTGTTTTTTAAATGTGGTGTACGCATTAATCCCGATTTAATAATGGATTTGCAATGCGATTTCTTGCCGTTTGATGTAAATGGAAAAGGGCAATTTGAATTTTTGCATTGGAATTACTTTCCACTTTTTGAAAGCAAAACAGATAACTTAATCGATAAAAACCTTGGCCTGGTAGCCGGCAAGTTTGTCAACTCCATTGATACGGTAGAAGCGGATGGAATCAGAAAAACAATTTTATTAAGCTCATCACCCAATAGTCGCACTATAGGTACACCCGCATTAATAAGCGGACAGGAAAATGTAAATGCACCCGAAGATGACAAGTTCAGGAAATCAGATATCCCTGCGGCTGTATTATTGGAAGGCAGGTTTGAATCAATGTATAAGTACAGGGCATCACAGGCGATGAAAGATAGCTTTGCCAGCTATGGAGGCGTGTTTCAGGCACAAAGCCCGGATGATAACAAAATGATTATTGTGGCAGATGGAGATATAGCATTGAATGCAGTTTCGCAAAAAGACGAGCCTTTGCCAATGGGCATGAACCAATATACTTATGGAAGCCAATACCAATACCAGTTTGCCAACCGTGAGTTTGTAGAAAATTGCTTAGATTACTTAATCAATCCATATGGGTTGGAGGAAGCAAAAGGAAAAGATTATACGCTTCGTTTGCTGGATGTAAAGAAAATAGACGAACAGCGTTCTATCTGGCAGGCTATAAATATTTTAGGCCCAATTGTTTTAATCTTTTTATTTGCCTTGATTTATCAATGGCGCAGAAAAAGAAAATATGCTAAATAATATGGACAAAACTCTACTTACATATCTTGTTTTTGGTGGCGTAATTATTTTAGCGCTGGTATTTGACCTTGGTTTGTTAAGCAAAAAAAATACAGTTGTCAGTTTAAAAGCTGCTTTACTGCAAACGGTTTTCTGGGTTTTGCTTTCAGTTGTTTTCTGTGGTTATATCTGGTTGGAAAATGCAGGTGGTAGTGGCAAGTCTGATGCTATTTCCTATATCTCTGCATATCTGTTGGAATGGTCGCTTTCTATTGATAATATTTTTGTGTTCATTATCATCTTTACCTTTTTTAAGGTTAAAGAGAATAATTATTCCAGGGTTTTACTGCTGGGTATTTTGATGGCAGTATTCTTCCGCATTATATTTATTGCATTGGGTAGTGAACTTGTGGCGAGGTTTGAGTGGATTATGTACATCTTTGGCGTATTCTTATTATACACGGGTGTAAAAATGTTTAGCAGCAGTGAAGACGAAGAGTTTAATCCGGAAGAAAACTGGGCATATAAATTGGCAAAAAAAATATTGCCAACAACAGATGAAGAGCCAAACGGAAGATTTGTTATTGTAAAAGATGGCAAGAAATTCTTTACCCGTTTATCTCTGGTAGTATTGATGCTTGGGCTGATTGATATTGTATTTGCATTAGATTCCATACCTGCAGTATTTTCTGTAATCCCCGATCCGTCTAAAAAACTATTGATTTATTCTTCCAATATATTTGCAGTATTGGGTTTGCGCAGTATGTTCTTTTTGTTGCGGAATGCCGCTAGCAAATTTGAATACCTGCAAAATGGCATCGCAGTTGTGCTGGCTTTTATCGGATTAAAAATGCTGATTGTACGCTGGGTACATATACCTATTTGGGTATCCTTATTGGTAATAGTGGTTTGTATCAGTGCCGCCATTTTTTACTCCATTTACCATCAACGGAAAAAAGCTGCGACAATTAAATAACCATCAATATTTTACCACTAAAACACGAAGCCGCAAAAGGAACGATCTAAGTGTATTTCTTTGTAGCTACTATTTTTTTTATCTCAGCTACATTCATAATCTATCTGTAAATTAGCTTTTAAAATCATCCCTTGAGCTATTCTATTTCCCAAATAACAACTATTATAAAAGCTAAGCCCTTACAGGTTTTTAGTGATGCCGTTATTGAACATTTATTATTAGATAGCCGCAGATTGTTATTCCCTTATGATACGTTGTTTTTTGCATTGGCCGGACCAAGAAGATATGGCACCGCTTTTATAGATGAACTCTACAGCAAGGGTGTAAGAAGTTTTGTAGTAGATGAAAATTTTACAGCACTAACAATTGCTCAATATCCCGAAGGCAATTTTTTGCAGGTAAAAAATACGCTAGCAGCATTACAATTATTGGCAGCGCATCGCCGCAGCGAATTTAATATCCCGGTAATCGGCATTACCGGCAGTAATGGAAAAACAATTGTAAAAGATTGGTTGTATCAATTATTACAGGATGAATATTCCATTATCCGAAGCCCGAAAAGTTATAATTCTCAAATTGGTGTTCCTTTAAGTGTATGGCCCATTAATGAACAAAATACACTGGGCATTTTTGAAGCAGGTATTTCGCAGCCTGATGAAATGCATTGCCTCGAAAAAATAATCCAGCCAACGATCGGTGTTTTTACCAATATCGGAGAAGCACATAATGAAGGGTTTTTAAATATCCGCCAGAAAATAAATGAAAAACTAAAACTTTTTGTAAACAGCGGCTGGCTTATCTATTCAGCCGACAGCCTTGATATTAATGAAGCAGTAAATACATTTGTAAACACGGTAAAAAGCAATAACCCGATTCAACTTTTTTCCTGGAGCAAAAAAACAACCGCCTCCTTACATTCCATCGAAATAAAAAAACAGTTATCCAATACCGTTATTAATGCTGTTTATAAAGACAATCCTGTTGCTATCACCATTTCATTTATTGACGATGCTTCTATTGAAAATGCCATTACCTGCTGGTGTGTGTTATTGCATTTAGGCATTGCCCATAATCTGATTGCAGAAAAGATGCTTCGGCTCCGCCCGATTGAAATGCGCCTTGAATTAAAAGAAGGCATTAATAATTGTTCGGTAATCAACGACAGTTATAGTGCCGACATTAATTCCCTGGCAATTGCACTGGATTTTCTGCAGCAACAAAAGCAACATCCAAAACGCACCCTGATATTGAGCGATATTTTACAATCAGGAAAAAACAGTGCAGAACTATATGCAGAAATTGCTTCTATCCTGATGCAAAAAAACATCAACCGTTTTATCGGTATTGGCCCCGATATTATTAAACAAAAAGAAGCGTTCAAAAATATCCCCGAAACAATATTCTTCCCATCTACCGCAGGTTTTAAGCAACAGTTTGCTTCGTTGCATTTTTATAATGAAACCATTTTACTGAAAGGTGCAAGGGCTTTTGAGTTTGAACAAATCGGGCATTTGCTGGAACAGAAAATACATCAAACGGTTTTGGAAATTGATTTAGCCGCTATTACACATAATTTAAAACAATACCAGGAACAATTAAATCCGGGAGTTAAATTAATGGCGATGGTAAAGGCTTTTAGCTATGGCAGCGGTAGTTTTGAGATTGCTAATTTATTGCAGTTTCATAAAGTAGATTACCTCGCTGTTGCTTACGCAGACGAAGGTGTGGAATTAAGAAAAGCCGGCATTACATTACCCTTGATGGTAATGAATGCAGAAGAAACTACGTTTGACGTTTTAGTACAGCATAATCTTGAACCCGAACTTTATTCATTTGATATCTTAAATAATTTTCGCAATTACCTGCAGCAATTGGGTATTACCAATTATCCGGTGCATATCAAACTGGATACAGGAATGCATCGCCTGGGTTTTGAGCCACAGGATATTGAAGCCCTCTGCAAGCAACTGCATACTTCGGCTGAATTTAAAGTACAAAGTGTATTTTCACATCTCGCCGGAAGCGATGCTGCAGAACACGATAATTTCACGGCATTGCAGGCTGCTTCGTTTTTACAAGGCAGCCAGTTATTACAACAGGCACTTAACTATCCTTTCATTCGCCATATTGCAAACAGCTCTGCTATTCACCGGCACAAGCAGTTGCAATTAGATATGGTACGCCTTGGTATTGGTTTATATGGCGTTGATGGCAATGAAGCCATGCAACAGAAATTAAAAAATGTAAGCACTTTAAAAACGACCATCTCTCAGTTAAAAAAAGTAAAAGCTGGCGACAGCGTTGGTTATAGCCGTAAAGGAATTGCAACGCATGACTCGGTAATTGCAACCGTTCGTATTGGTTATGCCGATGGCTACCCAAGATTATTGAGCAATGGCATTGGTAAAATGTTGGTAAACGGAAGCCTTGCTCCAGTTATAGGCAATGTGTGCATGGACATGACCATGCTGGATGTAACTGGTATCAATGTTAATGAAGGAGATAATGTAATTGTTTTTGGAGAAGCTTTATCGGTTAGTACTGTTGCCAAATGGGCGCAGACGATTGCTTATGAAATATTGACGGGTGTATCGCAAAGGGTAAACAGGGTTTATTATGAAGAATAGCCACCACAAATTTTATCCTGAAAGCAATCGCTTACTTAAAAGTGTTTTTCAGGTATTAAAAATCGCTTTCCGGATAAAAACACCTTAACAAAACACCAACTCTTAACTCTTCACTCATAATTCTAAATTCTCATTGAACCATTATCTTTGCGCCTATTATGAAGGGAAGAAACGTTACACTGATTATTCTTTTGATTGTACTGGCAGACCAGGTACTGAAAATATATATCAAAACACATTATTTAATGCAGGAGTCTCATTCTGTATTTGGCAATTGGTTCCAATTGGTTTTTATTGAAAATGAAGGTATGGCCTATGGGCTAAAATTTGGTGGCGATTGGGGCAAGATGATATTGACACTGTTCCGTTTTTTTGCCGTTATTTTTGGCGTTTGGTACTTAAAAGATATTATCCGCAAAAAATACCATACCGGATTTATTGTTTGTGCAGCATTAATTTTTGCAGGTGCTCTCGGAAATTTAATCGACAGTATGTTCTACGGAATGATTTTTGACGAAAGCAGCTACATGAATGTTGCAACGCTTTTCCCAAAACATGGATATGCAGGCTTTTTGCATGGACGGGTGGTAGATATGCTCTATTTTCCGGTTATAGACACCACTTTACCCAAATGGCTGCCTTTTTGGGGTGGCAATAACTTTTTGTTTTTCAGTCCCATTTTTAATTTGGCTGATGCCTCCATTTCATCGGGAGTAATTGCCATTTTATTATTTCAAAAGCGGTTTTTCAGGCAGCATAATCCTGTTATAAGCCATCCTAAAGAAGAAACGGGCACGATTGCATAATCGGTATTGAATGGGTTCATAAAAAATATATCTTTACGCACTAAATAGTAAACTCTGCTTTATGAAGTTTTTAAAAAATTGTTTGATTGCAGCCGGCATAACGGCGTTGTTTTTTTCCTGCTCAAAAACGGATACCAATATCAGGCCTTCTACAGGAACGCTGCAAGTAAACGATACTACCGGCGACTGCTTACCTTTTACTGTTAACGGAACTTATATGGCAGGTGTAGCACTCAATGAAAATAACTATATTGATGTTTGGATAAATACTACTTCAATAGGCACGTTTGCTGTTTACACAGATACTGTAAACGGCATGTCTTTTTCTTCTTCTGGCCTGGAAAGATTAGGAGCTACAGGACCAAACAGAATTCGTTTATATAGCCATGGCAAACCAACTGCATCCGGATTAACTACTTTTAATATTATTTACACAGGTTCGCACTGTACTGTATCCATTATTGTTGGCGGTGTTGCACCAGGTTCTTATTTAGTATCAGACACTCCTAACTTACCTGCTCAAGCAGCAGCAAGTGGAGCTTATACTACCGGCATTCCTTTAAATTCGGGAGATACCGTAGAAATGCGGATTAAAGTTACAAGACCCGGCTCTGTGTTCATTACTACCAATTCAGTAAATGGTTTCTCCTATAGCGGCACCGGGGTTTATACAACTACAGGAGTTTATATTATTACATTATTAGGAAGCGGAATTCCACAAACTACCGGCACTTTTAATTTTTATGCGGTTGATTCACTTTCCGACACAAGCAAGTTCAATGTTGTTGTAAGCCCTTATGGTGGTGGCAACACGGCTAAATTTACGCTTGCAGGCGCCCCTAACAGTTGCGCAGGTTTCTCCACTTATGGCATTTACACAGCAGGAGTAAAAATACAGGCAGCCGATTCTGTTACTACATTTGTAAATGTTACCCAAAAAGGATTTTACTCTATCGTTACCAATCCATCAAATGGCGTAGTATTTAATGCTACTGGTTATTTTGATAGCACAGGGCAATACCAGGTTACCCTAAAAGGTTCAGGTTTGCCTACAGCACCAGGCACTTATTATTATTCTCCTACAGGAGATTCCAGCACTTGCTCATTTGGCATTAATTACACACAGGGCGCAGGAGTATTTGTTTTAGGTGGCGCTCCCGGAGCATGCTCTATACCAGTACCAAGCAATGCTACTTATAAAACGGACAGTGCACTTACTGCCAACAGTACAATAACAATACCTGTAACCGTTAATACAGTTGGGGCTTATTCAATAACCACAGCTACAACTAATGGCATGACGTTCTCTGCATCTGGTAATTTTGCAGCAACGGGCACTCAATCTATTACGCTCACAGGTTCGGGTACTCCAATATCGCCAGGCATTACCAACTTTGTATTGCCATCCCGTACAGGTAATTGTGCTTTTACAATTAATGTAGCACCGGGTACTGCAGAATTTACATTGGCAACAGAACCTTATGGCCAATGCTCGGGATCCAGCCTTCATGGCACTTATATTACCAGCACTCCGCTTACTGCCAGCAATACTGCTACCTTAAAGGTAAATGTTATATATCCTGGCCCATATTCATTTGGAACGGATACAGCAACAAACGGTATTAAATTTACTGCAAGTGGCGTGTTTACTGCAAAAGGAACACAAACCGTAACATTAGCAGGATCTGGTACACCGCTTAAACCGGGTATCTATAATCTTACAGTATCAGGAGGTATGAATATGTTAGGATCCGGTGCAGCCTGTGGCATTACGGTTACTGTTAGTGGTACTCCGGCTCCTCCAATTACTCCAAAATTTGTTGGTATCGTTAATGTTGATACAGCTACCAGCAATACTACGGATACAATATTTACACATTTTACTTCAGCAAGTTTAACACAAGGTGCTTCTTCAGGCATTATTAAATTAGGCGGCAGCAGTAATTATGGTGATTCTATACTATTGTCTGTGCAAACTTCTTCTGCTAATATCGCCGCTACAACTTATACTCAAAGTTCCAGCAACACACAAGTTATCGGATACTATTACAGTAAGGCTGCAACGGATGCATTTACGGGAGGAACAGCTTTTGCAGGAACGCCTGTAAGTATTGTGATTACGAAGCTAACGCCGGGTGTGGAAGTAGCAGGATCTTATGTAGTGAAACTTAAAGACGGCAATGGCTCCGGTACTAATATAAGAACGGTTGTTGGTTCTTTTGATCTTCCGCTACATTAAAATAATTTTAAACTTTATACAAAAGCCGCTTCTTTATCAGAAGCGGCTTTTTTTTGCAAACAGCATATTTTAATACCGCACATTCACCAAAAACAATCCCTGAGGCGGCACTGCAAAATCTGCTTTGGTCGCATCCTTGTTTTCAATGATCCGTATAAAATCTTCTATTGAAATTCTTCCTGCACCTGCTTTTAACATGGTTGCTGTAAGCCCTCTTACCATACCTCTTAAAAAACGGTTGGCCTGTACATTATAAACAATTGTATTTTCTTCTATCAACCATTCACTTTTAAATATTTTACAACGGAAATTATTCACCTGCGAATTACGTTTTGCAAAGGAAGTAAAATCATCATACTGCAAAAGAATGGCGGCCGCCTGCCCCAACTTATCCATATCTAATTTATAAGGAAAATAAAATGCTCTGTCTTCAAGAAATGGTTCCTTATGCTGATAGATAAAATACTTGTATTCCCGGCTGATGGCATCAAAGCGGCAATGTGCTGTATCAGCTACTTTGTATAATCTTTTAATAACAATATCGGCGGGCAGGATGGCGTTGAGATTATAAATATCTTTTTCCAACGCATTATCATCCGGAAGGTTTTCGGCATCAAAATGAAAAAGATTTTTTAATGCATGCACACCCGCATCCGTTCGGGACGAGCCTGTTAATTCAAATTCAGCTTTAAAGAAAATTTTCAATGCCCGTTCTACTTCCTGCTGAATAGAATTTGCATTTTGCTGAACCTGAAACCCGGAGTAATTTGTTCCTTTATAAGAGACTTCTATAAAATAACGGGGCATGTGTAATCCTTGAAGGAATTGCTGATTTATTAATGATTAATCAATGCCTTGAAACGGTTGATATAATAAGGCTCTGACAATTGGCTTTCCAGGCTATTGTAATATTCCGAATCTGATACATAAGGATATGCCATATCAAAAAAACTATACCTTCCTTTATCATCCAAAAATAAAGCTCCCAAATTTTTTACCTGTGCAGTAGTAAAACATCTTGATTTAAATACTTTATACGCCAGGCTCACCATTTTATCATCATCATCTTCGGAAGCCATTTTTTTGCGAAGCTTTAAAAAATCTTCTTCAGAAGCTATGTTTCTGCAATTATTGGTTGTTGCAGCCACAGCAGGTTTATCAGTGTTATTAGAAACCGGCTTTGCTGCCGTATCTGCATTTGTATTGGATGCAGACATATCCATATCAATAAATTTTTTGTCGGTAGTTTTTTTAGGTTGCTCCTTTACGGGTTGTGGTTCTGCCGGTTGGGGCGTAGCAACCGCCTGAACTTCGGCTGGTGCATCCTGCACTGCCGGAATATCTTTTTTAGGTTCTGCTTTTTGCGCTGCTATAGCAACCGTTTTATCTGCAGGAATAAATAACCGAACAGTGTCTTTATGCCCCGGATAAATATCTAAATAAACCAGTTGGGTACCATCATTATCAGTTCTATCTAACAGCTTAATAATGGTTGATTTTTTTGTTGATTTTTTCCCAACAACTACTATCCGTTTATCGGTAATTGTTTCCGGCTCTGTCGTTGTCGGTTCTTTTGTTGTTGCAGGTTCGGCTACTGCCACTGGTTGAATAGTGTCTGGAGTCTTTACTTCCGGTGCTTTTTTAGTTGTCATCTTAATGCCCGGATCTTTTACTACTGCTGATAACATATTCGAAAAAGAATCCGTCCGCTCTTCCTTCAAACTATTATTTTCAGTTGGCTTATTGCCCGCCATTGTAACATCCAGCGTTTGTAAATTAAACAAGCCCCATCCCTTATCGCCAAAATTTTTAAGCAGGTAGCCTTTGTCGTTACCATCAATAGTACAATCGAAATTCTGTTGCGGCCATTCAGATTTTGGGAACCCAATAGAGAGGTTGTAGGTGCTATCCAATAATTTAGAAATGATTAAATAACCAGACACGGATGAACTGTAAACATTTTTGCCCATCTTTACATAGAAAGCCTGTTTATCGCTTGTTTGTATATATATAAAATGGGTTTGCTGAGCTTTTGCACCGGCTAATAAAAATAGAAAAGCAAATAAAAAAGCAGCTATATTTAATTTCATTCGGTTTTTTCTTTGTTTACAAATCTACATATTAAAATGCCTGCTTTGCCATTTATCCTAAAATTCGTTTCTCGTTAACGGGAGTAGCCTTATTTTTACAACTCTTTAAAATGTATAGCATGAAAAAAACGTTTCTTTTTGTTTTGTTTGTGACCGGCTTTATAGCTGCAAATGCACAAACAGCCAACGATGATAATGCCTGGGAAAAAATATACCGGGGCAGCGCACCTAAAGTAAATGATATTGTACATACCAAGCTGGACGTGAAGTTTGACTATGACAAAGCCTATATGTATGGCAAAGAATGGATCACACTTAAACCTCATTTTTACCCAACCGACTCTCTTACGCTGGATGCAAAAGGAATGGATATTAAGGAAGTATCCATTATAAACGGAGCTACAAAATCAGCATTAAAATACAGTTACGACAGCTTACAATTAAGGATCAATCTTGGAAAAACATATAAAGGGGGAGAAAATTATACCGTTTATATAAATTATACCTCTAAGCCAAACGAACGCACAACGCATGGCAGCGCCGCTATTACCGACGACAGAGGATTGTATTTTATTAATCCGAAAGGACTGGACAAAAAAAGCCCGATAGAAATATGGACACAAGGCGAAACCGAAGCCAACAGTGTATGGATGTGTACCATTGATAAGCCTGACCAAAAGACAACGGAAGAGATTTACATGACAGTGCCGGATAAATATGTTACGCTAAGCAATGGTTTATTAATAAGCCAGAAAAAAAATACCGACGGCACCCGTACCGATTATTGGAAAATGGACTTGCCACATGCGCCGTATTTATTTTTTATGGGTGTGGGCGACTATGCCATTATTAAAGACAGCTACAAAGGCAAAGCAGTGGATTATTACGTAGAGAAAAATTATGCACCTTATGCCCGTGGAATATTTGGACATACGCCGGAAATGATTGGTTTTTACGAGAAAATATTAGGTGTTCCTTATCAATGGCCTAAGTACGATCAGATTGTTGGAAGGGATTATGTAAGCGGTGCTATGGAAAATACTTCTGCAACATTGCACCAGGAAAGTGCTTATCAAAATGCAAGAGAATTAACGGATGGCAATAGTTGGGAAACCGTTATCTGCCACGAACTTTTTCACCAGTGGTTTGGTGATCTAGTTACCTGCGAAAGTTGGAGCAATATCACAGTAAATGAATCGATGGCTGATTATAGCCAAACACTTTGGATGGAACATAAATATGGCAAGGATGCCGGTGATGAAGAAAACAACAACGGATTGGTTCAATATTTAAACAGTCCGGATGATGATAAAAAAGATTTAGTACGTTTTTATTACAAGGATAAAGAAGATGTATTTGATTTGGTAAGTTATCAAAAAGGCGGCCGCATTTTAAATATGCTACGCAATTATGTGGGAGATGATGCTTTCTTTAAATCATTGAATACTTATTTGAATGCCAACAAATTTAAAAATGGCGAAGCGCATCAATTGCGCCTTGCTTTTGAAGAAGTAACCGGACAGGATATGAACTGGTTTTGGAACCAATGGTATTTTGGAAGCGGCCATCCGGTATTGAATATTGATTATAAATACAATGACGCAGCAGGCAAAGTACAAGTGATTATTACACAAACACAAGATGGCGACAAGATTTTTAAACTGCCATTTGCTATCGATGTTTATAACGGAGCTACTAAAGTACGCACCAATGTATGGATGAAAAACAAAGTAGATACATTTACTTTTAACTACACACAACATCCCGATTTAATTAATGTGGATGCAGATAAGATTTTGTTGTGCGAAAAAACAGACAACAAAACATTTTCAAACTATGTACATCAATATAAAAATGCTCCGCTTTATTTAGACAGGAAAGAAGCGTTGGATTACTTTAATAAAGAAGGCTTGCAGGCGCTAAGTTTGGGGTTAACAGACAATTATGCTCCTTTACGCCAATCTACAATTACGCAATTGGCAGAGTCTAAATTTGCGAATGACCCGGATGTGATTAAAAATATTGAAACGCTTGCCAATTCGGAAAAAGATAAAAAGACATTGGCTGCTGCTATAAGCTTTTTAGTAAAAAATGGCGATCCAAAATATTTGCCGCTTTATAATAAATATGTAAACGACTCTTCGTATTCCGTTGCCGGTGCTGCATTGTCTGGCATTGTAGCATTGGAGCCTGATCAGGCATATCCTTTAGCAAAAAAATATAGCGCAGATGCCAAAGGCGCATTGGCTGATGTTGTTGTAAAAGTGTTGGTAGATAAAGGATCAGAAGCGGATTATGATTTTGTAGCCGATCGTTATGAAAATGCGCCACTGGGCAGAGCAAAAATTCAAATGACTGTTTCTTATTGTCAGTTCCTGGAAAAAGTAAGTGATGTAAATAAAGTTAAAAAAGGAATTGATGACATTATAAAATTCAGAGGCCAAATACCTGCAGAATATCATCAATACACCGATCCTTCTATGAAAGGTGCGTTGGATAAATTAGCACAGGCAAAAGGCAGCGAAATAGCTGATTATATTAAAAGCCTTTGGAAATAAAAGCTTGAAATTGAATATAAAAAACCCCGAACTAATTCGGGGTTTTTTATTTAGCTCCTTATTTTACTTTATCATAAATTGTGAATTATAAATATTGTACAATTATTATTGACATTACTATGAGTTACTGTAGTTATATAAGCACCATGTCGAAAAACGACAAAAACGTTCATAAAGAATATCACGATAGCCAATATGGTTTTCCGATACACGATGACAATGAATTGTTTTGTCGCTTGATTCTGGAAATTAATCAGGCAGGGTTAAGCTGGGATATTATTTTAAAAAAGCAAGCTACTTTCAGAAAAGCATATCACGATTTTAATATTACAAAAGTGGCTGCTTATAAAGAAAAAGACAGAGAACGTTTATTAAACGATGCCGGCATAATACGCAATCGGCTAAAAGTAAATGCAGCGATAGAAAATGCGAAAACAATTCTTACACTACAAAAAGAATTCGGTTCTTTTAAAAACTGGCTGGATACCAATCATCCAAAAACAAAAGAAGAATGGATGAAGCTCTTTAAAAAGACATTCAAGTTTACCGGTGGTGAAATTGTAAATGAATTTTTGATGAGTACGGGTTATTTACCGGGAGCACATACAGAAGATTGCCCGATTTATGCAAAGGCTTTAAAAGCTAAGCCGGCGTGGAATAGGAAGAAATAATTGTTTTATTTTATAGCCTGTTTTTACTATGCTAGATACAACCAAAATCTTCCTCCAAACAAATCGTTTGATCTTAAGGGAAATAATCCCTGAAGATGAAACCGCATTTTTTGAATTGGACTCCGACCCTGAAGTACACAAATACTTAGGCAATAACCCGGTAACTTCTATCGAACAAATCAGAGCTGCAATCCAATTCATACGGCAACAATACGTTGATAATGGAATTTGGCGCTGGGCTGTAATTGAAAAAAGCACCAATAATTTTATTGGCTGGGCCGGATTAAAATTAATAACAGAACAAATAAATAATCATATAAACTATTACGATTTAGGCTATCGGTTTATAAAAAAATACTGGGGACTTGGCTATGCAACAGAAGCTGCAAAAGCAAGTTTGGAATATGGTTTCGATCAACTCAATTTAAACGAGATGTATGCAATGGCAGATGTAGAAAATTCAGCCTCTAATAATGTTCTAAAGAAAATCGGGTTTTCCTTTATAGAAACTTTCGATTATGAACGCATAAAACATAATTGGTATAAAATAAAAAAAGAAAATTGGGAAAATAAATTTTAAAAGTATTTCATGAACTTCTTAAATAAAATATTCAGAAAATCAAAAGTAGAGCCTACTACTACTCTAGCTGTTTCAAAAGGTCGACACCCGCTTAACGCAGAAGGTGATTTTTATGTTGAAAAAGATTCCTGTACTTTATGCGGAGCCCCAGAAGTTATGGCAAAAGGATTAATGGCTCATTCTAATGAAGGATGCTATTTTATAAAACAACCTATAAGCGATGAAGAAATTGAATTAGCAGTATCATCTATTGCTGTTTCTTGTGTCAGAGCCGTTAGATATGGAGGAAACGATCAAAAAATCATAAAAAGACTTTATGATCTAGGCTGTGAAAGTGAATGCGATTTCCTACTTATTAAATAATTTTTTTCATTTTTTAGAGTTTATTTGTGTTCTGACTACACAATTGCCCTACCTACCAGCTACCACTAGCACCACCACCGCCACTACTGCCTCCTCCAAAACCACCGAAACCACCTCCTGAAGATCCGCCGCCATCGCCCCATCCACCACCTCTGCCACCGCCGCCAAACATGGTGCCTAAAAGAAAAGGAAGGAATCCTCCACTGCTAAATGAGCCGCCTGATCCGCCGCCTTTATTAGATGAAACAACAACTATAAAAAGTATAATTATTATTACCAATACAACAACTCCGCTTGAATCTCCTTTTTGTTTTCGATATCCGTCCGGTGCTTTGTACTCTCCTTTGGTTGCCTGTATCATTGCATTGGTTCCCAAATCTATTCCGGCATAATAATCGCCGCCTTTAAAATTAGGAACGATATTGTTATCAATAATTTCTTTGCAGGTAATATCCGGCAACGCTCCTTCTAATCCATAGCCGGTTGTAATATTCAATTTATGATTGGAGGTATCTGTACAAATAAGCAATAGGGCTCCGTTATTATTCGGCTTATTACCAACACCCCATGCCCGGTATAGCTGAACATTATAATCGGATATATCATAGTCGCCGAGGCTGGGAATTATTACTACCGCTATTTGCGTAGAGGTGCTGTCATCAAACGCATCCAGCTTATTTTCCAGGGTTTGTTTTTGGTCGGCAGTAAGTATGTTGGAAAAATCATTTACCAGTTGCTGCTTGCCGGTTCTCGGTGTTAATAAATCTTTGGGGTTAAATGCCGTTTGTGCAAAAGCAATCAAGCCTGTAAAAAGGAATAAAAATATTACTGCGATTTTTTTCATTGATTGCTGTTGCACTTCAGTTAGGCTATAAATTATTTTCCAAAAACAATATCATCCGGCAATTCATTTTTATCCGTAGATGCATCGTATGGAAATTTTTCTTTTAATACGTGTCCAATATTCTTTACGCATTCGGCCATCCCATGGCTGATATTTTCTCCCTGAAAATGTGCTATCATTTCTTTCACAGCATTCTCCCAAAATTCTTTTCCTACTTTTTGATAAATACCTTCATCAGCAAACAGTGCCAGCTCCCGATGCCCTGTTGCAACGTACAGCAATACGGCATTGCGTTGGGCTGTTTGGTGCATTTTTAATTGAGCAAATATTTCGGCAGCTCTTTCAAGTGTATTCACCAAAGGGTTTTTGCTTTCCACGTATACCCGGATTTCCCCACTGGTTTCTTTTTCAGCTATGCGTATAGCTTCCACTATCTGCTCTTTTTCTTTAGCAGAAAAAAATTGCTTCTTTTTAAAAAGGGAAAATATCATTTACACCTGCTTATTTAATATTGAAATTAATATCCGGTGCGTTTTCGCTTCCTGCATCTGCTTTATAAAATGGCTTTTCATGATAACCAAAAAGACTTGCGAAAATTACTTTAGGAAACCTTTTTACAGAAAGATTGTAATCCTGTACTGCGGCGTTATAATCCTGACGGGCTACATTGATCCTGTTTTCAGTTCCTTCAATTTGTGTTTGAAAGCCTTCGAATTGTGCCGTTGTTTTTAAATCAGGATAAGCTTCTGCAACAGCCATCAAACGGCTAAAAGAGCCTTGCAATTGCGCCTGTGCATGTTGATATGCCTGCAATGATGCAGAATCATCCACGTTAACAGTAACACTTGTTGCTTTTGACCTTGCTTCTATTACTTCCTTCAAGGTTGATTTCTCAAAATTTGCAGATCCTTCTATTGTTTTAATTACACTATTATAAAGATCTGTACGGCGCTGGTAGTTGGTTTCTACATTACTCCAAACTTTCTTAACGTTCTGGTCGGCACCTACCAAACCATTATACGAATTGCATCCCCAAAAGAAAAGGACAACAAAAATTCCTAATCCAATTAATAATCCTGGTTTCATTATAGTATGTTTTAATTATTAAGACGATAAAAGTAATATTTTATTTTAAAGCCGCAACATTATATGCGTTAAACTAAAAAGCCACAGCAATTACTGTGGCTTTATATCAAGGAAGATATTTTTTATGCTTTTACCGCAGCAATGCCCGGTAATTCTTTTCCTTCAAAATATTCCAACATTGCACCGCCGCCTGTTGATACATAACTTACTTTATCAGCAAGGTTGAATTTGTTTACAGCCGCAACGCTATCGCCACCGCCTACTAAACTAAATGCTCCTTTTGCGGTAGCGGCTGCTACTGCCAATGCAACTGCTTTTGTTCCCGGTTGAAATTTTTCCATTTCAAAAACGCCCATCGGGCCATTCCATAAAATGGTTTTGCTGTTCATGATTACTTCACTGAATTCAGCAATTGCTTTTGTTCCAATATCAAGACCCATCCAACCAACTTCAATACTGTCATTATCTACCAATTGCGTATTAGCATCAGCAGCAAATTTATCAGCTACCAAACTGTCCGTTGGTAAATAAATATTTACATTGTTTGCTTTCGCTTTTGCAAGAATTTCATTTGCCAAATCCAGCTTATCTAATTCGCACAGGCTGCTTCCAATTTCCTTGCCTTGTGCTTTTAAGAAAGTGTATGCCATACCTCCACCAATAATAATATTGTTGGCACGTTTTAATAAATTTTCGATAATCAATATTTTGTCTGAAACCTTTGCTCCGCCTATGATTGCAGTAAATGGCTTTTCGGCACCATGCAATACTTTTTCTGCACTGCTTACTTCACCTTCCATTAATAAACCGAACATTTTTTTATCGGCCGGGAAGAATTTTGCAATGATTGCTGTTGATGCATGCGCCCTGTGTGCTGTACCGAAAGCATCGTTTACATATACATCGCCCAGTTTGCTTAATTTTTCTGCAAAGGCTTCGTCACCTTTTTCTTCTTCTTTATAAAAACGAAGATTTTCTAATAACAATACTTCACCGCCTTTTAACGCACTTGCTGTTGCGTATGCATCTGCGCCGATACAATCATTGGCAAAGAAAACTTTTGTATCGCTTCCTAATAATTCACCTAAGTGCTTTACCAAATGCTTTAATGAATATTTATCGGTAGGACCATCTTTCGGGCGGCCGAAATGGCTCATTAATATAGCACTGCCGCCATCTGCCAATATTTTTTTTATTGTTGGAATAGTCGCTGTCATTCTGGTATCGTCGGTGATATTGAATTCTGCATCTAATGGAACGTTGAAATCTACACGGACTAATGCTTTTTGTCCTTTGAAATTGTAATCGGAAAATTTGCTCATGAGTTTTATTGTTTTATTACACGAATTTTAATGCACTAATTACACGAATTAGAGGATTATAGTTTGAATAGTATGCTTGAGTAGCTTAATGTTTGTTTACCGTTCAAATATAAAACAAAAAACGGATAGTGTATTTGTTACGCTTTTGTAAATAAATAGTGTCTCCTAAAGGGTTGTCAACCTTTGCAAAAGACTTTATCATTTATAGAGTGCAACGAAGGTTGACAACCCTGTGGCGGAGTCCTTTAGTAAAACAAAAGAAGCGAAAACCCTGAAGTAAATAATACTCCTGGTTTTCGCTTCCATATTTTGATTCAAATGCTACAATTAAAAATTGAGCACTTAAAACTGAATGCTTATTTAATTAAGCCTGCAAAATGATGAACTGTACGTACCAACTGAGATACATAGCTCATTTCATTATCGTACCAGCTAACGGTTTTAATTAATTGTTTGTCGCCTACAGTAATCACTTTTGTTTGTGTAGCATCAAACAAAGAACCGAAATGGCTTCCGATGATATCGCTGCTTACAATTTCATCTTCGGTATAACCAAAACTTTCGTTGCTTGCCGCTTTCATTGCTGCGTTGATTTCTTCTGCAGTAACTGTTTTGCCCAATACACTTACCAGTTCAGTAACAGAACCTGTAATGGTTGGAACACGTTGCGCAGAACCATCTAATTTACCTTTCAATTCAGGCAATACCAAACCGATTGCTTTTGCAGCACCGGTGCTGTTTGGAACGATGTTAGCCGCTGCTGCTCTTGCACGACGAAGATCGCCTTTTGCATGCGGCGCATCCAATGTGTTTTGGTCGTTGGTGTAAGCATGGATGGTTGTCATGATACCTGTAACGATACCATAATTATCACTTAATACTTTTGCCATTGGAGCCAAACAGTTAGTAGTGCAGCTTGCACAAGAAATGATTGTTTCGCTGCCATCCAATATTGCGTGGTTAACGTTGAATACAACTGTTTTCAAATCGCCCGTTGCAGGCGCAGAGATTACTACTCTTTTTGCACCCGCTGTAATATGCGCTGCAGCTTTATCTTTATCGGTAAAGAAGCCTGTGCTTTCAATTACAACATCCACATCGTGTGTTCCCCAGGGAATTTGAGATGGGTCTTTTTGTGCGTATATTTTTACTTCGTGGCCATTTACCACGATTGAATTTTCTGTAGAGGTAACGGTTTGATGAAAGCCGCCTTGTGCGCTATCATACTTTAATAAATGCGCCAAAACTTTCGGGCTTGTCAAGTCGTTGATTGCGACTACATCAATGCCTTCCATGTTATAAATTTGACGAAAAACCAGACGCCCAATGCGTCCGAAACCATTAATTGCAACTTTAACTGTACTCATAATTATATCGGTGTTTTATTTTTTACGCTGCAAAGTTACGAAGATTACGACAAAAAATTGGGAGCTATTTGAAACGAAGACGCACCTGCCCAGTTACTTACAGCGAAATGCGGCAAATAGGTACAAAATACACATTATTTATTCGTTACTATTTATTGAGGCTGGTACAATTTGGGGTCAACAGGAATATTTATGTCCACTTTGTCAAAAATTGTGGAGCCATTCATTCCCCTTCCTCCCGAAATATCTACCGTATGCGGAATCATAACGCCATTAACCGGACTGTAATCTTTGTACACCGTAATAGTAGTTATTGGCATTTTGCCATCCCCCATTGCGGGACTTTGTTGCGATGTCTGGTCTATCAAATAGGTTTTAGAATCTATCCAGAAAAAAATTTCTTTGCCTGTTGCTGTGGTTAATTTTATTTTATAGCAAGTGTTGCCGTTCAATGTATCTTTTCCTACCAGTTCTGCTTTATGCCCTTTTGTTACATAATCTACCAATGGCCCTTCAATATCCAATTCGGTTTGCATGGAGGCTACTGCTGCATCAGATAATTTAACGGGTGAAGGAGAACGCATCGGAATGTACAACCAGGCATCTTTATTCGTAAATAATTTAAACCCTGTTGAACCACCCATTTCAAATTCTGTACGGCTTAATTTCCCTTGTTCTTTTGTAATCCGTATTGTCAATTCATTGCCCATCATCTGCGTAGTGCCCTCCATATAAATTGATTTAATGGAATTTAGTTTGTCTTTGCCGCCGGTTGAATCGATGTATTTGTTGATTACTTCATCTACCGTTTGTCCGGTTGCAAATTGAGCCGCTACCAGCATCATAACCAGCAGCCCGAATATCATTAAGTTTCTCATCGTATTTTATTTATAAAGTTAGGTTGCCCAAAATTATGCCACAAATATTTTAGGACATCCTATTATTCTGTAACTTAACCGATTAATTTTGATTATCATTCATCCTTAACAAGCAGTTATGCATTCATTTAAAGTAGCGGGAAATATTGTTGACGTATTCAATAAAGAAATTTATTATGGAGAAGTAATCGTTGAAGACGGCAAGATAAAATCAGTTGAAAGAAAAGCAGTTGCAGATACTACACAACCATTTATACTTCCCGGTTTTTCGGATGCACATGTACATATCGAAAGCTCGATGCTGGTGCCAAGTGAATTTGCAAAACTGGCTGTAGTACACGGCACCGTTAGTACCATCAGCGACCCACATGAAATTGCAAATGTTTGCGGTATGGAAGGCGTACGCTATATGATTGAGAATGGGAAAACCGTTCCGTTTAAATTTAATTTCGGAGCACCAAGCTGCGTTCCTGCTACTATTTTTGAAACAGCCGGTGCTGCATTGAATGCTGAAGATGTAGATGCTTTATTACAGGAAGACGATATTTTGTATTTAAGTGAGATGATGAATTTTCCGGGCGTATTATTTAAGGATGATGAAGTGATGAAAAAAATTGCTTCGGCAAAAAAATACAATAAGCCGGTTGATGGACATGCACCTGGCTTGAGAGGTGAACAGGCTAAACAATATATAGATGCCGGCATTAGTACCGACCATGAATGTTTTACCAAAGAAGAAGCTCTGGATAAATTGAAATACGGAATGAAAATTTTAATCCGTGAAGGAAGTGCTGCCAAAAATTTTGAAGCCTTAATTGATTTATTAAATGACTATCCTACTGAAATAATGTTTTGCAGTGATGATAAACATCCCGACAGTTTGGTAGAAGGACATATCAATCAATTATGTGCCAGGGCTATTGCTAAAGGCATTGATGTGTATAAAGTATTACAGGCTGCCTGCATTAATACTCCTTTACACTATAAAACCAAAGTTGGTTTACTAAGAGCAGGCGATGCGGCTGATTTTATTGTAGCGGAAGATTTAATCAATTTTAAAATAAAACAAACCTATATCAACGGAGCATTGGTTGCAGAAAACGGCCAATCATTAATCGTAAATACCAAAGCGGCAGTTATCAACCAATTTGAGTGTGCTGCTAAAAATGCAGAAGATTTTAAGTTTATGATTGCTGATTTAAATACTGAACTATTACCCGTAATTGAAGCCCTGGATGGGCAGCTTATTACAAACAGATTAAACGTTACTCCAAAAATAGAGGATGATGAAATTATAAGTGATATTGAAAATGATGTATTAAAAATAGTGGTAGTAAATCGTTACAAGAACGCTGTAGTTGCAAAATCATTTATAAAAAACTTCGGGATAAAGCAGGGTGCTATTGCATCTACCGTAGCACATGACAGCCATAATATTATTGCTGTTGGCATTGATGATGAAAGTATTTGCAAAGCAGTGAATCTTGTTATAAAAGAAAAAGGGGGAGTAAGTGCCGTAAGCAGTACAAAAGAAAAAATTGTAGCGCTGCCCGTTGCCGGCCTAATGAGCAATGAAGATGGATATAAAGTTGCTACAGATTATACGGCTATCGACAAAATGGTGAAAGAAGAATTAGGCTCTACATTAGCATCGCCATTTATGACATTATCGTTCATGGCATTATTGGTTATCCCAAGTTTGAAGCTGAGTGATTTAGGATTATTTAATGGCGATAGCTTTACTTTTATCTAAGCCATATTTCTATTTATTTTTCTATTCAGTCTGAACCATTCTCTTGTACCTTGTACCTTGTACCTTGTATCTTGAGTCTTGCATCTTGTGCCCTATAATTTATGCCCGTCTCCTATACCGTTTTTCTTGTGCCTTTAAACTTATTATCTTTGCGCCATGTTATCAATTAGCCATAGGGGGCAGTTAATGCCGCAGTCCCCCATTCGAAAATTAGTGCCGTTTGCTGAAGCCGCTAAAAATAAAGGCATTACTGTTTACCATTTAAATATTGGACAGCCTGATATTGAAACACCAAAGGCAGTATTGGACGCCGTTAGGCATAGCGATTTTAAAATATTAGAATATAGCCATAGTGCAGGTAACGAAAGCTACCGCAAAAAACTGGTTGAATATTATTCAAGGGTTGGCATACAGCTAACGCCTGAACAAATCATTGTTACCACCGGAGCCAGCGAAGCCATCTTGTTCGGTTTCTTATCCTGCTTTGATATTGGGGATGAAATTATTATCCCTGAACCTTTTTATGCAAACTATCATGCATTTGCTGTTTCTACCGGCGTAAATGTAGTACCGGTTACATCAGGTATTGAAACAGGTTATGCATTGCCTTCAATGGAAGAAATTGAGAAAAAAATAACTTCCCGTACAAGAGCGATCCTTATCTGCAATCCAAGTAATCCTACCGGTTATGTATATACGCAGGAAGAAATGGAACAATTGCGTACCCTGATTTTGCGTCATAACCTTTATCTTTTTTCGGATGAAGCCTATCGTGAATTTTGCTATGAGCAAAAGCATTTTAGTGCTATGTATTTGAAAGATGTGGAAGAGAATATTATTTTGATTGATAGTATCAGTAAACGATACAGTGCTTGTGGCGGCCGCATCGGTGCATTTATTACCAAGAATACAACCGTGTTGGATACGATCATGAAATTTGCACAGGCAAGATTGAGCCCGCCAAGCTTTGCTCAAATTGCAGGCGAAGCTGCAGCCGATTTACCTGAAGATTATTTCAATGTTACCAAGGCCGAATACAAAAAACGCAGGGATCTTATTGTAAAAAGATTAAGTGCTATCAAAGGCGTTGTATGCACCAATCCGGGAGGCGCTTTTTATGTAATGGCAAAATTACCGATTGATGATTGCGATAATTTCTGCAAATGGTTGTTGAAAGATTTTAGCTATAATAACCAAACAGTAATGCTGGCACCTGCTACCGGTTTTTATGAAACTAAGGGGTTGGGTAAACAGGAAGTGCGTTTGGCTTATGTATTAAACTGCGATGCTATTAACGCTGCTATGGATTGTTTGGAAAAAGCATTGGAACAATATCCGGGAAGCGTATAATACCTCTTATCTTTTTTGTTTAAACAAATTATTCTCTACAAAAAACAACTGATCAACAAACCAGAAAAAAATCAGGGGGAGTGGGGTTTCCAATGGAATTAAATTCTTGTAAAACTCGAGAGCTTCCCCCGATTTTGTGGTAACCTTATGCATTGTTAAAAATATCAGTCCATAAAATATGCCCCATAAAAGTAGATGAGCGATAAGGAATATTTTAAAGCCCCTCCTGGTTGTACATAATTTCATTATTGCGATCGCTGCTATAAATACAAATATTGTCCTTATCCTCGCTACCGGAGAAATTTCCTGCCCTTGATAGTACGTATTACGCAGCCAATCCAAAAAGAAAAGAATCAGCACCAGCGCAATAATCAGAAGAACAAACCGCTTAGAGGACTTCATGTTGTTGATTCTTTTTTGTAAACAAATACCAGCCGAAAAATATTAACAGATACATTAAAATGCTGAATACATAATGATGGCTGAAATCAAATAAATCTGCACGCTTTCTATATATCCAGTATAATAAAGAACAACGGATAACGTTGGCCATAATCAACACAAGTGTGCCTATTACACAAAAAACAATTTTTCGCTTTATGGGCGATGGCAATAAGATTATAAAGCCAATATATATTACAATCAAGCTAAGTCCATTACAGATATCAACTATATACAAAACCGGATTCCCATCCCGCAAAACACGAGCTGCTGCCATTCCCGGGCATTCCTGCCATGTAAATTTAGCACCTCCGGAAAAAATATTGAAACAAGTAGTAACGGCAGAAGTAATGATGTTTGTTAATGCTCTATCCGGTATCCGAACAGGTTTCAAAATATGGTAATAAGAGTACTCCCAAATTATAACCAGCAGGATTAATTTAAGAAAAAAGAGAAGGATGTCTTTATTAACGGGTGAAGTAGGTTTAACCGGTTTTTTTTCATCTATCGACATAAGAGAAATCGTATTTTAAAACAAAAGTAATATACTTACGTTAACAGAATACTATAAAAAAAGAGGCGTGCCTAAAAAAAGCACGCCCCGTATATATATTATTAATGCGTTTAATTAAGCTACGTTCTTAGCTACTTTTTGCTTCTGTACTTTGCGTATTACAATAACAGAAAATACAATACCAACCACAACTAATAAAACATTCAGCCTCCAATCAAATGGCACACTTAACGGGTGGTTATCCGGATTACCATTAGGATCAGGTACCGCTGGTTGGCTATACCCTAAAAATGGTGTTACTATTGTAGCTAAAAGCAGTAATGTGTAAGGTAATATCTGCTTGCCCTTTAAACGTATTATATTCTGCATTTTATTTATTTTTTGCAATTTTACTATTTTTTATGCTATTTCTACTATAGTTTTCATAGTATTTTTACAGATTCGCATTAATTAATTATTACCTCCGTGGTATAGATGGTGCCATCAGCCTTAAGCACTTCCAGTTTATAAGTACCTGCTGCCAAAGATGACGGTATATCCATGCCTGCAGAAGCATTTGAACCTCCATTAGTTAATGATGCTTCACTTATTTCCTGACCACCGATATTCAACAGTTTTGCTGTATAAACACCTGCCGCAAGGTTATTGAAACGGATATTTACATGACCATCGCTTACAGGGTTCGGATAAACCGTAATGCCTGCTACAGAAGATGCATTAGCTGAAAGGTTTGCTATACTGCTATAGCTATTGCCTGCTGCGCCAACAGCTTCCACTCGGTAGTAGTTGGTACCTGCGGCTGCATTTGCTCCTGCAAAGCTATACGCTGCTGACCCGTCACCTTTAGATGATACTGTACCTACCGTGTTGAAATGCGTACCATCAGTAGAATATTCAACCGCATATTGGCTGATACCGGTAGCTGATGCCACTTTCCAGGATACAGTTACCGAGCCGTTGCTTTGTTGTTGCGCATTGATGCCCGTAAACGTAACCGGCAATGCAGACGATGCCGAGAACACAAGGCTGAAACGGTTGCTTGCTGCCGAAGCTGCATTTGCAGTAACATTGAATGTTATATCGGTTACAGCACTTAAACTTACCGGTGTTTGTGTGCCAAGATAGTTGTCTTTTAAATACGCTGAAAGACCATTGTTAAGATTATCCGGCATAAACTCAAGTTTATATTGCTGCTGCGCCATATTCCACATATCGTAGTAAAGCGTATCGGTTGTTACTACCGGCTGGCGGGCTTCTATCACCAATACCTGGTTGTCCCTTTTCAATGCAAGGTTCTCCATTGTATTAGGAAGCTTCAATGCATCATCGCCATCCACTGCATCGGAATAGTCTGAATTAAACACTGCTACGTTTTGATCTACCAGACTGTTGTTTTTATAAAGGTTGGTTGTCAATTTACCGCTTGCACTTGCCGGTGCTGCAGGACGGAATACGTCTGAGCTACCCGACACTTTGCTGCCTTCGTTCAAGGCCACAGAGCCTGTACTTCCGGTAGCATGTACAAAGAATGCCTGACCTGATTCCACTACTGTATTTGATGCACCAGTATAGCTTCCTCCACCCGGTACCGGAGCCCAGTTGTTGGAACGGGCAAAGGTTTGGTAGCCGCCTAATAATGCACTGTACAATTTAGGATCCCAAACATAGAACGTATGGTCAAGGCCTCCGGTTAAAGTCAATCCTGTGAAATCTATTGTAGATGCGTATGTATTTCCGATTAGCCCAAATTGACCGGCCGGTACGCTAATAGCTGTTTGTGTGCCTTCGTATAAAGGACCTGTTGTACGAAGTATCGTCTGCGTTGTAGCACTGGTGCCTGCAGATGGAAGCTGGGTACGATCACCACGTATGTACAGGAAGTAGCCTGAAGTTGTTTTGATATTGGAATTGGTAGAGGTTACAGGGTTCCATGCATTGCCTGCTGCATCGTAAGAAAGCATAGAGCCTGAGTTCTGCACTGTATCAAAGCCTTCTGTTTGCCATGCAACATTGCTGCTTGGCGCTGTTATGATAGTACCATAGCCTGTAATGCCGGTTACGTCAAGCGAATAGCCTTCCTGCCAGCTTGCGTTGATGCTTTGCGTTGTTTGTGTTGGCACCGATAATAAGCGCCATGCACGCTGGCTGTTGGCAGGGATATAGCGCTGTACCGTTACGTTGCCGGTAATATAACTGCTGCTAACCGTATTCTGCCCAACCGAAGCCGTACCATTTGCATCCGACAACAAAGTAAGCAGACCGCCCGTTGCAAGGGTACCTCCATTAGCTACGTTCACACCTCCTGTTGAAGCTATAGACAATGCTGAGCCTAATGTTGCGCTGCCGCTGCTGCCGATTGAAAGGGTATCTAAAATATTTGAACCACCGGTGAAATTCAATGTACCTGCAGTACCATTTATTGTAAGTTTAGAAGTAGAAGAACCTGTAAATGTGCCGGTTCCACTTACTACTCCATTAATTATTAAGGAATGACCAGCTATTGCAAGATTCCCACTAGATAATGCAAATGCACCACCAGCTAAAGTACTTCCTAATGTTACACCTGCAGGATTACTAACCTGATAGCCAATAGTTGCAGTTGTAGTTGCCGTATCAAATGTTGCAGTTTGCGGAGTTGTTCCGTTGAAAATAACGGTTGTAGTTCCGGCAGATTGAGACAAGGCTGCATGATTAGCACCTGATACCATCGTTAAATTTCCATTGACGGTAAGCGTAGTTGCATTAGATGACGACGATGTTATTAAATTAGGAGCAGAATATCCGGTTGAAGGACTATAGATTACAGTTGCATCAATTTTAACATTTCCAGCTACTGTCCATGCAATTGTTGTAAAATTATTCATTTGCCAATTACCCGCATTTACATTTAGGTTACCACCAATAGTCAGGGTATTTCCGTTTGAACCCGAAGCTGTTTGGATAGTAAGCCCTCCTGTTCTTCCTAACGTAAGATTACCTGCTATTACTAAATTATTCGGGAAGCCTTTCCATGGTTTAAATGCACCAGAACTTCCATAATTTGGTAAATCGATGGTAATATTACCAAATCCACTTGTTCCTGGAGCTCCAACAAACGGTAACCCATTTGAAGTTAAATTAGAAGCAGATTGAACACCAGTAATTAACAAAGTAGAACTAGCATTCCAAGTAGCTGCAGGAATATGTCCTCCGTCACCTGGTAAGGTTAGGGTTCCTGTCGCACCAAAGTTCACAATTGTAGTCGTTGCGCCAGAGAAAGAATTCGTTCCTTTAGTAACATTTGCATCAACTAAAGTACCATTTACAAGGAATGTTTTTCCGGTAGTAAATGTTAATACAGTACTAGTTCCCATTGACAAAGTTGCACCATTATCGATTGTTACGTTCCCTACGGTTGTACTGTTGTTCATTGTTACATTGAAAGGGCTCTGTAATTCTACTGCAGTAGCTGTAGCTGTTGGAGCTGTAGAAGCCGCATAATAAGTAACTCCATTCGGCGAACTTTGCCAAGTTGAAGCAGTAGCCCAATCAGTTGAGGCAACAGAACGGAAATAGTCTGTTGATGAAGTAACATAGGCCGGAATTACAAAAGCAGATGAAGTAACGCTTAAAGCACCCGATGTAAAGGTGATGGTTGCACTATTTAACAATGTTCCACCTGATGTACCCGCAGTCAATCCACTAAAGGTTGCAGTACCTGCTATTGCATTTACTGAAGTTGTACCGCCCAGGTTCCACGAACCTCCACTTACAGAAGCCACAACAGAACCAGAACCTGTAGGATTGCCATATTGATCTTTTAGTTGTACAACAGGTTGTGTTGCCAATACAGCTCCGTTTTGAGCCGGTGCCACAGGTTGTGTTGAAATTGACAATTGAGTAGCAACTCCTGCAGCTATTGTTTGGCTAACTATATCATCATTATAGCCTGTAGCTTGTATGGTTATAGAATAGGTACCGGCTGATTGTAAGAAAGCAGATTGCGCTGGTTTCAATGTTAGCACTCCCGCACTTAATGACCATGCCGAAGTTGGCAATACATTTGTTCCTACCAATACGGTATTAACAGCTCCACGCCATCCGGCATCATCTGTATAAGTAATATTAAAGTTATTATCTACCGTTGCCCCCACTGCAGCCGTTAATGCCGGTGGTGTAGCTCCCAGAGGTGCCGGTATATTAAAGGTTGAAGATGTAGTGGCAGTTAAACTACCAGATGTAAACGTAATGGTAGCACCAATTACAGAAACAAGACTTGTTGCAGTTAGGTTACCAAATGTTGTTACACCGGCAACTGCATTAACTGAAGTTGTACCACCAATCGTCCATGTTCCCGACCCTACAGTTGCAGTAATGCTTGCCGTGCTATTGGTAGGATTTCCGTATTGATCCAACACTTGCACTTTTGGCTGCAGAGCTAAAGTAGAACCGTTGCTTGCTGGAGCTGTTGGCTGTTGTGTTACAATTAGTTTATTATCCGCACCTACTAAAGTAGTTGCTGTAACACTAGTATTAGCATATCCTACAGCGGCTACTACTATTGTATGGCTACCAGGTGTATGTAACGCTGTAATTGCGGCAGTATTTACTGCTAATGAACCAGCTGAAAGTGTATAATTGGAGGTGTAACCTGTCCCATCTACATATATAGTATTGATAGCGCTGCGCCATGTTGCATCATCAGAATAAGTAATATTAAAATTATTATCTACCGTTTGGTTTGCTGCTGCAGATAATGTAGGTGCTGTTTGGTATGGTGTTAATAAAATATCATCAATAAATGCTCCGCTGCCGCCTGACACAGTAAATTCAATACCATTTACAGTTGTACTATTTATAGTAAAGCTGTATTGAGTAATTGCTTGCCCACTTACTATGCTAGCAGTCCCAACTGTTGTTGGAAAGCTTGTTCCTCCATTAGTGGAAGATAAGATAGTCAGTGTACGGCTCGAAGTTCCTGTTGCCCAAAAAGTCAAAGTACCTGCACCTTTATTTAGGGTTGGCATTATAAGTTTAAACGAAGTACTATTTTCGGTTAATGCACTAGACCCAGAATGTACTCCATTTGCAGATTGGGTAAATGCTTTTGCCAATTGCCAGGTACCGGTAACCCCTACAGCATTTGTCAAGGTAGAGCCGGGATCAGATGTAGGCCATGTAGTTGTAACAGGTGTAGTAGTAGTTTCAAAACTTTCTGTAGTGTAAGTATATGGTTGTGGCCCAACCGGAATTGCAAATGAATTTGAGACTACGCTTGTTAACCCACTTGCAGTAAATGTAATAGTGGCTGTAGCTAATGCGCTATTATCACTTGTACCCGCTGTTACCCCTGAAAAAGTAGCAACACCCGAGCTTGAGCTGGTTGCAGTTACAGCCCCTCCTATATTCCAGCTTCCACCACTGGTAGTTGCAGTAACTACTATTCCGCTGGTTGTTGCACTATTATTATACTGATCTAATAATTTAATAACAGGCTGAGTTGTCAGTACTCCTCCGTTTGTAGCCGGAGCTGCAGGTTGCGTTCCAATGGTTAATTGTGTTGCTGTACCTGCAATATTTGTTTTGGTAAGGGTATTATTAGTATAACCTGTTGCTAATACAACTATTGTATGACTTTTAGCACTATGCATTTCCACAATCGCCGAGGCTGTAAGTACTAAGGAACCTGCAGTAAGCGTATAAGCACTGCTTGAATAAGCCGTTCCATCTACAGTAATTCCGGTAACTGCTGCTCGCCATACTGCATCATCTGTAAATGTAATATTGAAATTATTATCTACTGTTTGATTTGATGCAGCAGTTAATGCCGGAGGGGTTGGTGCCGGTATATTAAATGCCGCAGATGTTGTGCTTGTTAAAACTCCGGATGTAAAAGTTATTGTTGCCCCTGTAACGGCCCCTGTAGCAGTGGCAGTTAATCCTGAAAATGAAGCAACACTGGATGATGCAGCAACAGTAGCTGTTCCACCCAATGTCCATGTACCTGCTCCCACGGCTGCTGTTACATTTGCCGTGCTGCCGGTAACAACATTTCCATATTGGTCTTCAATCGATACTTTTGGTTGTGTGGCAAATGCTCCACCATTAGTAGTTGGAGCTGCTAACGGTGTTGTAACGGCTAATTTTGCCGCTACCCCTGCTGCTATTGCCTGGGTTACTGGTGCATCCGCATAACCAGTAGCACTTACTGCAATTGATAAATTTCCTTTTACTTGTAAAAGCGAAGATTGAGACGGAATCAATGTTAATACGCCTGCGCTTAGCGACCACGCAGCAGATGGCAATGCTGTACCACCTACTTTTACCGAAGTAACAGCGGCATCCCATGATGGGTTATCTGTAAAGGTAATATTAAAACTGGCATCTACCGTTGCTCCTGATGCAGCCGTTAATGATGGTGCAGTAAGCCCGGGAATATTAAAAGTTGTAGATGTTGCACTTGTTAAACTTCCTGAAGTAAAAGTTATAGTAGCCCCTGTAACAGCGGCAGCACTCGAAGCAGTTAAATTAGTAAATGTGGCAACTCCTGCACTCGCACTAACGGAAGTAGTTCCGCCTAATGTCCAGGTACCGGCACCTACTGCTGCAGTTACACTTGCTGTGCTAGCAGTAAGATTACCATATTGATCCTGTATCTGCACCTTCGGTTGCTGTGCCAATGAAGCTCCATTTGTAACAGGTGCTGTTGGTTGTTGCGTTACTATTATTTTTTTATCTGCACCCACAATATTCGTTTGCGTAACAGTCGCTACAGTATATGCAGAATTAATTACTGTTATAGTATGGCTTTTGGCTGTCTGCAATTCCGATATAGCCGACGTTGTAAGTATTAAAGAACCTGATGACAATGAATAGGCTCCTGAAGCAGCCGAATATGATGTGCCATCTACTGTAATACCTGTAACACCACCACGCCAAGTTGCATCATCTGTAAATGTGATATTGAAATTATTATCGACTGATTGACCAGTTGATGCGCTCAACGTCGGGGCAGTTAACAGTGATGCTGCTGCTACCGTTGACACAGATGAATAGTTATACGCCTTATCATAATTAAAAACAGCGTATGTTGTATAGCCTGAAGTAGTATATGATGTTGAAGTAGTATTTGTTAAAACAGTCCAAGTGGTGCTCCCAACTGTAATAGTTGAGCTATTGGCATAATACCCCTGATGTAAAATATCAGTGCCAATTACGGGAGTAGTAGGGCTGGCTGTATTAGTTCCTAAGATTATTGAACCTTGTACACCAGTGCCTGCGTCAGATCCATTTGTCCAAGACAATGAACCTCCTGAATAGCTTAGTGTTGAAGGACCTGAACTTGGTGCAGTTAGATCCGTTGCCGAAGTGGCATCATAATATACAACAAAATCATCAAAATAACACCCACTACTTGTACTTGCTCCTGCAAGCTGACAAGCAGGCGCAGCAAAATAAACTCTGGTAACATTACTCGGAGTTGTTGTACTAGAACATTGAGTCCACGCTGTTTTGGATAAAGTAACTGAAGATCCAGAATTATCACTTGAGCCTGAACCTGTACTCCCAGATGTTACATAACGATTACTAGGTGTAGTTGTTATGGATGTAGCACTTCCAGCATAAGCTTTTGCCCAATAAATTATATGAACCGTTCCAGTTGTTGCAGCTGGCAAAACACCTATTGCACTGTTCCAATAATATTTTGAACTGGTTGTCCCTGGAGCAAATTGAATGGCTGTTGTCCCAGTTCTAAATGTACCAGCAGCAGTTGTAGTTGTTATTGTACCCCCACTAACACCGGAATAACTGGCATTTGTAATAGGTTCATAATCTTTTGGCTGGTACCATGTGCCGCTTGCTGTCTGACCATAACCAACATTTGTCAGCAAAGATGAAAATATTCCAACCAGAAAAACAAAAAAACAAAGTTTTTTCAATCGAAGAAAGGGCAATGAACTTTGCCCAAATACATTACTTGTTTCAGATGTAAACTTGTGTAACAAATTTTTCATACAGCGTCTTTAATTTAATTTATAAAGTTTATACTCACCCGTTACGGTGCGTATTTATAGCAAAAAACAAACAATAATCTTTTATTAAAAGGATCATTATTCGTTGATAATTTGAATGATAATTCCAACGTTTAAATACGGGAGGCTTATTATAGGAAATAGGAACATTCCGTGGTGTCATATGGCTAACCTGCAGAATATAATGATGCTAATATAGAAACATTTAGCGCAGATTTTGTAACACATTGGCTTATTTAATTATGCAATCGTTCCCGACAATTTTTGCCAACAATATATTACTGTTATATATTTTGGGTCATGCAATTTGTACTAATCACATCATTATCAACACAATAGATTCAATCCATGATTAAGGTTTTCTTATATTTTCCTTTGACGCCTCATTGAAGCACGTTAAAAACAAAACGACGCATACAAGATGCGCCGTTTACTGATACAATTTTAAAAGGAGATAATTATTGCTTCATCAAAGCTTCAATATCTTCTACTGTTATTGGTATGTTTTTCATTAAATCTTTATTGCCTGTTTTTGTTAGCCAATAATTATTTTCAATGCGGATACCCATATTTTCTTCTTCAATATAAATGCCGGGCTCGATGGTAAATACCATTCCTGCTTTTACGGGTTCTGTCCTTGTTCCTAAATCATGCACATCAATTCCTAAATGGTGCGATATGCCATGATATAAATATTTACGGTAAGCACGGTTTTCTTTGTCTTCATTTTTAATGTCGCTTTTTTTCAGCAACCCTATTTTTTGAAATACCTGTGTAGCTTCCTCTCCTACCTTATCGGTATAATCAACCATTGTAATGCCGGGCTTTAAAATACTTGCTGCATAATAATGTAAATTAAGACAGGCATTATAAACTGTTTTTTGCCGGCGGGTAAATTTGCCGTTTACAGGAACAGTTCTGGTAAGGTCTGCACAATAGTTGCCGTATTCTGCCCCGAAATCCATCAATATCAATTCGCCGTCATTGCATATTTTATTGTTTTCAACATAATGCAATGTCCTTGCGCTATCGCCGCTGGCAATAATGGAATTGTATGCCGGCCCCGTGGCACGTTGCGATAAAAAAGAATGTTGAATCTCTGCCTCGATTTCATATTCAGTAACACCTGGTTTTATAAATTTCAGTAAGCGACGAAAGGCAACATCGGTAATGTCCATTGCTTTTTGCATTACTTCAATTTCAAACGGCGTTTTAATAGCACGCAGTTCTTTTAAAATCTTTGCGCTGCGTTTGTATTGATGCAATGGATAACGCTCTTTCATCATAGCAGCATAACGGTAATCCCTAACCGCTATTTGGTTGGATTTCCGGTCATTCTCATTCGTGTTTAAATAAATGGTATCCGCCAAATGAATCCATGGCTGCAATACTCCATCCAATACATCCAGCCATATAATGGTTTGAATGCCCGAAATGGCTGTTGCTTCTTTTGCACGCAGGCGATGCCCGTCCCATTTTTCTTTTAATTCATTGGGGCGAACCAATACCAATACTTCTCTATATTTCGGATCCGGATTATCGGGGAATAAAACCAACATTGAATCTTCCTGTTCAATACCTGTAAGCCATATTAAATCAGAATTTTGTTTAAAACGATGCAGGGCATCTCCGTTGGTTGGCAGTTCATCATTACTGTTAAAAATAGCGATGGAGTTTTTTTCCATTTGGCCAACAAAACGTTTCCTGTTTTGAATAAACAATTCGGGGTTGATGGGAAGATATTTCATATTGAAGATTTGTATTGCAATTTAAATACAATTTATTACACGAATTATGAAAACACGAATTACACGAATTTAACTACACTATAATTCAGCGTGTTTTATTATAGACAGTATCGTTTAATCTTTTCATGTTAACCGATGTATTAAAGTTCGTGGTTTAAAATCAGTATTTATATCCTTAACTTTATCCAATGACAACAGCAATCATAATTACAATCTGCACTTTGTTATTAATTGCTTATGTGTTCGACCTCACTTCTTCCAAAACCAGAATTCCATCTGTTATTTTATTATTGTTATTAGGCTGGGTTGTCCGCCAGGTTTCTGCATTAATTGATGTTACTATTCCCGACTTATCGGCCTTGCTTCCAATATTAGGTACCATTGGGCTGATATTAATTGTTCTGGAAGGTTCGCTTGAACTGGAGTTCAATCATTCCAAATCACCTATGGTTTTAAAAACATTTTTAATGGCTTTATTGCCAATGCTTGCGCTTGCTTTTTCAGTTGCAGCTTTGTTTCATTACTACGGCCATTTTTCGTTTAAATTTTGTTTAGCCAATGCTATACCTATCTGTGTTATCAGTAGTGCTGTAGCTATACCAAGCGTACGTAATCTTAATTCATTTAATAAAGAATTTATTATTTACGAAAGCAGTTTGTCGGACATAATCGGTGTGTTGTTTTTTAATTTTATAACGCTGAATGATTCTATTACAGCACATTCATTCGGCAGCTTTGGCATTGAGTTGTTATTAATGACTGCTATTTCTTTTATTGCAACCGTAGGACTTGCTGTGCTGCTTAATAAAATTGCACATCCAATTAAATTTGTACCTATCATTTTATTGGTTATACTTATTTATGCTATTGCCAAACAATATCATCTGCCATCTTTATTATTTATTATGTTGTTCGGTTTATTTCTTGGTAATTTGGATGAACTTAAGTCGCTTAAATGGATCAATAAATTAAAACCAGATGAGCTGAATAAAGAAGTACATAAATTAAAAGAGCTGACTGTTGAAATCACTTTTTTGGTACGTGCCTTATTCTTCCTACTATTCGGCTATCTTATCGAAACATCCGAGATCTTAAATATTGATTCATTAGCATGGGCATTGATTGTGGTGGCCTTTATCTTCATTATCCGTACAGTAACCCTTAAGCTGTTACGATTGCCAATAATGCCGCTTCTTTTTATAGCACCAAGAGGTTTAATAACAATCCTGCTTTTCTTTTCCATACCCGTTGCGCAAAATATTCCATTAGTAAACAAATCATTAATTATTCAGGTGATTATTCTTACTGCATTTATAATGATGTTTGGATTAATGGCAACAAAAAAAGATATGAATGAAAATGCAGAAGAAAAAGCTCTACCAATTTAATAGAATAGCCAATCTCCTTTTGGGTTAACTTTGCAAATATTTTTATTACAAAGTTTTGACACATGAAAGAGATACAACAAAGCTTGCTCCATTATATAAATACCATCAACCAATGGCGTAAAAAACGGGTTTCCAATACCACTTTTTTAATTATTGCAGCAGCGGTAGTTGGTATATTAGCAGGCACTGCATCCTCTTTACTTAAAGAACTTACACATACTGTTGCCAACTTTGTTCAAAACGATTTGCATTGGAAGTACAAATACTATGTGTATTTTTTGTTTCCACTCATCGGTATCTTCCTTACAGTATTATATGTACGTACGTTTATCCGCCGCAGTAAGTTTCAGCATGGCATATCTCCTATTTTATATAATATCTCCCACAATTCCAGCAAGCTTGATTTCCATAATATTTATACGCAAATCATAGCAAGCTCACTTACCGTTGGGTTTGGCGGATCTTCCGGATTGGAAGCCCCTGCTGTAGCCAGTGGCACTGCTATCGGTTCTAATATCGGGCGCTTTTTTGGATTGAATTATAAGGAAACAACCTTGCTTTTAGCATGTGGTGCGGCAGCAGGCATATCCGGTGCTTTTAACAGTCCTGTTACGGGGATGATTTTTGCTATTGAAGTAATCCTTCCGGAGTTTACCATACCATCTGTAATTCCTTTGTTGATTGCATCTGCCATTGGTTCGGTTATTTCGCAGTTCATTTACAGCGAACCATTGTTTGTACTTATCACCAACAGAGAATGGTCTGTTAAAGCATTTTGGTATTTTGTTCTTTTAGGAATTATTGTAGGTGGCTATTCTGTTTACTTTAGCCGGTTAAGTTTTTTCCTGTCAGGCGTTTTTAAAAAAATAAAAAACCATTATACAAGAGTTTGGATTGGAGGTATAACATTAGGCATTATGATTGCCTTGTTCCCTCTTTTATATGGCGAAGGCTATATAACCATTCAAAAATTATTAGATGGCAATTACCAATATTTATTAGCCAATAGTTTTTTTATAAAGTATCAGAACGTTGCTTTTATGCTGGTAATATTCGGAGTGCTTTCGGTAGTAGGCAAAAGCCTTGCCTGCATCATTACCATTGAAAGTGGTGGCAATGGCGGTATGTTTGGCCCTAGTGTAGTAGTTGGTGGTTTGTTAGGTTTTGTCGTTTCCTTTGGTGTGAATCAAACCGGGCTGGCGCATTTAAACGTTACTAATTTTATGATTGCCGGCATGGCGGCTTCTGTAGCTGGCGTAATGCATGCACCCTTAACGGGTATTTTTTTAGCCGCCGAAATTACCGGTGGTTACAGCTTAATGATTCCGTTAATGATTGTTTCCGCTATTTCTTATTTTATCAATAAAGGCACATTAAAATATTCTATTTATACAAAAGGATTGGCAGAAAAGGGAAACTTGCTATCGCAAGACCATAGTATTTTAAGACGCATCAAATTAAAATATCTTATAGAAAAAGATTTTGTAGTACTGCATCCGGATGATGTACTTAAAAACAGGAGCGCTGATATTATCGGCACTACCCGCAATGTTTTTCCGGTAGTTGGCAAGGAAGGTGAATTAACCGGAGTTTTATACAGCGACCAGCTGATGGAATTACTTATAAGCAATAATATAGAAGACAAGCTCCGGCTTATAAAAGACGTAGCAGAACCAGCCAGCAAAACAGTTGATTTAAATACGCCGGTATTTGATGTGATGCAAATAATGGACAGTCAGGATACCCGTATTTTACCGGTGGTAGATAGCAATAATTTATACATTGGCTTTGTAAGTAAATCGGGCATCTTTAGTAAATACCGCCAGCTCCTTACACGGCAGGAAGGTTATATGCAATAAAAGAACAGCAACATTTTTTATTGGGTGCTATCTTTTCAGTAGCTTTAAGCTATCATTATTGCTCCTTAAATCAAGACAGCTTTTAATTATGCGGCATTACTATTATGCGCCTGATTTTTTAATCTATTTAAAGGATACAAATGCTTAGCCGACGATTAAGGTTCAATATTCTTCAGGCACTTCCCTTTTGGATTGCATCTATCATAGCAGGATTGGTTACTGTGCTATTTGCCAAATTATTTGTAGTTGCAGAAAATACCATGCTATGGATTTACAACTGGCATCACTGGATAATTTTTATACAAGCACCTGCTTTTATGCTTGCCGGTTGGTGGATAGTAAAAAAATGGGCACCTTATGCCCGTGGCAGCGGCATTCCTCAGGTAAAAGCTGCCACAGAATTAATTGCACACGACCCTAAAAAAAATATCAACCAGCTTTTAGGCATCAAAGTTTCAGTGGTTAAAATCTTATCTACCTTGTTACTGGCAATTGGTGGTGCAGCCATCGGCCGGGAAGGGCCAACCATACAAATATCAGGCTCTATCTTTAATTATATAAACGGCCTCATCCCAAAAAAATGGCCCAAAATAAAACATTCCAACATGATTGTTGCCGGGGCTGCAGCAGGGCTGGCGGCAGCTTTTAACACACCACTCGGAGGAATTGTTTTTGCTTTGGAAGAGTTATCCAAAACACATGTAACCTTTTACCGTACGGCTTTATTTTCGGCAGTAATCATAGCAGGATTAACGGCGCAAGGTATCTTGGGGCCTTACTTATACCTTGGCGTGCCTTCTGTTAGCGAATCTACCTGGCATACATTAATACCTGTATTGATCGTAGCAATTGGTGGCGGCTTATCTGCCAGTTACTTATGCAGTGCTATTTTAAAAACCCTGCGATGGAAAGCAAAAGCATTTACAAAGAATGCACAGCATATCGTTTTTATTATTGCCTGCGCTACTGTTATTGCATTGTTTGCCTATTTTGTAAATATCTCTATTATGGGTTCGGGCAAGGATATAATGGGCACCTTATTATTCTCCAATGATAAAGTAATGCCCTGGTACACTTCTCCTTTTCGCATGCTTGGTTTATTTGTGAGCTTTATAAGTGGTGGCGCCGGAGGTGTATTTGCACCGGGACTGGCTGCAGGAGCTACATTAGGCGGAATGGTTGGCAATTGGTTCCATCTGGTGCCAGGCGATATTAATTTGTTGGTACTTGTAGGTATGGTGGCATTTTTAACCGGTATTACCCGAACTCCCTTTACATCAGCCATTTTAGTATTGGAAATGACAGACCGGAACTCAGCCATTTTTTTTCTGATGCTTGCAGCGATAGTAGCTGAACTGGCTTCGCTGGTAGTAGATAAAAAATCTTTTTACGATCATCTGAAACATGATTACCTGCTGGATATTAAACGCAAAGAAGAAGAATTACAATTACCACAGCCTGCCGAACCGGCTTAACCTTTTCAAATCCGATTTAAATAATCACTCAAAGTGTGCAAAAATCCTTTACTGTACTTAGTTTAAGCCTTGCTCCGGTTATTTTTGATATCTCCTTTTTCTTAAAAAAAATAAGTTTTTGAAGTTTTAAAATAAATTTATTTGTTAAAGTTTTGTTAAAGGATAAGATATTTTTAATTGATTTTTTGCAAAAACCACTTGCGGAGGTGCCTAAAAAACTCATATTATATTGAGGGTTGTTTTTCACTTTTATTACTTGCTGAAAAATAAATAAATTATTTTACCCCCTCCAATTTGAATTTTAACAAAGCCTCAAAAATAAAATACATTATTTATTATCTATATACAAAAGGCTGTTATTAGTCAGGGAGTCGTAGCATGGCTGAGCCTGTATTTTGTATGTTTTTTCGATATACCTTGCACTCAGATTAATAAAATCTATACAAAAAATAAAAAAAATAAAAATGAAAAAAGTATTTGTAACACTAACCACTTTGGCTACATCTGCAGCTGCTTTCGCTGCTGGAACTACAACAACTGACAACTCTTCTAACAACGGTTTAGCAGTTGTAGGATTTTTCGTTGTATTGATCGCTGCAATCGTTATTCCTGCAATCAGAACAAACAAAAAAACTCAACAGAACTAATTTAGCGCTGAAAAAGTATTAAGAAGCTGGTCTTGCCTGACTGGCTTTTTTATTGCCCCAACCCGGAGCATACAAAAATCCCATTGAAAAGAGCTTTACGTCTTTTCAATGGGATTTGTAGTTTTAAGGCAGTTATTAAGTACTAAGAAATATTTTAAGCCTGTTATTTTATTATAACTGTAGTGGTATATGGAACCTTACCGGCAACAGACAATTCAAGTTGATAGGTGCCCGAAGCTAAGGTTGCCGGAATATCCATGCCCTGCGTATTACTTCCAACAGTATAAGTTATCGGAGCAGAATACATTTCCTGGCCGTTTATAGTTAAAAGCCTGGCCGTATAAGTTCCTGCAGCAAGATTATTAAACTGAATATTGATATGGCTGCCGCTTACAGGATTTGGATAAACGGCTATTCCTGCAGCAGTAGTAGCTACTGATGATATTGTAGCAATATTACTGTATGTTATATCGCCTGCTTCACCAATGGCTTTTATACGATAATAATTTATACCTGCAACTGCAGTCGCTCCTGCAAAACTATACGTTGCATTCCCTGCTTTTGCAGTTACTGTACCAACAACACTAAAATTATTTCCATCGGCTGAGTACTCCACTGCATATTGTTTAATGCCTGCAGAAGAAGCTGTTTTCCATAACACTGTTACTGTGCCATTGCTTTGCTGCTGTGCAGTAACACTTGTAAAGGTTACGGGCACTGGTGTAGCAGCAGAGAATATCACTCTAAAACGATTGGAAGCAGATGATGCTGCATTGGCATCTACAGTAAAGTTTATATCCGTAACATCCTTTAAGCTTATGTTTGTTTTAGTGTTAAGATAAGTATCCACTAAAGAGGCTGTTAATCCGGTATTTAAATTATCCGGTGTAAACTCCAGTTTATATTGCTGTTGTTTCATATTCCACATATCAAAGTAGATGGTATCCGTATTTACTACAGGCTGACGGGCTTCAATTGCTAATACTTTACCGTTTCGGACAATGCCAAAATTCTCTACAGTATTGGATAATTTTAACGCATCGTTTCCATCTACCGCATCTGCATAAGCATTGTTGAATACTTCTACGTTGCCATCTGCCAACTGGCCATTTGCCGACACAAAAAGATTAGTATTAAACTTACCACTTGTACCTGCAGGAGCTGCAGGGCGAAACACATCGGCACTGCCTGCTACTTTACTGTTTTCTGTTAATTGTACTGTTCCATCAGAAGTACTGGCATGTACAAAAAACGCCTGCCCCGATTCTATCCTCGTATTTGGTGTACTGCCATAGCTGCCTATACCTGCGTAGCTCGGCACCGGTACCCAATCGTTTGTTCCGCTAAATGCCACATAAGCTCCCAATGATGGTGGTGTATTTAATAATTTAGGATCCCACAGATAAAACAAATTATCTGTTCCTCCACTTCTGATAACATTATTAAAGTCGATTGCCGAAGCATATATATTGCCAATCAGATTAAAGCTGCCGGATGATACATTGATTGAACTTTGTGTACCCTGATAAAGCGTTCCCTGGGTACGTAAAACGGTTGGCGTAGTAGAGCCGACTGTTGGCGCCGGATTTTGTGAACGATCTCCACGGATATAAAGAAAATAACCTGCCTTTGTTGCAATTGGATTATAGGTAGAAGGTATTTCGTCCCAGGCATTATTAGCCGGGTCGTATGTTAGTATAGAAGTATTCTGCTGTTGAAAATCAAATCCATTAGCAGCAAAATTTGCATTAGAAGGGCTTGCGGAAATAATTGTACCATAACCCGGCAAAGTATTGGTGCCGCCTGTCTGTCCTTCCTGCCATGCTGCATTAATAGTTTCGCCTGCTGTTGGCACGGATAATAATCTCCACGCTCTTTCACTGTTTGCAGGTATATAACGTTCAACTGTTACATTACCGACAATAAAGCCGGTGGAATTAGCAACCTGTGCCGTTCCGTTTACATCTGATTTAATAGTAAGGTTATTTTGCGTATTCAATACTGCTCCTGTATTTACCGTAACGGTTCCTGCAGCACTACCTGCTGTTATATCTAAATGTGTTCCTATTGTATCTATAGAGTTGCCGTTACATACAAGTGTTTTTAATACCTGAGCACCTTCAGTAAAATTAAAGGTGCCTCCTGTTGTTCCTCCTATAATTAATCCTGCAGAAGAAGAACCGGTAAAGCTTCCGCCTGCATTGGCACCTGATAACAAGGCATTTAAATTTAGTGATAAAGTATGGCCATTCAGGTTTACTGTAGATGCTCCTAATAATGCCAGTGAACTATCGATTGTTAAATCCTGCGAACAAACAATCGAGTTATTGCTGTTTACTGTTAATTTAGAAGAAGGCGACATTATAAAATCAGAATTCAATTGCAATGCATTACCTGTGATACCGTCGCCCACATTCCAGAATATTTTATTTGCACTGATACCTGTTGCAGTTGATGCAAATGTTTGAGTGCCGGATGATTTAGTAAAGTTAACAGTAGCGAAAGAAGCAGAAGCTCCTGAGCGGATGATCGATCCTGTACCGCTTACTACAAGATTGCCATTAAGATTTACAGTTACTGTTTCTGCACCTGCATCCGAAACGGCTGTATTTAAATCAAGCGTGCCTGCTGATACAATCAAACTATCACCAATGTTAACTGTAATGGCGCCTACAACTCCACTTCCTGCTTCGTTAAAAAATACAGACCCTCCCGACATTTTTAGTTTGCCTGTAATATTTAATGTTTCTCCGCCAATTGCAGCGGGGCTTGCAGCTTCACTTAAATGGAAAGCACCTGTACCCGAAACGTTTAAGTTGCCTGCTATATTTACTGTTGGATACACGTTTGAAGTTGTATTGCTGATGTCTATCGTTCCTCCTGAAATATTTACATCGCCATCAAAATTTATAACAGGGATGGCGGTGTTTTTTGTTAAAGCAAATATTGCTCCTCCGGTAGATAATATATTCAATGTACCATGCACGGTTGTAACAGCCCCCTGCAAGCCCCAGCTATTGCCGGATGAAAGTGTGTTGCCGATATTTACGGTAAGATTGCCCCATGACCCAATAACAGGCAATGCATTTGGTTTACCACCTGCTTTCGCCCATTGTGAAAGCACTACGGTACTTGCATTATCTAATGTAATTGAAGCTGATCCCGGAAAATCAGTTGCAGCACCTGTTGATGAGCTGCCTATTGCATTGTGATTATAAGTACCATTTGCATCTACGGAAAAAGCAGCAATTGATACTGCTACAGCATTGCCCGCATTATTGGTAAACAAACCACCATTGCCAACTTCCAATGAGGCAGACGTAAACAAACCAACAGCAGTTAACGAACTTCCAATAGTAAGCGTTCCATTTACAATAGTTGTTGCTGCGCCGTTGGTTACTTTTATTGAATTGGTGTTATTTGTTAAAGAAAGCACAGCCCCTGCATCTATTGTAAGTGAAGAAATATTATTATCGGTAGCATCTACAGTAACTGTATGTGTATTTTGAATTTCAACAATATCTGCTGCAGCTTGTGGCACCACACCGCCTACCCATGTAGCTGTATTGCTCCAGTTACCGGATTGAGCCGATTTATAAGTAGCCTGTGCAATACCTGATACTGCGAAATTAGCAGGAGCACTTGCACCTCCACCGGTTGCTGTAATATTTCCTGTTTTATTACCTCCGGATTGTGGAGTAAATTTTACATAAACATTTGGAGTATTAGAAGCGTTGAATGTTCCACCTGAATAAGAGATACTTGCTGTAGAACCAAAATTGATATTATCAGTAGAAACTGTAAAATTTGCTGATGGTGCTGTGATTGTAATACTACCATTAAACGGAGTAAGGTTTGCACCTGATAAACTGAATGACTGTGAAGCAGAAGAAGTACTTACGGCCTGTGTTGTAAAACTAATTGTTCCGGTAGCTAATAAAGATGGAGTAGTAATTGTATTAGGAACTAATTCACCGGTAGCTAACAAAGAAGCCGTGTGCACATTCCCAGACCCGTCGATGAATTCTATTTGAGACAATTGTTGTCCACTTAATCCGCTTGCGTTTGTACCTACAAATATTTTTCCATTTGTACCGGTTGTTCCATTGTAAGCTCCCAGCCAACCTGTAATTTTTACTGTATCAATTAAAGAACCCCATGCCTGGCCGCTGCTTGCAGCAAATGTTATTGTATGTGCATTAGAGCCAAGATTTATTTTTGATATCGTTGAGCTTCCCTGCAGGTTTAAAGTCGAAAATGTAAGAGCGGAACCTGTATTGATATTAGTAGTGCCGAGTATGCCGCCATTAAAATTAACAGCAGAGGAAGTAAAGGATTCGGAACCTGCGGTGCCTGTTGTTAAATTAGGGTCAAACCTTAATTCGCCATTGGTTAGTGTTATGTTACCGGTAAATGCGTTGTTGTTATCTCCTAAAATTTGTACGCCTCCACCTGTTACTGCGATAGAAACAGCTCCATTGATTATACCTGAGTTAGCCAAAGATCCATCACCATAAGTATATGATCCGCTACCGCCAATGGTAAGTGTAGATGCACCGGTAGATGTTGTTACTAAATTTCTGGCAACGGCAGCATTTGTACCTGTTGTTGAAGTAAGCCCTGCAATTGTTTGGTTAAACCCAGCCAAATCAAAGGTTCCAAGATTTGTACTTGAAGCTTGTCCCAAACTAAGAGCCGTTGTTGTTGGAAGAGCGTTTGATTTTCCCAGCTGAAGCATTCCGTTATTAATAACCGTTGTTCCTGTATAAGTAGAAGTACCACCAAGTATTAATATACCGGCTCCTTGTTTTACCAACAGGCCCGGTGCAGCAGACGGGTAATCTGATATAACTCCGTTGAAAGTTGAAGTTGTTGACTTTGTTACACTAAGGGATGTGCCTGCAGTAGAGCCAACCTGGATATTACGGATTGGATTAATCGTAAATGAAGTAGTAAGCCTGCCGCCGTTAATAATAATATTGTTTGCCGTATTACCAAAGCTCCCATCTCCCGAAAAAACAGTTTCTACACCTGTCAATGTGATTGTTCCTGTAAAAGTATTGGCTGTTCCTGTTATTGCAACTGTTTTATTAGTGTTATTTCCAGTTACAGTAAGAGGTGTTGAACCCGAAACACTGCTGATGACAGAAGCTAAAGTAATTGTTCCTCCACTACCTCCATCATTGGATGAAATAATATTATTAATATTATTTGTCAATGCAAGCCCCATTAGGCCTGCTCCGTTATCCTGAAATGTAAGATTACTTGGACCATCATTTTGAATAATTACGTTTTGAATACTATTTACTGTAGCACTATTTAATGTCAACACTCCTCCAACTGTAGTACTTGCATTAGATATCGTAATATTTTTTGTATTAGTACTAGGTAACCAAACAGCTCCTACAGCCTGGTTATTTGTTCCATTATTTGTTGTAGCATTTAAATCAATACTAATCGTTGTAGATTTTGTTGGATTCGTCGCAAACTCGGCTATCTGTGTACCGGTAGGAACAAAATTACCTGTCCAGTTTGTACCCGTAAGCCATAGAAACGGAGCTGTACCACTATTAGTATTACTCCATGTAATAGCTTGTGCATTACTTTGTTTGGGCATCAAAAAAATGATTGCCATAATAATGGCTATCACAATCGTTTTAATATGCTTTTCAAAAACATTTTTTCCGTTACCGGACAAGGAGGTAGAAGGTTGATTCACGTGTATGTTTTAAAAATGAAGAATTCGTTTTAGAGAGCGCTTTCGGAAGGGAATTGAATAGAAGGGCCAAAAGTATTGGCGCCATGTTACCAAATAGTGAACTTAATGTAAACAAATGTGCAGATAACAAGCCGTTTACAAATAAACTCTAAAACAATGACGAAGATTAGTATGAAAGAAATTGGAGAAAGAAGGAGTTAATAACGTAGAGGCATACACTAAATGCCATAAGGAGAGTTTACATTTCTCTTTAAGAGAAATTCATCACCGGAATTTCTGAATCAATAATAAGCTTACCGGCTGTTTTGGATTTTATTTCTTCGATGGAGATATCGGGTGCTCTTTCCAGTAACCTAAAACCATTGGGCGTTACTTCCAGCATTGCAAGCTCCGTAACTATTTTTTTTACGCAACCTACGCCCGTAAGTGGCAGTGTGCAGCTTGGCAATAATTTACTTTCGCCTTTGGGATTTGTATGCATCATGGCAACAATAATATTTTTAGCACTCGCTACAAGATCCATTGCGCCACCCATTCCTTTTACCATTTTACCGGGAATCTTCCAGTTAGCTATATCACCGGTTTCACTTACTTCCATTGCGCCGAGTACTGTAAGGTCCACTCTTCCTGCACGTATCATCCCAAAGCTCATGGCACTATCAAAAAAAGAAGAGCCTGGTATTGTGGTAATAGTTTGCTTTCCGGCGTTTATTAAATCAGCATCTTCATTGCCTTTTGCAGGAAAAGGACCAATCCCCAGCAACCCATTTTCACTTTGCAACACAACATTAATCCCTTTGGGAATATAATTTGCAACAAGTGTAGGGATGCCAATGCCGAGGTTTACATAATAACCATCCTTTAATTCTTTTGCAATGCGTTGTGCTATTTGGTTTTTATTCAGCATGAAAACAAAATGATAATTTTATTTTAATTCACTTATAGTTCGTTGCTCAATACGTTTTTCATAATTAACTCCCTGAAAAATACGATGCACATATATACCTGGCGTATGAATATAGTTAGGATCCAATTCGCCTTCTTCCAACAGTTCTTCTACTTCTGCAATTGTAATTTTTCCGGCCATTGCCATCAATGGGTTAAAATTTCTTGCCGTTTCTTTATAAATAAGATTGCCGCCGGTATCGCCTTTCCATGCTTTTACAATTGCGAAATCACTTTCAAAAGCAAGTTCCATTAAATACTCTTTGTTGTTGAACACACGGGTTTCTTTACCTATGGCAACTTCTGTTCCTATGCCTGCGGGAGTAAAGATAGCAGGCATGCCATAACCTGCGGCCATGCATCTTGTAGCTAATGTTCCCTGAGGTATTAATTCTACTTCCAGTTCGCCGCTTAATAACTGACGTTCAAATTCAACGTTTTCACCTACATAAGAAGATATCATTTTCTTTACCTGTTTGTTTTGCAGCAATAGGCCAATTCCAAAATCATCTACACCTGCATTATTGGAAATACAGGTAAGCTCTTTTGTTCCTTTGCGAACAAGTGCTGCAATACAGTTTTCGGGAATGCCGCATAAGCCAAAGCCTCCAAGCATTAGTACAGCGCCCGAATGGATATCGCTTATTGCCTGTTCTGCATTGGAATACACTTTATTCATAGTTAAAGTTGAATGTGAAAGAGGATGTATTGTTTTATTTCAACAACACCATTAAGTCTTTTTTGCAGCAGCATTTAGCGTATGTTTTTTCGGCAAGTGCTTTTTTTGTTTTGCTTTTGCTGCCGCTTTTTGCTTATTCTTTATCAGCGTACTGTCCGCTACAAGTTTGTTCAATTGTTGTTTTAAGAAAACACTTTTATCTTTTATGCGGTTTTTATTTGTGGTATCAGCTTTGGCTTTAATTGCCAGCCTGTCGGTTTCTTTTCTGCTTTCCTGTGCGGTCATGCTATCCAGTATAGCCATCATCAAATCAGTATGCTCTTTATAATAACTAAAACTTTTATAAAAATCTTCTCTTGAAATATGATGTATTCCAAAAACCCGTTCCTGTAATTTAGCATCTTCCAATACAGAATTAATAAGTGTATCGCTTTTAGTATTGCTTCTTATGTTGGTAAAGGACTCTGCCTGCATTACATCCCATAACACCGACTGCATCTGATCTTTTGGAAGAATGCCTGCCGGCACTTTATCTTTATTATTACAAGCGCTAAAACATACAGTAAAAAATATTGTCCCTAACAGTATTATCCTCATTGCATTTCATCTTTATACCTTCCTGCATTTGTCAAATCAAGTTTCTGTAACAGTTCGGAAGCTCTGGCTCTGTTATCAGCCGATGCTTTTGAAAAAACACCAATCAACTCGGTAGCTTTGCCCTGAAAGAAAAACTGATTAATCATTGTATTGGCATTATCACTATTAAAGCTCGTCAATTGATTGAGTACGTTCAGTATTTCGGTAGTGCCGGCATTAGCATCATCATACATTTTATCCATACCAAGCCTGTAATAATTATAATAGATATCATGCATCATGGTGTATCGTTCATTCAGCATATTCTCAACCAGCCAATAACGGTTACGAATAGCGTCAAATGCTTTCCATCCCACAATACCTGCATCATCCGGAGCATTGTTCACCACGTTTTGTGCTTTTTGGAAATAGGCACTGCCGCCTCTCGGTGCAAAAGAATCTCCTTCAAACCCCAATACCATATAAGCATAATATGCAAAAATGGCCGTAAGATTCGAAGCTAAAGCATCCGCTCCCGTAACATTGTTATCATTAAACTGCATATCCTGATATTGAATATACTTAAACTCAATATCCTTATCCTGGAAATTAATAATCGGCGATAAGTAAGATGAATTTAAAATAGGCCTTGCCACCTGTATAGTTAAAGTAGCAGTATATACATTATCTGTAGTAGTAGGCTGAAGCGTTAATAAAAAGCTACAGTCTATTTTTTCATTAGGCAAATAAGTATCCGTAGTCCACTTACGGTTACTCATAAAATTATTCAGGGCAGTTTGCAGGGTTAAGAAAACATTTTTATTAACGTTACTGCTTATGGCATTACTGTTCACACTTACTCTTGCATTCAACTCCTGTGCTTTTGTAAAAGTACACACCAGCAAAAAGCTAATTAAAACCGATAGTTTATACATATAGTTTAATAATCGTGTTTACAATATCAACGGCTGTTTCTTTCTTTGTTTTCATATCAAAATCATATGAATGCCTTGCCTTATCAAAAATAGTTATTTTGTTAGTGTCGTATCCAAATCCGGCTCCTTTATCGTTTAGCGAATTCAGTACAATCATATCTGCATTTTTCGATTCCAGTTTTTTTAAAGCATATTCTTTTTCATTGGTAGTTTCCAAAGCAAAGCCAACTAAAAACTGTCCTTCTTTTTTTATATCGCCAAGATGTTTTAAAATATCTTTTGTCTTTTGTAACTCTACAGCAAAACTGTTTTCGCTTTTTTTAATTTTTTGATCAGCTACCACCACAGGAGTATAATCTGCTACTGCTGCATTCATTACTGCAATATCCGTTTCAGGAAATATTGCATCGCAGGCATTGTACATTTCTGCTGCTGAAATAACCTTTACTACTTTATCCAACCCGGTTGTATCTACCTGCGAAGGTCCGCTAACAAGGGTTACACTGGCTCCCCGCCTCTTTAACTCCTGTGCTATTGCTACTCCCATTTTACCCGAAGAATGATTGCCAATAAACCGCACAGGATCAATTGCTTCATACGTTGGTCCGGCAGTTACTAAAATTTTTTTGCCTTTAAGCTCTTTATTGTTCAAAAAAAAACCGGTCAGTGTTTCTACAATTGATTCCGGCTCGGCCATACGTCCCGGACCAGTTAAGCCGCTTGCTAACTCTCCGTTTTCAACAGGTATAATATGATTATTGAAAGCGGTTATTTTGGAAATGTTATTTTTAGTAGATGGGTGCAGCCACATATCTTCATCCATTGCAGGTGCTACAAATACCGGACAGGTAGCCGACAAATAAACGGCTGTAAGCAAATTGTCGCATAAGCCATTTGCCATTTTGGCCAGCGTATTGCAGCTTAAGGGCGCTATTAAAAATAAATCTGCCCAACGGCCAAGCATTACATGATTTGCCCAGGAATTATTGTTTTCCAAATCAATCAACACTTCATTTTTAGAAAGTGTTGACAGCACCAGCGGCGAAACAAATTCTTTTGCAGCAGGAGTCATCACTACTTTCACTTCTGCGCCTGCCTTAATTAACAGACGAACTAATGCCGGGATTTTATAGGCAGCTATGCTTCCCGTTATTCCTACTATAATTTTTTTTCCTGTAAGCATAAAAAATCCCGAATCACTTTAGTGATGCGGGATTAAAATTATAACTTCTTATTTAAAAAGAAGCTTAAATAATATATAAATCAATTAGCTGAATAAATCTTCTTCGTTTTTACGGAAGTAAACTTTGTCTTCCATAAACTCTGCAGAAGCCAATAAAGCCGGATTAGGCATTCTTTCGTATGCCTTTGATATTTCAATCTGCTCTTTATTTTCGTGGATTTCTTCCAGGCTGTCTGTATGGCTTGCAAATTCTTCCAGTTTATTATGCAACTCTTCTTTAATAGTTATATTAATCTGGTTGGCACGCTTGGCTATAATAGAAATAGACTCATACAAGTTGCCTGTTTTTTGTTTGATATCAAACAAATTTTTAGGTTCTACAACATTGCTTGTATTAGCGCTTTGCTGACGTCTTAGTTTGCTCATTTTGTAAATCTTTAATATTGTTTTTACTTAAGATGCTATATTGCTCTGCTTCTTTTAACAGTTTACTATCAGGATAACGATCTACAAAATCATTGTACTCACTTACTACTTTTTCGTATCGTTCCTGCTGTTTGTCCACCACGCTTAATTTGGCAAATTCATAATACGACTTTACCATTTTAAATTGATACTCATCCCCTTTTGTCGTCTCCGGATAATCGTTTATTACATTTTCATATCCTAATGCTGCTGCTCTGTATTGTCCAATCTTAAAATATTCATCTGCAGCCCTGCATTCTTTTAATTCAAGTTTTTCCTTGCATTTTGAAACAATATCCATTGCTTCCTTAATTCGTGGAGAACCCGGATGCCTGTTAATGAATGTCTGCATCATCCCGATTGCCTTTATTGTTGTACCCTGTTCCAACTCTACTTTAAGCGATTGCTTATAAGAACATAAAGCTTTCAGGTAATCAACTTCTTCAGCCTTTGAACTATTGGGAAATACTTCTAAAAACCCTTTAAAAAAATTTTCTGCGTCTTTATACTCCTTCATATTATAGAAGCAGTAAGCGTCTTTATAGTAAATCTCTTCAAATTTGTCCGTTCCTTTATATATTGGATATAACTCCTCATATAGAACCTGAGCATCCCGGTATTTTTTTTCTCCGAAAAGCTGGTCAGCCACTTTTAGCTTATACTCATAATCCTTGCTTTTAAGCACCTTGTTAAAATTACTACAAGATGTTAAAGCAACAACCACGCAAAGGACAGCCAATACAATTTTACTTAGACGCATAAAAGATTGCAAATTTAATGGTTTTATCCCAAAAATCCCTGCTTATTATCTAGTGGCAAAAAATTAGCCGTTAAGATTTTGATAAAGCACCCGGATTTATCCTTTAAATTAAACTTTAACATAAGGCATAGAACGCCATACCATAAAAAAACCCCCGACGAATCGGGGGTTTTATATTCAGTAAAGTGAATTTTAGTTTGATTTAATATCAACTGTATTTTTATCACCACCACCTACAACACAATCAGTAGTAATTCTGTCAGCGCTGATTCCTAATGTTTCAGTAAGGAATTTAACGATAGCATCATTTCTGTCTTTACATACTGCCTGTTCTTTTTTAGAAGCTCCAGGATATCCAGTGATAGCAATTTTACAATCAGGGTTTGCTTTTAATTTAGAAGCAACTGTAGCTAATAAAGCTTTTGTATCGCCGCTTAATCCTTTACCATTTCCTTTGAAAGAAAGGCTTGGATAATCAACTGCACAAGCTCCACCACGTGGTCCCATTTTGCTTAATGAATCTAAAACCATTTTGCAACAAGCTGGATCCGGGCATTTACCAACACCATCAGCATCAACCGGTTGACACTCTGTAGGAGTAATTAATTGTTTGTCTTTACAATCAGGAACACCATCACCGTCAGTATCTCTGCTCACACCGTGTGTATCAACAGGGCAACCTGCAGGAGTGTTTGGCTCTCTATCCAATTGATCAATAACACCATCACCATCAGCATCATCAAATTTCGGTTTAGGGAATTTAGTATGACGAGGGTTGTTCAATTCGCTATATGCATAATCCAAAGGATTTAACCACCATAATGGTTCTACAGATTTAGCGCCGATATTGAAGTTAATACCAAGAGAAAGAATGTTATAAGAATCAAAATCACCGGTTAATACAGGACTTCCTGCAGAACCTTCCTGCCAGCGTTGACCATCTAATAAATCTGTTTTCACAAATGTTTGACGATCTTCTAAAGCTATATTGATTCTTTTGCTCAATTTGTAAGCAACACCTATAATAATTGTACCTGATGGTTTCAATGTGTAGCCACTGAAAATGCCTGGTCTGCGGTTATCAGATTCTGATTCTGCAGGAGTTTCGTAGCTATTATCCATACCAGGAATACCATTGATACCATTTTCAAGGGCATCTTTAATTTTTTTACGGTTAGCATAAACAGGAGCATATGCTGCAGCAACAGCCTGGAATAAAGCCGCATAGCTACCTTGACTGCCTTGAGTATTAACCATAGCTTTAAAAGCTGTAAGACCAAGACCGCCACCACCATATACAGTGAATCCGGTTTTTTGTTTATGAAAACGAATATTGTTGAAAGTGAATAAACCTTCAAGACTTAAATCCTGAATGTTAGTTCTGTAGTTGTAATAAACTGGAGAACTAGCCGGTATTAACTGACCATTGCTTCCACGAGTTTCGCCTGTGTAGCCATTTCCTTGCCAAGCTGTGTTATTGCTGTAATTATCAGCGGCCTGCCAGTTTAAGCCTTCAGCTATACCGTTGGCATACTGTAAACGCAAAGAGAAAAGGTATCCAATTGCTTTTCTTACATGCACTTCAAAACCCAATGTTGGAATTTTAGAAGACACATCACTA
>Ga0206858_1014_pt1 | contig 60670 bp, 50 predicted proteins | sample Alteio_BWOrgCont_46_FD_152622 | JGI IMG/M metagenome (GOLD analysis project Ga0206858, IMG submission 152622) | Enriched cells from forest soil in Barre Woods Harvard Forest LTER site, Petersham, Massachusetts, United States -... | ecosystem: Environmental > Terrestrial > Soil > Temperate forest >... | reverse complement strand
TTCGATAGGCACTGTTTCTATTACTTCCAGCCCATAACCCAGTAAGCCTGCACGTTTGCGGGGATTGTTGCTCATTAGCTTCATCTTGCTAACACCTAAATGCCGCAATATCTGCGCACCTACTCCATAATCACGTTCATCCATGCCAAAGCCTAATTCCAGATTAGCCTCTACTGTATCACGGCCCTGTTCCTGTAGTTTATATGCTTTCAGTTTGTTTAGCAAACCAATACCACGGCCTTCCTGGTTCATGTACAATACCAATCCTTTCCCTGCTTCTTCAATCATCGTCATGGCATGGTGCAATTGATCGCCGCAATCGCAACGTAATGAACCTAAAATATCACCTGTCATACAACTGCTGTGTACTCTTACCAAAACCGGTTCGTCTTTTTTCCAATTGCCTTTTTTAAGTGCCAAATGTATTTCGCCGGTATTTAATTGTTTAAAAGCTATCAGTTCAAACATGCCGTATTTTGTAGGCATCTGCACCCTTTCTTCTTCTTTAATTAAAGATTCAGTAGAAAGCCTGTATTCAATCAGGTCTTTTATCGAGATTAACTTAAGATCGAATTTTTTTGCAATCTCAAACAACTGCGGCAGGCGAGCCATAGTGCCATCCTCATTCATAATCTCAACCAATACACCTCCGTAGGGTGGTGGAAAGCCTGCAAGCCTTGTAAGGTCGATTGTTGCTTCGGTGTGGCCCGATCTTCTTAATACGCCGCCTTTTTTTGCACGTAAAGGAAAAATATGTCCGGGCCTTCCCAATTCAGCTGCCGTTGTTTGCATATCTACCAATGCCTGAACTGTTTTAGAACGGTCTTGTGCAGAGATACCGGTAGTGCATCCATGTCCTAATAAATCGATGCTTACAGTAAAAGCTGTTTCATGCAGCGAAGTATTGTTGCTAACCATTGGCTGAAGGTTTAATTCTTCGCAACGGTCTTCCGGAAGTGGTGCACAAATCAATCCACGTCCGTACATGCTCATAAAATTTATTATTTCGGGAGTAACATTATGGGCGGCTGTAATAAAATCACCTTCATTTTCACGGTCTTCATCATCTACTACAATAACCAGTTTGCCATTTTTTATGTCTTCAATGGCACTTTCTATACTATCTAACATACGTATTATTTAGGCGGCAAAGGTACAATCTTTGCCTTTTGTTGTAAGAAGCGGGGTTTTCGATATGGAGAAATATTTCTCTCATACTTAGTTTAAAACAGCGTATAACTTAAAATGTTCAATAGAGGAAATGCTTAATAATCACTGTTCTCTGTTGTTTTAGGCTTTTCCGGCTTAACCGCTTTTTTTTTATCTTCCGGTATTACAGCTGGGGCTGTTGTGGGTTTGTCTTTTTTCTTTTCGTCTGTTTTATCAGCAGGCGTTTTTGTATTATCATTTGTATTGTCGGCCGGTGCATAATCATTCGCCTGTTGATCCATATAATCATTGCCAGTCCCATCGTTACCCTGATCATCTGCATTGTGTGTACTATCACCTGTTTCGGCAGCCAGCTTTAATTTGTCGTATCCATAAGTAGTAGGGTTTGCCAGGTTTGCAGGAGCCAAAAATTTAGTTTGTTGTCCGTAGGGCAATGTATGATTGGCATATACTTTATTCATGAAATAGCCCCATTTAGGCAAAGCCATTTCATTACCGCCTGAAGTACCTGCATATATTCTTAAAAAAGGATCGTCGCAACCAACCCAGGTGCCAGCAAGTAATTCGGGTGTGTAGCCAATAAACCATCCATCTGTATTGCCTTGTGTAGTACCTGTTTTGCCTGCCATTTCTACCGGGATATTATAACCGTTTAATGATCTTGCCGTACCGAATTCAACAACACCTTTCATCAATGTTACCATTGTATAAGCATCGGCTTCGCTGATAACCTGTTTCTGCGGTTCGGGAGCAGGAGTAAATTGCTGCAATGTGTTGCCATCTTTATCTTCTATCCTTGTAACATATACCGGATCGGTATTATAGCCTTTGTTGGGAAACATGGTATAGGAACGAAGCATTTCCAGCAAAGGGATTTCTGCAGTTCCCAATGCAATGGAAGGAAAGGCCGGAAGCTTTGTTTTGATACCGCATAATTTAGCAAATTCCAGTGTTCTGTTTACGCCAATAACGCCCATCAAATGCCAAGCCGCACCATTAATAGATTTGGCAAGGCAATAAGCCATTGTGCCTCCGCCGGTATTAATTGTTTTGCCGCCAAGCGTTAAAGGCCCACCCGGAATATAAGTATCAATTGTATAACCTGCATCCTGCACGGCCAACGTATAAAGCAGTGGCTTAAAGGTAGAACCCACCTGGCGCTGTGCCGTTACGTGATCATATTTAAACCAGTTGAAATCAATACCGCCCACCCACGATTTTACTTCGCCGGTTTTAGGATCCATACAAACAAAAGATGTTTGTAATAATTGTTTTTGATACTTAATGGAATCATAAGGAGTCATTACTGTATCTAAAGAATGTGTTGCATTCCATGCAAACACTTTCATTTTTACAGGCACCTGAAACGATTGCCGGATCTGGGCATCATCTACACTGTCTTCCTTCATGCTTCTCCAGCGTTCACTTGTTTTTATGGCCGCTTCAATTACATTTTCATGCCCCTTCCATATTTTATTGCCGTTTACTTTAAGCAGGTAGTTTAGTTTTTTCTGGATGATGGGCATTTTTTCATTTACTGATTGTTCTGCATAGTCCTGCATGGTAGAATTAATGGTAGTATAAATCTTTAAGCCATCCCTGTATAAATCATAGTACTCGCCGGTTTTTGGATTCTTGTGTGTTTTGCACCAGTCTTTCATTTTGTCGGCCAGTACCATACGGAAGTAAGGGGCAATACCAACATTCTCATCCAGCTTTTTGTATTTGCTTAAATCGATTGGAGTTGCTTTTAAAAGTGTAGCAGAATCATCTGAAATAAAACCTGCATTATTTAATTGGTCTATCACTGTATTCCTTCTGGCCAATCCTCTTTTTGGATGGCGCACAGGATCATACACAAATCCTTTAAGCATACCAACCAATACAGCAGATTCCTGTATGTTCAGTGCTGCCGGTTCTTTTTGGAAATAGGCAAGGGATGCATTGCGAATGCCATAATTACTTCCCCAGGATGCACTGTTTAAATATAAAGTGATGATTTCTTCTTTAGTAAAATTGCGTTCCAGTTTTACAGCTACAATCCATTCTTTTAATTTCTGGATGCTTCTGGTAAAGATATTTCCATGCCCTTGCTTCAGCATCATCTTGGCTAACTGTTGGGTGATAGTACTGCCACCACCATCGTGGCCAAATGAAAAAATAGCACGGGCAATTGCTCTTGCATCAATACCTGAATGTTCCTGAAAACGTACATCTTCTGTAGCAATCAATGCGTTGATAACATTAGGAGAAATCTGGTTGTACTTTACTTCGCTTCGGTTCTCTGCATAATACTTGCCCATTAACTTTCCATCGCTGCTATATACTTCGCTGGCAAGGTTGGCTTCGGGGTTTTCCAGTTTTTGTAAAGAAGGCATAGCTCCGAATAACCCAAAATCGGCTGCCAGTAATATGAGTATAAAAAAGGCTAAGCCTCCAAAAAATACCCGCCACAAAATTTTAACCGATTGCTTCATAATAAGTATAAAATGTAAAAAACAATAAACCTTCCCGGCTTTTTAAAGCCGCTAAACTACTCTAAAATCTATTTTGATAAATACCATTTAACAGCTTTTTATAGGTCGCTATATCTCTCTTTATCGTTAAGCGCTGAAGGTTATCGTTGCTGATGATAAAGAAAGAATATTTATTAGCAGGCAACCAGGATATTTCATCCGGAGCTGCTTTTTTAAGGTTGTATAAATATTGCATAGCTGCTTTGTCATTCGTAAATATGGAGAATATCAAAAGCGATTGCCCGTTATCAAAAACCTGTTTGGTAACAATGATTCCCTGTGCCCGGAATTTTTCTGCATTGTAACGATCCATTGCATTTTTGGCTTCGTTTACAAATGTAGGGTCCACTTTATCTAACAGCATTGCTACATTATGTTGTGCCGTTGAATCAAAAATATAATCGCCGCTTACAATCGGATGATTCACTTTTGAGGTAGTATCAACCGCCGGTTGAATTTGTTTTTTTATTGTATCGGCAACCACAACAGGTTTTACAGGAGGTGCTATTTTCTTGGTAGTATCAACAATGGCCTTACGTATAACAGGTTGTTGCTGTTGCATTACCGGTTTATCGGCTTCCACAAAAATGGTAGTGTCTTCACTATAACGTGTAATAGTTAAGTTGTTTAAATATTTTTCAATAGCAGCTCTTCTGTTTAATACATCAATCATCTTTTCAGCCTTTGGCTTCATGGGTGATGTTGGATATAATTTTACAAGGTTTTTTAAAGTAACTTTTGCAGCACTGTCATCGCAAAGCTGTTTAATGTCGTACAACGATTCTATATAAAGCAATTGCGGGCTCCAGTAGTTGGTGCCATATATGCTGTCTGCTTTTTTCTTTTCAGCCAATGCTTCATCAAAATCTCCTTCAATAAATTTATTGTAAATGTCTGCGTAATGATTGGTAATCGCAGGGTCTTTTTTATTGGGGTTGAATACTTCCGGGTTGGTAGCTATTTTTTCCGAACGGCTATCGGGGAATTTACTGCTTAACAAATTTTTGTAGTAAGCAGCTTTAGCGGTATTGCCTAATTTGTTGTAACAAAAATAAAGACCAAGATATATTTCTCCATCATATAAGCTATCCGGAAAACGGGCTAAGGATTCATCATACGTTTTAATAGCCTGTAAGTAATCTTGTAAATCCGTTTGGTATAATTTAGCCAGTTCCAATAAGTTTTTTGCAATCAGCTTATTGCTTGCATCCAGTTTTTCCGGTGTTAATGGCAGGTTCGACATCAGCCCTACAAAACTTATATCCTTATCCTGTTTGATAGCTGCTACGGTATCTTTTTTACTGGCAGAACTTGTATCTATCGCATCGGGGTTCATGCCACCGGGTAATATATTGTCGAGGTTAGAGGAAGGGATTACTATGGCAGATTTGCGGTTCCAGTTATCTGCATCTGAACGTTTGCCCCATTTTACTTTAAAGTCGTTAAGTCCTTGTGCTTTGGCTGTTCCATTATAAAAATACCAATCGCCTTTGGTATTGCTGTTGGCAAATAAATCGGCCGACTGCTTTTGCTGGTTAAAGCTAATATCGGTTTGCCCGTTATCATCTTCATCATTCTTGCTTTTCCCATCTTTTTTCTGCAGTTTCCTAGCAATGCTTTTTACAAATGCATCTCTTTGCGCAACAGGCATTGCTGCTACCATTTGTAAGCTGTCTTCTCTGTCTATAATATTTAACTTCTCTACAATTTTTGATAAGGAGGTTCTTTTGCTTTGTATCTCTGCCAGTTTCTCTTTGCCAAGTGAAGTGTCGTTAGATGCCAGGCTATCATAATCTGCAAAAGCCCTTCGGTAATCTTTTCTCGTAAAATCAATGTCGGCTAATTGCAGCCATGCTTTGTTTCGGTAACTGGTATTCGATTGGTTGGCCAATATACTTTTATTTAAATAATTAACCCCGCCTGCAGTATCAGGTTTTTGCAAGGCTAATTGAGCTGCAGAATAATAAATGATATCACGGTAGTTTTCAAACTTATCCTGCTTGGCCATATGCAATAAAGTAGCAATGGCTTTATCCAATTCTGCCGGGCTGCTGTTCTTCAGCAATTTGGCATCATTTAAATGTGCATTGATATCCATTAAAGGATTGTTGGTGTTTTTGGCTGCCATTTGATAGTAAGCAGAGGCTTTATCATTCTTGCCCGACATTTCATACAACTGAGCGATTAAAAATTGCCAGCGTGCCTGGTCTTCATTTGTTTTGGCATTGGTTAAGGCTTTTTCCAAATGCGGTGCCACACTATCATACAAATTCTGTCTGTAAAACCAATATGCATTCAACTCTTCCACATCATCCTGCAAGCGTTTCGGAAGGTTGGGGTCGTTCTTTAAAGTGTTAAGCATGCCGGCTGCATCACCATATTGGTTTTGTTCAATCAATGTACGGGCAATCCATACCAATGCATCATTACGACTTGGGGGTTGTGAAAATACTTTTTGTAAAAAATTCGGTTTTTCACGATTGGCAATACTAATAACACTATTGCTTGCATCCTCGTTGGTTCCTATTACATGGTCGTAATCATCGCCCTTGGCACGTGGCGGAAGATTGTAATTAATGAATTGAAAAAAGGCTGCGGCCGAATCAAAATCTTTTTTATAGAAGTAAGCTTCGCCGATTAATAAATACATATTATCAACCCAGTCGTTGCGTAAATCATGCAGCAAAATACCGGCGGTGGATTTTATTACAACAGAATCCAGGTCTCTTTTTTGTGATGCGGTATTATCCAATGAATAAGGATAAAACGGCAACAGTTTTGTAAAGTCGTTTCTTTGGCTGGCAGTAGCTTTTTGCAACTACTGCGTTAATCTTGTTGTTAGAATTGTAATAATAATTGTAATGCGTAACCGTGTTTTGTTTGAAACGACGGTAGTTGGTGAATTTTTTTTCAGAAGAAGTTTCGGAACCCAGTTTAAATTCTCCAAACTTGGCAGGCTTTTGTTCTTCCACACTATCCAGTAAGCGGTCTGACCAGGGTGGCTGGGCTTTTACCTTAGCTACGGATATAGCCATCAAAAATAGAGCAACGAGTATTACTGAAATGCGTTTCTGCATGTACAAAAAGGTTAGAAAATGCGGCTAAATATCGGTTATTTTTGCCAATTAATTGGTGTATAATGAATTGAGTTCACTAATTTTAACAACCGATAAATTATTATGGCCAAAATTGATGCCAATAGCACACTGAAACGATTAAGGAACCGTTATCGCCTGGTGGTGATGAACGAGGATACCTATGAGGAAGTAGTAAAGTTTAAGCTGAGCAGGCTAAGCGTATATATTGCGCTAAGCACCATTTTTGTATTGCTCACTATTTTAACAGTAGCATTGATTGTATTTACCCCTGTAAAATATTATTTGCCCGGCGTTGGTTATGGAGATGCCCGGCAGATACGTGAATACAAAGAACTTAAAATAAGGACAGATTCCATGGAGAATGCTTTGCAGGATAATCAGCGTTACCTGGAAGATGTGAAAAAAGTATTTCAGGGAACGGTGCCAAAACTGGATACAACAAAGCTGAAATTGCCAAAAGCTGGTGATATGAATGAATAAAGAGTAATATTTCGAATATCCATTTTAAATACCATTAAAAAGATTGTTATGTTTAATTCAAAAAACAGTGCTGCCGGCGAAGCAAGTTTAGGAGGTACTACTATTATTGGTGCCGGTACTACTATTAAAGGGAATATTGAAAGTAACAGCGATATCCGGATTGATGGAGTGTTGATTGGAAATGTTACCGTAGGTGCAAAAATTTTGATAGGCCCCAATGGTGTAGTTAATGGCGATGTAACCGGATTGCAGGCAGATGTTTCGGGCAAAGTAACCGGTAAAATAAAGGTAGATGCATTGTTGCAGTTACGGGATAAGGCGAATGTACAGGGTAATATTTATGCCGGAAAATTACAGATAGAGCCGACTGCTACTTTTAACGGGCAATGCCATATGGGTGCCAATATTGTAGAACTGAATGCTGAACTAAGCAATGCCGCCATCCAATAAAAAAAATAATAGTAACCTGCTGTTGCAATATGCCGGCCTGGCAACTCAATTTTTATTGATAATCGCCATTGCGGTATGGGCTGGAATAAAACTGGATAAGCATTTTGGGCTTTCAACACCAATACTAACCTGGGTCTTGCCGTTGCTTGCTATTGTAGCATTAATGATAAAAATTATAAAAGAAACTTCAAAAAAGCCGTAAGCGTATAAGACAACTTACTACTTAAAACTTATTACTTAATATGAATCCACACCGGAAGTTTATCCTTACAATCGCTGCTATTTTTATTTTCACCAGCATTCTTTTTTTGATAGCAAAAAAATTAATAGTGCAATGGGATATTGACATGACGGTGTTGATGGCTGCCAATGTTCTTTTGTTTGCAATAAGCATTGCAACATCCATGATACAACGCAAAGCGTTAACCAACAAAAATCCCAATGTTTTTATCCGCAGTGTAATGATGAGTATGCTGATAAAAATGTTTGCCTGTGCTATTGCTGTATTAATATATGCAGCAGCAAGCGGCGATAAATTTAACGGCAAAGCTATTTTTGTATTCATGCTTTTGTATATCATTTACCAAATAGCGGAAGTACGATCCATGTTGAAACTGAACAAGAACACCAATGCCTAAAGAGCAAGCTCCTTTACACCAACTTCAAGCCTACTTGCCCGATGGTTGTTTGGAAGATGTTTTATATTACCTGCAACATTACAAAGTACAACTAACGATTACCCGTGAACGAAAAAGTGTTTTGGGCGATTATCGAAATTCTCATGCAGGTAAAGGGCACCGCATTAGTGTAAACGGTAATCTTAATAAATATTCTTTCTTAATTACATTATTGCATGAGCTGGCGCACTTGTTTACCTATGAACGTTTTGGGCATAGAGTACAGGCGCATGGCGCTGAGTGGAAAAATGAATACAGCAAAATATTAGCCCAGTTCCTGCTTAAAAAAATATTCCCGGAAGATATTCACAAAACATTGCTTAAAACCATACAAAACCCTGCTGCCAGCAGTTGTGCAGATGATGCACTGTTGCGGGTATTGCATAAATACGATGCAAAAAAAGAAGGCACAAAACTAATAGAAGCATTACCTAACGGAGCACTATTTACATTGGAGGGTGGGCGTGTATTCAGGAAAGATGAAAAAATCCGTAAACGCATTCGTTGTACAGAAATAAAAACAGGAAAGGTATATTTATTCAGTCCGGTATATGAAGTGATAGCAATATAGCCAACTGCATTTGTACTCACTTGAACATTGAGTATTGAACATTGAATATTGAGCATTGCATTTATCGCTTCTACCCAAACCATATAATATCCTCCCAATATAGCCAACTGCATTTGTACTCACTTGAACATTGAACATTTAATTTATCGCTTCTGTCCAAACCGTATAATATTCCCATTATTATCTACAACCGAAAATTCTCTTGTTCCCCAAGGCTTATCTTGTAATTGGCGTTCTGTCTCAATCAATTCTTTAATGGTGAAATTAGCGTATAAATCTTCAACATTGTCTACCATTAAATAGCAATTGCATTTTCCAAACAATGTTTTATCTGTAGTAAAATAAAAATGCAATTCAATAGTCTTATACCGTAATATTAAATAATTGCCATAATTGTGTGGCGTAAACCCGAGCTTGTATTCATAAAACTCAATTGTTTTGCTAATATTTGAAGTCGGTAAAAGTGGGATTGCTTTTTGCAACATTTTAAAGGTTGTTGAGGTTTATGCTACAATATCTGTAAAAATATCTATTTTCGGTTACCGGATTTTTAAAAACCATATTGGAACAATCAACTAAATATACCGAAGAGGAGCTTGTGTACTTGCTAAAACTGCAAGACCGCCAGGCATTTTCGTACCTGTACGATAATTATGCGGCAGCATTGAACGGTGTTATTTTCAGGATGGTAGAAGAAAAAACATTAGCAGAAGATATCCTTCAGGAAGTGTTTGTTAAAATCTGGAACAACTTTGCCAGTTATGATACTTCTAAAGGGCGTTTATTTACCTGGATGCTTAATTTAACAAAAAATCTTACAATAGATACGCTGCGGAGCAAGGGTTACAAGAAACAAAGCAAAATCTCTAAAGATGAAAATTCCGTATCTAATGTACCCGATGGAAATGTAGGAGCCGAAAAATTCGACACCATCGGATTACGTAAACAATTGGACAACCTGAAACCCGAACAACGTATCTTGATTGAAATGGCTTACTTCAGTGGCTACACACAGGATGAAATTTCCAGGGAAACGGGCATACCATTAGGAACAGTTAAAACAAGGATGCGTTCGGCAATTATTGAATTAAGAAAAATATTACAATTCGCATAAAGTGCAAGTACAGGAGATCATATCATCGGGTTTATTAGAGCTATACGCTGCTGGCTTAACGTCGCAAGAAGAAACGGCGCAGGTAGAGCAATGGGCAAAACAATATCCCGAAGTAGCTGCTGAATTAGCGGAAATAAACGGTGGGCTGGAATTATATGCAAAAGCACAAAGCATAGAACTCAATCCTTCGGTTAAAGAAAAAATATTTGCGCAAATAAATACGGTTGAAAAACCAAAACTTGTACCTATACGTACAGAAAAAGAACCTGTAAAAATAGTAACCATACCGGCTTACTGGAAATGGGTTGCGGCCGCTTCTATCTTATTATTAATCGGAAGCATTGCCTTTAATTTTTCAATCTACAATAAGTACGACGAAGCCAGTAAAAACCTGCAACAGGCAAATGAACAATTGGCATCTGCAATGGATAGCAATAGTTCTATGAAAGAAGATATGGGCATTGTGCAAAGCAAGTACAGCGAACCTGTTGCCTTGCACGGAATGGGTGCCGCACCCGATGCTGCAGCCAAAATTTTCTGGATGAAAAATACCGGAGAAGTATATGTTGATCCAAGTAATTTACCCAATATAGAGCGAGGCAAACAATTTCAGCTATGGGCCATTGTAGATGGTAAACCTGTAGATGCCGGCATGATACTAACTTCTAAAAAAGGGGATAAATACCGCATCCAAAAAATGAAATCCTTCGGCAAAGCAGAAGCCTTTGCAATCACCATCGAAAAAGAAGGTGGAAACCCAACCCCAACAATGGATAAGATGGTGGTGATGGGGAAAATGTAATCTGATGTCGAATGTCTGATTTGTTGATTTATGATTTAGCCATTCGGATTCAGGCTTTGTAATTTTCCTTAAACATTTCGATGCCTTAAATTTATAACACTCTTTGCATTGTCATCCTGAGGAACGAAGGATCTAATCTTTCATAAACGGTTTCTATGAAAGAATAAGATGCTTACTGCACCGGCATCAGAAACATGGAGCTTATTTTACTGTTTATCATGATTTGTAGTTTACCGCTAAAGTATGGTGCATAAAAAATACGCTTATTCTCAGAACAATTTCCCTAAAACGATGTAATCATTAGTTCATCAACGTTCACGTTCAGGCAAACAATAACTTAAATTCGCATAATAATTTTAAGCTCATGCGCAAACTTTTTTACTTTTTACTTTTCACTTTTTATTTTACGGCAGCACAGGCTCAAACTCCAAAAACATATACATCTTCCGAAATATTATTGCAGTTAAAAAAACTGAATGTAGTAGGCTCCGTATTGTATATAGCCGCACATCCGGATGATGAGAATACAAGACTGTTGGCATATTTGGCCAATGAAAGATTATACCGCACGGGCTATTTAAGTTTAACAAGAGGCGATGGTGGACAGAACCTGATTGGTGATGAACAAGGCATTGATTTAGGATTAATACGCACACAGGAATTGTTATCTGCCAGAAGAATAGATGGTGCAGAGCAGTTCTTTAGCCGTGCATATGATTTTGGTTTTTGCAAAAACCCCGAAGAAGCGTTAAAGACATGGAACCATGATAAAATTTTAAGTGATGTAGTTTGGGTAATAAGAAAATTTCGCCCGGATGTAATTATTACAAGATTTCCGGAAGATAGCAGGGCAGGGCATGGGCATCACTCTGCTTCGGCTATCCTTGCCCGTGAGGCCTTTACTGCAGCAGCAGATGCAACTAAATTTCCGGAGCAATTAGCGCAAGGCGTAACCGTATGGCAGGCAAAAAGGATTTTATGGAACACCTATAATTTCGGAGGCAACAATACACAAAGTGAAGACCAGCTTAAAATAGATTGCGGCGGTTACAATCCACTATTAGGAAAAAGCTATGGAGAAATAGCAGCACTAAGCCGCAGCCAGCATAAAAGCCAGGGTTTTGGTGTACCGGCACAAAGAGGCGAATCCATTGAATATTTTGCAACTGTAAATGGAGATAAACCAACTAAGGATTTGATGGATGGTGTAGATGTAAGCTGGGCAAGAACAAATAATGGTGCTATAACAAATGCTGTCAATAATATTATTCAACAATTTTCTTCAGAACACCCAGAGCAATCTGTACCTGCATTGGTGAAACTATATCAATTGGTAAAAACAATTGATGATAGCTATTGGAAAATGCAAAAGCTCAAAGAGATTCAAAACCTGATACAGGAATGTAGTGGATTGTTTTTAGAAGCTACTACCAATACACCATATGCAGTGCAGGGTGATAGTTTGAAAGTAGATTTAACCATTAACGATAGGTTGGATACAAGTATAAAAAATGCAAGCATACATATGCAAAATGGAAGCATACATATGCATGACACCTATTATGTTGTTAAGGACATAACGAAGGATGAAAATAAAACTCTTTCTCTTTTTATTCAACCTCAGGGATTAACACAACCATATTGGTTGGTAGAACCTATGGAGAAAGGCAGTTTCAATGTAAGTTATCAGCAATTAATTGGTGAACCGGAAAATGCTCCTTTAAGTATTCCTTGCATGGTTAATATTTATGGAGAACGGTTTACGTTTGAGATGCCGATTCATTATAAATACACAGATCCTATTAGAGGAGAAGTTTATCAGCCAATTGAAATTTACCCTCCGATTATTATTGAGGATGCGCCAACTGTAGGGGTGTTTTCATCTTTAGATGTTTCTTACAATATAAAATATAAAGCGTTGCGTGACGTATCTGGAATATATCTTAGTAAATATAATAAGGAGCCAATGAAAAAAGACGAGGAGAGGAATTATCTACATTACTCTAATTTGGAGATTAAAGGATCTCAATCAAATTATCCGGGGTTTTCTTTTTCAGATACGCTTGTATTATCAAATGGAGAAGTAGCAGTCCACCCCGTAACTATTTCTTATAACCATATTCCTGCTATTGTTTATTTTAAGCCATATGCTAAAGTTATTACAGAAGTTAATTTGAAAAAAACAGGTAAGTCTATTGGATATATAACAGGCGCCGGAGATAAAGTACCTGCAGCACTCGAACAAATGGGATACAAAGTAACCATGCTGAAAGAAAATGATATAACAGTTAATAACCTAAAACAATTCGATGCAATCGTAACAGGGGTAAGAGCATATAATATTAATGAATGGCTGAACAATCGATACGATACATTAATGCAGTATATAAAAGATGGCGGCACTTTATTAGTTCAATACAATACCAACAATTCACTTGGTCCTATTAAAGCAAAGATTGGCCCGTATCCATTTACAGTAACCAACAAACGTATTACAGATGAAACAGCTAAGGTGAATTTTCTTTTGCCAAACGATGCGGCATTAAATTATCCCAATAAAATAACCAACAATGATTTTAGTGATTGGATACAGGAACGCAGTATTTATGACGTAGAAAATACCGACAGTAATTATAAATGCATCTTTAGCATGAGCGATCCGAATGAAACACCACAAGACGGAAGTTTACTAATAGCCAATTATGGCAAAGGTAAATTTGTATATACAGGATTGGTTTTCTTTAGGGAATTGCCTGCAGGTGTACCGGGGGCTTATCGATTATTCGCTAACTTATTAGCAAAGCGTACGGATTGATTTTACCACAAAGAGCAACAAAGAAAATACATACACAAAGAGTCACAAAGGAATTATACTTCGTGGCTCTTTGTGTAAAACTTAGTGACTTTGTGGTAAAGAGTTAAAACACAATCCTCAACCGAACTTTAGCAGGTACGCCCGCTGACGGAAGGAAACGCCATTCTGTTTGCAGCAGTATTAAATTTTCAATAGCGTTGTTCACATCTTCATCAATCGATTTTTCAAAATAGAAATTAGACGGTTGATTGATGCGGTTTATTTCAAATTGCACAATCGTTTCGCCAACAACTTTTCTTCCATCATCATATACAGAGTTGGAAAGTTGGTTTACTAAATAGAGGCGGTATTGTTCCCAGCCTTCTTTTGGTTCTACGCCGCCGTTGTATAAAAGCTGTACAGTACTTAGGTGCAATGTGGTATCCAATAGGTTTTTGTGCAGTGTAGTTTTCTTCGGTGTCAACTGAATAGCCGCTGTGTTATTGGCATTGAGCGTAATAGTTTTCGGGTAATAGTTAACAGCAGAAACATCTAATCGTATTAATGAATCTGAGGAAGTTAAATTAAAAAATCCCTTCGCATCTGTTTTTGATTGCTGATGGTTATTGATGATAAGTTCAGCATAAGGTATTGGGTTATTATCAGCATCTGTTACCTTACCCTGGAATAAAGTACTTTTTACTATTGTAGTTTTCTTTAAAAAAGACGTTGCTGAAGAAGCAACCTTATTGTTGTTTGCAGCATACTCTTGTTGGGCAGGAGGAAGTGTTGCTGAAGAAGCTGAATAGTTTTGTAGTAAATCTCTTTGTGCTGTTGCTTCCTTCTTTTCATTCATTGCAATATTTTTTACAGAATCATATGCAAGCGGAATTGGCTTAGGCTGTGAAGTTGCAGCAGCATAATTTTTTACAGTAGCAGTTTTTAAACCGGAAATAGAATCCGTGTTAACCTGTGCAACTATAGCACTAACAGTATCCTGAGCAGGGCTTGTACTTGTAACAGGATTAATAACTTTGGCAGAATCATTTTTTTGCGCAATTCTAACTTCGCTCTTATTATTCATTCTGTATAAAGCATAAGCACCACTAATCAGCAATAAAACAGCCGCGGCAATTTTCCACCATGTATTGGTTCGTTTTTTTAGAGGAACAGTTTTGCCGGATATTTTATCTCTTAATGCATCCAGTTGCGATTGTATAGCAGCATAACCATCTGGTGTGTTAATGGCAGAAAGTTCATGGTAACCATCCATCGCTTCCGCCAACAGCGGATCATTTAATGATGCCTTCTCCATTGCATGCATTTCCGCAGCATCCATCTTGCCCGAAAAATACCGGTGGATATCCTGTGCGTTGTAAATGATATGGTTATTGTTTTGTTCCAATTACTTTCTTTAAATCATAATTTATAATTCTTATCTAATGTCATTTAACAAATATAATGCTGTCAGTTTGAGCTTGTCGAAAACGGGTTAGACCATTGCTCTAAACCTTACACCGCCTTCGACAAGCTCAGGCTGACACCTTTTTGGTATATAATGTAGAGGCTGTCAGCTTATGTTAATGATATCAATTTATAACTCTTAATTCTTAACTCTCACCTCAGCCCGTTGCTCCATACAGTTTTTCAAATTTCGTTTTCCATTTTGTATATAGCTTCTTATTTTATTCCAGTCATATCCGGTAATCGCTGCAATCTCGTTATAGCATTTATCCTGCTGAAAAAACAGTTCAATACTTTTACGTTGCTCTTCCGGTAATGAGCCGATACAATCTTCCAGTTGTTTAAAGCTTTCTTCTTTTTCCAACTGCTCGTCCTTCAGATGCGCATTTTCCTCCAAATGCATAAAAGCAGGATTAAATTCGGTGGTTTTTATGTTTTTCGGGCTGCGCAGTTTCATCAGGCAATAATTGCGGGCTACCACATGCAGCCAGCCTTTAAAATTATCTACTTCATGATTCTTTAATTTAACCGCTAATTCTTCATAAATATCCATCACAGCATCTTTGCAGCGCTCAGTATCCTTAAAGTATTTAAGGCAAACACCAAATACCAACTCCATATAACGTTGATACAAAGTACTTAAATATTCCAATTGGCCACTCTCTTTAAAAGCAGCCACCAGTTCTTTATCAGTAACCTCGTTATTTTGTATGTTTTTTAGAAAATTCAAGAATTAAAAATAGTGATAAAAGGGACAAGCAAAAAGAAACAAGGCACAAGTATTTAAAGAAGGCTTCAACCTGAAATAGCATAAGTTAACATAAACAGGCTGCCACAAGTCTCCGCCACGGGGGAGATTTATAGGGGGCTTCTACTCAAAATACACCCTCACCGATTGATAAATCAACTTGCTGTCCTGATATTGTTTTTGTGCCTGTTGTTGTTTTTCAGAAAAGCCCTGCAAGCCAAATAGGCCCGCTGCGTTTCCTTTATTGATGGCAATTTCCAAATACCCGGCAGAATTAAACAGTGCCAGTTTTTCGCCCTCTGCAACGTCTGCATAGGTTTCACTTACACGGTCTATTACTTCATCTCTTTTAAAAACAATTTTAAAGCTTCTTCCTTTGCGTTGTTCTTCAAACTCTTCTTTGGTAATATTTACAATTACGTTTTCAAAATTATCTATAAAAATAATCTGGCCATCAATCCAGTTGGTGCCTAATAAAGCACGCAACGGGTTCTTCACTCTTATCGAAACATCCGCATCGCCAATAGTTTCAATGGCTTTACCCTGGCTTATAGCATCAAAAGCTTTGGCAAAAACGGCCGTACAGGAGAGTACATTTTTTTGTTGTGTTTTATCGATTGCCAATGCTACTACTTTCTGCGGTACTTCTTCTAAAATCATAGTGAGTAAACCATTGTCGGCACAGGCAATATATTGCCCGTTATGTTCGGCTAATAAAAGATGGTCTGTTTTTTCATCAAACAAATTCACCAGTATCAGATGTATGGTGCCGGCAGGAAAACTTTTAATAGCATTGCGGCAAACATAAGCAGCTTGTGGATGATTAAACGGCGAAAGATTGTGTGTGATATCAACAATCGTACAGGGGTTGGTTGATTGTAATAGCCTTCCTTTAACAGCGCCTACGATAAAATCGTATTGTCCGATATCTGATGTAAGCGTTAGTAAAGGCATTGGTTTATGATAGTTGAAAATGGATAAATGATAATAAGCGTTTATCCATTGCCGTTATTTAGTTAAGGTTCCGTTTTTATAGAAAAAGTTACGGACTAATTTATCCGTTAATCCCGGCAATAATTTATTCAGCCACACGGTACGTTTATCTGCGATTGTATAGATTACAGTACGTTTTCTTTTTTCAATGGCTTTAATTGTAATGGCAGCACATTCTTCAGCAGTCATTAATGAATGTTCATCCAATGGTGTTTGTCCCTGTTTAGAACCATCCTTGGTTAACGCAGCATTGCGGATATTGGAAGCCGTAAAACCAGGGCAAACCCACATTACATTTACACCAGTGTCTAATAATTCAGTACGCAATGCTTCTAAGAAACCATTTACGGCAAACTTAGAAGCCGAATAACCCGTTCTGCCCGGCAAGCCTCTAAAACCTGCCACGGAAGATACGCCAACAATTGTACCCTTTCGTTCAATGATACTGTCCAATGCTAATTTGGTGCAATGAACGGTGCCATCAAAATTAATGTTCATTACTTTTTTAATTACTTCTACATCGGCATCTTTTAATAAGGCACGCATAGAAATACCTGCATTGTTTATTAATATGTCGATGCCGCCAAAGATTTGTATCGTGGCGTCAATAAATTTTTTGCAATCGTTGTAGTCGCTTACATCTGCAACAGCCGTTAATAAGATATCGGTTGAATATTGCTGCTGCAACAAATTCAATTTTTCTGCATTGCGTCCACAGGTTGCAATTTTTGCACCTAATGGCACCAACGCTTCAATAATTGCTTTGCCAATACCATCGCTGCCGCCGGTAATGACAACTACTTTATTTTTGAAATAATTTTCCATAAAAAATATGCGCAAAAATAAGCGAGAATAGCGGCTGTTGGAAGAACAAATTAAAAAATCTGGACTCTTTTCAGAAAAGTTTTCTAAAAAACTTTGCCTCTAAATGTTTTTACCCTATTTTTGCACTCCATTTAAAAAACGAACACGGTTTTGAGTGGAAAAAGATGAATTGGTAGCTCAGTTGGTAGAGCATTCCGATTTTATCGGAAGGGTTCTAGGTTCTGAAAGAAAATAAAAAATGAATTGGTAGCTCAGTTGGTAGAGCAATACACTTTTAATGTATGGGTCCTGGGTTCGAGTCCCAGCCAGTTCACAAAAACCTCAACATCAAGTTGAGGTTTTTTTATTTTATATTCTACAGGTTTTGAAAATATAAACACCTAATCATAAATATTTATTAGAAATCATCCAATTCCTTAAATATTCCATCCATTTAGCAGGAGTTGTTTTATTATTCATTCCAAATCCATGTCCTCCATGGGGATATAAAAGTAATTCGCTGTAAATGCCATTCTTTAACAAGGCTTCATAATAATACATACTGTTATTAACCTGTACTGCATTATCATCGCTTGCATGTACTAAAAATGCTTTAGGTGTTTGTGGTGTTACATGAAGTTCATTTGAATATTCAGCCACAATTGCCGGTGATGGGTGATAGCCTATTAAATTATTGCGGCTGCCGGTATGTGTAAGGCTATCCGAAAAACTGATAACAGGATAAATCAATATTGAAAAGTCGGGGCGTGGAGATGTGCGATGGGTTGTCAATAACAGCATGATTAAAATGTGTAGATGCAGTAGAAGCCAAATGCCCACCTGCAGAAAAACCCATGATGCCGATTTTAGAAGAATCTATATTCCAATCAGCAGCATGTTCCCGAACTATTTGTATCGCTCTTTGCGCATCCTGTAAAGGAGCAATCGTTTTATCAATCATGATTGAATCATCGGGGATGCGGTATTTTAAGGGCCTTAAAATTTTCCTTTAATCTTTCAATTTGTTTTTTAGCTTTTTCGTCTTTGGCATCCACATCGTAAACTCGTTTAAATTGATGATTGAAATTGATAAGGTAGCTTGCTGCTCTTACTGTCTTAATGCCGGAATAATTTTTTAGATATATTATATCAAACCAAAAATATTTATTTGTGGTATCTCTTGGGATCGTTGTTAAGGCCTGTTCGTAACCATAGCTTAAAATTCTATAATCATTTGGTAAAACACCCTCATTTTTTATGTCGTCTTGTACTATTGTTATGCAAGTGTCGAGATAGCCACCTGTACTTTTCAGTGATTCATTATAGTCAATATTAGCTTGGTATTTATTGTAATGCCAAATTTTATAAATCTCATTTGTGTTTGCAAGAAGTAAGATTGTTAAACCGATTAAATTAAAAATAACAAAATGAAAAACTTTATCCGACTGCTTCTTTTTGAAAACCAACCAACTAAGGAATCCAAAAATAAAAGCAGGGATAGTTAAGAAAAGTGTCGAAACAAGTAAGCCAAACAGGTAGTCTTCTTTTGAGAAAATAAAGTCTATGCGTGAGTTCTGTGCTTCTTCAAATTTATGTCTTAAAAAGACTAAAGAAAAAGATAACAAAAACGTCACTAAAATTATTGCTGTTAAAATTAAAAGTCTCTTTCGCATAATGAAGCTATATTTTTTAGCAACATAAATAAAAGATACCTGCTTAAATTAATAGCAATAGTGTTTGGTGAATGGAGTTAATAAATGCAACTACAATCCCAACACATCCTTCATGCTATACAATCCTGCAGGCTTCCCTTTCATAAACTCAGCAGCTAATACAGCACCAGCCGCAAAGCCTTGTCTGTTGTGGGCTGTGTGCGTTATCTCAATATCATCGATAGGAGAGCTGTAAGTAATAGTATGTGTACCCGGAGCTGGGTCGATGCGTTTGCTTATGATTGGCAATTCATTTGCAGTATTGCTTAAATGATTTACCCAAAGTTTTTTGCGGTGTACATTTTGCAATATTTGCTCAGCTAATGTAATAGCAGTTCCACTTGGTGCATCTCTTTTTTCAGTATGATGAATTTCTTCAACCGATACAGAATAAGAATCCTGGCGATCCATTAACTGTGCTAATTTTTTATTTACTTCAAAGAATATATTTACACCAATACTGTAATTGCTGGCGTATAAAAAAGCTGCGTTTTTTTCTACCGCATTTTTTGTTACTGCATCTAATTGCTCTAACCAACCGGTAGAACCACACACTAAAGGAATGCCGGCATCAAAGCATTTATAAATATTTTGTACGGCTGTATGCGGACTGGTAAATTCAATAGCAACATCGCACTTTGATAAGTTCTCTGCTGTAAACTCATTAATATTACTGATGTCGATTTTTAATCCCATTTCATGTCCTTTTTGTAAGGCTATTTCTTCAATGGCTTTACCCATTTTGCCGTATCCAATAAGTGCTATTTTCATTTTAGTGGTGTCTTTATGTGTTTAGGGATTTAAAGTTTAGTTGTTTAGCAGCGTTTAACTCTAAACTCCTAAACAACTAAACCCTTCAAAGATGCGAAATTACTGAACTAATGCATATGTTTCTTGTCCAGGTTCAATACAAGGCTTAGTCCGTTTGTATTGGCCATTGGGCTGTAGCCTGGCTTTAATTCTAAACTAAGGTTGTCGCTTACATCAAAAGCTTTCAGGTGGGCACTTACGGTTGCATCAACAACATTCAGTCCCCAAAAAAATAAGAAGAAGAGTACAGAGTAATCAATATTTTGGCGGAATTCATTTCGATAGCTTTGTATGGCCGGCGTAGATAAATATTGAAATTCAGGATCGATATTTATAAAGGCAGCAGTATCGCCCCCTAATCGTATGTCAACAGCCTTGCGTAGTTTTTTGTAATACTTTAAGTTGTAAAAAAAGATGCCGGCAGTAGTTCCTAAAGCCCCATATACAAGCGGGAGTTTCCAGGCTTGTTTATTGTACACTTGTCCCCAACCAGGGATGATGGCAGATCGAACCACTGCCTTATGCGGATTGAATGTAGTATCGGGATGTATTGATTTTAAAAAAGCGCTGTCTTTTTTTGTTAGTGCTGTAGTGTCTTTAATAATTACTGCATGAAAACTCGTATCCTGCGCAAAACCTGTTGAACAGAAAAAAAACAGCAATAAAAAAAACGTAGTTATCGAAATAGCTTTTAGCATCAGCTTACAGTAATATTCAATTTATCCAACAATCCATTTAATTCTTCCAGCGAATAATATTCAAAGGTAATAGCACCATTTCCTTTTTTGTTATGTGCCATGGTTACTTTGGTATTATAATGAGATGCTAAATTATCTTCAATCTTTTTAAATGCAGGCGGCAACTGCGTTTTTACCGAACTTTTAACACCACCCTCCGTATAAATATTCCGTACCAAATCTTCTGTTTGACGAACGGATAACTGTTTCTTTTTTATTTCAGAAAAGATGAACAATTGTTTATCCACCAAATCAACATTGATTAAAGCCCTTGCGTGACCCATAGTAATAACGCCTGTGCGTACTGCTACCTGAATATCCGGTGGCAGTTTTAATAAGCGGATATAGTTGGTAACCGTGCTGCGTTCTTTGCCCATGCGCTCTGCTACCTGTTCCTGCGTATAGTCCAGTTCTTCCATAAGGCGTTTGTAACTTAACGCAACCTCAATGGCGTTTAAATCCTGTCGTTGTAAATTTTCTAATAAAGAAAGTTCAAGAATCTCTGCATCGTTGGATTGACGTACATATACCGGAACATCTTTTAAGCCTGCGATCTTAGATGCTCTGTAACGACGTTCACCCGCAATTAATTTATACTTGCCCGATGGCATTTTAGAAACCGTAAGCGGCTGTATAATATCATGTATCTTAATAGAAGCTGCCAATTCACTTAAAGCAGTTTCATCAAAATCCCTGCGTGGTTGTTTGGGGTTTACTTCAATCTGGTCTAACGCAATGCGGTTTACATGCGTTGTTTTTTCAACTACATCTGTTTTTAAATTTCCGGTGGTAGTTTTAAGGTCTGCATCGATATTCTGCAGCAAACTGCGGATACCTTTTCCTAATGCATCTTTTTTATTATTGGGAGGAGTCATTTTACGTATTAAGTTTTATGTATTAAGTATTAAGTGCCTTAGGTGTTAAGTGGTTACTTACTACTTAATACCTACTACTTACTACTTATTCAAGTATTTTATCTGCCTGATTGATTTTAGTAAGATTGTTTTTTTGCAATATTTCTTTAGCAAGGTTTAAATAATTTACAGAGCCTTTGCTTTCTGCATCGTATAAAATAACCGGCTTGCCAAAACTTGGGGCTTCGCTTAATCTTGTATTGCGATGGATGATGCTGCTGAATACAAGTTCTTCAAAATGCTTGCGCACTTCGCTTACTACCTGATTGCATAAACGCAGGCGTCCATCATACATCGTCATTAATATGCCTTCAATTTTCAATTCAGGGTTTAATCTGTTTTGAACAATCTTGATGGTATTTAATAATTTACCTAAACCTTCCAATGCAAAAAATTCTGTTTGTACCGGAACCACTACACTATCTGAAGCAACCAAAGCATTTACGGTTATCAATCCTAATGATGGCGAGCAGTCGATAATTATAAAATCATATTCGTCTCTAACAGGTTCTAATATCTGTTTTAATACAGCCTCACGGTTAGGGTAATTAATCATCTCAATTTCGGCACCCACCAAATCAATATGCGAAGGGATCAAATCCAAATGAGGGATATCTGTTTTTAATAATACATCTTTTGCAAGGGCCTCATTCACCATGCAATCGTATAAACTTTTTGTAATATTGTGAAGGTCGAAACCCACGCCTGTAGTGCTGTTTGCCTGAGGGTCTGCATCTACCAGCAATGTTCTGTATTCGAGTACAGCAAGGCTTGCTGCCAGGTTAATTGCCGTAGTAGTTTTTCCAACACCGCCTTTTTGATTTGCTATTCCTATTATTCTTGCCATGTGTTACTTCAGTTAAGAAGTGTGTTTTATTTATACTTTAAGTAGATTTTTGTTTGCTGCTACTGCATCAAAGCAGTATAATATTTTGTGTCTTTGCGTCTTAGCGGTCAATTATTTATAATTCTATTGTTTCGCCAATGGATAAAAGCTTTAACTCCAAATCGTGGCTTTTAAAATTTTCAATTGCTTTCTCATGGTCTATCTTAATAAAACCAAACGTATCGAAATGCACGCCTACAACTGTTTTTGTCTGCACCATTTTTGCTGCCTGTATAGCATCATCAATGCCCATAGTTAAATTGTCGCCAATGGGTAAAACAGCAAAATCAATTTCAGCAAACATCGGTATTAATTGCATATCAAGTGTCAATGCCGTATCGCCGCTATAATAAAAATTAGCTTCGTCGCTTGTAATTACAAAACCCATTGGGTTGCCTCCACCACTGCCATCCGGTAAAGTAGAAGAGTGTACTGCATTTACACATTTTACCGTGCCAAAATCAAAAGCCCATTTGCCGCCGATATTCATCGGATGGTATTTTTCAATACCCTTTTGTGCAAACCACATCGCCACTTCGTACGCTGCAACAATGGTAGCACCAGTGCTTTTTGCAATGGCTTCTGCATCTGCCACATGATCGCCATGGCCGTGACTTAATAAAATATAATCCGCTTCAATCGTATTAATATCAATATTCTTTGCCAGTTCATTGCCTGTAATAAAGGGATCGAACAATATTTTTTTACCTTTTATTGTTACGCTAAAACATGCGTGTCCGTAAAACGTCAATGTCATATATAGTAATTATTTATTAAGGTATAATAAAATTGAATCTCTTAAAAACAATGGATTCAATACCGATTCGGCAAATTTAACCATTCGGCATAAATTTGTGGACAAAGAACTACCTTAAATGTTAAATTAGGATTTAAATGCAGGAAATAGAAGAAAAAATGTACACAATCATATCCGGAACCAACCGCCACGAGAGCCATACGCTGAAAATAGCGCAGGAATACCAGCATTTTTTAAAGCATAAAGGGATTGAAGCAGGGCTTTTTTCGCTGGAAGGCGTAAATGTGCTGAAACGGGATGAGGCATTTGAAAAAATAGAAAACGAGATAATCCTACCGACAACGCATTTTATTTTTCTTTCACCTGAATACAATGGGAGTTTTCCCGGCGTGTTGAAAATGTTTTTCGACACCTCCAAAAACCATCATATCTGGAAAAATAAAAAAGCATTGCTTACAGGAGTATCATCCGGGAGGGCAGGCAACCTGCGGGGCATGGATCATTTAACGGGGATATTGAATTATTTAAAAATAACGGTGCATCCAAATAAGCTCCCCATTTCAATGATAAATAGTTTGTTTGATGCCGACGGAAAACTGAATGATGAAAATACATTGAAAGCCATTCATCAGCAATTGGATGAATTTATTGAATGGAAGTTAATGTAGTTATTAATGTTTAGTTTTTAGTGCTTAGTTAAAAACTATTGCGCTTAAACACTAGGCATAACAGACTCCTATAACTAAAAACTAAAAACTAAGAACTAAAAACTAAACACTAAATAACATGCGTTCTCCTTTAGGTGCTTTTATATTTGTTTCGTTAATGCTATTGTTGGATACCTATATATTTCAAGGTGTTAAAACAATTAGTATGCCTTTGTCTCCAAAGGCTAAATCTATTATATATGCTGTTTATTGGTCTATTACGATATTGGTTGTTATAGGGTTTTTGTTATTTGTATTTACCGGGCCTGATTTTTTGCCAAAGAAATTCCGCACTTATTTATTTGCAACCATATTGGGTTTATTCTTTGCCAAATTAATTACAGTTGTTTTCTTTTTAATAGATGATATACGCCGTGCTGTACAATGGATTGCAGGCAAACTATTTTATAATAATACCGAAGGCGCTGCATTAAGCGATGATGGCATAAGCCGTTCTACTTTTTTAAGCTGGTTGGGTTTGGCAGCAGGCGGAGGTTTGTTCTCCACTTTAATTTACGGCTTCAGTAATAAATATAATTATACTGTAAAGCGGATACAACTATCCTTTGACAACCTGCCTGCCGGATTTAAAGGGATGCGCATTATGCATATCAGCGATATACATAGCGGAAGTTTCACCGATAAAAAAGCAGTGCTGCATGGTGTACAGGAAATACTGAATGAAAAATGCGACTTGATTTTATTTACCGGCGATTTGGTAAATGATAAAGCATCCGAAATGAAAGATTATATGGATGTGTTTAGTCAGTTAAAAGCGCCCATGGGAGTTTTTAGCACATTAGGCAATCATGATTATGGCGAATATGTAAGCTGGCCAAGCGATGGAATCACCAAAGAGCAAAATCTGGCAAACGTAAAAAAAGTACATGCCGATTTAGGCTGGCGCTTATTAATGAATGAACATGTGCCATTAGAAAGAAACGGCGACAAGATTGCATTAATCGGTATTGAAAACTGGAGCAAGAGTGCAAGGTTTCCTAAATATGGCCGCATGGATTTAGCTTATCCCGGTTCTGAAAAATATCCGTTTAAAATTTTAATGAGCCACGATCCAAGCCATTGGGATGCACAGGTTCGCCCTGATTATAATGATATAGATTTGACACTCTCAGGCCATACGCATGGAATGCAATTCGGTATTGAATTGCCCGGCTTTAAATGGAGCCCGGTTGAGTATGCTTACAAAGAATGGGCAGGCTTATACCAGGAAGGCAAACAACGATTATATGTAAACCGTGGCTTTGGTTTTATCGGTTATCCGGGTAGGGTAGGTATTATGCCGGAGTTAACGGTGATTGAATTTGTATAATATTATTTTCTATATATTTGCTTGCTGCTAAAGGACTCTTCCTAATAATTTAAACTAACAATTAAGTCTATTATGGAAAAGTTCATTCGTTTCTTTATTCGTACGCTTGTTTTAACCTCTGTGTTTACAAGCTCCTTTATTGCTGTTTCTTTTGCTCAAACAGGTAATGTTACACAATCAAAAGCTGTTGTTTATTTTAAGTCGGGCAAATCAAAACTTACAATTAAATACCGCAAAATACTTGCAACTTATATAAATGCTGCAAATGAAAAATCGCTTTATTCAATCGCTATTAGCGGCTATACGGATAATGTAGGTTCGGCAAAATACAATTTAAAACTTTCGCATGCCAGGGCATTGCATGTAGCTGCATTTGTAAAAAAATACATTGTACCGTCCGATTATGCTAAAATAAAAATTAACTGGCATGGCAAAGCAAATCCTGTTAATAGCAATGCCGGTAATAATGGCCGGGCAGCTAATCGTCGTGTAGAAATTGTGTTGGAAAGAAATGAAAACACGATACTGGATAAAGTGGTTGATAATAATTTAACCATTGATGAACTCTATACTCAATTATCGGAAAAGCCACAAATCTTTTGTATTGATAATAACAGGGATACCACTTTGGTTGCCAAGCAAGGTACCATCGTTTATATAAAAGCCCATACTATACAATTACCGGAAAGTACTTATTGCAGCCCCTGCATTACAATAGAGATTAAAGAAGCACTTAACAAATCAGATATTTTTAAGGAGAACCTTACCACTACTTGTGGAAATAAAATTCTTGTATCCCAATCAATGGTGTATGTAGGTTTTAAATGCGGTGAAGCATCTTTGTCTTTAAAGCCGGGTGATGATTATGTGATAATGGCACCTACCAATCAGCCGGTAAAAGCAAGCCGGATTTTTAACGGTCAGGCAGTGCAATTGCCGAATCACTTTGATTGGAAAACCGATGATAAAAGTGTGCTCACAACTTTAAGTGCTAAAGATGTACATAATTGTTTTTATCCCGACGATGGCAATGGGTTTATTACCAATACTTGTAAAAATTGCCGCTTTGTTTTTTGTGGTATGGGTAAATGGATAAAAGGTGTTTTTAATAAAGACAGTATGGTGGCTTCAAGACAAAACATCCAATGCAGAAGAGAGTATAGGGCGGCACAAAAACTGGCGAAGATGGCAAATCGTTCACAAAAAAAATGGGCACAGGGAGCAGGGCTTTCGCAGGCAACCAGAGATTCGTTAGTTGCATTGTATTACAAAAACAGGAATGAATTGCCGGATATTGATACCTGTGAAAGATTACTGGATGCATGTGAACGAATTAAATGCCATGCCGCTCAGGTTGCAATTCATGATTCACTGATTACAGAAGATTTGATACGGAGGTCGGCAGACAATGCAAATGCCAATAATAATCCAATTGGATATGCAGACCTTAATAAATTAAAGTATAGTGTTTATTCATCATCAAAAACCGGATGGAGTAATATTGATTGGATGATGGCTTTGTCTGATTCTGCTTTTGAGCCAATAAATGTTATGCTTGCACCGAATAATTATACTGATTGTAAAATTATATTGAAAGGAGGCCGCACAGTATTGGTCGGTTTGCGAAATGAAAAGGATAGGTTTACAATTCCATTAATTCCTAAAGGATTGCCGGCATGGTTGGTAATGGTAAACACAGAAACCAACAATGGAAAAATATCTGTAGAAATTAGAAGCATCCTTACAGGGGCACAAACAATTACACCGGTGTTTAAAGAAGTAGATTTGAAAACATTTGTAGGGATGTTGGATCAATTAAATCAATAAAAAATTCCATGGTAATTGCTACTATGGAATTTTCAATGCATTCTATATATTTTCTTATCGTATTATTATCGTACCGGTAAATCAAATGCATCCTGAGCATCCGTTGCTTTTTGCTTATCGCCGATATAGATCCATTTTATTCCGTTGATATATCTTTTAAAAGCTTTAAACATTTCTTTCCTGGTTGTGTGGCTGATGATGTCTGGTAATTGTTCTGCCATTTGCCAGCCTCCCAATATTTCGGCCTGTGCAAGTTCTTCGGCTATTGCGGCACCGGTTTCCTGTTTCATGCAGTTGGAAGTAATATAAAGGCCTTTGATTTCATCCAATCCTTTTTGCGCTATCTTTTCATCTTCTTCCCGGTTAATGCTGTTGGCAATTATCTCAACGGCATCCGAAGGATTAGTAGTGCTTACATATACGTAGCTGTAAGGGCGCTGTAACATTTTTAAGCCGGCCTGTGGGGTATAAGTAAGGTTATGCTTAATACGCAACTCTGAAAATAATATGCCGCCCAATTCGCTAAAAGCTAACCGAAAAGGAATATAATCAGGAGAGTTGTAGGTAGGCGCATTCATTATGCCCATAATATAATTTGTTTGAAGATGGCGCTCTTCAACTTTTATTGAATTGTCTGTAAAGTCGGGAGTTTTTGATACTACGGGTTGGTAACCAAGTGTAGGTGTATTAGCAAAGGCTGCACGAATTTTAGCGGTAATATCTTCCTTGGAAATATTGCCAACTACCACAATAAATATCCGGGATTTATTCAATAATGTTTTTGAATAATACTCTTTTGCCTGTTGCGCTGTGATAGCATTTAAAGTTGTTTCGTTGCCATCAGGATTAATAGCGTAAGGTGTTCCCTCAAAAGCAGTTTCAAGTGCCAGCGTTGTTAAACGGTTGTCGGGGCTGCTTTCAGATGCTTTTAATGCATTAAGCATCCTATGTTTTAATTCATCAAAAGCATTGTCGTTAAATACGGGTTTTGTTACAGCCTCTGCAAATAAGTCCCAGCCTTCATTAAAATATTTAGAAATACAGTTCAGTTTTATATCAGCATAATCTAAAGACGCACTGCCTCCAATTTGAATACCAAACAAATCAATCTTGTTTTTAAATTCATCCTTCGTGTATTTTTCGGTTCCGCAGTTTACAGCTCCGTTTACGGCTAAGTCTTCAATGCCCGCTTTATCACTGGTATAATTGTTTACACCACCCCTAAAGTAAATGCTCACGTTTACAATATCCTTTATGGTAGGTTTGTAAATAACTTTAATGCCATCTACATCAAAAGAAGTAGTAGTTGTTTGTGCATCCAGTTTAATAACCGGTATTATTAATAAGAATCCTATTATAATTTGTTTCATTGTCATTATCTTAAAAAGTTCTGGTTATTAGTTTGCCTTAAAAAAGCTTTCAGGATTGATCTCATTTCTGTTATCAGTATTAAGTAACATCCCTGCACAATAATGCGCTCCTTTAAGATATTTCTGCACATAGTTTTTAATATCCTGATGTGTAACTTTATTAAGGTTGTCGATATAAGTATTAAAATAATCCAAGCTGGCAGAGCACCACCAAAACGATAAGGTGTGTGTAAATTCTGAAGTAGATTCCTGTTCACGTTCCTGCCTTATTTCATAAAAACGTTTGGCGATAGCCAGTTGCTCATCTGTAAAATAATTGTCGCTGTCAAACAAGGCAAGCTGTTGCTTAAATACTTCCACGCACTCTTTTTCTTTTGATGGATTAGGTACTATATAAAAAGAAATAGGGCCTGTATATTTTTGAGTATAATAATTTACAGATACGCTGGATGCAAGGCCCGAGCCTATTAAAGCCTGATGCAGTTTGCTGGAGTTTTGTGCTAACAGGAACGAAAAAATATCTGCCACATATGTATTGAGTACATCCCTTCTTGTATCAGGACCCTGCCATTCAAATAATAACATTGTTGCCTTTGTGTTTTTTGAATCCACAATAAAGTAATCGTCTTTTTCTATAGGCTTCATTTCCGGTACAGGGAATTTTTCAAAAGGGTCGAAGCCGGATGGAGCCCAGTCTTTAAATAAATTTTCAACGATATTAAAAGCTTCTTCATGGTGAACATCGCCTGCAATAATAAGAATGGAATTATTGGGCCAATAATATTTTTTCTGTATTGCTATCATTTGTTCCGGAGTAGCAGCATTGATAATGTCATGGTTGCCGATAGGATTTTTGCGGCTATAGAGTTGTCCCCATAAATGATGGTTCATTGAGTCGATCAATTTGTAATAAGGGTTCGACTCTTTGCGTTGAAATTCGGCATCTACTACTTTTCGTTCTTTTTTAATTTCGTCATTATCAAAAGCAGGGTAGCGTATAGCTGAATTCATAAGCTTTAATCCGGCCATAAGATTGTAATTGGGAAGCGTAAAAAAGTATTCAACCTTTTCCTCATTGGTAGTGCCGTTAAATATAATCCCTAGTTCCTGCGTTTGTTGTAAAAAAGCATGTTGGTCTGCATAGTCTTTATCGGCTTTAAAAAACATATGCTCATATAAATGACTTAAACCATTAAACTCGGGGCTTTCGGTATAAGCACCGTTTTTAACACCCATCGAAATAGTAGCAAGCGGCACAGAGTTGTCTTCTACTACTAAAACGGTAAGGCCGTTGTCTAATTTTTTTGTAAACATATTGGCCGGTAAAGGCTTTTGGGCAACGGCAAGCAGGGAGTTAAAAAACAGGGCGGCAAAAAAAATACATTTTCTCATTAAGAACAGTGTTTTAAAAAATCAAATATATACAAATGCAAATGAATGCAAGTAGGTTAGATGAAATGTTAGTGTAAAATTTACAGGCTGTATTTGTAGATGGATTTTTTATAGAGGATAAATTTTTAGGGAAAAATCGGATCCGGTTTTTATGTAGCCATGCTTTCATTGTTTTTTGGCAAGGCACTTCAATAATTACGGTTAGCTTAGATAAATATGTTCTGTATTTATAGTGCTAAAGTATAACTAAAACAGCTTTCATGTGTACTGAAATTAAATAAATGGCCGCCCCGTATAATAAAAAAAGCCCTCATGGAAATGAGGGCTTTATGGTTATCAACTTTAAGATCTATTGCTTAGTGATCTCCTTTACCAAACTGCCATCGGCTGAATTAACCTGTAAAAGATAATTGCCTGACGGTAATCCTGAAAGCTCGTCTATTGAAACATAATTTTCGCCTTTGTTTAACTGTATGCTCTTTGATGCAACTACTCTGCCCAGCATGTTGATTACTTTTACAACACCGGCTTCGTTGGTGCCCCAATTTAAACTTACGTTTAATGAGCTGCTGAATGGATTTGGAGAAACAGTGAAATTGTTTGCGCTGCTGTTTTGAAGCTTAACGGTAACAACTCTTGAATAATTAATTTTGCCATCTGCATCCACCTGTGCTAATCTGTAATATAATACGGATGAATTAGCATCGGTGATATCGTCTGTTGCTGCATAGAAATTTTGTATTAAAGTAGTACCATGGCCTGCAACAGTTGCTACAGTATTGAACGTAGTTCCGTTTGTACTTCTTTCAACATAATACTCTTTACAATTATTTTCCATTGAAGTAGTCCAGTTTATTTTCGCATCATCGCCATTTACTGAAACGGAGAAGCTGGTTAAGGTTACCGGTAACGGGCCTCCTTGCGGATCAATAATCGCTGTTCCAAAATCAATACTTCTAACTCCTGCATCTGATGCTGCAGTAACTGTTGCAATATTTACAATCGGAGGAACTGAACCTATAGCAGGAGTATTAACAGTTACCTGAAATTGATAGTGGAAAGAATCATTTGCTGTTAATAAGCCACCAGTGCTGCTTGTAGCTCCGCTACCAACATAAAACCTTACTGTTTTAATAGAGCCATTGCTGATATACACGCCATCATCGTCACCAGCTTGGTCGGTTAAAGAACCCGCTGTTTGTCCTGGAGAATAAATTGTTTTTAATGAGCCGGGAACATATGTAACGGTACTAGGTAAAGTATCTGAAATAACAGTATTGTTTGAATTACCGGCACCTGTATTTTGGCCAAGTAAATCGTATGTCAACACTTCACCGGCTTCAGCAATATGATTGCCATTGGCATCTGTTACTTTTTTAACTAAAATAGGGTTAGGCGGTGTTGTTTTAATGGAGAATGTAAAAACGCCCGGCCAATAACTATCCTGATTGGTTGAAAATGCTAATGTTACATTTTGAGCACCTGCTGCTATACCATAACCGGTGCCTACGTAAAACTGGTCTATATCAACCGCCATTTCATCATAGTAGTCAGGATTTTTTGAGTGCACCCAATTACCTGTGTCGGTGATAGAGCCATTGAATACATTGTTTGAAGGATTCACTGCATTTGAGAAACTGGTGCCATTAATTTTTAAACCGTCACCTGTATATTGCGCATCACCTTCCCATGCAAGCATACCCATTGTAGCATCCCTAAGCCCAAGTGTTCCTGAAGGAACGTTTAAGTTAGTAAGTGTTATGGAAACCGCCGGTGTAGTAGTAGAAACGTTCTTGTATCCATCATAAATACGAACGCTGTTATACGAAGAATATGCTGTAGTGTTTTCGTATGCAATAACAATACACCAACCTCCATAATATCCATTACCGGTACCATCTCCTGCACTTGATTGGTCAACACCGATACTTGCCGCGGTATTACCAGCCATATATGTACCAGACCCATTTGCCTGTATAAATGCAGTAACATCTACATAAGCCTGATAATCGTAGTAACTTACATTGTTCGGGTTTCTTGAGGTTCCCAAATTAAAGGTGGTCATAGTATCATCAATATGATCAGCTGTATATTTAAAATAATTTCCGTTGGCGCCGAACTTTAATTTAATTGTTTGATTGGCTGTCTTTGTCATATCAAAATCAGTTGCCAATGTTCTGCCACCCCAATATAAACGGGCAAACTTGATATTATTGGTTCCTAACGGTAACGAAAGATCTGCAGAAGATGAGTTACGTGTAGATGTATCTCCATCAATGTCGATGTATCCCATATTGGATCCATTATTTCCAACAGTACTGCCGCCACTAGGGTTCGTACTGTTCATCGCAGTAGTATTTACCGTAGTGTTGTTTGACTGGTAAATAGCTTCGAGCGTATTCCCAAACATAGTAGTTGTACCCTGAAGGTTGCCGGAGTAAGCAATGGTGTACGGGCGTGATTGTAATTGTGCAGTAGCATGTGCCGAAAATAAAAACAGCAGTGCTAGCGGGAGAGCTAAGGCTTGTATTCGCTTATAGCAAATACGGATTGTAAAATTTTGCATGATTAGGAGCGGTTTAAGAAATTAAAAAAATAAAGCAATGATAACCGGCCTGTCAGAGGAGATAAATTGGAGCCTTAGTTTGCTCAACAGAATATTTAGGGAATTAGGAGTGAATCAGAGAGATTGGATTAAGTATTTTAGAACGGGGGCGTCCTTAGGTAAAACTTTACTACAGTTAGTGTAATGTGAAGCAAAGGTATGGCAATATTTTTTTAAAAAACAAGCTTTCTTAAAAAAATATTTTTTTTGATATTTTTTATAACATCCATTTATGGTATATAATAAATTAAAAACCAGCTTGTTGTAACAAGCTGGTTGCGTTTGAAATTATTTTTGTAATTGTATTTAAAATCAACTTAATATCTTCTGCTTCTGGAATTTTCCCTGCTTCTGCCTTCTTCCTGCCTTCCTCTTCCTTCATCATTCGGCCTTCTGAAACCACCATCTGCTTCGTTCATACGAACCTGGCGTCCATTGTGTTTTTTGCCATCGATGCTTTTAATCATTTTAGATGCAGATGCTTTATCTACTTCTACCCAGCTATTCATTTCACGCATATCTACTTTGCCTAATACTTCTTTATTAAGGCTGCTTTCATCTAAAAGGAATTGTAAAAAATTCGCTTTATAAAAACCATCTTTAGTACCAAGGTTGATGAATAAACGGGTATAGCCTGTATCTCTTTGTGGGTAATTGCTTCTTTCTCTTCTGCTGCCACTGTCTCTGCCATCTCTGCTTTCTCTTGGATTACCACCCAATTGTTTATTTCTGAAATCGCCTCTGCCGTTCAGGTCTTCAGCATTTTCATAATATTTTAAGAAATGGTTGAACTCCAAAGCTGCTACACGTTGCAATACTTCTTCTTTGCTAACGTCTGCAAATTTTTGTTGCAGGTCGTTCATGTAGGTTTCATAAGCTCCGTTTGAAGTATCTGCCTGCATTAATTTATCCATGAAATGGAAAAACTGTTTACGGCAAACATCCGGTCCGCTTGGTATATCCATACGGTGGAACTGAGCATTGATCATCTTTTCCAGCGATTTGATCTTGAAAGACTCCCTGCTATGGCAGATAGAAATACAGATACCGCTTTTGCCGGCACGTCCTGTTCTTCCGCTACGATGCGTATATACTTCAATATCATCCGGTAGTTCGTAATTGATTACATGCGTAATGCCATCCACGTCGATACCTCTTGCAGCAACATCTGTTGCAATTAATAATTGCAGGTTCTTTTGACGGAAACGAGCCATTACTCTATCACGTTGTTGTTGCGTAAGGTCTCCATGCAATGCTTCGATTTCGTATCCTTCTTTTACTAATTTTTCTGCGATATCCTGTGCATCTAATTTGGTACGGGTAAAGATGATACCATACATACCGGGATTGAAATCAACCAAACGTTTCAGTGTTTCATAACGGTGATGCGCAGCCGAAATAAAGTATTGGTGATCGATATTAACGTTGCCGCTGTTCTTTTTGCCTACTGTAATTTCTTTAGGGCTTGTCATGAAGTTTTTAGCAATAGCTCTTACTTCCGGTGGCATGGTAGCACTGAATAACCAGATGCTTTCACGGTTAACGGTATTTTTCAATACAAAATCAATATCATCCCTAAAGCCCATGTTCAGCATTTCATCAGCTTCATCCAATACCACATATTTTACTTTTTGTAAGTCGATGGCTTTACGTTCTATCAAATCGATTAAACGGCCGGGGGTTGCTATTACTACTTGTACGCCTTTACGTAAGTTGCGTATCTGCATGGTAATAGAAGCACCGCCATATACAGCTTCAGTATAAATTCCTTTCGTGTGTTTAGTAAATGTTGCAAGGTCATTGGTTATCTGTAAACACAATTCCCTGGTAGGACAAACGATTAATGCCTGCGGATGTTTTTCAGCCGAGTTCATTAAATGCAATAACGGCAAACCAAATGCTGCTGTTTTTCCGGTACCTGTTTGTGCTAATCCTACAAAATCCATTGTTCCGGATAATAAAACCGGAATGGCTTGTTCTTGAATGGGAGTGGGGGTTGTAAATCCTAAATCGGCGATTGCCTGAATCAATTGTTCGTTTAAGCCTAAGGCTTTAAATGCATCCATGTAAATTGTTTTAAGTTCTACATGATTTGCCGCTTGCCTGTTGTTATACTCTTTGAACCAAAAAAAATCAAATTCAATACTAATTCAACAGCCCTTTCAGGCACTTCATGTAACACGTTGTTGTTAATGAGGCTGCAAAGGTAGTGTTTTTTGGGCGGATAACCAATTGATGCTGAAACAGCGATGTTAAGTATGCGTAAACATTTCCCCGTTTTACTGTTGTTTAAACTATTTTATTATTTGCATATCAAAGGATTTATTTCCTGTAATTCAGTCATTTTAAACTTGTTTTGTTTATCATCGCAGTTATTATAAGTGTTTAACAAACTATTGTATCGGGCTTAATAAATTGGTATATAAGTTGAAGTTGTAAAACCATAACCTTTAATCACATATTATGAAAAAGATAATTTTTGTATCAACCCTATTGTTCTTTGCATTTACAGCATCGTATGCCCAAAGCTTTCATCTGGGGCTTAAAGCAGGTGCTACTATGAATAAATTAGAAGGACAACCATTTAGCGATGCGTTTACGTATGGATATCAGGCCGGCGCTTATGCCGATATTGGTGTTGGCAGTAAATGGGCTATCCATCCGGAAGTATTGTTTAGCCAAACCAATGTAGATACGGCCTATAGTTTCAGCACCGTGTATAAATTCAATAACATTAACCACATGAAATTGAATTACCTCAGCATTCCGATTTTGCTGGAATATAAATTGAGTAGGATTGTTGCGTTACAGGCAGGGCCACAGTTTGGCATTTTGATTTCACAAAACGATAATCTTTTGCAGAACGGACAAAATGCTTTTAAGCAAGGCAACTTTAGTTTGGCTGGGGGCTTACAAGTTAAACTGTTGGGCCTAAATATTTATGGAAGATATGTACAAGGCTTGATGAACGTAAACAATACGCCCAATCAGGATACCTGGAAAAATGAAGCCTTTCAGTTAGGTATCGGCTTTAATCTATTATAAATATCAGGAACGGATAATGGTATAGTTCCCATCAGCATTCCATTTGATAATGGCAGAAGGAGTCGCAGGCGTTAAATCATCCTGGCGGTATTGAACCACATAATCAACGCCACTTTTAACAGCTTCGTCAATATCCCTGTAAACTAACGGTGAGGGGTAACCTGAAATATTAGCGGAGGTAGATACAATTGGCTTTTTAAAACGTTTAATAAGGTTCCTGCAAAAATCTTCTTTTACAATCCGTATCGCAATGGTGCCATCTTCATTAATAAGGTTTTCGGCTACGCCGATGCCTCCTTCGTAAATAAATGTAGTTGGCTTTTTTATGTCTTTGATATAATCGAAAATTTTCAAATCGGGTTGTGTTACGTAGGTAAGAATATCTTTTTCATCTGCCAGCAGAATAAGCATCGATTTTTTATCCGGGCGGTTTTTTAATTTGAATATTTTTTCTACCGCTTCTTTATTGGTAGCGTCGCAGCCAATGCCCCAAATAGTATCCGTGGGGTAAAGGATTAAGCCTCCACTTTGTAAAACGTTCAGGCATTCTTCTATATCATGCAGAAATTCCATGGTATATGTTTTTATTGATTTAATGCTTCTTTTACTGTTTGTACAATTTTGTTTTCATCTAACCGTAGTAAACATTCAGGTATTCCAAATTGTTTGCAGGTATTCTTTGTACAAGGTTCGCAAGGCAATTGCCCCAGGCGTATAATTTTTCTGTTGGATGCATTGTATGGTGCCGTATTGTTTTCATTGCCGGCCCCAAACAATACAATCGTTTGCAAACCTACGGCATTCGCCACATGTGCCGGTCCGCTATCCGTTGTAAGGATGGCTTTGCAGGATGCCATCAAATTAATTAATTGCGGAATGGCTGTCTGCCCTGCAAGATTGATTATATTGATTGGATTGGATAATGCAGCAAATACTTCATCTACAAAAGGTTTTTCTTTGGCGCTTCCAATCAAAATTATTTCTTCATTAATATTGGATTGAATTGCATTGATGATACTAATTGCTTTTTCTTTCGGCAAACGGCGGGAGGAAGCTTCTGAATTAATATTAATAATAAGTGCTTCTTTTTTTTCGATGCCTGTTGCATTTAAGCCTACAGCTATAGTTGGAATAATTGTGCCCGTAAACTGTTGCAGCAAATCAACATATTCTTCAACCCGATGCAGGTTTTGTTTTTTTGTAAAGGCATTGGTTAAAAACAAAGAGCGTAATTCTTTTGTATAGCCAATACGTTTTGCAGCACCGGTAGCTTTTGCCATTACAGCAGATGATAAAGAATCTGGCAGGCAAAAAAACAAATCATATTTTTCCTGTGCGGCTATTTCTTTTCCAAATTTCCAGGCACCCCGTAATCCTTTGTATGGCTGTTTGGAAAAAATATATCGTTTGCGATGCGGAGGGAAATGGTCCAGCAATACATCTATTCCTTGTTTTACAATTAAATCTATAATAGCATTGGGATATGTTTCCTCTACAGCTTTTACAAAAGCCGTACTCATTACAAGGTCGCCAAGCCAGTTAGGTAATCGTATGAGGATTTTTTGTTGCAATGGTTATAATTAAATAAGAAATAACCCCCGTCCCCTAAAGGGGAGTTATGGAACTACTCTGCTTCTTTCGATAGCAGGAGGGCTTTTAATTTTATTACAGTTTTATTTATTTAGTCGCTTCGTTCTTCGCCAATCAGGTGAATCATAATAATCATAAAAATCATGGTTCAGACAATCTCCGCTTCGATAAAAGTCCACCAAAGGTATGCCGTACAAGAGTGCGACGCAACGATGCTGAACAGTATTATTTATGCCGGGAGCAAAATTGCTTTTTTTTATTTGTTATGTTTGCAAAAAATTTTAAAAAATGGAATTGCAACAATTAATTGCGGAAGTTTGGAGTAACCGGGAATTATTAAAAGATCAAAAATATTCGGATGCCGTACGTGCGGTAATAGAAGAAGTGGATAAGGGAAGATTACGCACTGCAGCACCGGTTGAAGGCGGCTGGCAGGTAAACGAATGGGTAAAGCAAGCCATATTAATGTACTTTGGCATACAGCAAATGGAAACCTTTACATTGCCTCCGTTTGAATTTTATGATAAAATGAAATTGAAAAGCGGTTATGCGGCACTGGGAGTAAGAGCCGTGCCACATGCCGTAGCACGCTATGGTGCTTACCTGGCAAAGAATGTAGTGTTGATGCCCTCTTACGTAAACATCGGTGCTTATGTAGATGAAGGCACCATGGTAGATACATGGGCAACCGTAGGAAGTTGCGCACAAATAGGCAAAGGCGTACATTTGAGTGGTGGCGTAGGTATTGGAGGTGTATTAGAACCTTTACAAGCATCTCCTGTAATTGTAGAAGATGGTTGTTTTATCGGCAGCCGTTGTATTGTAGTGGAAGGTGTACGAGTAGAAAAAGAAGCAGTACTTGGAGCAAATGTGGTATTGACAAAATCAACGAAAATTATTGATGTAAGTGGCAGTGAGCCCGTTGAATACAAAGGTATTGTACCTGCACGCAGCGTAGTAATACCGGGCAATTACACAAAGAAATTCCCGGCAGGAGAATATGGTGTAGGTTGTGCTTTAATCATCGGACAACGCAAAGCTTCTACAGACTTAAAAACAAGTTTGAACGATGCGTTGAGGGATTTTAATGTAGCAGTATAGAATTATAAATTAGGAGTTATAAATTATAAATTGCCGAATCATTCATAATTCATAATTTATAACTCCTAATTCAAAAAAGCCCGGGTGGCGAAATTGGTAGACGCACTGTGTTCAGGTCGCAGCGTTCGCAAGGATGTGCTGGTTCGAATCCAGTCCCGGGCACTTAACCACTCATTGAGTGGTTTTTTATTTCCCATAAATTCAGTATTTACGGGTGTTTCAAAGAAATTGTTTTCAGTTTATTCCACTTCTAATCAGTCTATTTCACCAATTACCGTCACTCCTATGTCACTCAATGACTAAGATTTTATACCTTTAAGGGTACAAAAGTGATTTAAACCATGAGTGTTACATTACGGAAAAGGGAAAACAAAGATGGAACCATATCTCTGCTTTTAGATATTTACCATAATGGGAGGAGAACACGGGAATTTCTCAAACACCTTAAACTTGTTAAACCTTCTAATAAGAAACATTTAGCTGATAATAAGGATAGATTAAATCAAGCTGAAGCAATTGCAATTAGAATGGCAGGCGATCTGTCCTCGAATGATTACAATATGGTTTCCGATTCTGGAAAGAAAACTTTAGTCATCGTGTGGATGGAAGATTATATACGTGGATATACGAAAGGGGATAAGAGAAATTTGCAAGGTGCTGTAAACAGGTTTAAAGATTTCCTCATTGAGGAAAAAAATCAATCTATAACATTTAATAATCTAACCCCCCTGCTAATAGAAGACTTCATGGATTACCTGCAATCCAAAAGTGTTGGCGAAGGAGCATTAAGTTACTTTGCACGGTTTAAAAAAATAATTAAACATGCATACAGAAAAAATCTGATGCCCATAAACCCTCTTGATAAAGTTGAAAAAAAGATAAAAGGGAAAGCAAGAAAAAAAGATACTTTAACGCTTGATGAAATTCAGACTTTGACCAAAACTAAAACTGAAAACCCCGAAATAAAACGGGCATTTTTATTTTGCTGTTTTACCGGATTGAGATGGATTGATGTTAAACACACCTTGAAATGGGGGAATATAGATTTAAAAAATAAAGAAATGAACTTGATTCAGCAGAAAACTAATGAACATCTCACTATGCCATTAAATGCTGTTGCAATTCAGTTGCTGGGAAAAGCAGGTGATAAAGAAAGTATAATATTTACGCTTCCTTCTGCAAATGGTGCCAATAAAACTTTAAAAGCGTGGGTTAAGAGAGCAGAGATAGATAAAACAATAACCTGGCATAACGGTAGGCATTCGTTTGGAACGAACCTTATATATAATAATGTTGATCTCTTAACAGCATCTAAGCTGTTAGGTCATACCACAGTTAAGCATGCTCAACGTTATGTTGATACAGCAAAGAAGATGAAAGAGGATGCTGTAAAGAGTATTAATGTGAAGCTGAAATTATAAACTTAAATATTTTTTAAATAAGTTTAATACAAAGCCGGGGAAGCTGCAAAACTTTCTGGGGTACATATCAATACTATTACTAAAATTAGAAAGTTAAGTATGATTTAAATGTCATGGAAATAAATAAAGTGGTTTCAATGTTAAAATCGCCTGATACGGAGTTGAATGAACTTGCCTATATTGCTATTAATGCTAAGATTGATTTTAAAGATTGGAAATATTTAATTGAGTTAAAAAGACTCTTGGACATGAAATACAAAGTACTAACCCAGATTATTTTTCAAAAAAACAGTATTCACTTTTCAACGAACAGATTGAAAAAGCATTCGAAATATTGAACAATCAAAACTCTATTAATAATGTCTGAAGTTAAAATTCCTTTTCCAATATTAGCTACTGATTATATATTGGAACAAGTCGCCGAATATGGTAATTTCAATAGGTGGCATGTAATGCAAAATTTTAAATTCGATGCAACTAAAACTGATATTGATATTGCTGGATTTGAAAGTTCAAAAGGAATCCGGTTTGAAAATGTAATTGGTTGGGCAATGGGGAAGGGGTATATTTTAAAATGGGGTGAAGATCAAGATTCTTATTATTTAACAGATCTGGGTAGGGAAGTAAAAAGAAAAGGAGGACATAACAAGTATAGTCAGTTTATTGAAAAACGTGATAACGCAGTATTTGAATCTCTTGAATTAACTAAACAAATTTTAAAAGCAACTGAGGATACAGCAACTGCTACTGAAAATAGTTCAAGATATACTAAACAGTCAACAAGCTTGTTGAGAATTTATACAATTATTACTTTGGTAATAGCTGTTACAGCTATAGCAACGTGTTATTATCAAAAACAGACCCCAAACGATACCACAAACAAAACAAAATAGTTGTTGAATCTTAATTCAGTTAATTATGTCAAACTGGGATTTAGTTATAAACCAAGCCGCCAAAGCTTTCCAAACAAAAACGGAATGGACATCTTTTATTAAAAAGAGGAGATATGAAATTAAAGAAGTTCATGAAAATGAATTTATAATTAAAAAATTAAGTGGAGGAAAAGATGTACCCTTAACGAGAAAAATTATAGAAGCTGCAATTGAAAAATTGAAGCAAGCAAAAAGATTAAAGAAAACAAAGTTATTGCCTTCGGTCTCAAGGGAGACTGCCTTAATTTACTTGCATCCTTATATTCATTGGGATAGTGCTGCCAAAGAAACATATTGGGATCCAAATGAAAATGATTCAACTGAAACAATTTCACAGGTTATAGATAATGCTTCAGATGATGATATTGAGTATATCAAACGCCTAATAAGAAAGAGGAAAAATCAATCAAAGTTCAGGAAAAGTTTAATAAAAGCTTATGAAGGCAAGTGTTGTATATCAAACTGCAATACACTAACAGTTCTTGAAGCAGCTCATATTATCAATCATTCTATTACAGGCATCAACCACTCTTCTAATGGATTGCTGTTACGTTCAGACTTACATATTTTGTTTGATGAGAATTTGCTTTTGATTCATCCTAAAAAAATGACCATTCATTTACATCCTGATTTGTTGCAATCAGAATATTCAAGATATAATGGTAATGTTATCAATTCACGTATTGATAACACGCTTCCCAATTTCAAATATTTAAAACAGAAATGGGATTCTGCAAACTTGATTTAATCCTAAATACTACACTATGACAAAAGAAAAATTTGAAGAATTATTTAACGATAAAAATATAGTAAAATTTGGCACGACCGGTTATTGCATATTTAAGGATGTAGAAGATATAACAGCTATTCAAGTTGCATTTTCACATTCTGGAGATTCTTCAGAATTGCCTCCCAAAAAAAGAATATTCTTATCAGCGTTCCCACTTAACGACTTAGTTAAAGATTTCCCAGAGCCTTATCAGATAAAAAACAATCAAATTTTGATTTTAGCGAATGCTGATATGCATGATTATGCATTAGCTTATCATCTTACTATTAATCCTTCTGAAAGTACTATTGAAGTTAAACTCTACGAATATCCTACCGTTGGAGAAAAATTTATTACACAAGAGGAAATTGATGGCTTAAAAATTTATTATTAATTTTTAGCAGTAGAGTTTTAAAAGCACAAACATGAAATGACATTTTAAAATCCGCTAATTAATTTGCTATACCTTCCCTATCTGAAAGTTGAGCCTTTGGGTTTGATTTTATATGAACAATTATCATAAGCCGGGAGAAATCCCGGTTTTTTAAATTATGCACAATGAACTGGACAAAATTTCTTACCTATGCATGAGTCAGCAGAATACTTTTGAAACCTTTTGTAATCAATACAAGCGATAATTCTCTCTAAATTTTTTAAGCCCACTTGTAAATAATGCACTTTAGTTGTAATATAATGTTTGAATTATTATATTGTGTAATATTCGTTAAATACTCACTTTCTCAATACCTATGAAATAGTTACCACTAAATGCAGGAATAAAAAAAGGCGACTTACGCCGCCCTAAATGTTTTCACAACGATAAAATCTTATTGTGATTTGCTTCGATGTAAAAGTAATGACAAAATTGTAATAACCAAACTTTAAAAACTTGCTTATGAGAAAGATTCTTGGGTTAGACATTGGAACTACCTCTATAGGATGGGCAATTGTAGAAGCTTCTGATGAGAAAAATATAAATGATGTTACAGGTAAAGAAGCTCTGACAGATATAAACAATAATCGTATTGGTATTTATGAAGATGCTGTTGGCGTAAGAATAATAGCACAGGATACTGAAAGATTTAATAGAGGACAAACCCTTAATGATCCAAAAGGTAATGCATTAACTCCAACTGCAAATAGGCGAAAGTACCGCAGTAGCAGGCGACTGAAAAGCAGATATAAATTAAGGAGAGGTAAGCTTAAAAATGTATTAGATTTTATACACATGAGTCCTGATAAAGCGTATTACACCAATGAAAAGGGAAAAAGAGGTGAAAAAAACGATATTGGGAAAGCGATATATGAATTGAGGGATATGGCCATTCGCAGTAAAATCACCCTGAATGAATTGGGAAGAATATTAGTGCATCTTAATCAATGGAGAGGTTATAGCAGCGATAGATTTGCCGTGGAAGAAAAATCGAAATTTGATTACTATGTAGCAGAAATATTAGAAGTTGATGATACAAACAAAATTGCTATCACTGATGAAAATAATAAACAAGAAATTAAATACTACAAAATTTCTATTAAAATAAGATTTGATGAGCCATATAATCTTGGGGATGAAGAAAATAAAATTATTATTACTGAATTAGAGGGTGTTCTTTTTAAAAAAGAAATTGATTTTAAAAAAGGGGATTTCGTCACAGTTAAAAAGCCTGAATTAAAACAAAACAAAAAGGGGAAACAAATATTAAATGAATACTATAAAATAAGCTTTACTACCCCCGACCCAGCAGATTGGAATTACAAATATCAAACACTTCAAAAAACTTTGACTGAGTGGTGTGAAGCAGGGAACACTGTTGGATCCTATTTCTATCACAATTTTTATAAAATCCATTCAATTGAACGTATCAGAAACCAAGTAGTAAATAGAAAATGGTATGAAGATGAATTGGACAAGATTTTCAACTTTCAATATTTACAACATAAAGGCTTTTTTGAACAATTAAATATTGAAGAAATAGTAAAAGTCGCTTTCAAAAATTATCAAGCTATTCTCAATGATGTTTTAAAGAAAGATGGCATTAAGGAACAACTTAGATACTTAATTAAAGATAAAATAATTTTCTTTCAACGTCCATGGCAGCAGGCTAAGAACAAGGGGCAGTGTCCTTTCGAAAAAATTAAAATTAAAAAAGAAGCAACTATAAAAGGTACAGGCAAAAAAGAAATTATTGAAGAATATGTAGGAAGGACAGTTATTCCCCGAAGCCATCCTTTATTTCAGGAATTTAAAATTTGGCAGCAAATAAATAATGTAAGGATTTCTCTAAAAATAGAAGGTGAGAAAATTGATCTATTTGCTGATGAAAAGAATTTTGAAAAATACGTTGGCAAGAAAATTTCAGAAGTAAAGCAAGCTCTTTATGACGCATTACAAAAAAGCAAAACATTATCATGGAAAAGCTTTGGGGATAATGAATTAGGATTAAAAAACAAGAAAGAGATTGTAGATAAGGATACTGGCGAAGTACTAAAATGTCATTTTGAATACAACTTCAGAAAACTTAAAAGAGATAAAGTTACCTGGGAAGACATTAAACTAAAAGGCAATAATACAAAGGCTTCTCTACAAAATATTTTGGTTGATAAAACAGAAGATTGGTTCAATAAAATACATTCGGAAAAACAGAACATCACAAACCTCCAATTGCTTTGGGAACTTATTTACGACATAACTAATAGTGATGTTAATAAGGTGGGTACAATAATTGAGAATCATTTTAAGTTTGATAAACCCATTTGCTTACAGTTAGCTAATTTAAAATTTGATGATGCAGGTATGGGTAATTTATCAGCCAAAGCTATCAGGCAAATATTACCATTAATGAGCGATAGTAAAGGCATTAATGATAAAACACTCGCAAAAGTCAATTCGCTTCTTAGTCTTAATAATAATGAGGAAGAAAAAATAAAGGATAAAGACGAAAAATTAGAAAACCTTAAAGATTTTATTCCTGATAAAAAAGCGAGGCTGAGGCTCTCAAAATTTAATTCAGCAAATGATTTCACTTATTTAAATTATTGGGAAGCTATAGCAGTAAGGTATGGTTCTCATTCTACAAAAAAGATCACAGCATTAGGTGTTATAAAACCTGTAGAAAGACATAGCATGAACAATCCTATTGTAGAAAAAATAGTAAATGAAACAATCGCTATCGTAAATGAAATTAAACAGCAGTACGGCTTTGATGAAGTAAGGATTGAACTAAGCAGAGATTTAAAAGCGAGCATGAACGAAAGGCAGCAAATGCATGAAGCAATGACTGCTAATGCAGATAAAAATGAATGGGCAAAACAAATGCTTAGAGAATTAAAAGCTGAATTTGCAGAACTGGATACAGATTCAACAAACAAAAGCAACTTAGACAAGATTAAAATTATTGAAGACGTTGTAAAGTATAAGAATGCCGAAGAGTATAAAGTAAAATCGAAAGAGTATAAGCTAAGCGAGCCATCAAAAGCAGAAGTAAAGAAATACTTAATGTGGCTTGAGCAAAATTTTAAATGCCCATACACTAATCAACCAATTCCATTCAATGATGTATTCGCAAGAGGCAAGGTTGTAGAAATTGAACATATAATTCCAAGGGAAAGGTATTATCTCAATTCGTATGCAAACAAGGTAATAACTTGGAGAGAAGTAAATCAGGCGAAAGCTAACAACGGCAATAGAACAGCTTATGAATTTATTGTTAGCAAACGAGTAGAAGACAAAGTCAAAGTAGGCAACAATGAATTTTCGCTCGTCACCAAAGAAGATTGGGAAAATCATGTTAAATCAATGTTTCCCCGAGGAGGCAAACAAACTAATTTGTTACGTAAGGAAATTCCTGAAGATCCTATAAACCGCACACTTAACGAAACGCAATACATCAATAAAAAACTAAAAGACAAATTAGGAGAATTGGTAGGCGAACAAAAAGTATGGATAACTTCTGGCGCAGTAACGGATATTCTGCGAGACCGTTGGCATTTAAACAGCATTATGAAGGAATTAATGCGTGATCGTTTTGAAAACTTTAATACCGGCGAAAAAAAGGAAAAGCAGAATCTCACACATTTTACACAACAATACAATAACAAAACTGGTAATTATGAAGATGTAGAAATTTTTGAAGGCTATTCTAAAAGATTAGACCATCGCCATCATGCTATGGATGCCATTATCATTGCCTGTACCAAACAAAACCACATTCAATACATCAATACCCTCAATGCATTCAATAGTGTAGACCAAGAAAACGATAACAGTAAAAAAGCAAAATACAGTTCGCTTAAAGCAGATGTATGTATCGGCAATAGTAGCAAACGCTTTAAAACTCCATGGGTTGAAGATAAATTTATACCCGATGTAAGAAAAGCATTGAGTGAGATTGTTATCTCTCATAAGAATACGAGGCTTTTAATCAGTCCATCAAAACATAGAGTAGATAAAGATATTAAGCCAAATAAAATAGCATCAATAAGAGGCGAATTGCATAAAGAAACAAACTATGCAAAGAAGAATTACTTTGAAGGTGGGAAGATATTTATTAATAAATTAATCCTAAAATATTAAAAGAGAAAAAAGAGAACCAATATCAAACAATGGTTCATTTTAAAACATTTGAAGAAATAATTAAAGAAACGGTACTAAAAGAAAAATATCAGGATATACTTATTCCGTTATTTCAGAAATATGAAGAGGAGCAACTAAATGACCTGCTCTGTAAAAATTACGGCAAAGCAATTCTTAAAGAAATTGATGATAATAAGCTACTTATTAACTCTAAGACAAAGGACCCATTACAATGGCTTTCATCTTACGCAGAAAAAGACAAATCATCGAGACCAAATGGGCTTTCGATGAATTTGAATGATGCAAAAGAAGTAAATAGCATTGCAGACCCACGCATAAAAAGATTGGCCGGTTATAGGCTAAAATATGTTAATGACCAAAAAGCAGCAATTGACAAAATGGGTATTGACACGAATGAGAAAAATAAATTAAAAAGGCAGGCAGAAACATTAAAGCTATATAGCAATGCTATTTATGAAGTAAGAACAATACAGAAGGATAGCAGCTATAAATGGATAGAACTTAAAGATCTTGATAGTGCAGATTTTGATAAAATAGATTATTCAAATTTGAACGATAAAAAATACAATAAGAAAAATAATACAGAAAAAGTAAAGAAGCTATTAGCTGAAAAGGATATTAAAAATTTAAAACAAAGTTATTTTGATAACCCTATATTCTTATCGGCTGTTCCTATTGAAGTAAAGAAGGTTAGACAAATGTCTTATTTCCAAAATTTATATGAGGTTACTCCTAAAAGGTACGTACAAGTTGAAGAAACCTTTATGACTTATTTCTTTCAAGAAAAAAATAAAGAGGGAAATAATGAGGCGAACAAACCAAAAATACCTAAATTCTTGAAATTCATAGATGCAGTCAATATTATCAATACTGAAAGGCCAAACCTAATTGATTACAAAAAACTGATTGAAAAAGAAAGAACAAATGAAGAAATACAGAATGGGATTGAATACGATTTAGTATTCACGCTTTCAAAAAATGATATAGTTTATTTACCAGATAACAACTTAACAAAAGAACAGATTGAGAAAATTAACTGGAATGACAAACAAAAGATTGTACCTTATCTATATATCGTTAAAGACATGAATCCAAGCTTAAGTAAAATTGTATTTCAGCAATTTTATAAAGCAGATTCTATAATAATATCAGAAACAGATTCAAAATCTTTATTTAATAATCCAGATTTAAAAGGGCAAACGGAAGAAATAAAATATGGAACTGTTCCTATGTTGCAACGATGCATAAAAGTATTTACAGACAAACTTGGCAAAAAAATTGTTCCGTATTGGGTGTTCCCAAATGGTTGTTGGAGCAAGGAAAAAGCAAAAGATTTAAAATTAATTTAGTGATATGATAAAGCGTACCCTATACTTCGGCAATCCCGCTTATCTTAAAACAAAAGATGAGCAGTTGGTTTTTGAAGGTACCGATACGGGGGATTTAAAAACAGTACCTATTGAAGATATTGGTGTATTAATTTTAGACCACCAGCAAATAACGATTAGTCAAGCATTAATAGCAAAACTATTAGCCAATAATGTGGCACTTATAACCTGCGATAACTCTCATCATCCTACAGGCTTATTATTAAATCTTGATGGTAATACTCTACAGAGCGCCAAATTCCAAGCACAGATAGATGCTACAGTTCCGTTAAAAAAACAATTGTGGCAACAAACAGTAAGTTGTAAAATAAATAATCAGGCAGCATTATTAGAAAATTGCCGGGTGACTGTAAAAAATATGCGTAATTGGGCAAATGAGGTAAAAAGTGGTGACAGTGATAATCATGAAGCGCAGGCTGCCGTATATTATTGGAAAAACCTGTTCCAGCTTTTTCCCCATTTCAAAAGAGAACGGGAAGGTTTACCTCCTAACAATTTATTGAATTATGGTTATGCCATTTTAAGGGCAATCGTAGCAAGGAATATCGTTGCATCCGGGATGTTGCCAACATTAGGCATCTTTCACAAAAACCAATACAATGCCTATTGCCTTGCAGATGATATAATGGAGCCATACCGCCCTTATGTAGATAAGGTTGTTTTAAATATTGTAAATCTTAATGGGAACTTTTTGGAACTAACACCCAATATGAAAAAAGAGTTACTCAACATACCGGCAATGGATGTTATGATTAATGATGAAAAAAGCCCACTGATGGTAGCTGTACAAAAAACAACAGCATCATTGGCAAAATGTTTTGAAGGAAAACAACGAAAAATACTATACCCGGAATTTACGTAACAATCTATAGTTCCGGAAACAGGGCATGAATAACCGCTTAAATGCATATCGTATTATGTGGGTACTCGTATTTTTTGACCTGCCAACCGAAACTCCAAAGGAGCGGAAAATTGCTGCGTTATTCCGTAAAAATATTATGAAAGATGGATTTCAAATGTTTCAATTCTCTATTTATCTACGCCATTGCAGTAGCCGGGAAAATGCAGATGTACATATACAAAGGGTGAAAAAGATACTCCCCGAGAAAGGGCATGTGGGAATTATAAGTATTACAGACAAGCAATTTGGTATGATGGAAATTTTTCACGGGCATAAATTGACTACGACCGCTCCTCCTGTTCAGCAATTAGAAATGTTCTAATTACAAAAAACAGGATTAAAAAATTGCAATAAATATCAATTTTTTAATCCTGAAAATCAACTTAGAACCAATACCAGCAAGGCTCTTAACCAATCCTGTTGTAAAAGAACTAAGTTAATTAATAGTTTGAAAGCAAATCACAACGTTCAAACGGTTATTCCTTACATTACACCGTTGTAAAAGAACTAAGTTAATTAATAGTTTGAAAGCAAATCACAACGATGCGTCATATTGAAAGCACGGTACCCTGTTGTAAAAGAACTAAGTTAATTAATAGTTTGAAAGCAAATCACAACGATTTAACGGCGGCTATCTTAGTAATAGAAGTTGTAAAAGAACTAAGTTAATTAATAGTTTGAAAGCAAATCACAACACAATGTCTTTGCAGCTTTGGTTGCAAATGGTTGTAAAAGAACTAAGTTAATTAATAGTTTGAAAGCAAATCACAACATGAAATGCACAATTACCCAAATACAAGACGTTGTAAAAGAACTAAGTTAATTAATAGTTTGAAAGCAAATCACAACTACTGAATCATTGAAAACATACCAAGATTGTTGTAAAAGAACTAAGTTAATTAATAGTTTGAAAGCAAATCACAACTAGGTGAATTTGCTGGCGAAGAATATGGTAGTTGTAAAAGAACTAAGTTAATTAATAGTTTGAAAGCAAATCACAACCGGGCGAAACGCTTAAATCGATCAACCTGCAGTTGTAAAAGAACTAAGTTAATTAATAGTTTGAAAGCAAATCACAACCCAATTAGACCTATCTGATAATCAGCAATTGTTGTAAAAGAACTAAGTTAATTAATAGTTTGAAAGCAAATCACAACAAGAAGATTGGCTACTGTCTTTAAGTTTAAGTTGTAAAAGAACTAAGTTAATTAATAGTTTGAAAGCAAATCACAACCGCCTGACGACACGGATGAAAGCGACGAATGTTGTAAAAGAACTAAGTTAATTAATAGTTTGAAAGCAAATCACAACACATACCGCCCCTTATACAAAAGTATATCGCGTTGTAAAAGAACTAAGTTAATTAATAGTTTGAAAGCAAATCACAACACGATCTTATTTCATAACAGAACTTAAACAGTTGTAAAAGAACTAAGTTAATTAATAGTTTGAAAGCAAATCACAACTTATTTGCAATGACAGATATGTTTGAAACTGTTGTAAAAGAACTAAGTTAATTAATAGTTTGAAAGCAAATCACAACTAAACACGTCTGCGTATATCTGCGGAGGCTGTTGTAAAAGAACTAAGTTAATTAATAGTTTGAAAGCAAATCACAACCACTAGCTGATTGTTTAGTTACAGTATTTGTTGTAAAAGAACTAAGTTAATTAATAGTTTGAAAGCAAATCACAACAATCAGCCTTCTACTTCTTCTATGCATGCAGTTGTAAAAGAACTAAGTTAATTAATAGTTTGAAAGCAAATCACAACTATTTAAACTACAGGGATGGCCCGAAGTGTGTTGTAAAAGAACTAAGTTAATTAATAGTTTGAAAGCAAATCACAACAAAAAAACATGCAACAATCTCTTTTTGAAAGTTGTAAAAGAACTAAGTTAATTAATAGTTTGAAAGCAAATCACAACCCTGTTGGGTTAAGCCTGAAAAGGTGCGTAGTTGTAAAAGAACTAAGTTAATTAATAGTTTGAAAGCAAATCACAACCTTTTAGCTCTAGCTTCCCGTTTATCAGCAGTTGTAAAAGAACTAAGTTAATTAATAGTTTGAAAGCAAATCACAACAGCAACCGAACAGGTAACACCTTCTTTAGGTTGTAAAAGAACTAAGTTAATTAATAGTTTGAAAGCAAATCACAACGATACAGGGGTATAATCGGAGTGAACGTAGTTGTAAAAGAACTAAGTTAATTAATAGTTTGAAAGCAAATCACAACTGTGATTTATGTTTTAATCAGATTCATTTAGTTGTAAAAGAACTAAGTTAATTAATAGTTTGAAAGCAAATCACAACGAGTATGACGATTGGATAAATTTATCCTTTGTTGTAAAAGAACTAAGTTAATTAATAGTTTGAAAGCAAATCACAACAACAACGAACCTTTGATATGCCGCACATCAGTTGTAAAAGAACTAAGTTAATTAATAGTTTGAAAGCAAATCACAACGTTTATTCGTTTAATAGATAAATCCATGTTGTTGTAAAAGAACTAAGTTAATTAATAGTTTGAAAGCAAATCACAACGCTTGAATGCGACGGGCTTGCAGCTTAATAGTTGTAAAAGAACTAAGTTAATTAATAGTTTGAAAGCAAATCACAACCTTTTAGGTTTTCGCCTGTGTCGTCGCCGTGTTGTAAAAGAACTAAGTTAATTAATAGTTTGAAAGCAAATCACAACACCTTGGCTAGCATATAGTCTTCTATACTGGTTGTAAAAGAACTAAGTTAATTAATAGTTTGAAAGCAAATCACAACAGTTCCTTATGAATGCGACCGTGCAAATTGTTGTAAAAGAACTAAGTTAATTAATAGTTTGAAAGCAAATCACAACGCGCCAGTCTTTATCATGTTTTGGTTCATGGTTGTAAAAGAACTAAGTTAATTAATAGTTTGAAAGCAAATCACAACCATACTTTACCGTATTAGCGACCATGAAACGTTGTAAAAGAACTAAGTTAATTAATAGTTTGAAAGCAAATCACAACTACGCATAATATTACGTTTACTCCATTGTGGTTGTAAAAGAACTAAGTTAATTAATAGTTTGAAAGCAAATCACAACTTTAAACAGGGCTAAGATGGCTGGTTATTGGTTGTAAAAGAACTAAGTTAATTAATAGTTTGAAAGCAAATCACAACACTTCAGCATGCAGAGGTTCCAAGGAAAGAGTTGTAAAAGAACTAAGTTAATTAATAGTTTGAAAGCAAATCACAACAAAAAAGGAGTAGAATGGCTTTACAAATTTGTTGTAAAAGAACTAAGTTAATTAATAGTTTGAAAGCAAATCACAACTTGAAATGGTTCTTTACCAAAGACAACCAAGTTGTAAAAGAACTAAGTTAATTAATAGTTTGAAAGCAAATCACAACGGTGGTGTTTTCAATGAAAAATGTGATATTGTTGTAAAAGAACTAAGTTAATTAATAGTTTGAAAGCAAATCACAACTATCGATATTTATTATCTTCCATTGAAGGAGTTGTAAAAGAACTAAGTTAATTAATAGTTTGAAAGCAAATCACAACTATTTCTGTTTCGGATATTGTGCCTAAGAGGTTGTAAAAAAACTAAATTAATCAATAGTTTGAAAGCAAATCACAACCTTAACCAATGCAACAACTAACTAAATAAGGTTATAAAGAACCTCTTAATTAAACTCAAAAGTAATCATATCGGTAATCAAAAAACAATTGTTTTATACTCCAATCAACGAGTAGCTATCAGTAATAATAATTGAAAATATACTTGTAAATATTAAAGCTTTTTGTATATTTAGGTGCTGTTGCCATATTCAATTAGCCCTCTCCCCCACAACCAACACAACTATTATTAAACCCAATCATGATGACTAACAACATCCCTGAGAAAATAATAAACCGGATTAGCGAAGGTTTGAAAAAATTCCAACCTATTATAGCTGCTAACAAAGCCAAAGACGTAAACGAATCCGATACAGTAACCCTTATAATAGATATTCTTTCAGAAATATTTGGGTTCGATAAATATAATGACATAACAACTGAACACAATATCAGAGGGCAGTATTGCGATATAGCTCTAAAGATTAATGGAAAGATTAAGTTGCTTATAGAGGTCAAGGCTATTGGCATTGAACTAAAGGATACGCATGTAAGGCAGATTATAGATTATGCTGCAAATGAGGGATTAGATTGGGTTATTCTTTCCAATGGATTAACCTGGAGGATTTATAAAGTAATATTCTCTAAACCCATACAAAATGTATTGGTTGGAATTATTAACTCCCTTGATTTAAAATATAAAAACAAGGATGATATTCAGAAAATATACATACTGACTAAAGAAGCTATTTCAAAAAGTAGTCTCGATCAGTTCTTTACTCAAAAACAAGCCACTGATAAATTTATGGTAGGCAATCTTCTTTGTACTGACAATGTTTTGAATTTCCTGAAAAAAGAATTGCGTAATATATTCCCTGATATTAAAGTACTCCCTGACGAAATTAAAAATGTCCTGTTACATGAGGTTATAAAAAGGGAATTACTTGAAGGAGAAGAATCTGATAATGCAAAAAAGAAAATAAATAAAATTATAAATAAACAGAAAAGGCAGGTTGCAAATAAACAAGGATCAATCCTTCCTGCTGACTTGTCCAGTTCCGAAGTTGATAGTACTCTTCAGTAGCTGAATTAAAAATTGTCAATTGTCTTCTATTTAGTTCAACGTTCATTTTTTTCATTGTTTCCATAGAGTGCCGGGCATTGTGCAAGTTATAGAATGCTTCTTTGGTTAATAGGTATTAGGTTTACAAATTTGATTCCGAGGAATTACCAGACTAACTTATTTGATGATACACGAGGATCGGTAAAATAGTATCAACAATAGACAATATTAAAAAACAGTTTGGTGAGAGGTTGTAATGAGAGCAGTTGGAATTTGAAATACTTCCTCTTAAAATTAGGTATTTTTTAAAAATCCTTAAAATTAAAACATGAGCCGTATTGCCCTTTATTACCCATTTATAAATTTTCCAAACCAAGAATGGTTGAAAAATGCCATATTATATAATGATAAAGTTGGAACGATAGTACCATTTTCAAATCTTGAAACGATAAAAATATCGGACGATATAAGAGAATTAGATTCTTACGGATTGTATCAACCATATTATACGAATGATCTTCCAGGGAGAACATTTGAGGGGGTAGAGAAATTTCATCAAATATTTAATGACGCAATAACTTCGGAAAGGTTTAGACAACTGAGGAACCAAAATTTAAATTTCATAACTTTTGATGTTTATTCAAACAAGCTAATAGAGGGCATAGAAGATACACTCGAAAGGGAAAATTTGATTATAGAAAGGCACGGTAATCAAGTTAAAATGTTTCCCCTTGCTGCGGAACTTTACATGTCAATGCTCAGCGAATTGTTAGCAAATAATGATGATGTAAATATAGTAACCCCAACAACAGACCAACGAAGAATTGAAATCCTAACTTATGAATGCACTAATAATCCATCACCTACTTATCAACTTGAATTACAAAAATGTCTTCCAGTTGTAAGTCCTGATGCTACATTAAGTCAAGTAATAGAATTTAGAAGAACACGGCATACTGAATTGTTTAGGTTTAGAAGCGTATTAAAGGAAATGCAAGATGATATATCAGATTCCGTTAACCAGAAAGAAATGAATGACAAAGTAAAATATTGGGCTGACCAAATTACACAAGCTATTAAGGATCTACAAAATTTATATGGAAGATCTGAAATGGCTTTTTCTTTAAAGTCAATGAAAGCGTTACTGACTTTTAAAAAACCAGAAGGTTTTCTTTTTGGAGCAGCTGCTACAGAAGCTGCGAATTATCTTGCAAAATCAGAGGTTTCAATTGCTGGATACGTTAGTGGAGCCATCGGGTTAGCTATGGTAGGAATTTCAGGATATAGAAGAAATGCCAAACAACTATCAAAAGAAGCATTTAGTTATTTATATTATGCAGATCAGCAAGGCTTATTGGCTCAAAGTTGAATTATATATTGTCTGGTATTCACAAGAAAAGAAGAGGTATTACGGTAGCGAGGTTCGAAAGGAAGCCATTAAAATGAGTAATTTAACAAGGTCGGTTGCAATAGGAACAATCAGCTTATTACTTTGGGAGATATTTAAAGTGGCATATCATCATTTTATTTACTTACATAAATTATTTTAATAAATGGAAAGATATTTAGCAGTAGTGGATATTCTGGGATTTAGTGATTTGGTAAATAATAATAGTCATAAAGACTTAGTAAGTTTATATGAAAATTTTAGGATTCATATTCAAAAAACTCTAGCGAAGGACAAGGTTAGAATGGATGAATTAAATAGAGCTGTATTTGATGTAACAAATTCAACCATTAATTCAATAATTATTTCTGATTCAGTTATTTTTTGGAGTAATTCAAATACGGTTGAGGAATTTTTTGATCTTATTGAATGTATATATTCACTTCTTGAATTTAGCCATAATACGACCAAAATTTATTTACGTGCGGCTTTAACTTTTGGAAATTTTTACTTTGACTATAGTGGAATTGTAAAAGGGAAAGGATCATTTTTGATGCATCCATTAATGGTTGGAAAAGCATTAGTCGAAGCTCATGAAATTCAAGGCAGCCTTAAATTAATTGGTGGAGTAATCACTAATGAATCAATTACTAATGCTGAAAGTTCTGATAAAGTCATTTTTAAGCAAAAATGGGATCAATTATTAGCAGAAAACAAGATTGTACATTATTTAGTACCAGTTAAGAAAGGGAATAAAGAATATTGGACTATCAATTGGGTTCAAACTCTTGAAAACCCTAATGAAGCACAGATAAGGAACGGTTTTAGCTCGTATAAAAAGACTGTTGTTGATGTTGATGTTAAATTGAAAATTGAGAATACAATAGGTTATGTGAATCATATTAGAGATACAATACTTAAAAATAGTGTATGGAGGTAAAAAATGATTTACCTTTTTATATATACATTGTATGTGATATAACCGAAGCCTAACTAAGATTTTGAAAAAGAGAATTTGTCATAACACCCGATGCTTTAGGATATTTTAAATTTTATTCTGCTTATTTGGAAAGGATATGTCGAGATTTTGCCTTGTGAAAAAGTATTGTATGATTCAAAAAAAGAAACCGGGTATTATTCGACAAATTAAGAATTAGCCAGCAAAGTATTCATTTTTTTGTCATTCTATTGTCACTCTATATTTAATTAAACCAGTATTTACCGGTATCTACGGTCATTAATATGTTCCAGTCCCGGGCACTTAGCTTTTCTTTTGAAACCTTTCAGAAAGGATTTAGTTTTAATTGTCCATAAATAATTTTGTTTCCAATCTTCTTTTAATATCCTCAATGGCTACGGTTTAATAGTTCGATTATTTGCTACTATTAAATTGTAGTGTATATTCTTACTAGCTTTTTTTAAAATGAAATTAATTCCTTGGTAAACATCAATAGCATCAGGCATTCCTGTTATTTTACCTTTTGTATCAGTATACTTTTGATGGGTTGGATTAATGACAATTGCTTTCCCGTCATCAGAGAAATTAATCGCTTTCTTTTTATCCCAACTAGTTACTCCTGGAGGGATTTCTTCTAAGTTAAAAGTTAGTGACTCTGCATCGCCAAAACTATCTTTATATGTATATAATAAATTATAAAGATAGGAAGTGTAAGCTGCGTCTTTTAAAAATCCAGTAGCACTATAATGTAAATTTTCCTTCTCCATTTTAATGTTTTATATTATTTAGTCAGATAGGCTTCCTCTATTAATTTAATTTGTTGAACTATATATATTTTCTTTTATGCCTTGATTTGCTGAAACAGCAATATTATCAATAATTGACTTTCTTAATTATGATCAACGGGATTGAATTTTACATTATTTTTAGAGGAAATCCCTTATCCTTTAATTTGTTAGGGATTTCTTCTAGTATTAATAGTCCTGCTGACATTGCATTTTTTAGCTTCCTATTAATCTCAATCGCACTCTTTACTGTTTTTGGTTTATGGCTTGAACCATTCCTATCTTCAACGAACCCCCTACATTTACCCAAAATAGCATTGTCAATAACACGATCTCTCATTAAATCTTCTATTAAATTTGCTTGAGCATAAAAAATATCAGGAGAAACAAACCCTCCACTATGTAATTTGCCAGTTGATTTTGCTTTTACAGCTAAATGGACTATTATATTTTCTATTAATTGCCCAATCTCCTGAACTCCATGCCGGGGATCGCTGTTAATATATAATTCATACGCATGTTGAACATCAGCTCTAAGTTTTTTATTAAAATTTGAAAACTTAGGTGTTGGAATGTAAAGAGGGATTTCTATTCCCAAATGTTGGAATTGCCCAGTAGCATCGTCATTAACAGTTAATAGGCCGCATCCAAATCTTTTTGCATCGTTTGATTCTTTTAGATAGTCGGCTTGCGTTCTAGTGCTACTATTCGGTAATGCCACTATAATTTTTATTGGCAGGTCTGTTGTCGCACCGTCTCCAAATGCTGTCTTTACACTGACTGGTAGTGGAGTTTCGTGAACTTCGCATGCTAGAAAACCTATCTTAGTTTTCCAATGTAAAGTTGGACTCCATGGAATATTAGTATCAATGGCTGTTTCTACTAATGCGTTGCCTAATCCATATTTTAGTCTAATAATTGTTTCCGCAGCATCTGCAATTGAATGTAAATGGGCGGGAAGTACTTGATACTTACTCATACCCATTTAATATTTTATCAATTGAAAATTTTAACCTCAGTAACGACTCTTTGATTTCCTTATCTGTTTTCTCCTCTTCCGATAATGCTTCAACTAGCTCGATAATATTATTTACAGATGAAATGAAACGCTTTTCTATATATAGGTCACCGACGGTTGCCTTAAATACATCTACTATATTTGATTTCTTATCATAGAATATTCGTTCTAGAGCTGTTTTCGACTTTTCAGCAGAATATGCAACATTTTTATGGGCTGTCGCTAATTTAGAAATCTGTCTAAAATCCACTAAATTCTTTATTGTATTTGATCTGTATTTATCTATTAGGTTGTCTCTAACTTCATCAATATTTGAGATAATATCTGGGTAATTTCTTCTTACTGTCTTTAACGAACTTTCCATTTCAATAAAAAAATCTTCAGTAAGTTTTTGTTTACTTTTGGGAATTTCAAGCTCTTTTTTTATAAAATCCTTATATTTAGTCGGCAGTTCGATCAATAATTTACATCTTCTTATTGTAGATCTATTTAAGCCAGTATATTCACTTAGTTCAATTTCATTGGGTTGCCTATTTAACTTAAAACTTAATAAATCAATGACCTTTGTAATCTTATTGGCAATTGTAAATAAATCCCATTGTTCTCTTAATGAATGTATATTAAACATCATTAAGAGATTTTCTAATTCACTTGGCTTTGTTTGAATAATTGCAGGAATGGATTTCAAGTTTAGTTTCTTACTTGTCCTCCATCGACGTTCTCCATCGATAATTATATATTTATTGCCATCTTGATATACCGAAATAGGGACTTGAATTCCATATTTTTTTATAGAAATGAGTAAGTTGTCTAACTCTTCCTGTCTAAAATAAATTCTTGGATTATCAGGATTCGGAAATATAATATCAATGGGTATATCCTTTAACTTGTTTTTATTTTCCATAAAACATAATTATATACAATTAGTAATAATTAATTCTGATACTTTTATACGGGAGTTTATATGACCACTCATAGTGCTAAATCTTTCAACTTCAAATTGTTTTCCTACGTTCTTGTATAATTTTAATAGAGATTCATGGTTAGCATTAGTCATTATAAAAAAAATTTTTCGCTTAATTAGCTCTCTAACACATAAGGCAAGCCGTTCCTGATCTTCCCATGAAAATATCTTTTGATTATATTCAATAAAACCATTCTTATTATGCGCAACAGTGTAAGGAGGGTCAAGAAATACAAAGTCACCTGCTTTTGCGAACGACAACGCCTTTTGAAAATCTACACATCTGATGGATGTCTTTTGCAACTTTATACTAAGCATTTGTATTCCTTCGATATCAAGAATATCAATATTTCTTCTTCCATAAGGCACATTGAATATGCCTTTTTGATTCACTCTATATATACCATTAAAACAAGTTTTATTCAAATAATAAAATCTGGTTGCAATATCAATATCCGTTTTAGGTGTATGATTCCTAATTTTATAAAATTCCTCTTCTGAGTTTGTTAATTCTTTAATTTTAAAAATTAATTTTTCTGGATTTTCTTTCACTTGTTTGTAAAAGCATATTAGTTCTGAGTTACTATCGGAAATATATGCTTTCTTTTTTAAATTTAAGTTTATAAAAATTGAAGCCCCCCCCACAAATGGTTCGTGATAATTTAAAAATTCAGATGGTAAATAATGGCTTATACGCTCAATTAGCCAATGTTTACCCCCAGCCCATCTTAATATCGGCTTTATTTTTTTTTGCTTTACATTCATTATAATTCGTCTTGTTATATTAATACTTATACAAATATATATGATATTACTTGTCATATATAATTTTTCAACTTACTCAAAATAATAATATTAGTGTATTAAGAATGTTAGAGTAAAGTAATTATTTATAATTAAATCAGCTAATTATCATGTTCAGTCCTAAACACAAAGCCGCTTTTAGGAGCGGCTTTGTTATTTTATAAACTTTTATTTTACCCAAACGTAAAAGTAAACGCCTGAAAACCTGCATCCGGTATATCTATTTCTATTGTATGCTCTTTGTAATCGCTGGAATTAAAAAGGGTGTAGAGTTGCGATAACTGCACGGTAATATCAGGCTGTGGTTTGCCATCAACAATAATTTTTAGCATTATAGGTTTTGCAGAAGCCGCTACCATAAACAATTTGCCGGATGAAAAATGGAGTCTGATTTTTCCGGGGCCTTTTTGCAATTCAGCATTTTCATTGCTGAATTTCCAGGAGCCTTCTACGGCAAAATTATTCAGGTTTAATTGTTTGGGGAATGTGTATGTTTTTGTTTGTTCAGAGGTGGTTTGTTCAGGTGATAAATATTTTATTCGTTTTAAGTTAAAATACATTTCCGGTGAATTTATATTGCTTAAGTCCTGGCCATTATCTGCAGCTACCGGATTGTTTAAGCCCAATAATTTTCGGATAGCATTTTCCATGTGGTCGTATTCGCCTTCGCCAAAATGTTCAAATACAATATTGCCGTTTTGATCGATTAAATATTCAGCAGGCCAGTATTCGTTTTTATAACTGTTCCATGTTTTATAATCATTGTCCTGCACAACGGGATACGAAATGCCAAAGTGTTGAATAGCTGTTTGCACATTATCCGTTTCTTTTTCAAAAGGAAATTCGGGTGCATGCACGCCGATAACCACAAGGCCTTTGTCTTTATAATCGTTATACCATTTAGTAATATGCGGCAATGTGCGGATGCAATTAATGCAGGAGTAAGTCCAGAAATCTATCAATACTACTTTGCCTTTTAATTGTTTAATGCTAAGTGGATTGCTGTTAAGCCAATGGCTGCCTTCTGCAAATTCAGGTGCCATGCCGAAATTGGATAACGCTGATGAATCCTTGCTGCTGTTGGTGTTTGTGGAAGGTGTAGCGTTTTTATTTACCAGTTTTTGTTCCAATCCGTTTTGCGGAAAAAACGAAGTAAGTTTATTTTCAATTACAGTATCATATTGAAAATACATAGCGATAGCTAATAATAAAATCAACACACCAAAAACCTGTTGCAATCTTTTAGAGTACTTAACAAAGCTGCGCACTTTGGTAGTTATCCATTGACTTCCATAAGCAATCATCATCATCGGTACTCCGGCACCTAAAGCATAAGCCAATACTAATAAAGTCGCCTTGGCAGTTGTTCCTTCTGTAGCTACCAATGTTAGGATTGTACCAAGAACAGGTCCGGCACAAGGTGTCCATACAATGCCTAATACAAGTCCTAATATAAAGGCGCCGCTATTTCCTTTGCGGGATTCGCCTACTTCGCTTGCTTTGTTTATAAAACGGGAGAGCTTTGCTGTAAGCAATTCAAAAGGTGTTGGCCAAATCATAAACACGGCAAAAATCAGCAGCATCACAATCGCCACTTCTCTTATGATATTTTGCGAAACGCCTAAAT
>Ga0206858_1013_pt1 | contig 61190 bp, 57 predicted proteins | sample Alteio_BWOrgCont_46_FD_152622 | JGI IMG/M metagenome (GOLD analysis project Ga0206858, IMG submission 152622) | Enriched cells from forest soil in Barre Woods Harvard Forest LTER site, Petersham, Massachusetts, United States -... | ecosystem: Environmental > Terrestrial > Soil > Temperate forest >... | reverse complement strand
TGAAATTATAGATATTGAAGAGTCGAATAAACCTATAGCCAATAACAGCACTGCTACAAAAATTAAACTTGAAGAGCCTATTTTTGTTGAGATTGATAGGCAAACTGATCCGGCATTTTTAAAACAATTGAAGAAAAGCATATCTGATGCATTTGATGATATCAAATATGCAGTGCAAGATTGGCCACAGATGAAGTCACAAGCAGAAACTTTGAGCGATGAACTGAAAGCTTTGTCAGTTTCACAGGCATCTCCTGATTTGAATGAAACGCTGACATTTTTACGTTGGATGACGGCTAACCATTTTACTTTCTTGGGCTGTTGTGATTTTGATTTAACGGGTAAAGATCAGGATACACTCAAAATAGTTGAAGACAGCAAGTTGGGTTTATACCGCAAAGGGAAATTTCAACCTAATGGCATACCTGCAGAAGGTACACCGGAAGGTCGAACAGTTATAAGCGATGATGATCGTTTAATTACTTTTGAAGTGTATAGTGAACCATCAAGTGTGCATCGCCCAACGATGCCGTATTGTATTTCTGTTAAACGCTTTACACCTGAAGGGAAATTATTAGGTGAGAGACGATTTAACGGACATTTTACATCCAGCGCCTACTTTAGTGCACCGAAAGCTATTCCATTTTTACGCCGTAAAGTTGAACGGATTATTGAATTATCCAGTTTTTATGAACAAAGTCACTCAGGACGTGAGCTTATCAATATCCTTGAGACTTTTCCACGCGATGATTTATTTCTGTCCAAAGAGCAAGATTTATTTGATGTTGTGATGGGAATTATGCATTTACAAGAGCGGCAACGCGTTCGCTTATTTGTGCTAAGAGATCCCTATGATCGTTATTTTTCCTGTTTGATATATATTCCCAAAGAACGCTATAACTCAAGATTACGTCAACACATGAGTCAAATTTTAATGTCTGCATTTAATGGCATTAAAGTGACTTTTAGTCCACGTTTTTCTGAATCAATTTTGGCAAGATTGCATGTAGTGGTTCACTTAAAATTAGGTACAGTTGCACCGCATTACGATCTGAATGATATTGAAAATAAACTTATTGTTGCAGAACGTACCTGGCAAGACAACTTGCATGATGCTTTATTAGAGCATTTTGGCGAGGCAAAAGGTATTGATCTCAATAACAAATATTTTCATGCGTTTAATGCGGGTTATTGTGAACATTATTCTGCGCGTACTGCTGTGTATGATATTGAGCATATGGAAGAGTTGCATGATGAGACTGAACTTGGCATGAGTTTCTATCAGCCTTTAGAGCAATATCAAAATCGCTTATGTTTTAAGTTGTTCGGCATGAATAATCCTATCCCTTTATCTGATGTGTTACCGATTTTGGAACATCTAGGATTTAGAGTAATTGCAGAACATTCTCATGAAATTACTTTATCTGAAGACAGTAAAATTTGGATTAATGAATTCGACATGCTATTAAATGATGTAGAAGATCTTGATGTTGATAAAGTACGCGAAATTTTTCAAGATGCATTTTCTAGGGTATGGGTAGGGGATGCTGAAAACGATGGCTTTAATCGACTGGTGTTACTGGCGAAATTAAATTGGCGTGAAACAGCGCTGCTGCGTACCTATGCTAAATATTTTAAGCAAATTGGTTTCACCTTTAGTCAAGCTTATATTGAAAATACATTAAATACATATCCTAAGATCGCAAAAGACTTGGTTGAGCTTTTCCATATTCGTTTTAATCCGCATGAGAAAAAAGCGGTATCTCATTATAAAGTTAAAATTGAAACAATTAATGCGGCACTCGATGAGGTGAAAAATATTGATGAAGATCGTATTTTGCGCCAATACTTGTATGCAATCAAATCAACATTACGCACTAATTTTTATCAGCATGATTTTGACACTCAAAAAGAGAAAAATTACATTTCCATTAAGTTGAATCCTTCTAATATTCCTGATGTACCTTTGCCACATCCGGCATTTGAGATCTTTGTTTATTCTCCCCGTGTTGAGGCCGTTCATTTACGTGCAGGCAAAGTGGCAAGAGGCGGTTTGCGTTGGTCAGATCGCAGAGAAGATTTTCGTACAGAAGTATTGGGCTTAATGAAAGCACAACAAGTTAAAAATGCGGTTATTGTGCCCACAGGTGCCAAAGGTGGATTTGTACCAAAATTATTGGCTAATTGCAAAACACGTGAAGAAACGATGAAAGAAGTCATTGATTGTTATTCAACATTTATACGGGGCATGCTAGATATTACCGATAATCTGGATGGTGATACAGTAGTACCGCCCATAGATGTTATTCGTCATGATAAGGATGATACCTATTTGGTAGTAGCTGCGGATAAAGGCACAGCGACTTTTTCTGATATTGCTAATGGTATTGCGGCCGAATATCATTTTTGGTTAGATGATGCTTTTGCATCGGGTGGTAGTCATGGTTATGATCATAAAAAAATGGGTATTACTGCGCGTGGCGCGTGGGAATCTGTGCGTAGAAATTTCCGTGAATTAAATAAAAATCCGGATACGGACATCTTTACAGCAGTGGGTGTGGGCGATATGAGTGGTGATGTGTTTGGTAATGGGATGATATTGTCGAATAAAATGAAGCTTATCGCTGCATTTAATCATCAAAATATTTTCATTGATCCTAATCCTGATTCTGAGAAAACTTTTGCAGAAAGAGTACGTTTGTTTAATTTGCCACGTTCAACTTGGGAAGATTATAATCTTGAATTACTTTCAGAAGGTGGTGGCATTTATAGTCGCAGCAGTAAAAGTATTAAAATTTCAGCACAAGCCAAGGCTGTTTTAGATCTTAAAAAATCAACAGTGACTGCCAATGAACTTGTGCGTGCCATTTTAAAAGCCCAGGTTGATTTGCTTTGGAATGGTGGTATTGGTACTTATGTCAAAAGCAGTAAAGAACGTCATGCAGATGTGGGCGATCGTAGTAATGATGGCGTGCGCATTGATGGTAATGAATTAAGATGTAAAACTGTTGCTGAAGGCGGTAATTTGGGGTTAACGCAATTAGGACGTATTGAGTATGCATTATCTAATGGTATTTCATTTACCGACTTTATCGATAATTCGGGCGGCGTTGATTGCTCAGATAAAGAAGTCAATATTAAAATTTTATTGAACGCTGTGGTGACCAATGGTGATATGACTCAAAAGCAACGTAATCAATTATTGTTTGATATGACTGATGAAGTGGCTAATCGTGTACTTGAAGATAACTATCAGCAAACCCAAGCGATTAGTTTTGCCTTTCATCGCGCCTCTGTGACCCTAGATGAATACATGCGCTTTATTGTTGAGCTGGAACGCGTTGGCAAATTGAATCGAGAGTTAGAGTTTTTACCTGATGATGAAGAGCTTGCAAGACGTAAAGCTCAAGGTTTGGGTTTAACAAGACCTGAAGTTGCAATTTTATTGTCTTATAGTAAAAATTTATTAAAAGAAGAAATTTTAGCCAGTGATATTCCAGAAGAGAAATATTTAAATCATTTTGTGCACTTAAGCTTGCCTAAACAACTCGGCGCTAAGTTTACACCTTATTTAAACAAGCATCGTTTACATAGAGAAATTTCTGCTAATTTCTTAGCAAACATGATATGTAATAAAATGGGCGCAACGTTTATGAAGCGTGTTTATGATGAAACAGGAGCCTCTGTTGTCAATATTGTGAAAGCATTTGTTGCGGCTCATGATATTTTTGAAATGGATACTTTTTGGCATTATATCCGTAAATTAGATGCAAGCACCCCTTCCAAAGTACAATATCAAATGATGACAGATGTTGTGCGTCTGGTGCGTAGAGCAACACGTTGGATAGTACGTAATCGTCGTCTTGGCATTGATATCAAAGAATGTGTGACACATTTTAAGGGCAAAGTAGATGAGCTTTATGTTTTACTGCCTAAGCTTTTGATAGGTGTCGAAATGGAACGTTTTGATCAAATCACTAAAGAGTTAGTAAAACAAGGTGTGCCACAAACTTTAGCCTTACGTGTTGCGGGTGCTGGACCTATGATTTCTGCTTTAGATATTATTGAAGCGAGTAGTACCAGTGATTTTAGTATAAAAGCCGTAGCCAATATGTATTTTGCTTTAGGTGCGCGTTTAAAATTAGATTGGTTTAGACAGGAGTTAGGTGTTCATCCTGTGGCTAATAGTTGGGATGCGCTTGCAAGAGCCGCATGTCGTGATGATTTAGATAGACAGCAACGTGGTATTACGGCCAGCATTTTATCGACATATAAGTCAGAGAAGGATATCGATGTTGCTTTAGATGCTTGGCAGGCTGAACATCAATTATTAGTGGAACGTTGGATGCTGATGATTGCTGATTTAAAAGCAGCTAAAAAACGCGATTATAATATGTTTACTGTAGCACTGCGGGAATTATTGGATTTAGTACAAGCAAGTATCAGCACGCAAAAGGCTGTGACCCATGTATGATTTCGTTCGGCGTATATTATTTACGCTACCACCTGAAATGGCGCACACTATTGCACTGACAGGTTTGGCATGTATGGCAAAATGCTTACCCAAAGTGCACATTGATGCCAGAAAATCACACCGCGTCATGGGTATTGCTTTTCCTAATCGTATTGGTCTTGCGGCAGGTTTAGATAAAAATGGCGATTATATTAAGGCTTTGGCACGCATTGGTTTTGGTTTTTTAGAAATAGGCACAGTGACGCCTAAGCCGCAAATGGGCAACCCCAAGCCACGTTTATTTCGCCTGATTGAAAATGATGCCCTGATTAATCGTATGGGGTTTAACAATAAAGGTCTGGATCATTTACTGCAACAAGTAGAAAAATTACGTACGCGTCCTATTATCGGTATCAATGTGGGCAAAGGGTATGAAACCCCGATTATTGCAGCAGCAACTGATTATTTGTATGGTTTTGAACAGGCTTACCCATTTGCCGATTATATTACGATTAATATTTCTTCACCTAATACGCCTGATTTGCGGCAAATGCAAACTCCAGAATTATTATTAGGGTTATTGCGTGAATTGAAGGACAAACAAGCGGAGTTAACAGAGAGATTTGCGCGTTATGTGCCGCTTGTCATTAAAATTGCGCCAGATTTGTCAGTGTTTGAGCTAGAAGAGATGGCAGATATTTTTTTAGAGACTAAAATTGATGGAGTGATAGCGACAAACACCTCCATACAGCGTTTTGACATCACGAGTGAATTGGCAAAAGAAAAGGGTGGTTTAAGTGGCAGGCCTTTGTTTGAAGCTTCATTAGATATTGTGCGTTTGTTATCCCGCCGCTTAGGAGAGCAAATTCCCATTATTGCTTGTGGTGGTATTTTTTCACGAGAAGAAGGACAGGCAAAATTAGAGGCAGGGGCGCAATTATTACAGGTTTATACTGGGTTAATTTATAAGGGACCTCAATTAATTCGACAGCTAGGGAGTTTGTAAATATGTTAAGCAATATCACATTTAAGCATCGCTTGATCGGTGCGATTTTTTTGGTTTCATTAGCCGTTATTATTATTCCAGCACTTTTTGATACCCCAAGAGTAGATAGCATTAGTAGTGCAGAGTCTTTACCAGAAGCGCCTTTACAAGCCGCTTGGGAAGAATTAGATAAAATTGAATATACTTTTTCAGAGTTACCGCAGGCTGAAGAATTAGAGCTCGCCTCAGTTGAACAGCAACAATTGATACAAATGCCATCACAGCCTCAGCCAACAACTATACCTAATACTGTACCCAATCCAGAACCTATGCCCTCAACTCCAACACCGGTACCAAATCCTGAACCCATACCAGCGCCTGCACCTGCACCAAATTCTGCACCAATGCCTTCAACCACATCTCAAATTCCAGAAACTGTGGTGATTTCTGCGACTGAAAAATTAATATTGGATCATGCTTGGGCTGTGCAATTGGGTGCTTTTTCTAAACCAGAAAATGCGCAGGCACTTGTAAAACGTTTACAAGATAAAGGTTATGATGCTTATTTAGAAGAAATGGCCAGCGCAAAACTGACACGCGTTTTAGTGGGCACTAAAGAAAATAAACAACAAGCGGCTGAACTTCTGACCGCACTTGATAAAGATATGCAGTTAAAAGGTATTGTTGTTAAATATAACCCAAAGGGATAGTGTGATATGACTTGGGTTGATTGGATAATCCTCGCAGTTTTGTTGATATCCATGGTAGTCGCATTTATGCGGGGTGCTTCGCGTGAGGTTATCGGTTTATCCGCCTGGTTAATTGGGGCGTATCTAGCGTTTACATATACGCCCGTTTTACAAACTTTGCTTGAAACTGTGGTATTGACCCCAGAATTTCGCTATGTCATTACCTTTTTATGCATTATTATTATTTTTCTTATCTTGGGTGCTCTTGGTGGTCATTTAGTAGGACGCGCCATGACTGCTATTGGTCTTTCAGGTCTTGATAGAATATTAGGCATTTTTTTTGGTCTAGCCAGAGGGCTGCTATTAGTGGTAGTATTTATCATGGTGGCCAACTTTACGCCAATGGCAAAAAGTGATAATTGGAAATCCTCAAGGTTTATCACCACGCTTCAAAGTCCAGCGGATCAATTACTCGTTTGGATAGAACAATCAGGTTTTTTACCTGAAACTGAAAAAAGGTAACTTATGTGTGGTATTGTTGGATTATTTGCCCATGCGCCGGTCAATCAAGATTTATTTGATGCGTTGACGGTATTACAACACCGCGGTCAAGATGCGGCAGGTATTATGACTTGCCATGAAGGTCAGCTTTATTTACGTAAAGGCAATGGCCTGGTGCGAGATGTTATGCGTTATCGTCATATGCAACGTTTGCAAGGCAATATGGGAATAGGGCATGTTCGTTATCCCACTGCTGGAAATAATAGTGAAGCACAAGCCCAACCTTTTTATGTGAACTCTCCTTACGGTATTACCTTGGCTCATAACGGTAATTTGACCAATGCTCAAGCGTTAAGTGAAGATTTATTTCGCACAGATTTAAGACATATCAATACAACTTCAGATTCTGAAGTGTTGCTCAATGTGTTTGCCCATGAATTACAAACGTTGGGGAAAATACATTTAGAACCTAAAGATATTTTCAAGGCAATTAGCCAATTACATCAACGTGTCAAAGGCGCTTATGCCGCGGTTGCGATGATAGTCAATCATGGTTTAGTGGCTTTTCGCGATCCGCATGGTATTCGACCTTTAGTGTATGGTGAACGTACCAATGGTAAAGGCAAAGAATATATGATTGCATCTGAAAGCGTAGCCTTAGATACTTTAGAATTTACGAATATTACGGATGTGGCCCCTGGAGAAGCGGTTTATATCGATGCCAAAGGTCAATTACATAAACAGCAATGTGCGGTGAATCCTGAGCTGAATCCCTGTGTGTTTGAATTTGTATATCTTGCAAGACCTGATTCTATAGTCGATGGTATTTCTGTTTATCACGCACGCATGGAAATGGGCCAGCGGTTAGCGGAAAAAATTAAACGTGAATGGCCCGATAATGATATCGATGTCATTATTCCCATTCCTGATACCAGCCGTACCATGGCACTACCCGTTGCCAATACTTTAAATTTACCGTTTCGTGAAGCGTTTATCAAAAATCGTTACATAGGCCGTACTTTTATTATGCCTGGACAAAATTTGCGAAAAAAATCAGTACGAAAAAAATTAAATCCCATTGAATTAGAATTTAAAGATAAAAATGTGTTGTTAGTAGATGATTCTATCGTTCGCGGTACCACATCAAAACAAATTGTCGCGATGGCACGTAAATCAGGGGCACGTAAAGTGTATTTTGCTTCAGCGGCACCTGCTGTGCGTTTCCCAAATGTATACGGTATTGATATGCCAGCACGTACGGAATTGATTGCACATAATCGAAGTGTTGAAGAAGTGTGTAAATTCATAGGTGCTGATAAATTAATTTATAACGATCTGTCTGATTTAATTAATGCTCTTAAAGCATGCAATCCTAATATCAAACGTTTTGATACTTCTGTGTTTGATGGCGAATATATTACCGGTGATATTACCCAAGCTTATCTTGACGCTTTAGAACAGCGTCGTACTGATTCAACCACACAAGACGAATTAGTGAGGCATTCTAGCGTAATAGATCTGGGTAATAGCATATAATTGCAGTAATCAATTGCTGGGATTGATTTATCAATCAAGCAATGTGATAATCTAATTTTACATTTAACATGGGATGACAAAATGAAAAAAATCGTAATTACCTCTCTGACTTGCTTTATTTCTACAGTTGCGTTTGCTGATCAAGATGTGGTTGTGCCTACATTGGAAGGTGGTTTAACAGCATCTATTGGGACGTTTTATGCGACACCAAGTACCGGTGATTATAATTATGCGAATCATATCACTATGGATCATTCCGGCGCTTTCCCAAGTGTGACTACTCCTGCTTACAACACTACAGACTATGATTTTGGTTTTGCAGCGAGCCTAGGTTATTTGTTTGAAGAAACCGCTAATGGCGTTGAGCTGAGCTATCGTGGTTTTCATTCCTCTACGGATGCTTCAGTGACTTCTGATGGTACTGGCAAGGATTTTATAGGTGTTCCTGGAGAAAATAATACCCAGTATGTTGCGGCAAGTAATGAACTTACCTACGATTTTGATACAGTTGATTTAATGTTTAGTCAATTTGTAAACTTTGGTGAATTTGTACAAATGCGTTTTAGTGGCGGTTTAGCTTATGTATTTATTAAACAAAAAAGCCAAACATATTTTGATGTTGATCCTACTGAAGCAGATGCTGGCCTACAAGTTACTGAAAGTAAATTTAATGGCTTAGGTCCACGTCTTGGCACTGATGGTCGTTATGATTTTGGTGATGGCTTTGGTGTACTCGGTGGTGTTTCGCTTGCTTATTTAATAGGTGATTTAGACAGTAATAATCAATTTTTTAATGAAGTGACTGGCGTTGAAGATTGGGATTATGAAGAAAATATTGATAATCATGCAGTTCTCAATGTAAGAGCTAATTTAGGTATTGATTATGTGTTTTTCATTGATAACGATGAAGGTTCAACCGTTGGCGTAGAGTTAGGCTACCTTGCTGATTATTATGTTGAAGCAGTCAATGAAATTACGGGTGGTAATGAAGCGCATACTTATGGTCCTAGCAGTGTATTGCAATCTGCATCTTTTGCCGGTCCTTATTTGAATGTTAAAGGCGTATTTTAATTAATAATTAGGAAATGATCATGCACCTTAAAAGAAGCCCATTTTATTTTTTGTTAGCGTTATTTACAGTGTTGTTTTACACGCATAGTTTTGCTGCTTCTACTGTTACTTTTAGTGCAACACAAAGTAATGCAAGCAATTTTATGGGCTTTGGTGCAATGATTTGGACGGGTGAAAGCACGCCTAATGTCGTAGCCATGTATCAATTACCTGGTTTTCGTTTTGCACGCATCAATCATGAACTTAGAAATTATACTGCGCCTAATAATTTAACCTCTACTGCTGCTTACTACAATTTATTTCATACATATGGTGATCACACCACTAATTTATCTGGTGGAAATGGAGCGGCTGTTCAGTTCTTATATTTACCCTCTATTCCTTGTACATTCATAAGCTCAAATGGGGTAAATGGTGTTTGTCCTGCTCAATGTAACAGCGGCTCGGGCTGCCAATTGATCAATAATGCCAGCATGCTGCAAAGTCTCGCCTATTATATTGCTGGAGGTATACAAGATTTTACCGATAAATACTATGCTATGTCTGCTTGCCCTGGCTGTTATAGCACAAATTATGTAGAGCTTGGTAATGAACCCAATGGTACTTGGGATAATCAAATGACAACTTCTCAGTACACACAGTTAGTACAATTAGTTCATACTGAGCTCGCTAACATACCCGTTCAAATTGGGGATCCTGCCGATAAATATACGCGAACCAAAATTACAGGTGCAGGTGTAGGGAATATGGATTGGAGCGGTGGTGTTGATACTTTGACGAATGCAGTTTTATCAAGTGCGCCGGCGTTAGCTAGTTTAGGTGCATTTTCAGTTCATCAGTATATTTACACGACATACTTTGGTAGGAATGTAGAAACTATTGATTCAGGCTCTAATGTAGTTGGTTATGGTCAAACTGCAGCGCGTTATTATTTTCCAAGATGGTATAGCGCGCCTCACAGTAAAGCACCGAATTTGCCTGTGATTATCAGTGAAGTGGGCACACAAATAAATAGTTTTCATGGGCATACCTATAATCCACCTAGCACAAATTATTTATGTACAGATTACACCAGTGCTACTTGCAGTGTTGTCCATACAACTTCATTCGGTGTGCGTATGTATACCTATTTGATTTCTTTATTAGCAGGTGGTGCGAATGCCACATTAGTTTGGGAAGGCAAAGACCAATCATGGGAAGCACCTGGTGGCGGTATGGGTTTGGTGGACGTACATGGTAATTACAAAACTAATTATTATGCAATGGAACCTTTATTCAAATATATTTATCCGAATGCAAAAGTATTATCAAATAATAGTACCAGTAGCAGTAGTGGCCAGCCCGGCAATGATATCTACAGTGTTGTCTTTTTAAATCCAGCGGTTGCGAATCAACAATGCGTGGTGCTGACATATGCCAACGGAACAGGAAAATCAGGTAATTTGTCTAGAACAACGAAAGTAACCGGTTTACCGAGTACTGCAACATTGTTACCATCGGCATCATCATCAACATTGTTTGCACAATTGCCAGGAGGCACTATATATCAAGGGAATTTAACAACAACTTCCCCAGTCTCAGGGTTAACCATCAGCAATGGTACCTTAACACACACAACAAGTCTTGCGAACGATACAAGTGTAACTGTTAATGCGTGTTATTCGTTTTAAGATACATCCGCAAAACCCGCAAATGCGTTTAATTATGCAAATTTGTGAGCTATTAAATCAGGGTGGTTTAATGGTGTATCCAACGGATAGTACTTATGCTTTGGGCTGTCGTATGGATGCTAGAGATGCACAAGAACGTTTACGTATGATTCGTGGGCATGATAAAGATCATCATTTAACGTTAGTATGCAAAGATTTATCCGCGCTTTCAGAATATGCCACTGTCAATAATGTTGCATTTCGTATTTTAAAAAAATATACGCCGGGACCTTATACATTTATTTTACCGGGCAGTGCGCATTTACCAAGACGCCTTGCCGATCCTAAACGTAAAACTATTGGACTGCGTATTCCTAATCATCCCGTGCTTCAAGCGTTGTTGGCTCAACTTGATGTGCCACTGTTAAGTACAACAATGCAATTACCGAATGATAATTTACCACTTGCAGATCCTGATATTATTGAATCTGTATTGGCTAAACAAGTCGACATGCTTGTGGATGCAGGCGCGGGAAGTTTTGAGCTTACTACAGTCATTGATTTAACAACTGATGAACCAAAATTAGTACGTCAAGGTGCTGGAGACTGGCCATGAAGAATTTAGCCGCACGTATGCGACCGCGGACTTTAACTGAATTTATTGGTCAAAGCCATTTGCTGGCGCAAAATCATGCTTTAGCAAAAGTATTGGCTGCAAAATCTTTACAATCTATGATCTTATGGGGACCGCCCGGTACTGGTAAAACAACACTGGCTTATTTAATTGCGAATCAAGTCAATGCCCATGTTGAAAGTTTATCTGCAGTTTTAGCGGGTGTAAAAGAAGTACGCGCAGTGATTGATGCTGCAAAAATAAGACAAACTGAAATAGGGCAGGCCACCGTATTATTTGTTGATGAAGTGCATCGTTTTAATAAATCGCAACAAGATGCTTTCTTACCTGCAGTTGAAAATGGCGTAATTACATTAATTGGTGCAACCACAGAAAATCCTTCTTTTTCTCTAAATAATGCGTTGTTATCTCGCGCACGTGTTTATGTTTTAAAACCATTAACACCTGAAGATATTTTAAATATTTTAAAAATTGCACTCACCGATGATGAACGTGGCATGGGCGATCAACATTTAAAAATCAGCGATGAATTATTATTTCAAATTGCTAAAAGTGCAGGTGGCGATGCAAGACGCGCTTTAGGTTATTTAGAAATGAGTGCAGATTTAGCAGAAAATGGCGTAATTAAACTTGCCGCAATTGAACAAGTATTAAGCGAACCCCATGTCGTATTTGATAGACAAGGCGATGAATTTTTTGAGCAGATTTCTGCATTACATAAATCAGTACGTGGCAGTGACCCCGATGCCAGTTTATATTGGCTAGCTAGAATGTTAGTCGGCGGTTGCGACCCATTATATATTGCAAGACGTGTAGTGCGTATGGCAAGTGAAGATATTGGCAATGCCGATCCTAGGGCTTTAGATCTTGCTTTAAATGCCTGGGAAATTGTCGAGCGTTTAGGACAACCCGAAGGTGAACTTGCATTAGCACAAGCCGTAATTTATATGGCTATTGCCGCAAAAAGTAACGCAGTTTATATGGCCTATAATGCAGCGATACAAGATGCCAAAACTTATGGCACTTTAAAAGTACCCAATCACTTACGCAATGCACCCACTAAACTAATGAAATCTTTAGACTACGGTAAAAATTACCGTTATGCTCATAATGAAGAAAATGCCTATGCCGCAGGCGAGCAATATTTCCCCGAAGGCATGCCCAAAAAATGTTATTATGAGCCCGTAGCGCGAGGCTTAGAAATTAAGATTGCAGAGAAATTAGCGCAGCTTAAACAGTTAGATGAAAAGGTGAACACATGATAGATCCTAAATTATTAAGGCAAGACATAGAAGCCATCAAAACGAATTTAAAAAAACGTGGTTTCGAATTAGATGTAGCAAAATATCAAGCGCTTGAAGAAAAGCGTAAAACTATTCAAACCCTTACCGAAGAATTGCGTAATGAACGTAATGTGCGCTCAAAAACAATAGGGGACGCGAAAGCGCGCGGAGAAGATATTGAAAGTTTGCGTAGAACTGTTCAAGAACTAGGGGATAAGCTTAAAGCGCAAGAAGATGAACTACAAATCGTACAAGACGAATTACAATTATTTTTAATGTCATTGCCAAATTTATTGCATGATTCTGTGCCTACCGGTCGCGATGAAAATGATAATGTTGAAATTCGGAGATGGGGTGAGCCTAAGCCATTTGATTTTCCAGCTAAAGATCATGTAGAGCTTGGGGAAAGTTTAGGGGGTTTAGATTTTGCGGTCGCTGCAAAAATTACGGGCTCTCGTTTTGTCGTGATGAAAGGCGCCATTGCCAGACTGCACCGCGCGCTTGCGCAATTTATGTTAGATTTACACACCCGCGAACATGAATATACCGAAGTCATCGTACCCTTAATCGTTAATCGCGATAGTTTCTATGGCACAGGCCAATTACCTAAATTCGAAGAAGATTTATTTATCTTAAAAAATGATGAATGGGGTTTAATTCCTACCTCAGAAGTGCCTGTTACCAATTTAGCACGCGATACCATTATCGAAGAAAACGACTTACCCGTAAAATATACGTGTCACAGCAATTGTTTTCGCGCCGAAGCGGGCTCATATGGCAAAGATGTACGTGGCATGATTCGCCAACATCAATTTGAAAAAGTAGAATTAGTGCAATTTGCGCATCCCGATAAATCTTATGAAGCACATGAACAATTAACCCTAAATGCAGAAAAGGTCTTACAATTATTAGAATTACCTTATCGCGTGATGTTATTGTGCAGCGGTGATACGAGCGCCAGTTCTGCCAAAACTTACGATCTTGAAGTGTGGTTACCCGGTCAACAAAAATATCGCGAAATTTCATCGATCAGTAATTTTGAGTCTTTCCAAGCAAGACGCCTACAAGCCCGTTATCGCAATAAAGAAACCGGTAAACCCGAATTATTACATACACTTAATGGTTCAGGACTAGCCATCGGTCGAACTTTAGTAGCGGTTTTAGAAAATTACCAAGATAAAGACGGGAAAATTCATGTGCCTAGAGTGTTACAACCCTATCTGAATGGCTTACAGGTTATTGAATAAATCTTTACTTTAATTATTCATTATGATAACTTATACCCTATTAATTAATAGAGAGAGATATCATATGTGGCCAGAATTTTTTAGACGATTGAGTGCTTATTGGGCTGCCTTCGCTGCGTCTAAATTCGCAAGAGCCTGTGTAGGCTTTTTACAACCTTTTACAGCTCCTGCGGCAAAGCTTATAGAAAAACCTCTACCCGCAATGCTAGTCATTGTTGGATTTGTTACCCTTATAAGCCTTTGGAATCCTCTAGGTTGGATATTATTTGGCTTAGCAGCTGCAAAAGGGCTTTATAACGTTTATGACGTAGTGGTTAACGATGCGCATTATCAGCTTAATCGGCTTGAGCGCCAGCCTACGGAAATGCCTAATGATGAAGCAATTGATGATCCAGCTGCTGTAGTCGTTCAACATCAGCAACAACAACCTATATTAGCTGCGCAACCTCAACCCCTTAATTATGGCGCCATAATAATACCAGCTATCCCAGTGCTAAATGTTGTTCCAGCTAATAACAATATTAACAATAATGATAACAGTAATATTAATACTAATTTGCCTAATAATACCTTTCAGTTATTAGAGTTTTTAAAAAATTATTTTGCAAGTTTTACTCACAAAAAGAATAAGGAAGATTCTACAAGCTGTGGAAATGTATCAAATGCATTTGCATGGGGAAGCAGTAAACTAAACAATAATTGTAAAATTGTTACTGAATTGACAACCATATCTTCGGAATCTAACAAGATCGTTGCAGGAAAATAATATTAAATACCGTGCATCGCTAAAATCCCCCCGCCGAAGCGGCGGCCCCCTTTCGTAAAGGGGGCGATTACCCCCTTTATGAAAGGGGGTCGGCGTCTTCGCCGGGGGGATTTTGGATTTTATTGTTAATACGGATAAGTATTACCATTCGCAGCAGGCGGGGCGTATTGTCCCTGTGGAACAACATTGGGAAGGTTGGGATTTACTACTGTTTTATTACTTGTCGACATTTGTGTTAAAAACGCCAGCAGTACCAGTACCAGGGCAAGAGAGACTTCTGTAACAGGGGTGCTTAATGGCACTTGTTGTGGATTTTGTCTGTGTAGGCGATATTTTAACAGTCCGCTCATGCCTAAGATAGCAGCGCCTATAAAAAGAACCACATCTAAAATATCATAAATAAATGCAACCACGGAATTAAGATTATTGGCTGCTAAACCTAAGCTGCTGGTGTTTTCTGATCCGCCCATGGTCGCGGTTTCGGCGAAAACGATTAGAGGACATAATATTAATAGGGTGAGTATAATGCGTATCATTGTGCTTCATCCGGTGTTTTAGCATGAATCGAAACGGCGTGAATTTCACGGCCCACAAAATCACCTAAGGCTTGATAAACCAATTGGTGACGTTTAACTAACGACAACCCTTCAAATACAGGCGAACTAATTTCAACAGTAAAATGCCCACCGCCGCGATTGCCTGCATGCCCTATATGATGAGCGCTGTCATCAATAATATTAAGCTGAGTAGGCTTTAAGGCTTGTGTTAATCTTTGCTGCATTTCTTTGATTAAATCATTCATTAATATATTTCCAAAGGCATATGACTTGTGCAAGCATAAAGCTTATCAATAAGCTTACAGCCCCAAATAATTTAAAATAAACCCAAGTCGTTGTATCAAAATTGTAAGCGACAAATAAATTTATGCCACCCATAAAGAGCAAAAAGCTTATCCAAGCAAAATTAAGTCGTTTCCAGATGTGATCGGGTAGTTTAAAATTATCACTGCCTAAACGTTGTAATAAATTTTGTTTGCCAAACACATAAGTGCTAAGCAGCACGCAGGCAAATAACCAGCAGACCACGGTGGGTTTCCATTTAAAAAATAATTCATTATCTAACAAAAGGGTGGCACCCCCGAGGACGACAACAAGGAGAAAGGTCGCGATTTGGGATTTGCTCAAACGTTTGTGTTTAAACAAAGTAAATACAGTAAAAAGGGTATAAGCAACAATGACGACTAAGATCGCCTTGTTTAAATCATAAATTTGGTAAACCGTAAAAAATAGAACTAAGGTTATAATTTCAAAAAGTAATTTCATGGAAGGATCCTTGTTTATTCAAGAAGTATGATAACATATTTCAGGAGCAAAAACTTAGGAGAGTAATGTTGTCTAAACGTGAGCGGGTATTATCGGGGATGCGTCCTACTGGCAGTTTACATCTAGGCCATTATCATGGCGTATTGAAAAACTGGTTACAACTACAAGAACAATACGATTGTTACTTTTGTATTGTTGATTGGCATGCCTTAACCACTCATTATGACGATTCAGCTTCTATTGCCAAAGATGTATTCGATATGGCCGTGACTTGGTTAGCGGTAGGTATCGACCCTCAAAAAAGTCCTATTTTTATCCAATCGCAAATGCCTGAACACGCGGAATTACATTTACTATTATCCATGTTCACACCATTGTCTTGGTTAATGCGCGTCCCCACTTATAAAGATCAACAAGAAAAATTAAAAGAAAAAGACTTAGCGACCTATGGTTTTTTAGGTTATCCATTATTGCAAACTGCAGATATTTTAGCCTATAACGCCCATTTTGTGCCCGTGGGTGAAGACCAAGTGCCTCATATTGAATTTGCCCGCGAAGTTGCGCGAAGGTTTAACTTTTTATATCAACAAGAATTGTTAATACCACCGCAAGTGCTATTAACTAAAACATCAAAATTGCCAGGCTTAGATGGGCAGAAAATGTCTAAGTCTTATCATAATACCATTGCACTTAATGATAATCCTAGTGTCGTTGAGAAGAAAATTAAAACCATGCCGACAGATCCTGCGCGTATTCGCCGTACCGATAAAGGTGAGCCAGAACGTTGTCCAGTATGGTCTTTTCATAAAGTTTATAGTGATGAAGATACCAAAAACTGGGTACAAACTGGTTGTCGTTCTGCAGGTATTGGTTGTGTTGAATGTAAAGGCCCAGTGATTAAAGCCATTAATGAAGAATTAGCGCCCATCCAAGAAAAAATGGCACATTATCATGCAAAGCCTGATGAAGTTTCTGCTATTCTGAATGAGGGCGCATTAGAGGCCCGGAAAACGGCACAACACACCTTGTACGAAGTCAAAAAGGCAATGGGTTTAATCTATGAATGAAGTAATGACCGCACGTGTGCTTGATCAACCTTTTATGGAGATGCCGCAGGATTTATATATTCCGCCCGATGCGCTGCGTGTATTTTTAGATGCCTTTGAAGGGCCGCTGGATTTATTGCTCTATTTAATTAGACGCCATAATCTCGATATTCTTGATATTCCCATGGCGCAAATTACCTATCAATATATGCAATATGTAGAGCTCATGACCGAATTTCGTCTTGAACTCGCAGGTGAATATTTAGTGATGGCCGCAACACTTACCGAAATTAAATCGCGTTTATTATTGCCACGCCCACCCGTGACTGATACTGAAGAAGAGGGTATTGATCCACGCGAACAATTGATGCGTCAATTGCAATTGTATGAACAATTCAAACATGCGGCTGAAGATTTAGATCAAATACCGCGTATGGATAGAGATGTTTTCCCCGTACATGTACAAACACCTGACTTTGAAAATCCAATCGTATTGCCACAATCCACCTTAAAAGAATTAGTGTTGGCCTTGCAAACGGTGCTGACGCGTGCAGACCAATTAAGCCATCATCATGTGATGCAAGAAGTGATGACCGTACGGCAAGCCATGACCCATGTGTTAGAGAAAATTTCATCTGAGCAATTTACCGAATTTACTGCGTTATTTAATCCAGAAACAGGCCGGATAGGGATTATTGTGACTTTTTTAGCAATATTAGAATTGTTAAAAGAAGCCATGCTAGAATTATCTCAGACGGCTTCATTTGACCCCATTTATATTAGAGCGATACCAGCCCATGATTGAGAAACAACAACAGTTACGTATTATAGAAGGCACTTTATTTGCCAGCGATAAACCTTTGACTATTAATGATTTGTGTCAACTTTTCACTGAAGAAGAACGACCCAGTTCTGCAGAAGTGAAGACTTTAATGACAGAATTAACCCAAATATATGCAGGTCGTGGTGTTGAGCTGAATCTAGTGGCGAGCGGTTATTGTTTTCGTATTGCTGCAGATTTAGGACCTTGGGTCAGCCGTTTATGGGCACAAAAACCCCAACGTTATTCACTTGCTTTAATGGAAACCTTAGCGGTGATTGCTTATCGACAACCTGTGACACGGGGTGATATTGAACAAATTCGTGGGGTGAGCGTAAGCCCACACACCGTTAAAACATTATTGGATAGAGAATGGATTCGTATTGTGGGCCATAGAGAAGTTCCAGGAAGACCTGAGCTGATGGCGACAACGCCTTATTTTTTAGATTATTTTGGATTAAGAAGTTTAGAAGAATTACCAACACTTATCCAAGTGTCTACTTTAGAAATGAAAACCAGTGAAGCATCAGAACTAACCTTGACTGCACATGTCTGAAAAAATACAAAAAGTACTGGCAAAAAATGGTTTAGGCTCGCGGCGCGAGATTGAGCAATGGATTAGTCATGGCCGAATTAAAGTCGATGGCGTGGTTGCACAGTTAGGTGCAAGAATTGATGATACCGCAAAAGTACTTTTAGATGATAAGCCTGTTCGTTTAAATAATATTGCAGTGGATGATACCGTATTACTTTATCATAAACCTGAGGGTGAACTGTGTACCCGGCATGATCCTTCCGGGCGACCAGATGTGTTTTCTGCCATACCTCATCCTAAAAAAGGGCGTTTTATTTCTGTAGGACGGTTAGATTTAAATACGTCCGGTTTATTATTATTTACAACCAATGGCGAATTAGCACATCGATTAATGCATCCCAGTTACGGTATTGAACGTGAATATGCCGTAAGGGTATTGGGAGTTGCAAGTGATATACAACTTGATCAATTACAAAGTGGCGTGCTGATTGATGGCTATATGGCGAAGTTTACCCGAATTGAACAATTACAAGGGGCCGGCGCTAATGTATGGTATCGCGTGGTTATTTTAGAAGGTCGTCAAAGAGAAGTGCGGCGCTTATGGGAAGCGGTTGGTTTAACAGTAAGCCGATTAATTCGCATACGCTTTGGTTCTATTCAATTACCTAAAGGTCTAGAAAAGGGACAGTTTGTCTATTTATCACATAAAGAAGTTGAATTACTTAAGAAAAGCGTAAACTTAGCCGAAGTAAGTTGATAGGTGGTATTATGCCCAAGAACTTAGAGTGATTTTTTATGAATATACGAATTTTAATTATTTTACTGTCACTTAGCCTGTTTGGCTGCGCGAGTACTGCAACACCAGAGCAAGCCACGGCTTTTGCAGAAGAACCCATGATTACCGATCCCTTTGAACCCTTTAACCGGACAATGTATAGCTTCAATAAAGGCTTAGATACTGCTGTGCTTAAACCTATCGCCGAAGGTTATGTAGCGGTTACACCTGTAAAAGTACGTAACAGTGTGGGGAATTTTTTTGGCAATATTGAAGAGGTTTCCGTTTTTGTGAATACACTATTACAAGGACGTTTTGAAGATGCAGGCATTACTTCCGCACGTTTTGCGATTAACTCAACCCTTGGGGTATTAGGCTTATTTGATGTGGCTGCCAATTGGGGAATAGAGGAAGCGCAAGCGGACTTTGGTCAGACCTTCTATGAATGGGGCATCAAACGTTCTGCTTATTTAGTATTACCCATTTTAGGACCGACAACTGGTCGTGAAGGGGTAGGTAAAATACCAGGTTATTTCTTTAGCGTTTGGGATTTCACATCTTGGGAAGTGCAAATGGCTGCATTTGGTCTAATGGCTGTTGATTTACGGTCGGGATATTTAGATCAAGAAGAATTATTAAATACTGCCTTTGACGAATACTCATTAGTGCGTGATATTTATATACAACAACGTGAAGCCTTCCTTCTGGGCAATGAAGATGTTACAGATTGGGATGAAGATTTAATTAATGAAAATGAAGATTATTAATCATGGTGCACATCAAAGCAACCATACTGTCTATTGATGATGAGCCATTAGTGCGTGAAAGCCTAGTGGCCTTTTTAGAAGACAGTGGTTATCAAATGCTAGAAGCCGAAAATGGCGAGCAAGGTTTACACATTATTCATGAACAAAAACCAGACTTGGTGATTTGTGACTTGCATATGCCGGTTATGGGCGGTCTAGATGTTTTAGAACAGTTGCGCAAAGAATCTTTAGATATCCCATTTATTGTTGTTTCTGGCGCGGGGGTGATAGGCGATGCCGTCCAAGCCCTACAATTAGGCGCCTGGGATTACATACTCAAACCTATAGTTGATATGGCTACCCTTGAACATGCTGTATTTCGTTCATTAGAGCGCAAGCAATTACTCAATGATAATGAAAATTATCGTTCTGAATTACAAGAAAGTTTAAATATTTTAAAAGCTGATCAAGAAGCAGGGCGTTGCATGCAGCAACAACTATTACCTGCACCGAGAAAAGACATTGCGGGTTATCATTTTAGTCATCATGTGTTGCCGTCTTTATATTTAAGTGGTGATTTTGTTGATTATTTTCGTATGGATGACAACTTTATCGGTTTTTATATGGCAGATGTATCAGGTCATGGCGCATCGAGCGCCTTCGTTACCGTCCTATGTAAAAGTTTTATCGATGGTTTGGTGACGCAATATCAACAGCAACATAACCAAGATATTATTTTCCCTGAAAAATTGTTCGCGGCGCTTAACACGCATTTAATTAATGCTAAGCTGGGCAAGCATTTGACGTTATTTTACGGTGTAATTGATTTGGCGCGCGAAGAATTGCACTATTGTGCTTCTGGTATTTTGCCACCGCCATTATTAGTGAATGAACAGGGCGCACATTATTTAGCCCATAAAGGTATGCCCATTGGTTTAGTGCCAGGACAACCCTGGCAAGCACAAACTATCCCATTTAAGCAGAAGGCAAAATTGATATTAATGTCAGATGGTATTTTAGAAATCTTGCCGCAAGAAAATATCGATGATAAGCAAAATTTTCTAGCGCAATTTTTTACAGAACATAAAACTATCGATATTAAGCAAGCGCTAAAGCTACTGATTCCAGAATCTTTGCAGACTATCCCTGATGATATTACTTTACTAATGGTATCCAAATGATTGAATTGCAAGCTAAAATTTATTATGGCCGAAGTGAATCTCTGTTTATTTTAAAAATAACAGGGGTGTTGAGATTTAATCAGTGTGCGGTACTCGAACATTTTTTAAAAACGACTTTACATAAAAAATTGGATCATTGTTTGTTAGTGGATTTAAGCGAAGCCCAATTACTCGATAGTACGGCTTTAGGTTTACTTGCGCAAATTGCGATGCAGTTTGCACAATTAAATCACAAAAATCCTGAGTTATATTGTCCTGATAATGATTTGAAAAAAGTATTATTATCCATGAGCTTAGATCAATTATTTCACTTTGTTTCACAGGCGCCAGTAAAGAGTGACCTGCCAGAGCTGAATTTAAAATCAGATAAATCAGACCAGCAAACGCAGCGGGTATTGTCTGCGCATCACACTTTGATGGGTTTGAGTGATAAAAATAAACAAGAATTTAAAAGCGTAGTCGATATGCTCCAAGATTCTTTGCGTAGCGACTAGGCTTCAATGATACGCTGTTGTTGCAGGCTTTCTCGTGCCAGCTGATCAAATTCTGCTTTTTCAATATCAGTTAATTGTTTTTGATTAAAATAATTTTTATTTTTCTCTGATAGCGCAAGTCCAAGCTCACTGAACGAATCATAATGGTTAAATAAATCATCTAGCATTAAGGCCGATGGCAATAATTCAGGATGGTCTATTTTTTCCTTAAAATAATTAAGGGCGTGAGTATAACGCTTATCAGCATCTGCTTTATCTAAAAAATCTGCGATGAGCGCGAGATCAGAAAATAGCATGTGCGCCCAATCTTTGAGCAAGATAGTGTTTTTATTAGTTAAGTCTTGTAAAACACAGCCCGGTGTGCGGCCTGCAAATACCACCGTTTGGGTATTATGGGTAATAATTGCATGTTCGTCTTTTGAGATCGGCGGGCTATCAGTTAATAAACAATATAATAAAAATATCTTTGTAAAATCAATTTGCGCAGCGTTAATGCCAAGAGGTTCATAAGGATTAATATCAATGGCCCGTACTTCTAAATATTCAACACCTTGTTGTAATAAGGCCTGACTTTGGCTTTCAGATTTTGCGAGCACGCGTTTGGGGCGGATAGGCGAGTAGTATTCTGCTTCAATTTGTAAAAGATTAGCATTGATTTGTGCGTCAGGGCCATGGGTTTTAAACAGTGCTTCATAGGGCGGGTAGGGTGTGTTTATCGCTTTTATTAAACCCTGTGCATATTCCGTTACGGAATTATAAGAAATATCCAGTTGTTTTTGAGTGCTATTGTGATATCCCAAATCAGACATACGCAAAGAACAGGCGTAAGGCGCATAAAGTGTATGTTCTTTATAATTCATTAAGCCAGGCGGCGGTTGTTTACCTGAAAGAAAGGAGGCGTCAAAAACACTAGAGGCCCCAAATAAATAATCAATGATCCAGCCATGACGCAGATAATTACGTGTAATGGCAAAATAACCAAAATTTTGATCCTGCGCTGTTAAATCATGCCAAATCTGCCAAAATGTCTCTGGTAGGGAGTAATTAAAATGTATCCCAGCAATGGTTTGCATTTTTTTCTCATAGCGATGTCCAAGACCAATGCGATACAAGGTGCGCATCCATCCTTGATGTGAAGTGCCGTATTGCGCAATAGGCACATCATCTGCAGTAGGAATAATACAAGGCATACTCGGTGCCCAGAGTAATTCGCTGCCTAAATGTGAATAAATATAAATATGTAATTTTTTTAACCATTCTAATAAGTCGTTTCTATCATGGACAGGTGGCGTCACCATCTCTAATAGGCTTTCAGAATAATCAGTGGTAATAAATGGATGGGTGAGCGCTGCACCTAAAGCGGTAGGATGAGGCGTTTTGGCAATATGAGCAGATTTATTGACCCTTAAATTTTCTTTTTCTATACCAATTAAGTTATTATCCAATAATAACGTTTGAATATGTTGATTATCTAATTTTTTTAAATAATTTTCTAATGTAGGCCTCAAAACTACTATCCTTTTAGCTATACTAGTTTCCAAAGGATATACTAATAGTCTGGAGATGACAAAGTGCTTGATGCTTCTGCATTATGGAAATGGGTACGCTATTATACCAATAATTGGCGTGTGAGCCCAGCTCAAATTCAAACAGTGCGTACAGCCTTGGCGCAATGCTATTGGCAAGGATTTATCGGCTGGAGTGAGTTATTACGTTGTGAGCGCTTGCTCGGTAAAGCGCAGCCGAATACACCTTGTGATTTATTTCCCGCCAATGATTTAATTATTGCATTGTCGCATATCGGTAATGTCGTCAAAGATCGCTACAAAATTGTGGATATTCAAGGCTTTGTGGATCAGGGCATCATCTTTGAAGCACATAAAGGTGCGGAAGTGGTTTCAGTATTGTGTGAGACGTGCGAAAATTCAAAGACGCCTAAATACACTGAATTACATCTGATTGAAGGCCAACCCTTAAGTGTCTGGTTGATGGCCCAATATCCCCTGGGTTTGCCTGCGCCTCTTGCGAATATTTTATTGCAACAAATTTATCAACTATTAGCGAGCGCGAAGCGTAAAGATGAATGGATAGACAGTATTCATCCTGGACAATTTTTTATTAATTCAGATACGTTTCATTTGCAACATATCCCATTTGCATCGCCTGTGCAGCCGTATATGCGTGGCCAAATGTATTTAGGAGAATCGTCTGGTTATCGTTTGATAGCCATTGCCTATGAGCTCTATACGGGCTGCGTGCCAGGGGATGCTCATCAAATCCATAAAGTGCTTAAAGATTGCAAAAACTTACAACAATGGCAAAAGCAACAAATAGAACACTGCTTAAGTGGTAAACGTTCTGTATCCTTAACACAGGCTGCACTTATATTAAATGCAAACAAAAAATATGTATATCGCGATACCGCATTGCTGGCAATGGCAAGCGTATTTGCAATCGCAGCCATTATTTGGCAAGGGATGAATTATGCTCCAGAGCTTTTTACGCATGTGCAAAATGATCCGCTTACACAAACTGTAGTCATTGAACAGGACACCAAAGATAAACATGTGAATTTATTAAAAGCGGCTTTTTTCACCCAAATTGAAGAAAATAATTTTGCGGGGGCTTATGTAAGCTGGCAGGCCTTACAAAAAATCTTACCTCATGATGATATTTTCATCAAAAAGATAGGTCCTGAATTATTGGCAACGCAAGTACATGAAGCGCCACCGTTAATTATGGTCGAGTCTTTGCCCGCAGCAGATATTGTGATACCTGATATTGCGGATGAAATTGTGGCGCTGCCGCCTTTACCCAAAGCTGCGCCTTCATTGGAAGCGATTATTGAAGCCGTCATTAAGGCTGATCCTTGTGAAAAGGCGTTGAATAAAAATAATGCGCGCGCAGCAGCATGTATTGATGTGTTATCCAATCGTGAATCGGGTCCTCGTTTACTCGCCACTCACACATCATCAGATAAGCCACTTATCGTTACCGAGCAAACAATTTCTGTGGATGATTACAATAAATATTGTAAAAGCAGTACGGCTTGTACGCCTTATGAAACGCAAGCCCTATTAGATTTAGAATTAACTGAAATTGAAAGCACAGTGGAAGATTATAATACTTACTGTTTAACCAGTGGCTTATGTGAACCTCTTGAGACTTCGGTTGAATCTGCGCGTGCTTTATCGCCTAAGGAAATTTCGCATTATGCAGCATGGTTGAGTCAAGAAACAGGATATACCTATCGTTTACCCACAATAGATGAATGGCGTGAGATGAGTGCTGCATTTAAAACAACATCCGATGAAATCGAATGGGTATTGGATGAAAAAGGTGAACTTATCACCACTTCAAAACGTCGCAACCAAAACGAAAACGATATTAGTTTTCGTCTAGTGAGAGAAAAAAAATCCTAATCTAAGCGGATAAAGGAGTTGTTTCTATAACGTCTAAGTGTTCGCTAATATTGCCTTCGTTCAAACAAGCTTCCCACCAGCCATCGCACCAAAAATGGCCTTCGCGTGAGTCTTCTGGGTAAGGATTATCCATTTCCTCTTGCCCATTATAATAAGCTTTCGCTCCAGCCAACCAGCACACCTCTAACAGAACTATAGGTGTTGTATGTTTCATATCATTTCTGCTCCAGTTATATTCATCCTTGAAGTAATTCAGCAGCCTTTAATACATACCATTAAGGAAGTATTAAAAGACTGTTGTAGCACAGTTTCTTATTATGTCCAATTTTTAATCATGTTGTGCTCAAAAAATAAACAATTTCACGAAAAATGTTTTTAATATGCACACGACTGTATTAAAAATTGTATTTTATTGTCTATTGTGGCTCATTCAAGTCAGTTGTATCAATAGCGTATATCTGTAATAAAGGTAGGTTAAAGGCTCACAAAACTATGATGACTTTCTGCACAACAGGAATAGAGATATGTCACCAAATCGAAATCATCCCCATGTGGTATGTGGTACAAACGTTTTATATGCGCTATAATCGAAAAACTGTGATATAGCTGCAAAAGTTTTATAGTAACAATATTGCAATTTTGTATTTATATATTATTATTTAGTTAATAAGTGTACATACGGTAGTATTTTTAAGATGTGTTACTTGGGTGTTCTTAAGCAGTTTAATGAGAGTGAAACTAACTAAAAATCAAGAGGGAATTATCATGAAAAATTGGGCAACATTATTAGCATTATTGACTTTACCAACTTTAGCTTTAATCGGTTGTGCTTCTACAGACGAAGATGAGCCACAAAACCATTACTGGCAAGAAGAAGATGAAGAAAAAGATGATGATGGTGAACGTGAAGAACGTATGGAACGTGAAATTTATCGCGACAAATAAGCCATGCTAACTGGTTATGGGCTGAGTATTGTACTTAGCCCAATCTAGTTTATAATAAATCTTGAGTTCTTGCAGTTCGGTTTCTTAAACAACATTAATCTTTAAGAGGGATATCATGAAAAATTGGTTTACATTATTAGCATTGTTATTATTACCATCATTAGCTTTAATCGGTTGCGCTTCTACTGAAGAAGAAGAGCATAACCACCACTGGGAAGAAGAAGATGATGATAAGAAGAAAAAGAAACATAAACATCATGAAGATGATGAAGAAAATGACGATGATATGGAACGTGAAATCTATCGCGACAAATAGTCCATATTAACTGGTTTTGGGCTGAGTATCGCACTTGGCCCAAACATGTTTTGTTCCTGTTTCTCCTCTCAGTTCTAGGTCAAATTACTCCAAAAGTTAATATTCTGAGTGACAATACTCATATAATTTAGTAAGCTTAAATTATAAACGATATAACATATATTGGATAAGGCGATTATCATGGCTACCGAAGCTAATTATTATGAAATATTAGGTGTTGAGAGAACCGCATCACAAGCGGAAATTAGAAAAGCATACAGAAGGCTCGCTATAACCGAGCACCCTGATAAAAAGGGTAGCACTGAAGCAGCTAGCAATTTATTTAAAGAAATTAACAATGCCTACGATAACCTGAAAGATCCAGATCTCCGTGCTCAATATGATAAGAAGTTACAGAATCCCCCTAATCCCCCTAGCGCCAGGACGCCCCGTCGCGATACTAGCGAAGAATATGAAGTAAAAATCACTCCTAGAAAAAAAGGTACTGCTTTAGAAGAAAAAATAATAGCCAGCCTTAACTCTCCGAACAAAGCAGATTATGAAACCTATGTTAAGACTACATCGACTCATAAAGTTGAAACATTTTTTATAATGTTTTTAACAGAAAAGGAGCGTGAGCCTTTTATAAAAAATGCGACGAAATTTAATATACAACTGCCAAGCACAGAAGTGGACAACTTTTTTGTTAAAGCTGTGATCATGGAGCGTTATTTATCTGCCGGGGCAACTCCGGTGGATAAAAATATTATTGATGCCCTTTTTACTTTAAAAAATACGGGCATACCTTCCAACAGTCGAGCTGATGATTATGCGCGGAAGGTTGCGGTTAGTTTAGGGAAAAATATTACATTAGATATTTATCAGCATATTAATAGCGAAATACACGCAGGCGGATACTTTACTGCGGGCGAAAGAGCAAATTTTTTTGAAAGTTTAATGAAAACCCCCTTAACGTTTGGGGATGCAGTCACCTTAGCTAAATCGGGGCAGGTACTTACTCCTCTAAACCTTAATAATAACATGGTGTATTACATCAATGAAAATATAGGCAGTAAAACTGGAAATGCAGAAATATTATTATGGGCTAATTTGTCTCAAAAGATAGATTACAGTAATCCTACTGCTAGTTCGAATGTTGCTGATATAACCAAAAAGATGTCTCCTGACTTGTATGAGAGTAGTTTCTTGAAATTAGATTCTAAAATTCAAACTGAGATCATTAAAAATCTAGAGAGTATTCCAAACCATAATAAAAATAGTAACGTTAAACAATTTTTGCAGAAACATCAGATGGCTGAGAAATCTCAAGCTGCAATAGCTAAAGCAGAAGTAGTAAAAGAAAAAGCAGTGTCATCTCATATTGCAGCAGAAGCAACGGTATCGAATCTCAAATTTGGAAGTTTCCAAGGCATGGATACTAACAGTAAAACTGCTTTAACTACTCAATTAAAATCCGAGGTAAAAAGAGGAGATTCTAGGTTATTTTTACAAGCTTTAGATAAAGTAACGGGAAGTAAATTTTCAGCTGTTCAACATGCGGATTTAGCGAAAAAAGCTTCAGATTATCTAGCTGAACCATCGGGGCTTTTTAGAAACAAAAGTCCAAATAGTATTGCAGCAGCAACATTAATAGATAATTTTTTTAAAAGTAAAAATGGACAACCTCTAACCAGCGAAGATAAGTTAGTTCTTTGGGTAATGTTAAATCCTTATTTAGCTGATCCCCAACAAAATAAGAATATGGTGGGTAATGAACGAACATTTTCCGCATCGGTTAGAGGATTATACAACGACTTAGCAGACGATGTTAAGAAAGGGGGAGCTTTTGAGCTTCATAATGTAGTTAAGCCTGATGAAACAAGAAAAATACTACATGCCTATGGTGATCAAAAATCAGGAAAACAGGTAGACGTAAATGCAATTCTTCATCCAGAGCAGAAGCCTAAAGTTGCTGCTGGCGGCCAGGAGGCAACGCCTGCAGCAAATAGAATGTAACTCCAACGCCTTTAATGGAACATTAATGTAAAGATAGGAAATTTGTGGATAGGTCAAGATCTATAAAATTCACCTTAAGTATTGTACAAATACCCTGTTAATGCTATATTACTAACATATATAATTAATTTTAGAGGTGTATGATGGGTGCATTTGAATATACTAATAAGGCAATGATAGCAGCTAAAGAACAAAACATAGTAGGGCGTGCTAGCTTTGTAAACTTCATGCTGAAAGCTTTTGAAAATTTTGAAACTGAAGATGCAGATGCTAAAAAATTGGTTGATGATATGAAGAGCGACAATCCTACAACAGTAAAAAAAGCCCAGATGAATTTAGCCAGTGAATATAATACACTTATGCCAGTTGTGCTTGATAAGAAAACGGTTCAATTTTGTTTAGAAAAACAAATTAAACTTTTAGAAGCAGCAGGAACTGCAGACGCGGCACTACCCAACGTAAAAGTAGCAAAAGCTCAAATACAAGTCGCTGAACTTTATGCAAATAAAAGTGCAGTTACATTGGAATATATACAGCCTAATTATGAAAAAGCATTTAAAGCTTATCATCAAGCTACTGTTGAATATAGTAGAATACTCAACAGTGATAATAAACAAGGTATTACACCAAGAGACCTTGGGCGGGCACAGTATAATATGGGTGAAATGGCAGAAAAAATGGGGAAGACTGAGTCTGCTGTGAATATTTATAAACTTGCTGCTAAAAATGGTTATGAATCTGCGCAAGATCGGTTAAATCAACTTGCACCAGCATCTACGAGTAGCTCAAAATCTCCTTTGGTATCGAGTAAAGCGGCTTCTTCATCAACTACGGGAATTGGTGATGATTGGGAATTTGTAGAGAATGAAAAAGACTCTTCTCCAAGTGCCTTGGCTGGGGGTTCTTCTAAAGACTCAGGAGGAGGGAAGGAATTGGGTCAGTTTACCAAAAAATAATAAAAATAAAACAATATCCCATATCATCGACTGGATATGGGATAAGTTATTAAACCCCTAGTCTTTATGATATGCAATTGTATATTCATATAGGTAAGGTTTTCGTATTAGTTCGGTATCGGATCTAGGTCAAATTTATAATTTATTATTATTTGCCACCTTTAAACCGCTTGTACTCGCCGTTATTATTCCCCGAAGAATCATCATGTTCTCGTTTAAAAGCAGATGATGCAGAGTTGTTGTCGATGTCCATATTATCATCATTGTTATTGTTCAAATGATTTTGGTACATATGATTATTATTCCCAGTTGTTGAAGCGCTTGTCATCGCTAATAAAGCAAAATCTTTTTGTTCTTGCGACGCGCATGTAAATATATCCTGTGCAATATCTTTGTACTCTTGTTTAGCAGGTTCTTGAGCCATAAGATATAATATTTTTTCTAGAGGTGAATTATTGAAGTGGTCTTCGCCTTGCTCAGCAAGTTTTAAGATGGCGGTATTATAAAACCCATTGTTAGTCTGGAAAATTTCAACAGCGTTAGCCTCAGTGAGTGTAGTCCAACCAGCAAGTATCCCCATGGCGTAGTCTCTTAATATACCATTAGACATATTTAAAGGGTTATCAAAATTAGATAACAATGTGCATAAAATGTATTCTTTAGATAGCATACCGCCCCACTTATTTAAGTTTATTAAACCGCTAGGATACTTGATAGCATTTTAATAGTCAGCTTAAAACTCATTTATTATCCGAGGCAAACTAAATGCCCAGGTTGAAACATTAAAGTATTGACATATTAAATTGATATGAGTTATATATAATCTACAAATCATTATAGTCTTATTAGTGCTATAGTATTTGATTTTATATGTTATAGTATATATAATTTATATATAACATGGGGGGTTTATGAAAATTAGTACTGTATTTACCAATGGGCCTAGTACTCAAGCGATTCGAGTGCCTAAAGAGTATCGCTTACATACCAGTGAAGTATGGGTTGAGAAGATCCCTGAAGGATTATTGATTAGGCCTAAGGCGCCTTCTTGGGATGATTTCTTTTTGAAAACACCGCAAGTCACAGACGATTTTTCTATGGAGCGTAACCAGAAGTTGCCACAAAATAGGGATGATTGAATATGAAATATATGCTTGATACCAATATATGTAGTTACATTATTAAGAATCGTCCCGATTCGGTATTGAGAAAGTTTCGAACACTTGCGATAGAAGATTGCGGTATTTCAAGTATTACTTTAGCGGAATTACGTTACTGGGTCGCAAGAAATAAAAGATTGCACTTGCAAAGTAATAACGCAGGGCATCCTAATATTAACGAACATATTATTAATGAATTTGTGACTCATTTATGGGTTGTGGAATTTGATAGCCACGCTGCCGGTGTATATGGTGACATACGAGATGATTTAGAAGCGCGCGGCGCAATCATTGGCGCTGAGGATTTAATGATAGGTGCACATGCTATTAGTTTGAATTGTGTGCTTGTGACCAACAATGAACAAGAGTTTATGCGTTTACCTGGGATAAGACTGGAAAATTGGGTGACTGCATAGATTTTAATCATTAAAATATCTACAAACAATCATTACAGCAGGGAAATGCTTATGACATTCGCACATTTTAATACTTTGGACTATGTTAAACTCTTACTACAGGCAAAATTTACTGAACAACAAGCTGAAGCACTCAATGAGGCGCAGAGCATGGCAATTAGAGCTGTAATTACCCAAGTGGCAACGCCAGCGGATTTGCAAAACTTACGTCTTGCAACGCAAACTGATTTACAAAAATTGAATTTTGAGATGCAAGCTGAATTTCAGGTTGTGTATTCTGAATTCAAGGCAGTGCGTTCAGAGATGCAAGCTGAGTTTCAGGCAGTGCGTTCAGAGATGCAAGCTGAATTTCAGGTAGTGCACTCTGAATTCAAGGCAGTGCGTTCTGAGATGCGGGAATTAAAAGCTGAGCTTTTACAAAAAATTAAAGATTCTGAATCACGATTGCAAAAAGAAATAAACAAAAGTATTCAATACAGCACAGGTATTAATATCGCTTTAATAGGCCTAGTTATAGGCCTGATGACATTAGATCTATAGAATTATAAATCCTTCATTCGTAAGCATCTTCACTAACGCTATCATCGGCATACCAACTAGCGATGTGGGATCATTGGAAATTATTTTTTCAACTAGGGCTATGCCTAAACCTTCGCTTTTAATACTGCCGCAGCATTCATAGGGTTGTTCTGCATGCAGGTATTTTTCAATTTGTAATTCGTTAAGTATTTTAAAATAAGTATCGGTAATTTCCATATGTTGTTGTAGATTACCGGTATGAGTATTGAGGACACAAAGTCCGGTGATAAATTGTACTTTTTTACCGCTCACGCTTTTTAATTGCTCCATGGCTTTATCAAAATGGTGGGGTTTGTTAAGTTGTACTCCTTCACATTCTGCGGTTTGGTCACAGCCAATAATGAGGGCATTGGGGAATTGTGCTGCTACAGCTTGGGCTTTTTCGCGGGCTAGGCGAACAACTAGATCTTGAGTAGTTTCATTAGGTTTAGCGGATTCATCTATGTCAGGAGAAAAACTAACATAAGGTACCTGTAAGCGATTCATTAAGCTTTTTCTAGGCTTAGACGAGGAGGCTAAGACCAAAGTCATGAGATTTTTTGACATATTTGCACCCAATAGATATGATGCATCCAGTTTAATGGTATAATTGCGTTTTTCATAGTAGTGTCTTTAAGGAGTTTAGCCAAATGGCCGTACAAAAGAGTAGAGTGACGCGTTCGCGTCGTGGCATGCGTAGATCGCATGATAAAATTAGTCCTTTAGTGTTATCTGAAGATCCAGTCACTGGTGAATCGCATCGCCGTCATCATATGACTGATTCTGGAATGTATCGTGGTCGTCAGGTTGTGATTAAAAAAGCTGATGTTACTGAATCTACGGAAGATTAAGAGTAATTACATTGAAGTCAGTTATTTTAGCAGTGGATGCCATGGGTGGAGATTTTGGCCCGATAGTCACCGTGCCTGCAGTATTAAATAGTCTTAAACTCCATCCACAATTAAATGTGGTGTTGTTTGGCGATGAAGAAAAACTATCTGCTGAATTAACCAAATATCCATCTGTTGCAAGTAATCGTTTACGCATTGAACATGCGCCTGAATCTGTCCTCATGGATGAATCTCCTAAACAAGCGTTACGCGGCAAAAAGAAATCCTCAATGCGTTTAGCCATTAATGCTTTAAAAGAAGGGCAGGTAGATGCGTGTGTGAGCGCGGGTAATACAGGTGCATTAATGGCAACTGCACGCTTTGTGCTAAAAACAATTCCGGGTATTGATAGACCTGCCATCTTAAGTGCATTTCCGACTATGGGCGGTACTGCACGCGTATTAGATTTAGGTGCAAATGTAGATTGCACGACTGAACAATTATTTCAATTTGCAGTCATGGGCTCAGTATTAGCAACCGCTATGGATGCAATTGACAAGCCTCGAGTAGGTTTATTGAACATTGGTGAAGAAGAAATAAAAGGCAACAAACAAGTCAAAGATGCTGCGATTAAATTAAATCGCAATCCTTACATTAATTATATAGGCTTTGTTGAAGGCAGCGATATTTACTCGGGGAAAGCCGATGTTATCGTATGTGATGGTTTTGTCGGTAATATTGCGTTAAAAGCCAGTGAAGGCATGGCGAAAATGATCAGTTATTATATTCGTAAAGCATTTAGTGAAACTTGGTATGCGAAACTAGGCGCATTTTTTTCCTATAAAGCCTTAAAGCGCATTGGTATGCGACTTGATCCAAGACGCTATAATGGTGCAAGTTTATTAGGTCTTAAAGGTATAGTCATTAAAAGCCACGGTAGTGCGGATGTGTATGCGTACGCCACTGCAATAGAACAAGCATTAAAAGAAATCGAATTAAATCTTCCTAAGCGCATTGCAGAGCGCGTGGAACTTATCATGAGCGAAGAAGCAAAATATGTATAGTATAATCAGCGGTACGGGTAGTTATTTACCAGAACGTATTGTTACCAATAAAGAATTTGAAAAATATCTTGATACTACTGACGAATGGATTATTGATCGTACGGGTATTGTTGAAAGACGCATTATTGCTGATAATGAATCTGTGGCTGATATGGCTTTTGCAGCAGCTGAAAATGCATTATCTGCCGCACAATTAACCGCAAAAGATATAGACTTAATTATTGTAGCCACCACCACGCCAGATTTAGTGTTCCCCAGTGTTGCCTGTGTATTACAAGCACGCTTAAAAAGTTCCATTCCTTGTCCTGCGTTTGATATTCAAGCCGCATGCGGTGGTTTTATTTATGCAATGAGCATTGCTGATTTGTATATTAAACAAGGGCAAGCAAAACATGTGTTAGTGATTGGTGCTGAAGCAATGTCACGGTTAATGGATTGGTCAGATCGCGGGACTTGTATTTTATTTGGTGATGGTGCGGGCGCTGTGATATTAAGTGCAAGTGAAACACCAGGTATTATTGCAACCCATATTCATGCAGATGGTAGTTGTTATCCATTATTGTATTCAGAAAAATCTGAAAAACCAGGTATTCAAATGGCAGGTGGTGAAGTATTTAAACAAGCAGTTAAATATTTAAGCGACGTTGTGGATGAAACTTTAGAAAAAAATAATATTAAACAGTCAGATATTGATTGGTTGGTGCCACACCAAGCCAATTTACGTATTATTAAAGCAACCGCTAAAAAATTATCATTGCCCATGGAAAAAGTGGTGATTACCGTTGATAGACATGGTAATACCTCAGCGGCATCAGTGCCATTAGCACTAGATGAAGCCGTCAGAGATGGTCGTATTAAACGAGGCGAATTATTGTTACTCGAAGCTTTCGGCGCTGGATTTTCCTGGGGCTCTGCATTAGTAAGGTATTAATTTATGCAAAAATATGCGTTTATTTTTCCGGGGCAAGGCTCGCAAAGCATGGGCATGCTCTCTACATTTTCTGATTATCCACAAGTGAAAAATACATTTTCACAAGCAAGCGAAGTGCTAGATTATGATTTATGGGATTTAATCCAAAATAATCCCGATGATAAATTAAACGAAACTGAATTTACCCAACCTGCAATTTTAACTGCAAGTATTGCTTTATGGCGTATTTGGCAAGATGAAATGGCTGAACAACCGAGCTTACTCGCAGGACATAGTTTAGGTGAATATTCTGCACTCGTGGCTGCGCAAAGCTTGGATTTTCAAGAAGCAGTGTTATTGGTCTCTAAACGTGGACAATTTATGCAAGAAGCTGTGCCAGAAGGTGTGGGCGCCATGGCTGCTGTTTTAGGTTTATCCGATGATGAAGTAAAACAAATTTGTATTAATGCTGCCCAAAATGAAGTAGTCAGCGCAGTTAATTTTAATTCTCCAGGGCAAGTTGTTATTGCAGGTCATAAAGCTGCCGTAAATCGCGCTTTAGAATTAATTAAACAAGCAGGTAAACGCGCAATATTATTACCGGTAAGCGTGCCATCACATTGTTTATTAATGAAACCAGCCGCAGAAAAACTTGAACACGCTTTGAAAAATATTACCTTTAAAACACCGCAAATCCCAGTGTTTAATAATATTGATGTTAAATGTGAAACTGATCCTGATGCTATCAAATCCGCTTTGATCAAACAACTTTACATGCCTGTTCGTTGGGTTGAAATTATCGAAGCCATGAGTGCAACTTGTGAAATATTTGTAGAGTGTGGACCCGGAAAGGTATTAACTGGATTAAACAAACGCATTAATAGTGAACTAAATACTTATTCTATCATGGAGAACAAATAATGGAATTAACTGGAAAAGTAGCGATTATCACTGGCGCAAGTCGTGGTATTGGTCAAGCCATTTTATTTGAATTAGCGGGTAAGGGCGCAACTGTAGTGGGGACTGCAACTACACAAGCAGGAGCCGATAAAATTACTGCGACTTTAAAAGAAAAAAATTATCAAGGTGTTGGACTCGTGCTTGATATTGGCAGTCGTGATTCAATGAATCAATTTTACGAACAATGCATAGCAAAGTATCCACAAGTGGATATTTTAGTGAATAATGCAGGTATCACGCGCGATACTTTATTTTTACGTCTTAAGGATGAAGATTGGGATGATGTGATCGCTACCAATTTAAGCAGCGTGTTTTATTTATCAAAACTTTTTACCCGATCAATGATTCGGGTCCGTTGGGGTCGTATTATTACGATTTCTTCTTTATCAGGGGTAATGGGCAATGCGGGACAAACCAATTATGCCGCAGCAAAAGCCGGGGTGATTGGTTTTAGTAAATCGCTTGCGCAAGAAATTGCCTCACGCAATGTCACTGTAAACGTTGTAGCTCCAGGTTTTATTGCAACTGATATGACAGCTGTTTTAAATGATAATTTAAAACAAATGGCTACAGAAAATATTCCAATGAAACGTTTTGGCGAACCAGAAGAAATCGCTTCTGTAGTCGGTTTCTTAGCAAGTCCACAAGCAAGTTATATCACCGGTGAAACCATTCATGTGAATGGTGGGATATATATGAGCTGATCTGTCTCTATTGTCTCTAAGCAATTGTATATTATATGTAAGTATGATAACATGCTATAAGATTGCTTAGAGACATAATATGCCTAATACAAGACCTACTGATAAAGAAGCGCGCACAAAAGCTTGGAACTTAGTAGAAGCTAATTTTCCGCATATGACTGATGATCAAGAAAAAAGCATCCAGGCAGCAAAATACCTCTATAAATTAGAATCAAGCACAGTTAATCTTGATTCCATCTCAACGCTAGATAATAAAAGTAAACTCACCAAAAAACGTTTTATAGAGGGACATTTTATTATCCGACCCTCAATAGAAAACCAATATATTTTAGCCAGCTCAAAAAGCTGGAATACACAAGCCACTTTTCAAAACATTCCTGTTGTGTATGCATCTTTATATCCATTGTATCAAGCTGCGCTAGATGAAATCACATCTCAACCACAAACGCAGATCACACTGGAAGCAGTAAAAACCTTAGAAGAATGTTTTAAACTTGAAAACTTAAAAGTACCTGAATATATTGAGCAACGAAAAAAACGTATTGCAGCATTAATGTTGCAAAATGCACAAACTGAATTTCCTGCCATGAGTATTTTTTGGCAAAAGTATGAAGAAATTTACCGATCAAATGCACCTACACACTTTCCATCAACAGCCTTTGCTCAATCAGAAAAATATAATATTGAAACTGTTTCATTAGAACAATTAAAATTAATTGCTGAAGCTCCCGCAGTTATCAACTCAACCGATCCTCTTGCTGCCATTGAGCAAAATGTTGAACACAAAAAATCACAAGTCGCCATGCAAATGGTAATTCATGACTTTGAGACTACAGTGACTGCAACCGATGAATCCGAGCATAAATTACAAATCATTGAATTTTTAAAAAATAGAAAAAACACTGATAAAGAACGCGGTTACACCAGCAATCCTAGTGCGCCTGAAAATTTGTTTTGTGCTCAATTAGCAAAAAGTTTTATTGATCCTTTAAAACCAAATCCGCGTCAGCAATTTTGGTTATTACTTTATCCTAATTTAACGGGCATTTATTTAGGTGACAATGATAATGATTGGCCAGAATATGGCGAAGCTTTATTATCTGACAGCCACCCACATCTTTTAATTAATTATAGAAAACTTGCATTGATGTCCCAGCATCATGATGTGCGCGCCGTCATTATGGGTGAGGAGATACCTCTAGATATTTCAGATAAAATTTTGATTGAATTTTTGCGTGGGCACCCCAACTATGTGAATCTTTCTGAAGCGGATAGAAATCATATTAAAAGTTTTAATTCCGTAGATGCTAAATTATGGATAACTCCTTATTTAGGGATTCAGATAAAAAAAATATTGCGGAAAGAAATTCCAAATTTTCTAGTGTTCTTTAGAGAATTACTGGAGGTTTATACGCAATATGGTTATCTCGCTACTCCTGGAATAGGTCGACGCACAGGCGATAAACCTGAATATGATTTTCCAAAAGCGGGAAGTCCTGCTGTTGGCATAATGTTAAAAGCTTTAAGCCCTTATTTGCAGGTATTTTCTTTACCTATGTTTAAACAAAAGCTTGAACAAATAAGAGATGAATTCACAGCCAATAGTCTGCATTTTAACAGCATGCGCTATTTAGCGACTAAAGATTCGCTTGAAATCATCGGTACTTGTTGGAACCAACAATATAATGATACTGCCGCTATTGTAGGCGATCCTAAACATCCTCTAAGTTATAAACAGACTGGACAGCAAGAAATTATAAAAAAACTTGAAAGTGTAGTGCTGACCAGTGCTGAATTTTCTGTTTGGAGTGGTGTAATTGCTAATCACCATGACCCAAGACCTGCGATAATTCAAGATGACATTTACAAAGATATTATCAAGCAGATTACTATTCCCATAGAATTATTAGAACTACACCTTCGCGTCAATAATATTCCCGATAATGTTTTAGCACAAAAATTTATGGAGTTAACCGATCCATTGCCCTTAGAGGATTTATGGAATGTGGTCGCTGCAAAATGGCCGCGTGCTGAATTTGTTCAGTTGCTATTTCCAGACGGAATACCTAAAGCGCGTCTTAACGACACTAACGATTGTCTTTGGGCTTTGAAATTTTATGAACGCTATCCTAATCTTCCAGGAATCGCTTTGTTAGCTGAAAGAACGCTTTCAATCTTGCGTGCTAGATCTGATCTAAAAGTTTATCAAGCCTCTATACTTAAAAATAGTGAATTGGCGAAAATTATACCTTTGATTCAATTGCTAATAGAACACTACTACGTAAAAGATTGCAACGCAATTGCTTTTTTAAGTGATATTGCTTTACCGACCAATACGGTTCATATGGCTGAATTTTTAAATAACTTTACGGGAAATGGTTTTCAGCGCGTGTTGCAATTATTTGCTACGCAATTAAAATTCACAGTTTCTAACATATCATCTTTAACATCAATCTTTTATTCTTTTCAGTCGGATGAAGATGCATCACGCCAAAAAGCTTTGATTGATTTTTTCTTTAATATTTTAGAGAAATGTTTTCCTCATGAAATGAGTTTTATCGCAAGGCTAGAACCTGAAGCTAGTGCGCACCTGATTGTTAAGCTTACACAAAAAATTACACCAACAATTACACCAACTGACAGGTTAACCTATATAGCAAATCTTTTATCTCTAATAACTGATACAGATAAACTGGCGATTGTATTACTTATTTTATTGCATAAATCATCGGAAAATCCTGATTTATTGGATATACGTTTAAACACATTGACCTCGACCCAAGATCGCTTTGGTGGTTTATTAAAAAGATTAACTAAACAGCAAGCTAGAGTCTTTTGCGACATTATTGCACCTACGGCAAGTGATATGATAATGGTCCTAAAGAGCAATCCTGCGCATTTACTATATATTCTTGACGAGATGTATGACTTAACAGCAATTATCCTCACCATAGATGATTATATTGGTTTGTTCAATGTGGTTACTGATAAAAATCAACTTTCGAATGCAAAATTTAAATTTGATCGAATCTTTAAGTTAATTAAAACCCCAGATGATTTTATAAAGGCAGCGCAAGCATTCCCGCGTGAATTTTTAAATCAAATTATTGGTGGAAATTTGATCAATGCCTTCACTCAAAACATGCAAGATATAGTGAAGATTGTCAATAAACTTAGCGATGAACAGCTTAATGATTTTTTTACATTATTTCCAGCAAGGCAATGGACCCATATTTATAAAAGTATTCTTGTTTTAAAAAACCTGAATGACGCGGCCTTTACTAAGGTAATGCAAAACTTGCAAATTCCCGTCATTACTAAAGATAATATTGATTATTATTTTCCAGCGGAAATGCCGGCAACAACGGAAAATCTTGTGAGATTATTAACAGCTATTACTATTGAAGATCATGAAAATATTTGTAAAGCAGTTATCGGCATTTTTAATATTGATGGGCTGCCAAAAACTCAAGAAACTTTGAGAAATCTTGCAGTACTTCCTGATGATAAACTTAATCTAGTATTAATAGCAATGAAATTAATTCCTCAGATTGCTAAGGATGTAAATGAGTTAAAGCTAATATATAGCGATCTGAATGTGTTTGTCACAACATTTTCTACGATACATGATAAGGAAGATGAGCAACGGTTAATTGCTTTTGCTGACTTTTCTACGTTTCTTAAAACTTTTGATGATTGGTCAGTTTTATTGTGTGCGTTTTCCATTGAACTATATCCGCAAGTATTAAAACTATATCCGATGCCCCCGTTAAAAACGGTTGACGAACTTTGTACTTTGTTAGATGAGATGATTGAGATGCAATGTAAAGCTATTTTGGAGCATATTCAACTTTCAATAAATAACATTGATGATTGGGTGAAAATATTTCAAAAACTTCCCCCCACCCTGGCAGATGCTGTTGCAAAGAAATTCAAATTTACTGATCAATTTGCAAATAATATTTTGCCGAATGTTTTTTTTACTAAATTTCATTTGCTTGCAACATCTTTGAACGCTGCGCAATTTTCCGCGATAGTGGATAAGCTTCACATTTCTATACAAACAGTTGGGATTGATAATTTTTCAAATTTAATTAACTGGACACCGCTTGGTGATGAAGAGGAGGAAATTGGTAAGCTTAGCAATCTCACCTTTATGCCAGGTTTTAATCCAAAATTAGTTTCACAATTTTCTGATAATCAAGTCCGTCAACGGCAATTAATTATGGCGATGTTTTCGTCATCCTATTTGGTCGAAAAAACAGGTTTAGGCACTTATGAAAAAATTGATTTTAAAACTTTTGAGAAATATTTTAATAATTTAGTGGTATCTGGAAATATACAAAATACAGTAGCGACACATTGGAAGGATTTAGCACTTACAAAAGTGCTTAAAGAACAAATTAAAAAACCTTTTGATCTAAATTTATTTATAGGCAATCTTAAGGGCGAACAATTGCGTAAAGTGCTTAAAATTGCACAGACCCAACAAATAGCTATTTCTGGATTATGGGGTATGCCATGCATGGACAGTACGGAAAATGTATCAATATTGCTAGAGGTGATGGATGCAGAACCCAGACTCAACGATAGAGATTCTTACAAGGTAAGAGCGGCCATTGTTAGGCAATACGCAAAGGTGCCGCCAAATACGATAACCACGGCCATCGCTAAAACTTTGCTTGTAACTTATATTGCTGTTGAGAACCATATTAATGTTGCTTTAGTACTTAAAAATGCATATTTGAATAAGCATAATGTTGAGCATCATGCTACAGCTGCACAATTTGCAGCATTTAATAATGTTTTTGAAAGATATCTTTTCTGTGCGGGTGCTCAAAAAGAAGAAGATGAATGCATTAAACATTATTTTCAGCAATTGCCATTTGATGTGCAAATTTCACAGATGTTAATTGGGCTTAATGCTATTCATTATGAAACGATGATACCTGAATATAAAAATATTTTAATTAAAGGCTTGAATAATCCTCAATTATTTACTCGAGCATTATCGCAGCTTATGCCTGGAAATCAATTAAACGCACAAGCGTTGCAAGAGTTGAGCCTTATTGTTCGCCCTTATTTAGATGCAAGTTCGTTTTCAACAAGTCATGAAAGTATTACAATGGCTAAATTGATCAATGCATTTATAGGTAGCAAATCATCTCTTTTGGCAGAGGATAAAATAATGTTGTATGTGCTGATGACGCCTTATATGACAAATGAAGAATACAACACAAGTTTGGGAGGCTGGGGATCAACGCGAACTTTATTTAATCGTTTACAACCTTTTTATAATAGGTTAAAAGCGGATATTGGCTTTGACCCAGTAAAAGATAATTATTCTGCAGCTTACACACTTTGTGTGACAGTAAAGGGTCGGGACTTGGCAACACAGGCTGCTGCTTATGTGACCCTGTTCAATACAAGGCAATCTACCGATGTTACGCTTATAACGTCACAATCTAGACAAGCTAACCAAACAAATTCTACCAGCACTACTTCTACGATACCCAAAAATACTCGCCAATAAGCCTCAAAAGCTACGAAAATGATTGCTTATTTACCCTTTTTTTATATATACTGCGCCCATTATATGGGTAAGAATTATTTGTTAGACATTTAACTATAAGTGAGGGAACTATGAGCAGCATTGAGCAACGTGTTAAAAAAATTATTGTTGAGCAACTTGAAGTCAAAGAAGAAGAAGTAGTGCCTACTGCCTCTTTTATCGATGATTTGCGTGCCGATTCACTAGATACTGTTGAATTAGTAATGGCATTAGAAGAAGAATTTGAAACTGAAATTCCTGATGAAGATGCTGAAAAAATTATGACTGTACAAGATGCAATTGATTACATCACAGAGAATTTAAAATAGAAAAATGAATACTCAACGTCGTGTAGTAGTAACAGGGATGGGTGCGGTGTCTGCTTATGGCAATGAAGTTGAAGCCATATGGCAAAATATTTTAGCCAGTAAAAGTGCTGTGGACAATATTAAAGGATTTGATGCCTCACAATTTACTACGCATTTTGCAGCAGAAATCGTTGACTTTGATTGCAGTCAATATTTTTCGGGTAAAGAATTGCGCAAAATGGATGAGTTTATCCAATTTGGCGCATTTGCTGCAGCCAAAGCTTTTGAAGATTCTGGACTTGAAGTCAATGAAGGTAATGCCAATCGTATCGGTGTTGCGATAGGATCAGGTATTGGTGGTATTTCATTTATTGAAACCAGCCATCTACGTTATCTTGAAGGCGGTCCACGCAAAATTTCCCCATTCTTTATTCCCGGCAGCATTATTAATATGTGTGCAGGTTATGTGTCTATGATGTTTAATCTACGCGGTCCCAATATCAGTGTTGTGACGGCTTGTACAACAAGCGTACATAATATTGGCCTAGCCATGCGCATGATTCAATGTGGCGATGCTGAAGTTATGTTGGCCGGCGGTTCCGAAAAAAGTGTAACACGTTTAGGTTTAGGCGGATTTTGTGCATTACGTTCATTATCCACTAGAAATGATGCACCCAAACAAGCTTCACGTCCTTGGGATAAAGATCGCGATGGTTTTGTAATGGCCGATGGCGCAGGTGTTTTAGTGTTAGAAGAATTAGAACATGCCAAAAAACGCGGCGCAAAGATTTATGCAGAAATTACGGGTTTTGGGATGAGTGGTGATGCACATCATGTGACAATGCCGCCTGAAAATGGCCAAGGCGCATATGATGCCATGCAAAACTCACTGAATGATGCTGGACTCAATCCTGCTGATATTCAATATATTAATGCGCACGGTACATCAACTGCGGCTGATCGCATTGAAAGTTTTGCAATTGAACGTTTATTTGGTAGTGATACCGATAAATTAGCAGTAAGTTCAACTAAATCTATGACAGGGCATATGTTAGGCGCTGCTGGTGCGATTGAAAGTATATTTTCAGTGTTAGCCCTTCGCGATCAAGTTGCTCCACCGACCATTAATTTAGATAATCCTGATGAAGGTTGTGTGCTTAATTATGTGCCGAATCATGCACAACCCATGATGATTCAACATGTTTTATCAAATTCATTTGGATTTGGGGGTACTAATGGCTCACTTATTTTTAGTAAATTTGCATGAACGCCTGCTTGATTAATGGTCAAGCGTTAAGCATAATTGCCATTTCCGATCGCGCTATTCATTACGGCGATGGCTTATTCGAGACGATTGCACTTAAATATGGTGTAATGCCGTTTTGGTGTGATCATTACCAACGTTTATTATTGGGCTGTGAACGCTTAAAATTTCCTCCGCTTAACGAAGCTTTATTATTACAAGAAATTGATGTGGTTAAGCAAAACCAACATCATGCTATTATAAAAATTATTATTACCCGCGATGCCAGTGAACGTGGATATCGGATTCCTAAAGCAAATACTGTCAAACGTATCGTGCAAGCATATTCTTTATCAGAATATCCTGAAAAAAATTATCAAGAAGGTGTGCGTGTTATTTTTTGTAAAACACCTGTCAGTGAAAATAAACATTTGGCTGGCATCAAGCACATCAATCGCTTGGATAATGTCCTGGCAAGCAGCGAATGGGAAGATGAGTCGATTGCTGAAGGTTTGATGAGTAATGCACAGCAGCATATTATTCAAGGGACTAAAAGCAATATATTTTGTGTACGTGAAGGTGAATTCTACACGCCCGATTTAAGTAGCGCGGGAATATTAGGTATTATGCGTGCCCAAATCATAACCTGGGCTGAATTGCACAATATTAAGATGAATATTAAAGCGATAACGCGCGATGATTTATTTGCCGCTGATGAAATTTTTCTTTGCAATAGTATTTTTGGTATTTGGCCAGTAACGCGTTTAGAAGAACATGACCTCCCCATTGGGAATTACACTCAGAAATTACTCAATTATTTTGGCTGACACTATGAAGATTGTTATCTCTATTGTTGTATTATTATCGATTATTTTATTTTCTGGAATTTGGCTTTCACAACAGTTATGTGCAAAAACCAATCAAGAGATGATTTATATTATCGAACCCGGTGATTCCTTAAAAAAAATTGCAAAAGGTTTGCAAGATAATCACATTATCGCCAATGACTATGCATTTATCGCATGGGTTTATTTTAAGCAAGATGCGCATCACTTGCGCGCAGGCGAGTATTTATTTGAGAAAAACAGTACCTCGGCCATGGTGCTAGATAAAATTGTTCGCGGCGACGTATTAATGCATAGTGTAAGAATTGGTGAAGGTTGGACATTTGCGCAAATAGCAGAATCACTTGCAGCAGAAACAGCCTTACAAAAAACGTTGGATTGGAACAGTCCAGATACCATTTTACAACAGCTAGATTTAAGTCATCATATACCAGAAGGTTTATTCTTCCCTGAGACTTATCATTTTCCAAGAAATTATACTGACGCAGCTTTATTGACAGTGGCCTACCAAGAGATGCAAAAATTTTTAAATACCGCTTGGCAGACGCGTGCGCCGCATTTACCTTATGAAAATGCGTATCAAGCTTTAATTGCTGCATCGATCATTGAAAAAGAAACTGCGGTTTTGAGTGAGTTAAAAGATGTCTCGGGTGTTATTTATAGACGTTTGCAAAAATCAATGCCATTGCAAGTGGATCCGACACTCGTGTTTGGTTTGGGAGCGCATTATGATAAACCATTAACAAAAGCAGATTTAAAGCAGGATACACCCTATAATACTTATTTACATTTAGGTTTGCCACCGACACCGATTGCCATCCCAAGTGCTTTGGCTATAGAAGCAGCCTTGCATCCTAATGAAGGCACATCATTGTATTTTGTGGCTAAAGGTGATGGCACCCATGTGTTTACAGATAACCTTGCTGCGCATAATAAAGCTGTGCAAGACTACCGCAATCAAATGGAAGCGCAGTGAATGGGAAAATTTATAGTACTTGAAGGCATTGAAGGGGTTGGCAAAACGACCAATATGGAATTTATTTGCCAATACTTGTCTGGTAAACACCTGGATGTGGTCCGCACGCGTGAACCAGGAGGTACAGTGCTGTCTGAAAAAATTCGTGATATTGTTTTGCACACTAAAGACACTGAACCTTTAGCCGTGGATGCAGAATTATTATTAATGTTTGCAGCAAGGGCGCAACATGTTGCCGAGGTGATAATACCTGCATTGACTCAAGGACGTTGGTTAGTCTCTGATCGTTTTATTGATGCCTCATATGCTTATCAAGGTGGCGGACGTGGCATTGCCTATGATCGTATCGCAATACTAGAACATTGGGTTCTCAATAATTTAAAACCAGATAGAGTGATTATTTTAGATGCGCCCGTTGAATTGGCTTTATCTAGAACAAGGCATCGTAAAGTTAAAGATCGAATTGAACAAGAACAAGCTGATTTTTTCACCAGATTCCGTGAAGCTTATTTGCAAAGGGCACAGGTTGACCCTGCACGCTATCGGATAGTGGATGCAGCAAAACCCTTGTCACATATACAAGAACAATTGAGTACGATATTGGATGAACTGATAAAATGAAATTTGAACACTTATGGGAACATGTGAATATTCCTCATGCATTATTGTTTGTAGGTGTGGCTACGCAAACAATAGATTTTGCAAAAACATTTGCATATGGTTTTTTATGTGCTGCACCACAACAAGGTCATGCCTGTGGTACTTGCAAAGCATGTCAGTTATTGGCAGCAGAAACCCACCCTGATTATCTTGTGCTGCAGGCAGAAGGCAAACAAGAAACTATAGGTATTGATACGATTCGTAGCCTCACCGATTTTTGTGAACAAACGCCACAATGTGCTGATAAAAAAATCATTATTATTCCCAATGCTCATAATATGAATATCAGTGCCAGTAATGCACTATTAAAAACTTTGGAAGAGCCATCAGGCAATACTTATTTTTTACTGACCACCCATGTGACTTGCGCTTTGTCTGCAACGATACGTAGTCGTTGTCAGATGATACGATTGCCGCATTATGATGAAGATACGCCTGACTGGCAAAATATCTTACATGCAGATTGTGATGCTTTACTGCGCGGTACATTAGATCCATTGCAGGCAGCGCAAAAATGGCAAAAAGAAGATTTATTAATATTGTTAGCGCAAATAGAAATTTATTTTGCTAAAATAAGAGAATTTGCGCGCCTAGATAAGATAAATGCTATGCGCAGAATAGTATTGCAACATGGGAGTATTAACCCAGTATTGCAGTTGGAATCACTATTTATTGATTTAAGTCGGAACTAAAGTTAATGATAAGTCCTCATATAATGGCTATGCCCAGCATAGAAACGTGTGAACGTTTACAAAATGATGAATTTTCATCGCGATTTGGTAGACCCAATATTCCGTTTTTATTAAAAAATGGCGTGGCGGACACGCCTGCTATGCAAAAATGGGATTGGACTTATTTTGCTGACCATTATGGCGATCGCATCGTGATAGTTTACCGAACCAGCAATCGTAATCTTTATAAAAAAATGTCATTTAGGGAATATTTACACTATATTCATAACACAGATGATGCGGATCCGCTGTATTTATTAGATTGGTTTGTCGGAAAAAATTGCTCAGAATTGACACAAGATTATAGTATTCCTCCCTATTTTGAGAGCTGGTTAGATAAGTTTATGCCTATATCTAAATTTTTAGCTTTTTATATTGGGCCTAAACACTCAGCTTCAAAGCTGCATATTGATATTCTTTCCACCAGTGCTTGGAATGCGGTATTTAGAGGACAAAAATTGTGGGTGTTTTATCCGCCGAATCAAACTGAGTTTATATATAATGGTAAGGTCAATCCCTTTAATCCAGATGATGAGAAATTTCCATTGTTCAAACAGGCAAAGGGTTATTATGCACTACAAAATCCTGGAGATATGATCTATACGCCTAGCAATTGGTGGCATGGCGTTTACAATACTGAACATACCTTATCATTAACGGATAATTTTATTAATGGCAGCAATATTAAACAGGTCATCAGTCATTTGCTGCCTTCTACGGTACATTTAATCAAGCGTAGCTGGGCAAGACGTCACCAGCAATATAATTAGAGCTGTATATATGAAAATATTAATGTGTGAACCAAAATATTATTTAATTTCTTATGAAATTAATCCATGGATGAAGATTGATAATCAAGTTGATCATGTACTCGCTCATCAGCAATGGAAAAATTTATATGAGACTATCAAAAAAATTGCGGACGACGTACATTTGGTTGAGCCCATCGAGATGCTACCTGATATGGTATTTACTGCCAATGCTGCGTTAATACATAACAATATTGCTTATATCTCTAATTTTAGATTTCCAGAACGTAAAGATGAAAGCCATCATTTTAACGATTGGTTTACCAATAACGGTTATCAAACCATATTTTATGACAAGGATCATACTTATTATTTTGAAGGCGCGGGCGATGCTTTATTTATGGGTGATTTGTTGTTTTATGGTCATGGTTTTAGAAGTGACAAAGAGTTTCATGAAAATTTAAAAACGATTAAGAATGAACATATTATTCTTTGCCGGCTGATTGATCCTTATTTTTATCATATGGACACTTGTTTTTGTCCTATAGATGATAAGTTTGCTATTTGGTATCCGCCTGCATTTTCACTAGAATCAAGAAAAGCCATTGAAGATAAAATTGAAGTGTTTGCAGTGCCTGAAAATGAGGCCAAACATTTTGCTTGTAATGCAGTCGTGTTAGGCAAGCATGTGATTATGCCTGCAAATTGTCCGGAAACTAAAAATCATTTAGAACATAAGGGTTTTACTGTTTTTGAATGTGATATGTCTGAATTTATTAAAGCAGGCGGGGCCTGTAAATGCCTCACTTTATTGCTAGATTAATATGAGCGAATATCCAAAAGTCAGACTAGCGAATGAAAATACAGCCACGGGAAAATGGGCTAATAAATTTTTTGATCGTTTTTTAGCGCCATTATTACGCTTGCGTCCCTTTCAAAATGCTTATCGCATGGCAATGAAAGATGATGCACCTGAAGATTTATGGACTAAAACCCTTAAACACCTCAATACTACTTTATCAATATCCACTGATGATCTCAATCGCATTCCAAAAGAAGGTGGCATAGTGATTGTTGCGAATCATCCACATGGCATTATGGATGGCGTATTATTAGGTTCACTCATGCATAGAGTGCGTAATGATTTTAAGATCATTATGAATGAAGCCACCAGTATGCCAGGCTTAGATGACAGCTTATATTTTGTAGCTATTTTTGGCAGCGCTAAAGAAAATGCAAAAAAAAATATGCAAATCATGCGCGATGCTATGCAATGGTTAGAAGACGGCCATGCTATTGTGGTATTTCCAGCCGGAGAAATATCGGCCATTCGGCGCATGGATGAAAAATGGGCTACTGATAATGTATGGAGTACTAATATTATCCGTTTAAGTTTGCGTACGCGTATGCCTATTTTGCCACTTTTTATTGTGGGTCAAAATGATGCACTATTTTTAAAATTAGGATTGCTGCATCCGGTATTTAGAACATTGCAAATTGGACGTGTCACTAATCATCTTCTTGGGCAGACAATGTCAGTGCGTGCATCTCATCCCATTCCTGTAAAATTATTGGAGTCATTGCCAGATGATACAGCGCGAGTTAATTTCGTACGTAGCAAAACCTATTCATTACTCTCGCGTGAAAATAAATCACCGCGCGTTTTTTCTACATCGCTTAATGATGTTATAGAGTCAGAGGTAAGTGCCACACACATGCACGAAGTATTTGATGTACTATCAGCAGTTCCTGGATTTAAAGTGCGTGAAAATAATACTTATTCTGTATTAATTTTTAATCAACAGCAATTGCTGGAGTTGAATCCTGAATATGCCAATTTATTTTCTAGAGTAAAAGATGAAATTGGTCGCTTGCGTGAACTCACTTTTCGTGAAGTGGGAGAGGGCAGTGGTTGTAAACGTGATTTAGATCGATTTGATGAATATTATTCACATTTAACTTTATGGGATAAACTAGAAAAGCGTTTGGTCGGTGCTTATCGGATTGGATTTACTAATAAAATCATCCCTCAATATGGCATCGAAGGTTTATATACAGCAACACAATTTGATTTTAATCCAGAATTTTTTAAAATTTTAGGTCAAGCAGCTGAAGTAAGTCGTGCATTTATCATTAAAGAATATCAAAAATCACCGGTAAGTTTATCTATGTTATTGGGTTCAATGAGTCAAGTGCTGGTAATGTCCGGCATCCATTCATTTTTTGGTGTGGTCAGCATGAGTAATGATTTCCAAGCCATTTCTAAAAAATTAATGCTGGAGTATCTGACGAAACATTATGGACATGAAGCCTTATCCGGTTTGGTTACCGCAAAAAATCCACCGCAATTTAATTTAGATGTGCCTCTTACCGAGTGGGAGCGTTTATTAAGTAATATACATTCTTTATCGATGTTAAATACAGTGATAGCCAGTATTGAAGAAGATGGAAAATCTATTCCACCACTGATTCCGATCTATATGTCCTTAACAGGACATATAGTGGCTTTTGATCATGATGTAGAATTCAATAGTATTGATGGCCTATTAGTCATTAATTTACAGGACGCAATACGTGAAAATCCAGCCATGGTTAAACGCTTAATCGGCAAAGAGTGCTTTGAAGGTTTGCCCCCTTTATGAAAGGGGGCAAGATTTCTACTTAATTTTATGCCAGGTTGATGTGGCGCCAAATACGGGCTGGAATACATAGCCACGTAAATCAAGCGTCTTACCATCTTTGCTCAAAGTCATTTTTCCTGAATATATTTTGCCATTTTCAGCATTTAATACATGACCTTGGGACCATTGGTTAGTACCATCAGGCATCATGCCCCATAACACAGTCATGCCTACGATAGGTTTATCTTTATTCGCACCCTCACATTTGGTGCAATTCGGTGAAGGATTCTCACCAGGACGTGGATAAGCTTCTTCAATAACGCCAATCAATTCACCATTTTTTTGTGTGGTAATGCGAATATGTGAGCTTGGAGTATTGCTGGCATCATATCTAACTTCCCATACGCCATCAATTTGATGAGAAGGGGTCGCTGCGGCAAATACAGTGCTATTGAGTAATAAAGTTGCAATGATAATGATCAATTGTTTCATGTTTTTTATCCTTAAAAATATATATTATAGCAAAGATAAAAATGCCCATGCGCCAAAAATTGCAAAAAATAGGGCGGAGATTTTCCGGATGGATAGAATAATATAATCCGGTACTAAATGCCTCGTGTAATGAATGATGCGACCCAGTATGATAAACCATGATAGCGAACCCACGAAAACACCTATTACAACGTATATGGCATGCTGATTGTGCAGTAATTGATCGCCCAACATTGCAAATATAGCGATAAAACTAATAATACCGATGGGATTTAATAAGGTAATCAGAAAAGTAGTGGCAGATATGGCTAAGCAACCTTTTGGCGTGATTTTAATCGTATCTTTGATGGGTGTTTTTGAGTAATATTCTTTGATGGCAAGTATAAATAATAAAGTCCCGCCGATGAGTTTAATATAAACCGCATGTTTTAATACAAATTCGGAAATAGTCGCTAGGCCAAATACAGTCAACCCGGCATAAATGGCATCTGCAAGTGCAGTACCTATACCCACTGCCAAAGTGCCAGCAATACCATATTCTAGAGTTTTACGAGCGCATAACACGCCTACAGGCCCCATGGGGGCCGCAATAACTAAACCGATTAATATACCGATTAGAAATAAAATCACAATGCTGAGGCTCGTTTTATTGCCATTTGCTCTTTCATGGCATACCAACGCTTGGCACCCAATAAACGTGACATATTATAATCAACGATCAGTAAATTAAACATTTTAATCCCGGCGAGTGCGAGGCGTGGCAGGCCAGTGCGCGCCCTTAGGCTCAAAGCAAATCCGCCTTCTACATAATAAATATAATGCCAATAGCCACTCGGAATGAATAAAGTTTCACCATTATTGATTTCACATTCATAGCCTCGGGCTTCAAGCAATTTAGGGTATTTATTGAAATCAGGATTGCCTAAATCCACGTTACATGAAACGGTTAAAGGATGACGGTAGAGATGAGTTGAGTATTCAGGGCCAAACAAAATCACCTTTTTTTTGCCATAAAATTGAGTTAAAAACACATGAGATAAATCTAAGTCGAAGTGTGCATCTACTTTGGAGGTTGCGCCCCCAAAAAACATAAAGGGATGTTTTTTAACATAATGATCGACAATATCCGGATAAATAAAATCTTGGCATAAATCAGGAATATACTTAAAAATATTAAATAAAAACATGCGCAATTGCGTGGGTGTATTCGCAATTAAATCTAAGTAATCACCAAACAACATTTTGTCATCGGTGCTGGTATAACTCTTACCAGTATCGGCAAAAGCTTCACCATAAACAGGTACCATTAAATCTGGATAACGCGCTTTAAAATAGTCAAAAGACCACTTATTTTTGGCAGCCCAATCTGCGCTAAAGTTCTTCATGACCACAGGCTTATTAGGTTTTAAATAGTGTTCCTGGAAGTGCTTGCGATCAATATGTTCGCACACTTCGACGGGTTGTAAGTTCAGTGTTAGGTTACTCATATTGGCTAATAATATACGTTTTGCCTCCTTTAATAAAGGGGGCAAATAAATTTCCCTTGTGCTTCTTGAGGAAACTAGCTACATTTAGCCTATGTTAAAATCATTACCCTTATTTATTGGCCTACGCTATACCCGCGCCAAGCGGAAAAATCATTTTATTTCTTTTATTTCACTTATTTCCATGATGGGTATCGCGCTTGGCGTAACCGTCTTGATTACTGTTTTATCTGTTATGAATGGCTTTGATAGGGAATTACGTGAGCGAATTTTAGGCATGGTGCCTCACGTAAGTTTGATGGCCTATGGTGGCAGTGGTTTGCAGGATTGGGAAAGTGTCGCCAAACGTTTAGCACCTTTTTCTGAAATTCAACATTTATCGCCAGTAGTTGCGGGTCAAGGCATGATAGCGAGCCAAAAATATACCCGCTATGTCATGATCAATGGCATAGATCCTAAACAAGAACAAGACACACGTTTAATGAATAGCATGACAAGCGGTTCAATGAATGATTTAAAACCCGGTCAATTTGATATTTTAATTGGGGCACCGCTCGCGAAACAATTAGGGGTGGAACTGGGTGATTATATTACTTTAGTTACGCCAGAAGCAGCCCTTACGCCCGCGGGTTTAATACCTCGTTTCAAACGTTTTCGTTTGGTAGGTACTTTTGAAGTAGGTTATGATTATGATACCTCAATGGCATTTATTGAAATGAGTGATGCTCAAAAATTATTTAAAATGGGCGATCGCGTGACTGGCATTCAAATGAAACTGGATAATTTATTTGCCGCGCCTCGGCTTAAAAAAGAAATATATGATTATCTAGGTGGCGAGTATTCAGTCAGTGATTGGACGCGTACCAGCGGTAATTTTTTTGAAGCAGTTAAGCTTGAAAAAACCCTAATGTTTTTAATGTTGATTTTAATTATTGCGGTCGCGGCTTTTAATATATTGTCCGCTTTGGTGATGATGGTTACTGATAAGCAAGCCGATATTGCGATTTTAAGAACATTAGGTGCATTACCCGGTACCATTATGCGTATTTTTATTGTCCAAGGAATGGTCATAGGGATTATTGGTACAACAATAGGCGTGATAGGCGGCATTGCGCTTGCGCTTAATGTCACAGACATATTAGCAGCAGTGGAGCGTGGGTTAGATGTTAAATTACTGTCTGCTGATGTCTATTACATCAGTCATTTGCCCTCAGTATTAGTCCCTAAAGATATTTTAGATATCACCATTGTGGCTTTAATATTAAGCTTTGTTGCGACACTTTATCCTGCCTGGCAAGCATCACGTACAGAGCCTGCGGAGGCATTACGTTATGAGTAATATAGTGCTGCGTGCAGAAAATATTGTGCAACGTTTTGATGAAGCAGGGCAAGTCCTAGAAATTTTGGGTGGGATTAATTTAAGCGTAAAAGCAGGCGAAAGAGTTGCGATAGTCGGTAAATCTGGCTCGGGTAAAAGTACATTGTTACATTTACTCGGTGGTTTAGATACACCGGTTGCGGGTGAAGTGTTTGTAAATAATGAGTCTATATATCAACTCTCTGAGAAAAAACGTTGTCAATTACGTAATCAATCTTTAGGTTTTGTCTATCAATTTCATCATTTGCTTCCTGAATTTACGGCACTTGAAAATGTTGCCATGCCATTGTTAATTCGCAAAGAACCTTATAAAATGGCCATGCAGGTGGCCACTATTATTTTAAAACAAGTAGGATTAGGTGAACGTTTAGATCATAAACCTGCACAATTATCAGGTGGTGAGCGGCAACGAACCGCCATTGCACGCGCATTAGTGACACGTCCTAGTTGTGTACTTGCCGATGAACCTACGGGTAATTTAGATGCGCAAAATGCGCAGAAAATTTTTGATATGATGCAATCTTTAAATAAAGAATTAAATATAAGCTTTGTCATTGTCACGCATGATGAAAATTATGCAAACTCAATGGACAGGGTGCTTCGTTTAGAAAACGGGCAATTACACGCAGTTTAAGTCCAATAGCAAAATGTTAACAATCACTTTAAGGTCGATTGCTTATGCGCTATTGGAAAAAATATTTCATTTTATTTGCATGCCTATTTTTATGGATAGGATGGCATATCTATTTGCAATGGGATTTGAAAATTCCACCGGCATTGGAAAATAAAACCATAGTATTAGCAGGTGAAATTATTGAAACGCCCGTTGTTAAAAAAAATAGCGTACGTTTTTTATTTGAAACCAAAGAATATGGCGTAGTGCAATTAGATTGGTATCGCACTAAAACTGAATTACAAAAAGAACAAATATGGGAATTACCCGTTCGCTTAAAAAACCCACGTAATTACGATAATCCAGGTGGTTTTAATTATGCACGATTTTTGTTTTTAAAAAAAATTACAGCCACAGGTTATGTGTATGATCGCGCTGCGCCGTCATTGCAAGGGAAACTGCGCAAGAGAGGCGTTGGTGTGCGTAAATCAATTGCAAATAATATTGACACGATTCTAGATGCACGCCCGCAAGCTGCACTCATTAAAGGCTTGGCAGTAGGTATTCGCGACACCATGACCGATAGTCAATGGCAATTATTACAAAAAACCGGCACCAGTCACTTATTAGCCATTTCAGGTTTACATATTGGCCTAGTAAGCGGCTTTGCATTTTTTATTACACGCAAAGTATGGTCTTTATTACCACGCATGCCATTATATTGTCCCGCACCTATCGTAGGTGCAATTGCTGCAATGATAGCCGCGTTTATTTATTCAGCCTTAGCAGGCTTTGCGATTCCAACTCAAAGGGCATTGATTATGATCATGGTATTTATGATCTGTTTATGCCTTCGTTATCAATTTAAAAAACACCAAGTATTATTATGCGCAGCAATATTAGTTATCCTGTGGGATCCATTTGCGCTTATGAGCGCTAGTTTTTGGTTATCATTTATTGCAGTAGCATTATTATTTTATATTGCCATGCAGCAAGCGCCTAAATGGCAACAATTTATCCGCATTCAATGGTATATTTCCCTAGGACTTACACCCTTTGTTATTTTTTATTTTCAACAAATTTCATGGGTTTCTCCCTTTGCAAATTTTGTCGCGATTCCTTATGCAAGTTTTACTGTTGTGCCTTTAACTTTATTAGGCGTATTCGCCCATTTTATTGACGATCGCATAGCTGCATTTTTCTGGCTGCTCGCTGAAAGCGCTTTAAATTATTTACAATGGTTTTTAGAATATGCAGCAAGTTTTCCATGGGCATGGCAAACCTATGTGATTTCAGATTTCCGTGTTTGGCTTGCGATTATTGTAGGCACACTATTACTATTTATGCCGCGTGGCATTCCCGGAAAATTATTAGGCGCATGTTTACTCACCAGTATTTTATTTATCCGTCACCCCAAACCTGAAATAAGTGAAGTATGGTTAACGGTATTAGACGTTGGCCAAGGTTTAGCTGTTGTGGTACAAACACGCGATCATGTTTTATTATATGACGCAGGCATGCGTTATGATGAATTTGATTTAGGTGAAGCAGTGATCATGCCATTTTTACGTTATCAAGGTATTAATAAAATTGATACTTTTGTATTAAGTCATGATAATTTAGATCACACCGGCGGCGCAGATTATATCATTAAAAATATGCCGGTAAACAACATCATCAGTGGTGAAGCCATAAAAGGTTTAGATATAAAACAAAGATGTGTTGCAGGACAATCATGGCAATGGGATCAAGTTGAATTTGAATTTTTATATCCTGTAGAAGAAAATCTAGAAAATAGTAATGATAATTCTTGTGTGCTTAAAGTAACTAGCGGTCCGCATAGTGCTTTATTAACTGGCGATATCGAAAAAGCAAGCGAAGCTTGGTTAGTAGAACATGCAAAATCAGATTTAAAAACCAATATCTTATTAGCCCCACATCACGGTTCAAGTACTTCAAGCACAATACCTTTTGTTAAATTAACAGATCCCGATTATGTAATATTTTCAACAGGATATTTAAATCGCTATAAATTCCCAAATAAAAATGTTGTGAATCGGTATTCTGCAAAAGCATTAAATACAGCAACAGATGGTGCGATAAGATTTGAATTTAATCCTGAGAAACTAGAGCATATTGATATTAACCACTAAAAATAGCGACTAAGTCCCCTCTCCCACGTTGCAATGTTTCTACGAGGAGAGATAATGAGTGTGGGAGAGGGAAAGGGTGAGGGGGAATATGGAACAAATAATGCAAGCACGCGCCCGTATGCTTCGCAAAAATAGCACAGATGCAGAAAATAAATTATGGTATTTTCTGCGCAATAGAAATTTTAATAAATTAAAATTCAGAAGACAATATGTGATCGGTCAATATATTGTAGATTTCATTTGTATTAGAAGGAAGTTAATTATTGAATTGGATGGTGGGCAGCATGCCCAGAACAGTTGTTATGATGAGCGAAGAACAGCTTTTTTAGAGTCAAAGGGATATACTGTTCTTAGATTTTGGAATAATGAAGTTTTTATTGAAATTGAAGGAGTGCTTAGCACAATTCTGGATAAATTAAATAAAAATGTTCAGTAGTTTTCCCTCACCCTTTCCCTCTCCCACACTCATTATCTCTCCTCGTAGAAACATTGCAACGTGGGAGAGGGGACTTAATCGCTATTTTTAGTGGTTAATATCATTAGATTCTTAAAGATGATCTTTTGTCATCATCATCATCATCATCATCATCATCGTCATCATCATCTTCTTCTTCATCCTCTTCATCTTCATATGTTCTATACAACAATTTAAATGAATTGAAATATTCATAAGCAGGAGAGTAGGTTTGTTCTATAGCAACCCTTGGACTGAAGATAGTGTCAAATTCTGCTTGTGTGTGCGCATAATAAATTAAATTTGCTTGATAATATTTATAATCAATTAGATATTGCATGATAACGGTACGATCATCAGTATCTTCATATTCAACTACATAGACATTATAAATAGCAGAATGCTTATTTAAAATGCCTTCTTGTTTATAAAGATGCTTGACTTTGGCATCATCTACATCTTCATAGTCTTCTAAAACCATTTGTTCTGCGCGTCTATCAAACTTTAAAAAGCTCATCCGCTTTGGTATGACATCAAGACTTGCTGAGTTTTCATTGGGGTTATCATCATGGGAAAAATTGACAGTGACTATATCATAACTAAGGTAATTATGAATTTCTTCATCATCATAATCGGCCATGGGATCATCTACTTGGATCATGGCCATGGGTTGCAGAGGCATCTTTAGATAATAAGTATCATCTTCGACATTGGTCATGCAGCCACTTAATATAAGGGCGAGCGGAAATAAGCTTAAGTTATTGATTTTCATATACTGATGTTAGTCGAATATCTTTGGGTCGTCAAGGAAATCCCTCCGCCGAAACGGCGGCCCCCTTTACGAAAGGGGGCGAATTAGTCTGTGATACAGCCTATGCTCGCAGAGGATACGGTTTTAATATATTTGTATAAGGTTCCTCGCTGCGTTTTATAGGGTGGCATGACCCATGATTGTTTGCGTTCTTGTAATTCTGCATCAGATAGGTCAACCTGTATGGTATTAGTTTGCGCATCAATTGTAATCAGATCACCTTGTTGAATAAAGGCTATAGGGCCACCTACTTGAGCTTCCGGGGAGACATGGCCAATGATAAAACCATGCGATCCACCGGAAAATCTTCCATCAGTAATGAGCGCAACATCATTACCAAGACCTGCGCCCATTAATGCGGAAGTGGGTTTTAACATTTCCGGCATACCTGGGCCGCCTTTTGGACCTTCATATCTAATGACGATCACATCGCCTTTATTAATTTTTTTATTTTCTAGGGCAGTTATCATATCTTCTTCGGAATCAAAAATATTGGCAGGACCGCTAAATTTTACACCTTCTTTGCCTGTGATTTTTGCAACCGCGCCTTCTGGTGCAAGATTGCCTGTTAAAATGGCTAAATGTCCTGATGCTTTTAATGGTTTATTTAATGGGTGAATAATCGGTTGATCGGGACTGATGGCTTTTATAGTCGCTAAATTTTCTGCGATTGTTTTGCCAGTTACTGTCAGGCAATCACCGTGTAATAATTTTGCGTCTAGTAATAATTTCATGACTGCGGGCAAGCCACCATGTCGTTGTAAATCTGCCATCACATATTTACCACTGGGTTTAAAATCTGCAAGCAAAGGCGTGCGCTGATTAATTTCTTGAAAATCTTGTAAAGTTAACGGCACGTCCACAGCATGCGCCATAGCGAGCAAATGAATAACCGCATTGGTAGAGCCGCCCAAAGCAATCACAGTAGTAATTGCATTTTCAAATGCTTTTTTAGTCATAATATTTTTAGGTTTAATATCTTTTTCTAATAAATGACGAATGGCAGCGCCGGCCTGAATACATTCTTTGATTTTATCTTCTGAAATGGCAGGAGTTGAAGCACTATAAGGTAAACTCATGCCCAAGGCTTCAATCGCGCAAGCCATAGTATTTGCGGTATACATACCGCCACAAGCGCCAGCGCCAGGACAAGCATGTTTAATAATATCTTTACGCTCTTTTTCAGTGATGGTACCACAAAGGTATGATCCATAACTTTGAAAAGCCGAAACAATATCAATTGTTTCATCACCCACATGTCCTGCTTGAATAGTGCCGCCATAAATCATAAGACTCGGTCTATTTAGCCTACCCATAGCAATAAGACACCCTGGCATATTTTTATCACAACCCGGAATAGTAATCAGCGCATCATACCATTGCGCGCCCATGACAGTTTCAATCGAATCTGCAATTAAATCACGAGAGGGCAGGGAATAACCCATACCACTTGTCCCCATAGATATGCCATCACTGACGCCTATGGTATTAAATCGCATGCCCAATAATGCTGCATCAGCGACACCTTTTTTAACATGTTCTGACAATGCCAATAAATGCATATTACAGGTATTGCCTTCATACCACATGCTCGCGATACCCACTTGTGGTTTTTGTAAATCATGTTCATTTAACCCTGTACCGTATAACATGGCTTGGGAGGCACCTTGTGAACGCGGCTCGGTAATTTGACTGCTGTAGCGATTGAGTTTACTCATGATTATTCCTCGTTATACGCTTCTTCAAAGGCTTCAATGGACGCTTGAATAATATCCGGTGAAACGCCACGTCCTACAGAAAATACATTGTTTTTTGCAAGTTTAAGTTCAACATGCACGAGTGCATCAACCCCGTGATTGCGTACTTCAACCTTATAATCAAGCAAAGTAAAATCAATTTTATTCTGGCAAGCATTACGCAATGCACTAATGGCAGCATCAACAGGGCCTGCGCCATCGGCTTGCCCATCTTGCTCAAACCCAGCAATATTAATCTTTATGTTGGCATGTGATTTTTGATCTTTGCGTGTAGTGACCTGATAATCCAATACTGAAAATATTTTCTTTTTAGATACCGGCTGTGCTTCCAAAGCTTCTTGTATGCTGTCTTGTAAATCTGAAATGGTAATCTGTTTACCTTTATGTAAAATTTTATCTAAAATTAATTTAATTCGAGATAAATAGTCTTCTGAATACTGCGCTGAAAATAGATTTTTAATATTTTTACTGATCTCATCTATGCTTGGGCTTGTCGTAAATAATACTTTATTTTTATCAGAGAAAAACATATTGTTACTGTCAAAAAATTCAGTATGATAAAGACGTAAAAATTCATTTTCATCAGGATAAATTGTCAAGGGCTTTGTCGATGACTTAAGGACTAGGCTTGCATCTTTTAAGCCATCACCAGTTAAAATACAAACGACTTTTTTACCGGATAAATTTTTAATTTTGCTTAAAGCGGCAATCGTTGCAGCAGAAGATGTTTCAGCAAACACGCCTTCATATTTGGCCAAATGATGTTGCGCTTCAAGAATTTCTTGATCCGATACTGCGATAGCTTGCCCTTGGGTGGAGTAAATCGCATCGAGCGCTTTAATACCATCAATAGGATCAGGAACTGCTATTGCAGAGGCAATCGTATTAATAGTTTTAAGTGGCGTAATAGTTTTAGCACCTTGATTAAAACTGCGCACAATAGCATCGGCGCCCGAAGCTTCCACCCCTATCATTTGTGGTATTTTCTTGATAAGTCCTAATTGCAGGTACTCAGCAAAACCTTTTGCATAAGCGGCAATGTTCGTACCGCAACCCATGGGCACTATGACCACATCAGGAACATCAAAAGCTAATTGATCAGCTAATTCAAAAGCCGCTGTTTTTTGACCTTCAATACGAAACGCATAATCACCGGCTAAATAAAAATTCATTTTGCGGGCTATTTTTTCAGCGAGCGCGGCTGCATCATTATAGGTGCCTTTGATTTGCACAATGCGACCACCAAAGGCAATCACTTGTGCCATTTTATTCATGGGTACACCTTCGGGGACTAAAATATAACAAGGAATTTTTGCACTTGATGCATAACAAGCACACGATGCAGCCATATTTCCCGTTGATGCTAGAATAATTGCTTTTGCACCTAATTCCTTCGCCACTGAAATTTCTAATGCAGAACCTCTATCTTTAAATGATCCCGTTTGATTTTTACCTTCGAGTTTAAACAATAAATCAATGTTTAAATCATGACCTATTTTTTTACTCCGAAGCAGGGGAGTTGCAATCTCTTGCAATGAAACAAAATCCTCCGGTTTTTTTAATGGCAATAACGGTAAATATTTTGTTAAACGTGGTGACTCCCTTTTGAAATCTTCAAGGATGAGTTTTTGTTTAGCTAAATCAAGATCTACTAATACTTCCCACGGTGTTTCACTGTCAGTAAATACAAAACTATTTGGACTTACAGGCTGTTTCGTGAAAAAATCTACCACTTGATACATCTTAATTCTCCGTAGGACGTAATTGTCTAACCTGACGACCCACCGCCCAAATTTCTTCATTGTGTAAACGATCAAGTTCAGCTTGTAGACGCTCTTTATAATCTTCACGACCATTTTCAGTAATCACAATAGCAGCTTCTTTGCCACTGACTACACTTTCATATAAATCTTTGAATACGGGTGTAACTGCTGCTTCAAAACGATCTTTCCAATCGAGTGCACCACGTTGCGCTGTAGTCGAGCAATTTGCATACATCCAATCCATACCATTTTCACCGACAAGTGGTACTAAACTTTGGGTAAGTTCTTCTACAGTTTCATTAAACGCTTCACTTGGAGAGTGGCCATTTTGACGAAGTATTTTATATTGAGCAGCAATCATGCCGGCTAATGCGCCCATTAATACACCGCGTTCGCCAAATAGATCGCTTGTCACTTCATTTTGAAAACTGGTTTTGAATAAATAACCAGAACCAATGGCACGACCAAAGGCAATTACTTTTTCTTCAGCATGTCCGGTGGCATCTTGATAAACAGCGTAACTGGCATTAATGCCTTTACCTTTTAAAAATAATGTGCGAACGCTGCGGCCCGATCCTTTCGGCGCCACTAAAACTACATCAATATCTTTGGGCGGAATAACGCCGGTTTTT
>Ga0206858_1011_pt1 | contig 66661 bp, 50 predicted proteins | sample Alteio_BWOrgCont_46_FD_152622 | JGI IMG/M metagenome (GOLD analysis project Ga0206858, IMG submission 152622) | Enriched cells from forest soil in Barre Woods Harvard Forest LTER site, Petersham, Massachusetts, United States -... | ecosystem: Environmental > Terrestrial > Soil > Temperate forest >... | reverse complement strand
TGAGCAGCTAGCACTCAGTATTTTGGAATATGGTGCAGATGACCAAACGCGTGGCCATATGTGCGACGAAAAGGTTGAAAGAATCTGTAAACTGTGTACCAATTATTTAACAGTATGTGGGCGCCTATGTGTTAAAGGCATTGACTATAGCAATTTAACTGCTCTTGCAACAGCACTGCAAAAAGCCGGTTTGTCTGGTGCAACAGGTCCTACAGGTCCTAAGGGCGCCACGGGTGCAACCGGTCCAGGAGCAGGAGCCACGGGTGCAACTGGCCCTAGGGGTGCAACCGGTCCTACGGGTGCCACAGGCGCAACTGGAATAGGTGCTACAGGCCCTACTGGTCCTAGAGGTCCAGGATCTGGAGCAACAGGCGCAACAGGTCCTCGAGGTGCAACTGGTCCTACAGGTCCAGGAGCAGGAGCTACCGGTGCAACAGGTCCTACTGGTGCAGCTGGGGCAACTGGTCCTGCAGGCGCAACTGGTCTTCGAGGTGCAACAGGTGCTACTGGTCCTACTGGTGCAACAGGAACTGGTGGAATATTAGGGTACGGCTATATTTACAATCTTACTGCGGGGACAGTAGCCGTAGAAGCTCCAATTCTTTTTAGTAACAATGGAGCTTTGGTAGGAATTACACATACTCCTGGACTTTCTGGGATTACTGTTGTAAATGCAGGAACATATTCTATTATTTTTTCTGTATCAGGCACCGAACCAAATCAATTTGCAATATTTGTAAATGGTAATCCAGAGACCTCAACAGTATATGGCTCAGGCGCGGGTACTCAGCAAAACACTGGCGACGCTATTCTGACTTTAGGAGCTGGGGATGTTATTACTATTGTAAATCATAGCTCTGCCGCAGCCGTTACGCTAGCAAGTGTCGTTGGGGGCACACAGGCAAATGTTAGTGCTTCAGTTCATATTCTACGACTTGCGTAAAAGTTTGACCCGGCAGCGAGCCGAGATTCTTAAAAAAATGCCCATGCACTGGTGGTAATGCATGGGCATTTTTTTTAAAGAATTCTTGCCTATCGCATAGCAAATCTGTTTAGGTTGGTGGTATCGATTTTTATCTTATTATTATCATTTCTAATGAGGAGTAGTCTTATGAAAAGATTCATAGTTGGGTTTCACAGGGAAAGTAATATTTTACTGTGTATGGTAGCCCTACAGTTGTGTAGTGCAACGACCAATGCATCTTCTAGTTATTTTTTTAACACTCAAGCCACCGATGCTAAAGCTAGTGGCATGTTTAAACCGGGTCACCCAACAACACCACCGACGCCGCCTCCTACAAATGATGTCGTAACAGGCGATTTGACCGTTGATGGCAAACTATTAGTTCATGGCACTTCTACATTTGATAGTACAGTAACAGCAAAAGATGATGTAGTAATTCTGGGCACCCTCACCGTTGATGGTCAGCCAGTTCCTGGCGGCGCTGGTCCAACCGGTGCAACAGGTCCTCAAGGCGCAACCGGTGCCACTGGTCCTGCTGGTGCAACGGGTGCTACCGGAGCCACGGGAGCAACTGGCGCTACCGGTCATACAGGAGCTACGGGTGCAACAGGCTCAACAGGATTGACTGGCCCTACCGGCGCTACGGGTGCTACTGGCACAACCGGTGCCACCGGAGCTACAGGTGTAACAGGTGCAACGGGCGCCACCGGCGCCACGGGTGCTACCGGAGCAACAGGGACAACAGGAGCTACTGGTGCCACAGGTGCCACAGGTGCCACAGGTGCAACCGGTGCTACTGGTACAAGCGGCACACTAGCGTACAGCCTTTTTTACGCTCTTATGCCATCAGATAACTTAGCCACAGTTGGTGTTGGCACTGCGGTGCAATTTCCTCAGAATGGTCCAACAAGTGGTAGTATTACCCGTCCAGGTGGCTCTCCCTCTACATTTAATTTGCCAAATATCGGCATTTATTTAGTTTCCTGGCAGGTCAGTGTAGATGAGCCAGGACAACTTGTCTTAACCATCAACGGTACAGAGCAAGCGTACACGGTGGTTGGACGTGCGACCGGTACAAGCCAAATTGTTGGCTCCACATTAATTCACACAGTAGCGGTAAACTCGGTTCTCGCTGTACATAATCCTGCAGCAAATTCAACAGCGCTCACCATTACTCCTACAGCCGGTGGCGCTGACCCAGTTTCAGCAACGTTGGTAATTACGCAGATTGCTTAATAACACATGACTATTGCTTGTTAAGTTTTAACCCGGGATTGGTTCTTATGAATCAACCCCGGGTTTTTTATGAACGAAAGGATGGTAAAGGAATATACGACATTTTTCTTATTGTAATAAGCTAGCTAAAAAAAGAACGAAGGATAAAAATATGAACAAAGCTATACTACAGTTATTACGCAAACAGACAAAAGTACTCGTTGTAGGGGTATCGGCTTTATTGATTTCTACGATAGCCCAAGCCGCTCCTATTAAGGTGAAAGCCGATCAAATTATAGCTCCTAGTGGAACGACGACTATTGAAAATTCATTGGCAATTGCAGCAGGTCATTCATTTAATCTTCAGTCAAACAAATTTGTTGTTGATTCACAAGGAAATACTCACATAGCGGGCACCCTTACGGTTAAGGGGCAACCAATTACTGGTGCTGCTACCGGCCCAACAGGCCATACCGGTGCAACAGGTCACACAGGTGCTACTGGCCATACAGGTGCTACTGGAGCTACTGGTCATACAGGTGCTACTGGCGCTACCGGTGTTACTGGAGCAACTGGTGCTACCGGTGCTACTGGAAGTGGCGCTACTGGTGCCACTGGTCATACAGGTGCAACCGGTGCTACGGGAGCCACAGGCCCTACTGGCCCAACTGGTGCAACAGGAGTAGGCGTTACCGGTGTTACCGGAGTAACTGGTGCTACAGGAGTAACAGGAATCGGTGGGATACTAGGGTACGCCTATGCTGCTAATCAGGCAACCACCCTGATTGCTGCTAATACTGACGTTACTTTTGATCAAGTTAGCTTTCCAAATTTAGGTATAACCGCACCAACTGCTAGTGGAACAACCTTTACAATACTGACTACTGGAACGTACGTCCTTCAATTTCAGGTAAGAGGTACTCCTGGTGATCTTACGCCACCTGATGCGCTGCACTTTGACATCTATCACAACGGTGCAGTTATGACGGGAAGTAACGCATTTGGATTTGCAAGCGACGTCTCGACTACTTCATTACCTTCTGTAGGAACCGAAGCGTGCAATGGCTTTAAGATAGCAACGTTAACTTCTGGTGACACTATCACATTACGCAATATAACAAAAGCGGGGACAGCCAGTGTTCAACTTACTTCAGTACCTGTTGGATCAACAGCGGCGTTTAATGCTGCACTGTTTATTCAGCGCATAGCCTAACGTAACGCATAGCGTTAGATACAATAGAAAGTTCCGATTTTTGGTTAAAGGAGTAGGGAAAACACCTCCTTTTCAATCAAAGATTGGAACTTTTTTTATTATAAGGGTTACAAAAATAAGGAGCTGTCCTATGAAAAGGCGCTTGATTGGGTTGCAGAGTAAGATCAATATTTTACTGTGGGTAGTAGCCTTACAACCATGTAGTGTCATTGTAATGAGAGCAAGTGCATCTTCTAGTTATTTCTTTGACGATGCGCAAGCAAGTAGAATTTTAAAACCTAGTCAGCCAACACCGCCACCAGCGCCGGCTATTATAAATGATACCGTAACGGGTAATTTAACGGTGGATCGCGCACTATTAGTTAAGGGCGCAGCTACATTTGATAGTGCAGTAACAGCAAAAAATGCGGTAATTACCGGCACCCTTACCGTCGGTGGACACTCGGTTCCTGGTGGTCCAGGAGCAACTGGCCCTACCGGTCCTACTGGAGTAACTGGCCCAAGTGGAGCTACTGGTTCTGATGGCCCCACAGGCGCAACTGGTACTACCGGTACTGACGGCGCAACCGGAGCCACTGGCGTCACTGGTGCTACAGGAACAACAGGAGCTACCGGCACTACTGGGCCCACTGGTTCAACAGGCGCAACAGGAACAACTGGTTCTGATGGAGCAACTGGCGCTACTGGAACTACTGGCACAGCAGGATCCACTGGAGCGACCGGCGCTACCGGTCCTACTGGCGCCACAGGCACAACAGGTGCTACTGGTACTACTGGGCCCACTGGTTCAACGGGAGCTACTGGCCCCATCGGTGTCACGGGTCCTACTGGACCTACTGGTAACACGGGTGCTACTGGGACCAATGGCGTCACTGGCTCTACTGGGGCAACTGGTTCTACTGGCGTCACAGGCACAACAGGGGCAACTGGTTCCACAGGTGTAACGGGACCTACTGGGCCAACAGGTACAACAGGTACAACAGGTGCAACAGGTTCCAATGGTGTTACTGGTGCCACTGGCCCAACAGGCGTAACCGGCTCTACCGGTTCTGATGGAGCTACTGGCGCAACTGGCAGCACTGGTTCTGGCGGAGCCACTGGGCCCACTGGTGCAACAGGTTCCAATGGCGTTACTGGTGCCACTGGCCCAACAGGCGCAACCGGCTCTACCGGTTCTGATGGAGCTACTGGCGCAACTGGCAGCACTGGTTCTGGCGGAGCCACTGGGCCCACTGGTGCAACAGGTTCCAATGGCGTTACTGGTGCCACTGGCCCAACAGGCGCAACCGGCTCTACCGGTTCTGATGGAGCTACTGGCGCAACTGGCAGCACTGGTTCTGGCGGAGCCACTGGGCCCACTGGTGCAACAGGTTCCAATGGCGTTACTGGTGCCACTGGCCCAACAGGCGCAACCGGCTCTACCGGTTCTGATGGAGCTACTGGCGCAACTGGCAGCACTGGTTCTGGCGGAGCCACTGGGCCCACTGGTGCAACAGGTTCCAATGGCATTACTGGTGCCACTGGCCCTATTGGTGCAACAGGTTCCGATGGTGCTACCGGTGCCACTGGTCCAACAGGAGCAACCGGCTCTACCGGTTCTAATGGCGCTACTGGCTCCATTGGCGTAACCGGTCCGACCGGCGCAACCGGATCTACAGGTGCCACAGGCGCTACTGGTGCTACTGGAAGCACTGGTTCTGACGGAGCCACTGGGCCCACTGGTCCTACTGGTGCAACAGGTTCCAATGGTGCTACCGGTGCCACTGGTCCAACAGGAGCAACCGGCTCTACCGGTTCTAATGGCGCTACTGGCTCCATTGGCGTAACTGGTCCTACCGGTACAACGGGAGCCACTGGTGCTACTGGCCCAACAGGCCCTACCGGTGCTACCGGAACTACTGGTTCAACGGGAGCAACCGGCTCTACAGGAACTGGTGGAATATTGGGATATGCCTATATTTACAATCTCACTGCTGGAACGGTAGCCGTAGAAGCCCCAGTTATTTTTGATAGCAATGGCCTATTGCTGGGAATTACGCATAGTGCTCCAAGTTCCTCGATTGGCATTGGAAACACAGGAATATATGCTATTACTTTTTCTGTATCCGGTACTGAGCCAAATCAATTTGCAGTATTTGTAAATGGTTCTCCAAATGCATCAACGATATATGGTTCAGGTGCAGGCACTCAGCAAAACACCGGCCAATCTATTTTGGCTCTATCAGCGGGAGATACGATTACTATTGTAAATCACAGTTCTGCCGCAGCTGTTACACTTGCAAGTGTCGTTGGTGGGACACAAGCAAATGTTAATGCGTCAGTTTTTATTGCACAACTAGCCTAACCACATAGAAAGATTCGTTACGCCCATGCATTCGTATTAATGCATGGGCATTTTTTTTAAAAATTCTTGCCTATTATGTGGAAAATTTGCTTAGGTTGGGAACGCAGAAGAAATGCTTCCCGTTCAAAAAAAATTAGTGATTTAGGAATTATATGAAGACGTATTTTTTATTGATATCTTTTGTTTTTATGTCCTGCTTTTTAAGCGGATCTAATGTGGATGGACTAATTGAATGGATCCCGGATCAAGTCCGGGATGACAAAGCAAAGCACAGTCCTACTACACATTCTAATAACAATGACCCACTACTGGTAGTTGTGCTCATGGTAAAGGATGAAGCCGCTGTTATCCGAGAAACATTGCAGCCTTTTATTGATGCACACATTGATAAAAATGCTTTGGCTTTTTTCATTTTTGATACCGGCTCCACCGACGATACTATTGCGATAACAAAAAAATATTTCCAAGATAAGCATGTGCATAATGCCGTGATTAAACAGGAACCATTTGTCGATTTTGCAACCTCACGCAATCGAGGGCTGCAATGTGCCCAAGAGGCTTTTCCTCAAGCTAGCTTTATGCTTATGCCTGATGCAGAGTGGTATATTCATAATGTTGAGGGACTGGTGCAATTTTGTGCGTCACATAAAGAGGATGTGCATACTGCCTATTTGATGCGACTTCTCAATAATACTATTGATTTTTACTCGCCGCGCCTTATTCGATGTCATGCACATGTACATTTTGTTGGTGTTGTCCATGAGGTGCTTAATCAGGTTACTGAGCAAAAAGTGTCACCGGACGTCTATTTCAAATGGCTTCCTTCACGCTATGGCAAAGAAAAATCACAAGCACGATGGTCACGCGATGTTAAGCTATTATTGCAAGAATATCAACGTAACCCATTTGATCCGCGTACGGTATTTTATGTGGCACAAACATACGATTGTTTAGACGACTTGCCCAATGCTCGCCTATGGTATGAACGTCGTATTATGATGCCTGGTTGGGATGAAGAAAATTTTATGGCCTGTTATAGGCTGGCACAGGTATACGAAAAATTAGGCAAGTGGGAGATGGCGCTGAGTAAATATCTTGATGCTTGGAACATGCGTCCAAGCCGTGCTGAGCCACTCGTAAGGCTTGCCCAGCACTATGATAAAATCGATGAACAAAATACACGTTTTTTATTTGCCTGCAAGGCAGTAGAGGTGCCGTATCCGCAATCGGATCATTTATTTGTTGAAAAGGAGTTGTATGACTATAAGCGGTATGACCTATTAGGTATTTCAGCCTGGTACGTTGGAGACTATGAGCTTGGCAAAAAAGCTGTTTTGAAGGCCTTAGAACAACAGCCCGACGCCCCCCATTTACACGCAAATCTGGCATTATTCACTTCAAAAAATGCCTGCGCCGCCTGACCTAGCCAGGATCATGTTTTTTCGGCGAGACAACGAGCCTTTTTGTGCCCATTGTCTCGCCTTTTTTATTTATGCGATTACGGAAAAAAGATTTGATGCCTGTACTCGTTGACCATCCGGGTTAATAATGGTGACGGTCGCTGCACCCAGCGTTGCCCGCGCCGTCGAGACCGTTACAGTAAGGGTCGTCTTGCTTGTTACCTGAACACTTTTTATAATAACCCCGTTACTGATAAGCACCCTTAATCGACCTGAAAAGCCGGCGCCTGGGTCATAATACCCGGATCCACTGACAGATTGTCCAGTGATTTTGAGTGTGGCGGTTGCAAGGCCAACCCGCACGTGCGATGGTTGCACCTGTATCGGTTTTGCCGGCGGTGGCGCTATTATTTTAGCAACGGTAACACCCCATGTATTGGTTGCGCAACAAAACTCTTGCACAGTCCATACGGTCATATTATCAGCAGGATCAAGACTGGTATATGAATAATCACCCCAGCGACGAGGGTTATTCGCATCACCTGGATCATCGGGTGGATTGTACGCCCACAGACTATTGGTGAATAATACTGGCGGCTCCATAGTGCCGATAGGATCTGAAGTAAATCGCTGTGTTATCGCCGCATTAGCAAATTCTTTTATGCCAGCAGAACTACACCCAAGTATCACTCTACCATCACCGGTTGTCATAATGGAGGGAACCCAGTAGAAGCGTTCTTGTGCATCATTAGATGCTGACTTGGTAAATACAGTGCCACTTTGTGCAAGCTGTGGTGTCGCCTGGCTTAGATTAATCGCATACCACCGAGCACCATCACGCGTTATTGCTGATGATGAACTTACACCGGTATTATCCACCCCAACATTATGCACCGTCCATAACACACCATTTCTAATATGCGCATCAAAAAGCCGATCATCAAGCGCATCTAATGTGCCATATCGTGGATTGTTATTTCCCTTATGCGGTACCGGTAATGGATATGCCGTATCAGGCACGGTAAGTGCAAATTCATGGGCAATAGCAGGAGAGCCTGCCGGATTGGAAATTTGAAGAATGTCTAACAAACCAAAGCTTGCATTATCCACCGCTACAAAATAACCATTGGTGGCTCCAGCATCAAAATTATCTACACCCTGTGGGGCAAATGGGCCAACCCCAGTATTTGGATCAATCAAATTGTGAAAGCCCGTAAACATAATAGGTCCGCCGGTTAACAGTGAATTTTTGTTAACAACAAAAACCTCTCCAGTATCAGATGATTCAGTGGTCGCATCGCCAGGAAATGTCACACCCCCTATATAGAGGGCATGAGCATCGATGCCAAGCGTTGGGTAATCTAAAAAGGTATTATCTCCCGCAGGAATAAAGTAAAAATGCCACGCAGTATTGGATGTAATCGTTCCACTATCGCTGACAGCAATCATAATGCGATTATTGCTGGTCTCTACATTAATCATTACAATAAACCAGCGCTTGCTGAATCTATCATAACGAATGCGAGGATCACTGGTACCACTATTGTTAGCTACTGATGAGAAAAAAACATCAGGATCTACATCTAAAACACCATCAGCCTTGCCTGTTGTCTTGTTGAAACTTTTAAACAGTCCATTAATGGTCATAACAAACCGATCAGGCCCAATGCCCCCCATAGAATCGGGAGGAAAGTCAAACGAATCGGTACCAAATCTGGCAGCAGTAAAAGCTAGTGCCTTTCTTGGCTCTAATGAAATACGCGTTCTATCGCTTTGAGGTGCTTGGTTGGCGAGGACACAAAATTGTGCAATCTTTGGTGACAGAGGGTTATGCGTCAGTGAGTGTTCAGACCGCCGTACACGTGGTCTATTGCGTACCACCTTTTTGATCATCTGTGCTGCATACGCCTTTTGGCGCAGCATGATGCTTTGGGTGGTTTCACACATAGCCTTCTGGCCATAATAGACAACCCCCTGAATGGTTCGACACACTTGGCCTGGCTGACGGCTCTTCTGTTCCCCCTGCAAATATCCAGATGCCGCTCCGCACAAGAAGACAAACAGGTTCGCTTTCAATCCCTGCTTGCGTAAAAATATGTATTTCATAAAACCCTTTTTGTTGTTAAAAAATATATTCACAATGGTAGCTCAATACCAAGCTAAATAATTTTTAATGAGGTGCCTTCAACATGTGCTATGGTAGCAAACAGTCAGGGTGATTGTACAAGATTTAAGCATCCTTGACCCTATGACACCATTTTTTCTATGGTGAAATGGTGTAGCAAACAGTTACATTATCCATTGAAGGAATCAGTCTAAAAGAGAGGAAACGCTATGTTGGATTGGGTAGTTGTTTTTTTAGTTCTTGCAATGCTTGCAGGAGTTTTCGGTTTTACCGGCATTGCAGCAGAAGCTGCTGGCATAGCCGTAATTCTTTTTTATATCTTTTTAGCGTTATTGGCTATTTCCATTGTGATGAAAATTCTTTCTGGCAAAAAGCCTCTTGATTGATATATTTTTTAGCAATGAATAACGAGAAGGGCTTTGTATTGAGACAAAGCCCTTCTCTCTTGCTATCGATTCTTTATTTCTTGATGAATCATCTATTGATGTCGCCATGTAACAAAGAATGATCCTTCATCTTGTAAGATGGTAGACGGTATCGCCTTTGGTAAACTATTATTTGTTATCATCTCAAGCGACGCACTCTGCCAGGAAGTATTACTCAATGCCCTTAAAGCATCGTTTATTGTTGCGTTGCAACCCCACAAATAGGCGGTCACAAAGTTACTTAGTGGCAGTATGCCATTAAGGTAAGGAGCTTCTACAATCCACTCAGCCGAATTTCTCAGCGCACTTGCCGAGGTTGTGTAGCTGGTTGGCACCGTAAAGAAAACTTTTTGAGTATCGTTATTCAACTGCATAGTAAAAACATTGTTGCCCGAATATACTATGCTAGAACTAATGACATCGCCAGGATTAACGGGAAAGCCGTTGATCCCGTAACTACCACCTGGATACATTTCAATCCATGCATAATGTTGTACCTGGCCATTGATACAATCATGAGCTGTACCTAATTGTTCAACCGTTGAGCTAGCATACCCATCAATACCAATCCAAATTGCGCAGTAGGTATTATTATTAGAAGATTTAACTGATGGCACTATCCAGGATCCAGAGACGCTGGTCACAGAGTTTTGTGCCGGATTGTTCAGATTGTTTGCAGCAACATACCCACTCCAGTTGGTACTAACCGCCTGATTTTTTGGGATCGCTTTACCCGGTGTTGCCGGTATGTGCGGATGTGAAATACGTTCCGATTTTGGAACAATAGGTCTTAGGGTACAATCAATGTGCACATATCCTTCAGGCCTGGCAAGACCCAACAGACCATTATGCAGCGCCAAGACGAGCAACAGGCTGTTCACTAAGCAACGCATTGTCATACAAACTCCTTTGATAATAAAATGGTAATAGGTTTAACGCACTAATCACAGTTAACTTAAGCAGATTAGTATCTTGGTTGACAAGAATTATACAAAATTGAACTCACTACCATTTGGCGCTTACAGGGCTAGGGACCGCGTCCTGTCACCTATTGGCTGCTAACAATAAACATATCGCTCATAATAGCAACCTTCTGGGCCGCCGAGAGCAATTGATGCAGTTGCTTGAAAGTTGCGGCCTTGAGCACAATATGTCTAATTTCGTAATTTTGAATACGGTGAACCACCGGATAGGCGGGACCTAAAATAGTAACATGCTCGCCTGTCTGGTCATTAAGCTGATGAAGCGCTGTTGCCACCGCTTGGGCATCAACGTCAATCTGGCCAACATCGGTGTATTTGAATTCAAGCATTGCCAGCCGCGCGAATGGCGGATAAAAAGATTCTTCGCGCATCACCATTTCATTTTCGCAAAACGTCAAATAGCGCTGTTCGTCTAGATAATCAAAGATTGGATGATCTTTGACCGCTTGCACAATCACTTTGCCGCCAGCACAGTCACGTCCAGCACGTCCGGCAACTTGGATAATTTGTTGCAACGCAATCTCACCGGCATTATAAAAAGGAAAATGCAAATTAAGGTCAGCCCACAAGACGCCAACCAACGTTACCTTAGGGAAGTGGTAGCCTTTGGTGATTGTCTGCGTACCGATGAGCATATCGATTTTGCCCGCTTTAAAGAGCTCGACGGTCTTTTTCCACGATCGTTTTTTGCTGGTGGAGTCCAAGTCAGCACGCTCTATAACCGCCAGTGGGAATAATTCTTGGAAGAGCTGAACTACTTGCTGAGTACCAATGCCCTTTTTGATCAACGCACTTTCCGGGGCCTTGCAACCTGCACACGCATATGGCATTGGCGTATGATAATCACAATAATGGCAGCGCAATAAACTTTTACTACCGGGCGCGGCGCCTATGTGCAACGTCAAGCTCACCGAACATGACGGACACTGAAAAATAAAACCGCATTCTTTGCATTGCATAAAAAAGCTGTAGCCTCGGCGATTAAGAAAGATAATAATCTGTTCTTTTTTAGCAAGCCGGTCCCAGATTGCCGCCTCTAAACTTCTGCTAACCCAAAAGGCTTTGCGACGCATTTTGTCTTGCGTTAAAATAACTTTCTGGATCGCAGGCAAGACGCCGGCAAAACGTTTGGTGATAGAAAACTGCCGCCAGCCATGGTACTTAACATTATACAGTGAGTTTAAGCAGGGCGTTGCTGAGCCAAGCAGGATAGGTATACCATACCGCTGCGCACGCCAGAGTGCAATCTCTTTACTGTTCATCTTTGGATGCTTTTTTTCCTGAAAGCCACGCTCATGCTCTTCATCAATAATGATCAGCCCTAAATTGGCAATTGGCAGCACGATAGGCAGGTGCACACCAATAATTAGAAATGGCTCTTGCTTCATCAGCCGTTGCCATAGTTCACGTTTTTCTGTCAGTTTGGTTGCTGAGTGAAAACTGATAATAACCACCTCAGGCATCTGTTGCTTTAAGAGCAGTTCAAACTGCATGGCCAACGTAACTTCGGGCAGCATCAGCAGCGCTGTCTTTTTTTGTGCGATAGCATCACGGATCAGCCGTTTGTACACCTCTGTTTTACCCGAGCCGGTTACACCGTGCAAGAGAGTGGGGGCAAACCTCGGTGTGGTGATTAATGGCGAGAGATAATCGACCACTGCCTGCTGCTCATCAGTTAGACTGATCGTGTCATATGATGCATTGTTGACTACAGCACCAGGTACAACATCAACATCCTGCACAACATTGTGGCGTTCTTTTAAAAAATGGCGTATGCGTTGATAAAAATAGATGGGCTGTAAAAAATAGAATCGAGCTATGGTTTGTACAAAGGCATGATAATGTTGGTCGCCCGGAAATGGCCCAAGGTCACTAATTTCTTTAATTGCAAATGTGGTACCGGCAGGGAGTGCATCGAATAAATTTGTTACCAATGCCGCTTCGTAACGTTTTTGCAATGGTACTGAGACCAGGCAGCCTTCATGCATGGCAGTAGAAAGACGAGCCGGTACCTTATACCAGAAAGGTTTTTCAAAGCCGTTGAGAAGTAATACTTGGGCGTACATTGCATTCCTTTGCGCGTTAATCACTGCGCATTGTAGCATAAAATAGGCGAATGCAGTAGTAATCTTGCCAACGTGAGTTACCCAAGCACCCTGTCATAGAATGCCACAAGTTTTTTGAAAACCGCATCAGCGGAAAAATGATCACGAGCATACGCGTGCGCCTGCTGGCCAAGCTTTTTTCTCAAGACGGCATCATCAAGCAACGTTACGATCTGCTTGGTGAGATCATCAACATTGCCCGACTCAAACAGAAGGCCGGTGTGGCCATGCCTAACCAGCGCTTCCATGCCGGTACCACGTGTACCGATCAACGGCTTTTGCATCAACGCTGCTTCCAGTAGTGCAATACCAAAAGCTTCTGACTTGCCGGTAAGGGCACATATATCCGAATGGTAGAGTAATGCCGGAACCTGATCGGTTTGCCCAACAAAAAAAACATGCTGTGATAAATCTAGCTCGCGGCTTAATTGTTGTTTGGCAGCCAGACTAACGCCAGCCCCTGCGAAAATAACGTACGCCGGTTTTTTTAATACATACACAAGCTTGTGCAAGGCACGTAACAAAAGATCATGATTTTTAAATGTAGGCGTCTTATAAAATTGTGCCACCATGCTAATGACGGGAACATCATCGCTAAGGACGATGTTAAAAGTATTTTTAAAAAACTGCCTTCGTGTCTCACGCTGTGTCGGCACAAATGATAAGAAACGCTCTTGATCAAAGAAGGGTGCAATCCACATGCGGTGGTGCACGCCAGTCTTTTCTTTTGTATCAATGCTATCAGCAAGACGTCCCACCGCAGGGCCAATCGATATAACTCCATCAAGCCCTTTAAACGGCACTTTGCAGCAATCCGGTTCGGAATGTATGGTTGCCACCACTTTGACCGGTATTTTTTTTGCTACCAATTTTGCCGCAGCCATGCCCTCAGGGTTAAAGATGTGATTATTGCCGTGAATGATGGTAATATTTTCTTTAGTACAAATGGTCTGCATAATTGTAGCCAATTGTTTGATCAACAATCCGTGGGCTTGTCGCTTAGTGCAGGGGAATGTGTGGTACGGCAGCTTTAATGCGTCGTACTCGGCACGCAGAGCATTATTCTTTTCAGCGATAAGCGCTATGGCCGGTATGTTATTACGAATCAGTTGTTTGTATACATTATCAGAAAAAACACTAATACCTGTTTTGCCAAGCGTTTCATTTACGACCAGGACCTTGAGCTTTTTGGCGGCCTGGGTTACCGGTAAGGCAGGCGCCGTTATTCCAGCGGCCATAAGGATGGCTATCTTTGTTGTACGTATCATACTGATATCTCCTGTATTACCGTGGCTTGCTATGCCTATCCTCAATCATTTTAATAAACAGCGGCGGCAACATGGCAGACAAGATAGCCTTCACCTCATTATACACAGCCGGAGCAACCTTTGCAGAACATTTGGTGCCATGTGCAATGCGCGATTTTAATTTTTTAGTTAACGGGCCAGTATCTTCCAGGGCAAGGCTGGGCAGCTTCCAATAGGCCCCCAAAAATGAGATGCCTACCGTCCCCTCACTATAATAAATGCCAAAGGCAACGCGCATGGTGGCGTCATAATGCTTATCACCAACTTCAATGGGATCTGAGGATTCATGTGACTCAACTAAAAAGGAACCGGCCCTACTTTTTTGCCAATAGGCAATGAGAGGGTCACGATCGTATGAATAGCCACGACAAAACATTTTTTGAAGCGTTTGACCAAGCTCCTGTTTGCTTATCATCATAATCCCGTTGCCATGAGTATCGGCTATAGGCTTAACAACATAATGATCTGACTTGATAGTTTTTTGTATCTTTTTAACCATGTCTGATGTGTAGCCGGTTGGCAGGATCAGGCATTGTGGCCTGAAACTAACAAGATTTTGGTCTTGCATAAAAAGCTTGTGTGTCAGTAATTTATTTAAAACAAAGGGATGGGTCATTGCATCAACAAAAACGGTATCGGGGTAGCGCAGTTGTGTAATCTTATCCTTATTGCTTTGATTAAAAAGCATGCCAGGCAAATGAAACATAACTAAGGTGGTTTTGTCAGGAAGGAGACTCTGACCAAGAGCCTGCGCCTTGTACTGTTTTTTTTGCTTATTGATGGTGTCATCAAGATGTTGAAATGAGCGCACAACCCTACCCCCATGTTGTGCAAATGTAGCACTTGACCATTGATCATTGTGCTGTTGCTGCGCTCGTAGGCGGACAAAAATATTTGAAGGATCAACAAAATAAAATGGGGTTCTAAAAGAAGCAAGAAAATCCCAAAAATTGCTCCATATTTTGCCAGGGCCAAAGAGCCGTTCATGTCCATGAAAACCTGAGTAGGCACCCTCTCCTAGCTCACACACTTTAAGATTATTTTTGCGATATTTTAAATCAACGATACAGAATGACACCTGTGGTGAATAGACCGCCTCGGTCGCCACCTTCACCGTATAATCAAATGATCGAGCCTCTTTTGACAAACTTAATAAAAATAACGCTCCAATAAAAAACGTTGATCGACGTAAAAACATATCTTCCCCTCTAAACACATTCTCCTTTAAACACTACTCCGGATTCACGAGCTTAGCATGTTTATGTGTTGGAGCATATACATCAGTCGTCACAATTTTTTGCAGTGATGAAAAGAAGGCCTCGTCATGATCACGCCGATACAATAGAGAAGGAACCCAGACAGCACACCAACCAAGCGCCTTGCCTGTTAAATTTTTACAATCATCATCAATGGTAGCAACAATTTCGTACTGCTGGGACAGTGTTTGTCGGGCAGATTCTTTATACACGTGCACCTTTGCTTCATCGTAATCAACTGGTAATAGGTGCAGCGCAGCATAATTTTGGTAGCCACAAGCCTTAAGCATACTTTCTGTAGCCTTACGCCGTGGCTCTTTGCGCGCCGTTATAAAGGCAATAGCACATTTATGCGCCTGGAAAAATTGGTAGAGGCGATGTAAAGGCTCAAGTACTACCAGGCCGGCATGTTGTCCGCGCTGCTTGCAATGGTTGGCACGATGCACCCAATAAAAACTTACGATCGTTTCATCAATATCAAAGATTGCAAGCTTAGGCTTTTTAGTTGCAATAGATAGCTTTGGTTTTACGTAATCAATGACGGCATCTACCAAGTCATTAAGCTCTTGCGTATTCCGGCCGCCATGCGTATACCATGCATCGGTGTACGGTGTAAACCGCTGGGCGAGCTTGGCTTTGCCAACCATGACCTTTTGATGTGTAGGATCGGCTTGATAATACGCACCTGCCCGAGGGTAATAAATGCCGTGAGAGGGTAGTGGCGTGGCAAAAAGGATGGTGCCGTCAATAGGGGCTTGGATTACAGTAGGTTGGCATGTCGCTTTGGTTGGGTTTGATAATACGGATTGATTTATTAGTGTTATGCATTGATCAACAGGGATGATAGCACGGCCCCATGCGGCAACAACTAATAAAACACCGCATGTTTTTTTAAGCCCCACCATTACATTTCCTTATTATTTTAAAAGCCCAAGAACTTTAAGTACATTTCCCCTCTGTTCCTGCATGGGCTCTTTTATAAAGGGGTTAAAGATATGCCTTTTTCCTAACAAACAACACATCTCCCCATCCTCTAGCCTCATCTATATCAGCCAGTACCACCGCAAACCCTTGTTGTTCGAGCCACTTTCGTACTTCGGAATAAAGAGGAACCGTTTCATACAACTCCTTTATAGATACCTCCATCTGAATAACACGTACTGTTTTAAGTATCTTTGGAGCTGCTTTAAGCATTGTGAGCTCGGATCCTTGCATATCAAGCCATAGAAAATCAACTTTTTCTATCTTATGTTGTTTGGCCCAATCATCTAGCATAATTGTTTTAACAATAATTTCTTTTTCAAAAAGAACGGTTGGACAAACAGTTAAGTGCTCTTTAGGCTTCAGCAAGGAACTTGAAGCATCCGATGTTCCACTGCTAACATAAAATGTAGCAGATCCTGCTTGATTACTTAACGCGGAAGTATAACAGGCAACATTTTTATGATTTTTGACTCTATTTTTCAATTGAGCAAAAAGAGCGGGCACTGGCTCAAAGGCGTGTATTTTACTATTGGGCCAAAGCTTGGCCATTTCAGCAGTATCTGAGCCATTGCATGCACCAGCCTCAACAACCACAAAATGTTCAGGTAAATATGTCTTGATAATTTTTTTGGTTATTTTTTTGGTTATTTTGCGAGCACATTCTACATGCTGAAAAAACAGTAGGCCAGCAATAAATAAAATCGCCGTTTTTTTTAAGATTTGATACATGATTTCTCCTTCTTATCATAAATATAATAGATCAACATTGCATTTGTTATTTATTGCTCAACTCTACAAAGGGAAGATTGATATTAAAAAATGTTGCCCACCTGCTTAAAAATGAGACAGTCTTAATAAGATAATTTCCTCGAGAGAGTAAAAGCGCGTCAATCAAGGCATCCTCGCCGCATTTATACTGGTCATTCTGCACATTATTATGGACAGGCTTACCATCCTTGGAACGTATTGCACTCGGATTATAATGAACAAGAATCCCAAATTTCTTGATCATATAACATAAGAATGCTTGCTCATCAGTTGCTACAAAAATTTTATATTTTTTTTGACCGTAAGCTTTCATTGTTTTTAGGACTTCTTGCTCAAACTTTTCAAAGCTCACGCGAGGAGCCTCAAAAAGTTTGTCAGTTGCTCTGTAATGAACTGATATGACAAAATGGTCTTTTAGGGCTCTGCTTAAAACATTAACTGTTTTTTGAATATGAGATTTGATGCGTATATATTTCTTAATAAGCCTAGATGCTTCTTTCCGAGGCCATGGATGTCGTCGCCATGAAATGATGTATGGATCCCCACCCATAATCATTTTACTATTACTTTTTTTACCCAGGCTTATTGGTTCGCAATAATAGGACCACCAATTTTCACCATGACTAGGTTGATAGTAAACCCCTGTTTTTCCTAAATTTACCTCAACGCCTTGATAATGCCCTAGCTCGTAACGTTTTAATAAATCAAGAACATCATCAAACATACTAAACATACCGGCACCTTGTCGGGAGTGCATGACAACGGAATAATTACCTTTTGGGGGAAAGCTACGTACAATCTTTTGGACATTGGATAATAAGGATCCAATAGAACAGGCGCAATAAAACGTTATCATAAATAATAGATTTCTTGGCATTGCACTCTTTGCTTGTAGGAAGTAGGATTTATCATAATATGCGCACAAATTTTGTTTTTATACGCCCTCACACTGCAAGGTCAAGGTGCTTCACATATCAAAGCATTTATCTGTGATACATATCCTTCATTAAGGCCACTCTGATTGTCAAGCAAAAAGATCAAGTAAGGTTCTTATTGATAAGCGATCATAATTTTTTTGCCTGAGCAATAAGCTTTAGCCAATAGCCACCAAACATACGATCAGTTGCAAATATTGTGCGTTGTATTTTGGCGTATGTTTTTTCAAGAAAATCCTCGGTAACATCACTCCACTTATTAATAAGTACAACAGGGAGTCCTGCAAATAATGGATCCAGCGTTGAGTGTTTCATGATAGGGATGGCGCCCATAAGAAGTACTTCCCAGGTTCTATGGCAATCAAGCCCATTACCCCGTGGACATAATATAAATTTACAACGCGCAAGATCTTCTAAGAATTCAGGGTGCGGTTTTTTTGTCGCATTCACACACCATGGCTTACTCGAAAAAAGCCTATTAACCTCTTGGCGTTCCGGATGGGTATTTACACAATTAAGGTAGACAAGCCAGGGACGCTCATGATTTTTTGTGCGCTCACGAACATTGTCAAACACTTTAATATCGCCGATTGACCAGTAACGATTAGCAATACCTACTGGAATTGGTATAAATTTTTTATGCGCATTGCTATCGCAGTTTTGTCCAAACCAGGCGATGATTTTTTTATCATTCAAATATTTGATAAATTTACCAGGAGCAGGTTGAACACTATTATGTGTTACAAGGATATACCGCTTAGTAATATAGGGATGAATCCGCGTAAAGAAAAATGGGATCAGATTTGCTTTAAGAAAAATAACACTACCATTTTTTACCCAGTCAGTATTGAATACGCGCTGTCTTTCATCAATAATAAGATCGCAGGCCATTCTAAAAGTATCACCTGAGATGTACGGAAGGCTTGAAGCTCGTAACCCACTGAGTTGTACTTGGTGATGGTGTGCAGGAGGAACCTGAATAATAAGACCTAATAATGAGCCTTGAATCAAAATAAATAATACTACCAATACTCTTGTATTTGCTAAAAACGTTAATTTAATCATCACTAAAAAATCTCCACAGTGGTTTTTATTAACAACCTATTTTTTTATAAAGATCTGTAAGCAGCTGATAGTGAATATCGTTAGAAAAATATTTATGCATATACTCAAAGGCATTCTTGCCAAACTTGGCACACAATACGGGGCGATGAGCCAACTGGTCAATACAATTAATCAGGCTTTTAAGGTTGTTATTTTTAAATAACAATCCTGATACGCCGTGTTTAATAATAGTGGTTGCTCCGGTTCCCAATGCCCCTATCGACGGTTTTTTCATAAAACCGGCCTCTATATGAACAAGACCAAATGACTCCTTTGTGCTTGCCAATACGTGAAAATCTGCATAATGAAGAATAGCAGGAATTTGAGAAGGGGGTGTAAAACCAAGAAAGTGTATGTACTCATTTATTTTTAATTTGTGTACCAATTTTTTTAAATACTCTTTGGCTGCGCCATCACCAACAAGTAAGGCTTGTACCGGTCTTTTTTTAATATGCACAAAATGGTGAATTGCTTTAAAAAGTAATGGGTGATTTTTGCCATCAACACTTGGGTACATACCAGCTATCATACAAAGCGTAGGACACTGTTTGAGTCCTATGTTAAAATTCTTTTTAAAGTATTTGTCTTTAGATATTTTTGGTAGCGGCAAAGAAAACCTATCCTCGTCCATAAAGGGCGGAATAAATTTTATGTGCTTGATATCTAATGTATCATGTTGATTTATTTTTTCAAAATGATTTACAAGCTCCTGGTTGACCGCCACAACGGCATCAATACCTTTGAGCATTGTTACAGAGCCTGATTGTTGTGCATACGAGACCATGTGCTGCTCATAGATAATCTTAATAGGCATGGTTTTTGCTACAAGCTTTGCTACACCAACTTTCTCAAAGCTCAGACACACAATAACATTGGCATCAATAGCCCTACAAGCATCAAGCATATCCTGATACAAGCCATTTTTAGAAAACGGCATAAAGGGTAATTTCATACAATCAAGCTGTCGCGCTGTTTCTGTCCCCGTCTTCGTAATAAGCACCACAGAATGTCCATGTTTCAGAAGTGTCTTGTAATAATTAACCATATGAGACTCCATGCCCCCCCAATGCGGGGCATCGTGGTGCACTAGCACAACAGCAGTTTTTTTTTCGCTTTTTTGGGGCATATACACAGAACGATATAAGAGGTCGTCAACCTGGTCGATATAATTAAGAGGAAAGATATTCCATAGAAAGAATATTTGTAAACATAGCAATCTGTATAATTTTTTATACGTCAACTTCATAACCCTGCCCCCTGCGACAGATTTTTTGCATATCTGTCGCAAAAATCCTTATCCATTGAACTATGGTTTTTCTACAGCATTCAAGAATGTTTTTGTAAAATGATTTATGGAAAATTTATTTACTTTTTCTGAATTTAGAAACTTTCTAATATTTACCAAATATTGATTGTAGGTATCCTCATTCATCTTTTTTAAAAATCTATAAAGGTCACTTAGGGAGTTGAATGCTCGTCGGTCTATAAAGCAATTTTTTGGGATGTAAGAGGTAACATTTGCAGCTCCCCAATAAATTGGAATACAACCAGCTATAAGACAGTCAAAAATCTTTTCTGAGATATAACCATAAGTGTTTTTAATATTCTCATAACAAATACAAAACTTGTAATGTTTTAGAGTTTCCGTTTTATTTTTGATTGCTCCTTGATATGATGGATTCTTTTTTTTGTTCCATCCAATGCCATATAAATCAAACTCATTAGTATGTAAATCTTCAAAAAATTTTATTGTTTTTCTTCGTTGTACGTAGAGCCCATCTTTATTCTTACTACAGAAATCTTTATTACCTGCAATCAGGGTACAAAATTTTTTTTGCTCAAAAGGGGGTATATCACCAATCATTTGTAACGAAGATTGTGGATAGTAATATTTAAAAAATTTTTTATTGTCGACAAAGTTATCTAATACGGTAAATACTTTCCCCCAATGTTTTGTGATGGATGAATCATGAGCCCATCCTTGCAACAGAGGAGATTCTGACAAAAATAGGATGCGCTTTCTCTTGGGATATTGTTGCAAATTCTGAAGCAATTTCTGGTTAATATGCATGGTAGTAAAAACAACGACAGCAACAACATTTTTTTTATCGCTAATGTCTTTAGTTGCCTGAAGTGTGTAGCCTTTGCGTTGTGCTACTTCTTTTAATGCTATAAACCTCCTTCGACTATCATTAAATTCTTTAGGAGCAAATAATCCTCCATTGGTGGGCGTGTCTATTGCTGGAACTATATAAATGATTTTTTCAGCATTTGCCAGTGTCAGTGTTGTATGCAACATGCAATAGATAAGGCCATAGAGTATTTTTTTCATCTTAATACAGATCCTGTTCTTCAAAGAGCGATTGATTGGTTTGCAATGATCTCATTTGATGGCGGACCTCATCCATTTCACTAACAACCATCTCATTAACTAATTGCTCAAATGTGGTACGAGGCGTCCATCTAAGAATTGTGCGTGCCTTAGTGGCGTCGCCAAGGAGCAGATCGACCTCTGTTGGCCTGAAGTATTTTTTATCAACCATAACGATGGCCTTGCCCGTGTCCTTATCAGTTCCGTATTCGTTGACTCCTTCCCCGTGCCACTTAATAGTGATGCCAGCTTCTTTAAAGGCTAGTTCAACAAACTTTCTTACAGAATGAGTTTGGCCGGTGGCGATCACAAAGTCATCAGCGGTTTTTTGCTGAAGCATAAGCCACATAGCTTCCACATAATCACGAGCGTGTCCCCAGTCGCGCTTGGAATCAAGATTTCCTAAATATAACGTATCTTCAAGGCCATATTTAATGCGCGCAACTGCCCGTGTAATTTTTCTGGTGACAAAGGTTTCGCCTCTGATGGGTGATTCATGATTAAATAGGATACCGTTACATGCAAACATATTATAGGCTTCACGATAGTTTTTGGTTATCCAAAAGCCATAAATTTTAGCAACGGCATAAGGGGAGCGTGGATAAAACGGCGTTGTCTCCTTTTGGGGAGTTTCCTGAACCTTACCAAAAAGTTCGCTTGTTGATGCCTGATAAAATTTTGTTTTATGTGTTAAGCCAAGGCTGCGAATAGCTTCTAGAACGTATAATGTTCCCAAAGCATCCACCATTGCCGTGTAGGCGGGCATTTCAAATGAAACTTGAACGTGACTTTGTGCTGCAAGGTTATAAATCTCATCTGGTTTCACCTTTTGTATGATTGCTAAGATGCTGCTGGCATCGGTTGAATCGCCATAGTGCAAGATAAAGTGCTTGTTGGCATTGAGGTGAGGATCTTGATAAAGATGGTCTATTCTTCCTGTATTGAATGACGAGGAACGTCTCTTAATGCCATGTACAGTATAGTGCTTTCTTAATAAAAATTCTGAAAGATAGGCTCCATCTTGTCCTGTAACACCAATAATGAGAGCAACTTTTTTATTGCTAACAGTATTGGTATTTATCTTTAATGGATGAGCAATGGGACTAGAATCGCTGTTGACTAAGGGCGCATAACCACTGATTGAGTACGGCATAATAGCAAATGCGTTTAATAAAAATAACCTGACAATATATTTCATTATTTTTTATCCCCTTCTGTACCATAATACATTTTTTGTAAATATAGCGCTTTCCCATTCCTAAAAAAAGATCGCGCATTGCATCTCCTTGCCACTATAATAAAGATATCTTTATTCGATCAAGATTTGTGTACTATTGATGACTTATAGATATGAGGTTATCGAAGAGCAATTGCCGAAATTGAGGCATTTCCAGCGGACGTTTTTTCGCAATTTGTTCAATGTCTCTTAGCCAAAAAAATTTTACTAAATAAATCTATCTATTTTCTAAAAGGTAATCGTTTTTACTAAGAAAGTGTGGTTTTTTTGCATGGCTAAGTCAATTTTCCACTGCAATCAATATTTTATTTTATAATACAATGTTGCAAAGAGCCTTTTCTGTCTATTAAATTGGGGATATTGGGTAACTGTTTCAAAATTAACTAATAAGGGGAAAGGGAATAATATGGCAATAGGTACCATTAGGGCATTTCTCAGTGTTATATTCTTGTTTTTATTACAACCATTAAAACCATTTCAGACTACAGCAGATGATTATCCAACAACGATATTAGCCAATGAAATTGAACAAGAATATTCAGTTTTAGAAAATCTAAGAAAAGAAACTAATGCGCATGCATTGGCGGCTTGTCTTTGTAACTTGTATTTGCCGTTAGCAGATAGAGATTATACTTCCCCGGACCTAGGAGTAGGACTTAGTTTAAAAAAACAATATGTAACCATAAGCCTGGGTTGTAATTGTGCAGGTGCTCTTAGTTTAGAAATTTTTAAAATTTCAGAAGCATTTTTCCCCTTTGACTGGTGCATAAGTCCTATTAAAGCAATTCATAGAGCAATAGAAAGTAACTTTAAAGATTACTTGAAACGAGAAAATTTAAAATTAACTGGCAAGAGTCATGGTAGGTGTATAGGTGTTGAGGATCAATTATATGGTATACGATTTATTCATGATTTTAAAAAAGATCTTGAGCCTTTGAGCGATTATCAGGCCGTTCAAGCAAAAATGCTAAGAAGGATTGATCGTTTTAATGCAGCCCTTAACAGTGGAAAGCCCATATATTTTTTTCGTACTAAAATAACAAAAGCTGAGGCTATTGGATTACGTAATGTAATTTCTCGCAAATTTCCTAAGCTTATTTACACGCTAGTGGTACTGAATGATTTACCGATCTATAGAACAGATTGGAAAGAAAGGCATATTAAAAATTTCTTTGTCAAAGACATTCTTTCTGTAGGGTATAAACATGTGCAGAAAGAATGGGGGAATGTATTCAAAAAACTTGGATTTGTTATAACTAATAACCTAAAATCTACAACGTGCAAGCCCATGCCTCTGCAGGCAAAGATCTATGTTGCCGGACATAAGGGATTGGTTGGTTCAGCACTTGTACGGGCCCTTGAGGCTGCTGGATACAAAAATTTGGTAGTACGCACAAGCAGTGAACTCGATTTATGTAATCAACAAGCAGTACATGATTTTTTTAAAAAGGAGCGCCCAGAATATGTCTTCTTGGCTGCAGCAAAAGTTGGCGGCATTTTGGCCAACAATACGTACCGAGGTGAATTTATTTATAAGAACATGATGATTGCAGCTAACGTGATTGATGCAGCACATAAATATGGCGTGCGAAAATTAATTAATTTAGGCAGCTCTTGTATTTATCCAAAGCAAGCGCCGCAGCCAATGAAAGAAGAGTATTTGCTTACCGGTCCATTGGAGGTAACCAATGAGCCGTATGCGGTGGCCAAAATAGCTGCAATTAAACTGTGCGATGCATATAACCACCAATATGGTACAAACTTTATTTCTGCTATGCCAACCAATTTATATGGTATTAATGATAATTTTAACTTCGAAACATCCCACGTGTTACCAGCACTGATTCGTAAAATTCATTTGGCAAAATTACTTGAACAGGATGACCTTGCAGCAATTGTGCAGGATGTCAAAAAGCATAGTCTTGGTTATGGCCTTGATGCGTTAATTGATCAGAATGATTCGGCCTCAGTAATTAGCACTTTAGCCAAGATTGGTGTATTCAAACATCATGTTACAGTCTGGGGGACCGGTAACCCAATGCGTGAATTTTTGCATGTAGATGACTTGGCACAAGCGCTTATATTTCTTATGCAAAATTACGATGCTTCAATGCTCAATGAATGTATTAATGTTGGTGTTGGTACTGATATTTCCTTGCGATACCTTGCTCTTCTTATCAAAGACATTGTTGGCTTTAAAGGAGAATTGCGCTTTGATACCAATAAGCCTGATGGTACGCTCAAAAAATTGCTTGATGTGTCATATGTTAACAGCTTGGGATGGAAGGCTCAAATTGCCTTGTCTGATGGCATTAAGGGAGTGTATGATTGGTATATCAATCAGTTTTTGAAATAATGTTAAGCCTTTAGTTAAGAAGGCAGGTCTCATTGTACTATTTAATAATGGTTACAAAGAGGATAACATTCTCTATAGCTCTTGTCTTGTAGTACCTCAATGTCATCAAATTCAGGGCTTAGCTGTTTTAGCGCTTTTTTCCAGGCTTTTGGATCATGAAATGCAGAGATCTGGAAATTTTTTATCCCATCAATTTGCCATGATTGTTTATTATGGCTTACAATGATTAAAATAAAATTGAGCGAAGGAAACTTATTACTTAAAAATGTTTTTAAGTATACTGCCTGCTCCTTAGTCATATCATCTGTTCGAAAAAAGAAAATTTTTTCACTTCCCAAGCATGCATTTTTAAATCTTTCTATTCGCCTACGATATTTTTCTTTTACTTGGGGTAGTGCCTTTTTCCATTCATTTGAAATGATACTATCGGTAATAAAGTCTGTATTGATGGCGTCTATAACAGGCTGATTAACTGTAGGCCAATCATGAACAAACTGAAATCCATAAGAATCAATCACGCCTTTTTTATCTGGCCTCAGCTTACAATTATTTAATAAATGTTTAAAGTCATCCTGTAAGCCATTGACTAAAGCCGTCAATGGGGAGATAAGCCAATCAAAAGGATATGCTGCTGTTCGCAGCTTTAAGCTTCTCAAATTTAAGGCAGGAGAGCATCCTCGCCCTAAAGAAATGCAGAGAGGCTTTTTTACTCGTTGGCCATTTGTGGGATTTTTATGTGGATGATTTGCATTTTTAAAATCTGAGCGGATACCCTGACTGTTGATAGCTGTAATATTGATCGCGATAATACTATTTTGCAAGAAAAAGACAAATAGGGTGTTCATCAATTTCTTCTTAATCATTAGATACTTCCTCGTCTAAGCATATTTTTTTGGGTTACCGCCATGGTAATGATCTACCAAGGAATTTTCGTAATAACTGATTATATGGCCGATATAATTTTTTTAAAAAATTCATAGTCTTTGGATCTACATCTAGTTTGTTATCCGCCTTATTGTGATTTGGATAGGAAGCAAGCCTATGTTCTTTAAGCCCAAGAAATTTAAAGACTTTGTTCACTTCCTTTTCAGGCTTGGCAAATAAATCTTCTGCAATAACAATGTGGATCTGTTCTCGGGGAAAGAATGAAAGCCACCTCTCAAGATGATTAATATACATGCCAGCTTCTAGGTACGGGATCTTGTGCGTGAAAATTGCCTGGCCAAATCGTCGAGACTCTTGTCCTGATCGTCTACGCCTTAGGTATTCTGAAATGACCCTTTTAACCGGGTCTCTAAAGAGAACAATAAATTTGGTCTTTGGGCAATGTTGGACAATTCTCTCTAAACAGCCTTTTTTCCAAAAGTAGCCCGGTGTTGCCTCACCAATCAACTGTCCCTCTTCTTTCAAGGCAAACTTGTTGTTGTACCACTCAATACCTTTTTTAAAATTACTATCAAAGAAGAAGAGCTCTTTCTTTTTTGTTCTAGCAATGTGTGGATGTTCCATTAAATAGTTATACAGAGAAGTCGTCCCGCACTTTGTAACGCCAAGAATAATAAAATCAGGTGCTGCATTAACGAAAACGGTGCTCAGCAATACATTGGAGAAACAAAGCATCGTGATTATTTTAAGGTCTCTCATGCTACACTCTCATAATTGAAGTTTTTTCTTATATTTACAGCCTTTGAAAATAACCACCTGATTTCTTAATCTAGCTGACTACATACAACAATGGCAACATTTTTCTTGTAACATAAGAACCTTGCAATCGTTGACTTTGAATTTATCCACCAATTAAAATAGAAAGAACAATGAAAAACGAGCTGATTTATTAGGTTATTTTTATGTTCATCGGCAGCATCAAGGTTCTCTATAAACCATTTTATAAAGACAATTTCGAAAGTTGTACAAAAAGGCTAGTTAGGGAAACTATTGTATGTTTAAATTAATGCGTCTCGTCCTAATGAGCTTTGCCTGTCTGGTCGGCTGTTTATTGGCATTTAACGATCAGCTCTCAAGCGCTTTACCAAAAAAAGGTGACTATTTCGTTCTTTTAAATTCACGCCCCAAGGGTGGAATGTTTAGTATTTTTGATGATGTTCTTGATTTGCTACAGCGGCATGAGATGGGTTTCTACCAAGGCGTTGAGATTGACTTTGCGCAAACAGGGCTTTATTACCAACCAAATTATGGCAAAAATTGGTGGAGCTACTATTATAATCCTATACACCTTGGCACATCACAAGCACCCCAGAAGAGAGCCTTTGGCGGTCCTCCTTATATAACCCATTGGCACCACGATCCAATACCAAAAGTAAAAAAAGCGGCCTTTAGGCTCATTCAAAAATATTTTCATTTAAAATCTCATATGCAAAAAAAAATCGACACCTTGAAAGCAATGTTCAAAGATCATTTTGTAATATCTGTCCATTTTAGGGGCACAGACAAACATAAAGAAGCACCTACCGTGCCTTATAAAAAATTTATACAGGCTGTTCAAACAGTTATGAAAACGTATGGAACCAGAAATTATAAAATCTTTATCGCCACCGACGAGCAAGCCTTTTTAGAGTATATGATCAAAATTTTTGGCAAGCGTGTTTTTTATAACAAAGATGCAATACGCTCTTGCAATGGTAGGCCTGTCCACTTTGATCCACGTTATAACCATTACAAATGTGGTGAAGACGCGCTTATCGATGCCATTTTACTTTCACACGGTAATTATTTGATTAAGTCATGCTCAAATTTAAGTCGATGGTCAATTTTTTTTAATCCAGACATTCCCTATGTACAATTAAATGATTCCTATCGCAAGAAAACCAGGTTTGAAATGCAATTATGGCCTTTGTTATTTAATAACCTCATATCCATAAGTCACCAATAGAATTCAAGCGCCGCGCGCTACGCGCTTTATAAACGATGGCAGATAAGGCATGTGTGGCGATTTGTTGTTTATTTTATATAAGGGCGCAATATCAAAACAATATCCCTCATTATAGCGCTTTAATAATTCCTTAGTTGACCAAGCCTGTGCATGTTTATTCCCAGCAAACAGCTCCTGCACAAGATTAAGTGGCAAATTTACCACTTTTGAGTGCTCATAGCACAATCCTATTTTTGCTTTGATTGCTTTTAATAGCTGTTGATTTTTAGCGGGCTTTGGAAATGCCCATTGCGCCTCAAGACCGCTGGGATTTTTATAGACCATCTCTGCAAAGCATTTTTTAATATCATCTTTACGGTAAATAGTCATATCTACTGTATTTGGGTAACCCCAACTATAGCATCCTTTATTAAACTGCCACGCATACATTCCAACCTGTGCCTGCTTTAGTGGTGGCTGAGGCTGATCTGTACTGATGGATTGCATATAGGCCTGTTTGATGTTTTTACCCAAACGTAGAAAGAAGCCGTATGCTGCATATTTTTCAAGTGCTCGTGTACATTCACATAAGTTGCAAAAATCAGTAACAATAATGTCATCAACAGCAAATAAAATATATCGGCTATTGCTTTGTCGAAATGCCAACTGAAGTAATAATGATTTAAAGTCTGCCTGCTTGGCTTCTTTCTGCTGAACAAAAACAACTTCTGGAAAAGCAACCTTTAAGTCATTATACGCATTACCAAAATGACAATCACTTATTCTATAGATAACATATGCCTTTTTAATGCCAGTCACATACCTTTGCAGAGATTCCAAGAAGGCGTGCAGTTGAAGTGGGCGATCATACGAAAAAATTATTATATCTGGTTCAAGCTGAGTTTCATTAAGGGCACCATTGGCGCATACTGTCATTGTCAGACAAAGGACAAATGCCATCGTCTTGGTTATTATGTACTGCATACATACACTCATGCAACTCATGTATAAATCCCCATTTGCTTGAAAAGATCAACAAGCAGTGCATAACGGTATTGATTAGAAAAATTGTTCTGAGCATGGGTATATCCGGCATTGCCAAGCTTTGTGCGCAATGCTGGATCAAAGGCTAACAATTTCATATATTTTACTAGGTCATCAAGGTTATCATTTTTGAATAAGAAGCCATTTAAGCCGTGCTTAATAATAAGCGTAGCTCCTGTACCAAGCGCTCCAATAGATGGTCTTTTTGCTAAAAAGGCTTCAACATGTACCAGGCCGAACGATTCATGTGTACTAGCAAGTACATTAAAATCAGAATAATGTAGAATAGCAGGAATCTCCTGTGGTGGCCTGAAACCAAGAAAATGTATATACTGATTAACGCCTAATTTTTTTGCCAATTGCATTAAATAATCCCGCTTTACGCCATCACCAACAATGATTGCCTGAACAGGAGTCTTTTTAATGTGAACAAAGTGTTTAATAGCTTGAAATAATAATGGATAATTTTTGCCCTTTACATCAGGATACATGCCACCAATCATACAAACTACGGGACATGACTTAAGGTCAATATTATACTGTGCTTTGAAGTATTGATTGCGGGATAGTGTTGGTAATGGCAACAAGAATCGATCGTCGTCCATAAATGGTGAAATAAAAGCAATATGCCCAATTTTTAAAAAATGACCAGCATTCGCTTTTTTAAAATCACTTACCAACAACGGATTTGTTGCAACAATAGCATCAATACCTTTCAGTACTTTCATATCTCCTCGCGGTAGCTGCTGGGCATAATCCATCATATGTTGCTCAAAAATAATCTTGATTGGTAGTATACGAGCTACTTGTCTTGCTGCATTTAGTTGAGCAGTGTTGATACATACGACAGCATCAGCATTAATGTCCTTGCAGGCACTTAGCATATCATGGTAGAGTCCCTCTTTAGAAAATGTTCGATAAGGCAAACCCATAAGATTCAATTGTCGTGCTGTCTCTGACCCATGCCGTGTAACAAGTATTGCCGCATGACTGTTTGCGATAAGCGTCTTGTAGTAGTTAACGATATGAGCCTCCATACCGCCCCAATATTGAATACCAGGATTATGCATCAAGACGACAGCCGGTTTTTTATGAAAATTTTGCATAGGCACTGCTTTACCACTATCAGGGAAAAACAAAAAAAGCGCTGCTACGTATAATACAAAGAGCGCTTTATGCTGTACATCTCTAAAGGCTAGCTTTCTGGCAGACATTGGTAAATCCTTAGGCTCCTTTGACATACCCATCAATATGGAGCTTGTTCAAGAGGAGAATATTTTGACATAGCGCGAATTATTGTTGCGAAAAAAATCTGTTTTTGTTGTGCAATCTTGTGGTCATTGATTGGATTAGCTGTATTATACAAATAGAGCACATCTGGAATAAATTTATGGTGGCGGCCGGCCATTTCAAGCATAGGAAACATCATGGCAAGGTCGCAGGTTGTAGGAAAATATTCCCCTTGATACATAAAGCTTTCCTGTTTTATTTTTTTAAATAATCCCGCATAGAATGTACGTAAATGAGAGAATAGGAAAAGCGGCCGCGAATGTCTAAACGCATTCCTGGTAATCATATACGCAGGAGCTTCGCGGCACCATCCAATTTTACTTGATGGATAAAATCTAAACTGTCCATAGGTAAGCCAAATATTTTTATCTTGGTATACCTTATTAAGAAGTGCTAAGACCTCTGGGTCTGCTAACTGATCATCGCCATCAACCTGGACAACAACATCTTTGTTTGCACAATAAGTATGAATGGTATTATACCAATTAGCTAATGCACCGCATCGCTTAGCGTTTTGAATTAGCAAAACTTTATTTTTTTGCGGATGATTATTTAGCTCGCTCTTAAGTAAATTGCCCGTCCCATCAGGAGATGCATCATCTACAATGATAACATTAAAATTACTATAATTTTGATTTAGTATGGACTCTAAATTTCCCTTATACCACCTCTTGTTGTTATAAGTAGGAACGATTACTACAAAGTGCTTTTCTTCATTCGGTTCAAAATATCTCATTGTTTGCGATAACAAAGCTGGCTGCACATAAGAACGTCTCTTTAGAGCAGTTCGTGTTGCCTGCTTGCGTAGAGAATTTTTACGCTGTTTAGCAAAACCTAGCGGGAAGGCAAGGAGCGTAACGGTTCCTACCAAAATATATAGCATGATCTTTTTCATAAGATTCCACGGCCCCTACAACCTAAAGCGCTGCTTAAAAAATGATTTCCAGATTTCAAGCAGCGCTTTGTCCAACCTAAATTTAATTCACAAAACCTTCGTTGCGCAAATGTCCCACAATTATATCAAGTGCCTGATCAACCGATACCCTTGCTGTATCAATAACTAATTCTGCACTTGTTGGTGCTTCATACGGATCGCTAATACCGGTAAATTGTGTGATTTTGCCAGCACGTGCTTGGGCATAGAGCCCTTTGGTATCGCGTTTTTCACATTCATCAAGCGATGTTGCAACAAACACTTCAACATAACCACCATTAGCACTGATAAGCTTACGATTATGATTACGATCATCTTTATATGGTGCAATTAACGGGCATAAAGCAATGCCGCCACTTTTAGTAATCTCATTGGCTACAAAACCAACGCGCTGCACATTGCGTGAGCGATCTTCTTTAGAAAAACCTAATCCAGCACACAACGTCTTGCGTACCTCATCACCATCAAGCATGGTAATAGAACGGTTTTGTATTTCCATTAATTTTAGAGCCAACGCGTTAGCAATGGTTGATTTACCGGCACCGGAAAGGCCTGTAAAGAATACGGTAAATCCTTGCTTGTTGCGGGCAGGATAGGCAACGCGTAACTCTTTGGCAACTTCAGGATAGGTAAACCACGCAGGGATTTCCTTGCCATTATTCAAAATGTTGCGCAATTCAGTACCAGAAATAGACATAGTCTTGGTCCCTGCAGGTATCTGATCAACCGGGCTGTAGGAATCTGTTGCTGGGATATAAACCATTTCGCTAAAGAACACAGGCTCTATGCCAACCTCATGCGCATACTGCTTAACAAGCGTCTGAGAATCGTAAGGGCCATAAAATGGTACGCCCTTGCTATCGTTACCCGGACCGGCATGATCACGACCAACAATGAAATGTGTGCAACCATAATTTTTACGAATTATAGCATGCCACAATGCTTCACGTGGACCGGCCATGCGCATCGCAAGCGGAAGCAGGCTCAGCGTTGCGGTGCCACTAGGATAATGCGGCAACAATGCATCATAACAGCGTACGCGTGGAACATATTCAACATCACCAGGCTTTGTCTGGCCAACAACTGGGTGAATGAGTAGGTGCGCACCTACCTGTTTGGCAGCACGAAACGTTAACTCTAGATGGGCGCGGTGCATTGGGTTGCGTGTCTGAAACGCGACGACTTTGGTGATGCCATGCTCTTTAAAATACTGCTTCAACTGTTCAGGTGTTCTACGCATTTTTTTAAAGTCGTAGTACTGAGGCTCTGTAACCTTAGTTAGGGATCCGCTTACATAAAAAGATTTGGTCTGATTGATAAGATAATTAACGCCAGGATGCAACATATCCTTGGTTCCGTACACCATTTTCGCTTCATTGTCTTTATCCGGCTGCCAAGCATTTTCAATTTGCATTGTTGCAAGCACATCACCCTCTGATGATTTCAAAAGTAGTGTTTTATCATCCGCTGCTTTTTTGATAATATCTTCAGCCACATCCAGTACAATGGGCATGGGCCACACAGTACCATCTGCAAGGCGCATATTTTGAACAACACCATTATAATCAGCCTGATTCATAAAGCCTTTAAGTGGTGCAAAGCCGCCATTCATAATAAGTTCTAAATCGCACATTTGGCGCTTGGTCAATGTAAGTGATTGGCTTGCTTGCAGCGCGTGCGTTACAAACACAATGCCTACAAGTAACAATGATTGTCTAATGCCCTTTTTCGCAATATTCATCACAATATTCTCCTCATCTCTCTTTTTTTGTGGTTTATCTTACCAGTTGCCATCCTTTTCATAGCCCAACTTAATGAGCAACTCTATGGCTCCTGGTGCCTTTTTGAATGCTTGCTTCATTTCTGGCGTGAAAGTTTTTTTCCAACCGCCTATCTGTCCCTCTCTAAATGTAAAACTATCACCAAATAATTGTTCTTGAACTTTTTTAATAGCAGCCTTGGGCAGAGTGAGTTTAATATGTCGAGCAATATTATCAATTTCCTGATACTGCACATCATCCGATCCGCCACCCTTGCTGCCAACTAAGGCTTCAAAGCGTACCGTATAAATTTTTTGTGCCTTCATCCAGGGAAGATAGAGGTTATAAAACCCTACAACACCTGATTCCCACAAAAGTGGGTAGGTATCATGGACCTCAACACCCCATTTAATAAAGTGTTTTTGACGACCGTCAATGAAATCATAAATCAAATCTTCCACGTTGGCGTGTTGATTTGGATAATAGCCATCTTTAACCATATGAGCCATGGATATTATCATATCTCTAGGATCACGAATGATAAAAAAGCTACCTGTTGTTTTAGGAGATAAAAAGCGTTCAGTTTCTTTGGTATACGGCCAGTGAGAATAAAACAATCGATTCTTCGTGCTAACTTTCATCTGAGATAGTAGGCCATCCGGCAAAGGGCCAAATGTTGGGGTGTGAAAACGACCTTTAAAATGACGCGGCGGATCAAAACGGTTAACTTTATCATAATAAGCCTGAAGGGATGGCCCCGGCTTAAAGTTATTTTTTCGACCAGTATAAGGAATTGACAGCCCTGGCTGCTCAAATAATGTCAGACATTTGATAAGTAGATGGGTTCCGCCCTTAGGCATAGTAAAACATACGACATTGTTCTCTTGATCGAGGGATGATTTGATAGTTTTTTTCTGAGGGATGGTTGCGAGAGCACATATATTCTTTTTTCTACCCGCTAAAAGATCACCGGCAGACAAAAATATTGTTACAACACACACCCATTTGGCAACTGTTTTTATAGACATAAGAATACACTTTCTTCTTACTAGTTACTCTAACTCCCGCATTCAATATTAGAAGTGTTTTATACTAATTGCAAGTACGAAAAATAGTTCATTAGAAGATCTAGTCAAGAGGAATGGCAAAGTATCTATGATGCAATATTTCATGGTAAGAATAGCCCTCAGAAGCAATACCTTTCGTTGGCTGTTGTGGCTTTGCCCATAGATAACGATAGGTTTTAACAATTAAATTATATTCCATTGTACGTATCTCCAATTTTGCCTCGTCAGTAGAGAGTCCGGCTGGATTATAATAATAAAGGCCTGTAACAAAATTGGGGATTTTCTTAAAACGAGAACCCTTGCTCACCGCCCGGCACCACATTTCCCAATCACCGCAAGAAAGAAATTTTTCATCAAATAAACCATATTTTGTATGCATTGATTTGCGCCACATTGGCTGAGGACCGGGTAAACAGCTGCTCATGTAACACAATTGAAAGTCAGGATGTTTTACAATTGTCTTAGCGGTATGATGCTTAAATGTTTCATTTGCGCGCTTTGTACATAAAAAATCTCCATAAACAAGATCTACTGACGGATTTTGTTCAAGAGCCTTTGCCTCGATCTCAAGAGAACGTGGATTTCTTCGATCATCAAGATTGGCATTTGTAATGAAATCTGACAACGCCATTTTTATGCCTACGTTCCAGACGCCATATAAGCCAGGATCTTTTCCAAGTTTTATATATCTAATATTAGGATATCGAGGCACATATTGTTTAATAATAGATTCTTCTTTTCCAGGTGAATTTGCGTTTATCAAAATAAGCTCACAGTGCTTAAAAATTGATTGCTGTACAATATCGGCTAAAAAACCCTTGATAAATTCGTCCCCTTTAAATATAGAGGTTATAATCGAGACACGCGGTCTGTTTACAGCAGACGGCTTTTTCTTTTTTATGATTTTTTTTGCTTTAGTGGGTAACGGAATCGGATTGCGACTGAAAGCACTCACTGAGTTGCTTAGATATATAAAACTAATACTAAAAAGAACAGCAATGAACTTAAGCGATCGATTTCTAGAAAAAAACATAAAAAACCCCTTTGCCCTTATAGCTTAACTAATTTTAATTTAATCTTACGTTAATAAAAACAAAGAACGATTGGCAACAAATCCAATTTTGAGAATTAAGAAAAGGATCCGATAAGATGGAAATCCAATAGATTGGTGATTATCTTGACAACAAAAAATTGGTTCGCTTAGAGTTTCCTTAGGGTATTTCAAGAAACAATTTTTCATTTTCTAGAAGAGGCAGTTATATGCTATTAGCTATCAGTCCACTGATTATATCATTGATTATGGCAATACTTATGCCCCAAACACAGGCAAAACCTCGTCTTCAAACAACAACCAAGATTTGGAGCATATTAATTTGCACCCTGGAAGAGAGGAAAGATTCCTTTAATAAACTTTATAATACATTGCAAGCCCAAATAAAAGAAAACATGCTTGATAACAAGATTGAAGTCTTGTCTCATTCAGATAATCGTGAAATGACTGTTGGTTGTAAAAGAAATCTTCTATTAAATCAAAGCAAGGGCGAATATACCTGTTACATCGATGATGATGACGATATACACCCCAACTACATCAAAATGATTTATGAAAAATTACAGAAAAAGCCTGATTGTGTAAGTTTAACAGGCATAGTGACCGTTAACGGAAAGAATCCAAAAAAATTTATACATTCATTAGCATATAAAACGTGGTTTGAAAAAGATGGTATCTATTATCGTCCGCCAAATCATCTTAATCCCATAAAGCGTAGCATTGCTATACGTTTTTTATTTCCAGAAATACGGCATGGGGAGGACGTGGCATGGTGCCTAGCGATCGTAAAATCAGGCTTGCTTCAAAAACAAGAACTAATCAATGAGCCCTATTATTTTTATAATTACAATACAAACACATCGGCTTGCAGGCCGACAAAGGCCAAATGCTAAGCCATCTCACATTGAATGTGCACACGTCATAGAATAGACACCTTTTGGCGTTAGCCCTCAAAAATATGACCAATCCTTATTTTTGGCGGGGATTATAATTCTTTTTTTTATATACATCATCATATTCTATTTTTTTAATGAGCTCATAGCCCTTACTAAGTAAATAATTTTTAACCTTATTGTCCTGGTAATTATTTTCAACAACAATGACGCCAATATAGATCTTATTCAAATCAATGGACTGCAAGATGGGAAATTCACTACCCTCGGTATCAACACTCATAAAATCTATTTTTTTTATTTTATATTTATCAAGAACAAATTTAAGCGTAAACACGTCTACCGATATTATTTGCTTGCTCCCCCCATGTGTACTCAGGTCTTGGTCAATTCTTATCAGATGGCGGGGATCATACTCATCAATCAATCCACTAAGCATTTCAAGGGGTCCAGTTATCTTGCAAAATCTTGCTTTACCATTAGCATTAGCAATACAGGCCTGAACGCATGCTGCCTTTCTATTTTTAACCAACTCTTTATATCTGTCCGGATGCGGTTCTACACAAATCCCTTTCCAACCAAGTTTTTTTTCAAAATAATAGCTATTGCTGTAGCTAATCCCATCATGTGCCCCTATGTCAACGAAGACACCATGTTTTTTGTTATGAAATAGCTGTTCATTTAAATATTTATCTTGACCAATTTGGCTATAATACGGTGCATAGGGCTGGTGGTATTGGACCGCATGCGCATTAAGAAAAATTGTTACACAACAAAAAATAATTCCTTTAGATGTCACGAGTATCCCCTTTAGATTAATAAGTTTTAATAACGTTCTGTATTTTCCTGAAAAAATTTATCTACGTACCACTGTAACTAAAACGTTTTTGTAGCGTCAAGGAAATCCAACCTATCTCTCAACCCCCCATCACACATTCTGCGTATCAAGTGACATTGAAGATGCATCATAAGCATACATATCCTTTGGATACGACTCATGGGATTTTTTGTAATCAATATCTATGATCGACCAGTCAGGCAACGTCGCACGTACCCCGGTTGTCCGTGAGATAGGAAGCTGAAAGTGTGAGGGGGCTATGACCACCTTGCCAGGATTTTTGTTAAGATAGGCAGCCCACCAGGAAAAGCTGGATTTAGTCGGCCTGGGAAGTGGTGGAGCTAGCGTGGCTGCTATTTCAAAAAGCTGGTTGCCCAATTGACCAAAGAGTGAGCAGGTAGCATACGAGTTTTTTGGCAGAGAAAGCTGGATAAAGGGAAGTTTTGGATTAAAAAATGTCGACCATCGACTCAAATTTGAACACGATTTAATTAAATAATTACCGCGCGAAAGCACAAGGGCATCAATCAGCGCATCTTCGCCGCATTTATAACGGTTATAAAATGGGTTGAGGTGCACCGCCTGCGTGTTGTTATCTGAGCGGAAGGCATCCTTATTGTACAGCACGTGCTGGCCAAAGTGTGCGATGATATAGTCTAAAAAAGCTTGCTCATCAGTCGCCACATACATTCTATAGCTTTGCTGACCAAACGTTTTTATAGCCTGCTGGATTGCCTGCAAAAATACCTCATACTCAATACGCGGCGCCTCAGCAATTTTGTCGGTGCCTCGGTAGTGAACGGTAAGTACACAATGATTGTTAAAGTCCTTGGTTAACGCATCGATCTTTTCCAGGATATGAGGTTTTATGCGCATGTATTTTTGAATCAGCCTAAACGCTTGATTACGATACTTTTCTCCCTTTGACCAGCGAATATAGTATGGATTGCCTCCCAGGATTATGTGCGGATCTACTTTTTGGCCCAGGCTGATGGGCTCGCAATAGTAGCTCCACCAGTTGTTGCCATAATCAGGATCATAATATGCCCCCGTCTGCTTAAAATCTATTTCGACGCCTTTGTAGTGTCCCCGCTCATAGCGCTTGAGCATATCCAGGACATCATCAAAGATGCTAAACATCCCGCAATCTTTACGGGCGTGTAATACGATAGAGTAAGGGTTTTTTGACCGCCATCCTGCCAGGAGGCTGGCATGAGAAGCAAAGAGGTAGGCAGCACAATGCAGGACGACGTAGAATATTTTTTTGATGTTGGGCATTGGGCCTCCCAGGGTATGGCTTATGATGACAAATCCTGTATAAAACTGTAGCCAAAAGGTTTGCGCTGGGTCAAGGAAACGGAGGTGGTGGCGCTCGCCATGCAAGAGGTTACTGCCCTCTTTTTTTGCCCCGCTCTGCCCGGATCTAGGGCACAACAATAAAATCTGCTATACTACAAATTCAGTAACAATGTAGAGCCTTGTGGCTACAGCAAAGTCTATAAAAAATTTAAGCGGAGAGCGCTGTAGGATGAAAAATTTTACGACAAGTGGGCCGGTTAATCCAGAAGATCATTACTTTATTCCTCATCGATTAGATGAAGATGAGGTACACAATCTAATTAATGACAAAAGGTATTTCATCCTGCATGCACCGCGTCAAAGTGGCAAAACAACAGCCATACGTATATTTGTTGATCAACTCAATGCCGAAGAAACTTATAAGGCATTGTATATTAATGTTGAGCCTGCCCAGGCAGCAAGAAGCAATGTTATTGATGGCCTTCGCACCATTTTAAGTTGTTTTAAAACAGATATTAGCCGATGTTTTGGCCTAGAAGATCCGGCATATGCCTACTTACAGCGTGAAGCAAATAATCCAATGCTCTCTGGTGGCGCCCTTAACGAATTTTTGCAATTTTGGTCAGAACATACTGATAAACCAATTGTACTTTTTATTGATGAAATAGATTCCCTTGTCGGTGACACCCTCATTTCTGTGCTGCGTCAATTACGTGCTGGCTATGTGAATCGACCAAAGAGTTTTCCTCAGGCAGTCTGTCTTGTCGGCGTGCGCGATGTACGCGATTACCTAATTTGGTCTGACAAAGAAGGAAAAACAATTCTTGGCGGCAGCGCATTTAACATTAAAGCCGAGAGCCTGGTGCTTGCAGATTTTTCTGCACAAGAAGTGCGCAATTTGTATCTGCAGCATACAAGCCAGACTGGCCAAAAATTTACTGATGAAGCGATTGATTATGCCTTTTATTTAACACAGGGACAACCATGGCTTGTGAATGCGCTTGGTCGCCAGGCCTGTTTTGTTGATGTTACGGATCGAAGTCAACCTATCACCAAGGACGTCATTGAGCGGGCTAAAGAGACGCTTATCCAGCGACAGGACACGCACCTTGACGTCATTATTAATCGTCTCAATGAGCCTCGCGTAAGAAAGATTATCGATGCGATCATTACCGGCTCAACATCAATGCTTATTGCTGATGAGGATGATAAGAAATATGTTGAGGACTTAGGGCTTATCAAACGTAGTACCATGACAATTGCCAATCCCATCTACCAGGAAATTTTGCCGCGGGTTTTATCCAGTAGATTTCAATATGCAATTATTGAACAATCGCCAGATTACAAGAATGCTGATGGCTCGCTGAATATGCAAAAATTACTACACAAGTTCACAGAATTTTATAGAGAAAATTCCGAAATCTGGCTTGAACAGTTTAATTACCAAGAATCTGGCCCGCACCTAATACTTATGGCCTTCCTGCAACGTGTCGTTAATGGCGGTGGAACTATTCATCGCGAATATGCACTGGGCACCAAGCGTGTTGATATTCTTGTTACCTTCCAGCAGCAACGCATTGTCCTGGAATTAAAAATCAACTATGGACCAAAAGCATTGCACGATGGGCTTAAACAAACTGCCGAGTACATGGATAAAAGCAATGCAACTGAAGGGCATCTTATAATTTTTGATAGAAACAAAACCAAGCCCTGGGATGAAAAGGTGTATCAACGTCAAGAACAGTATGATAACAAAACGATTAATCTATGGGGCATGTGAAGTTTTCACTAGCCAAAAGGTTTGCGCCGGGTCAAGGAAACGGAGGTGATGACTAACCATGTACTGCTTTTTGTTCGCCTTCCGTTTTTTGCTTTGAGACTAAGTGTGTGATAGGCTATGGAGGTGTTCGAGCATTCCATAGCCTATCATTTTTTTAGTGGAGAATAACAATGACTACGCTGCCTTCTATTCCTATCGGCGTCGATGACTATAAAAAACTTATTGACAAAGGAAGCGTCTATGTTGATAAAACATTGCTCATTAAAGAATTTTGGGAAGATGGCAGCGAGATTGTTTTAACTCCTCGTCCTCGCCGATTTGGCAAAACCTTGAATCTTTCTATGCTTAAATACTTTTTTGAGCGCACCAAGCAATCGAATGCATGCCTTTTTGAAAAAACAAACATCTGGAAAGATCCTAAATATCGTGACCTCCAGGGACAATACCCTGTCATTTCTATAACACTTAAAGATGTTAAGAAGCGCAATTGGGATGATGCGTATAAACAAATTATTGGGCTGCTTGCGAAAGAGGTAAAGCGCACAATGGCTCCCATCTACGATGTTTTAGATGCTGATCAACAAGACATGTACAACGCCCTTGTTAAAAAAACTGCCGATAGCGTTGATTATTGTAATAGCTTACTTTTTATGACCGAGGCCTTAGAGGCTCATTACGGTCAAAAAACTATTGTGCTTATTGATGAATACGATACACCAATTATAGCTGCTTATCTCAATGACTACTATGTTGATATGGTAAGTTTCGTACGAGATTTATTTTCAGCAGTGTTCAAAACTAATTCTGCCCTAAATCGTGCCTTTTTAACTGGTATTACTCGTACAGCCAAAGAGGGAATATTTTCCGGACTTAATAATCTGGCCGTTTGCAGCGTATTAAGTAAGGAATATTCTGATAAGTTTGGTTTTACAGATAATGAAGTTAATGCGCTTATTACTCAGTACGGCCTCCACGAGCATCAAGAAGACATCAGATCGTGGTACAATGGTTACACCTTTGGTAAAACGCAAATATATAATCCCTGGTCAGTGTTGAATTGTATTAAAGCGGGGGGTGACTTAAAGCCCTATTGGGTCAATACCAGTGATAATGAGCTGGTGGCAAAAGTCATTGCTCAGGCGAGTGATGAAACAAAAAAAGAACTTGAGCTTTTACTCGAAGGCAAGCCTATAACAGAGAAAGTAATAGATGAGGGAGTCATACTTCCAGAACTTGACACTGAAGATCAAGAGCCGTGGAGTTTCTTATTGTTCACTGGATACATTACAGCAATCGACCGCATTTCTCGCAATGACAAATTCCTTTATACGCTTGCACTACCAAACAAAGAAATTGTTGTACTTTATAGAGACCTTGTTCTAAAAGCGATTAGCAAAGTATTCTCTTTTGCTAAGCTTAAGAAGTTATTTGAAGCGCTGATTACTGGTGACGTGCTTAACGTTACCATACTGTTACAAGGATATATTGATAACATGTGTAGCTTTCATGACCTCCCCAAAAACGATATGGAGCGAAGTGTAGACATGTTTGTTCTTGGGTTGCTGGCCGAACTTTCTTATCGATACATCGTACAATCAAACCGTGAATCGGGTGATGGTCGCTATGATATTATGCTTATGCCACGCGATCATAATGATATTGGAGTCCTTTTGGAATTCAAAAAAACAGAGCGGTCAACACAGGCCGTGCTTGCAAAGGCTGCAGACAAGGCGCTTGAACAAATCAAAGCACATGACTATAAAAAGCAGCGGCGAGATTTTGGTTATCAGGGCAAAATTCTTTGCTATGGCATTAGTGCATGCGGTAAACATATTGTGGTTAAGACAGAGACGATAGCCGCTTTGTAAATTTTCAAGGAGCAGGACATGATAGTACTGGTTACCGGTGGAGCCGGTTTTATAGGTGCAAATCTGGTGCGCAAACTTGTGGCGCATCAATTGGATGCAACCGTGCACCTCTTAGTGGAAAAGCAAAGTGATCTGCATCGCCTCTCAGACCTTCTAGACAAACTTGTTATTCACGAAATAGATCTGACCGATGCTGCCGGCGTACGCACCCTTGTGCTCGCCATACGGCCCGGCGTTATCTACCATCTGGCCTCGTACGGCGGCATGCCACATCAACGTGATCAGATGACGGTGTACAATGTTAATTTCTATGGCACTATCACGCTGCTCAATGCCTGCAAAGAGGTTGGCTTTAGCTGCTTTGTCAATACCGGCAGCTCATCGGAATACGGCATGCAACCGGTAGCAATGAGCGAACGGCAATTACTTGAACCGATCAGCGACTATGCTGTTGCCAAGGCGGCAGCCACACAATTTTGCCTGAAAGAGGCACTCTTTAATAAACTCCCCGTGTACACCGTACGCCCTTTTTCGGTCTATGGCGATTATGAAATGCCAACGCGCCTGATCCCAACCATTATCGCCAATGCCCTTGAAGGCAAGCCCATTAATCTTTCAGCCAGTCACTACGTGCGTGACTACATTTATATTAGCGATATGGTTGATGTGTTGATCGCGGTTACAAAAAAATTACCAACCGATGCCTTTATTTTTAACGGTGGTACCGGCGTGCAATCTACCATTCAGGATGTGGTGGACACTGTTGGCAACATTTTACAAAAACCACTGACCGTCAATTGGGGCACACAGGTACCACGCCCATGGGAGCCGGCACGTTGGCAGGCTGATATTGCGCAGACATCACAGGCATTGCAGTGGGCACCACGGTACAATTTGCACCAGGGGCTTGTGGCGTCGATTGATTGGTTTGAAAAGCATTTGAATTTGTATTCTGTTGGCCATTCCACCCCCTCCATCATCCAGCCTTCACGCCAGGCCATGGCGGACACGGTCCGGGCGAACGGCCAGTGTGGTGTGTAATGTGGACGTATTATCTTACTTGCACAAGAATGCAACAAGCTGTGCCACTCTTAAATGATCTGCCAGTCGCACGAATCCCATGAAAGGAGTTTTGCATGATCACGTCCCAACACATCAGCAACGTACCCCCCACATCACCAGCGCTGCTTGAACATGTGGCGCTCAAAGCGCTAGAAAATAGACACCTCATCATCGATGCGCTAACCGCTGCAAACAGTTCACACTTGGGTTGCAGCTTTTCTATCATCGATATTTTGACGGTGCTGTACCACTGTTTTTTAGATGTTGAAAAAATTAAACACAACGATCCAACACGTGACTATTTTATTTTAAGCAAAGGGCACGGCGCCTGCGCGCTGTACGCAGCACTCGCTTCGGTCCAGCTGCTGCCGGCAGAACTGCTAAAGCGCTACCATGGCAACGGCACGCAGCTGAGTGGGCATCCGCAGCGCGGGGCATTTCCTGGGATTGAAGCAAGCACCGGGTCACTGGGCCACGGTCTACCAATGGCAGTTGGCCTGGCAATCGCGGCCAAGCATGATCAACGGCCAAGCAAAGTATACGCCTTGGTTGGTGATGGTGAATGCCAAGAGGGATCGATCTGGGAGGCACTGATGATGGCGGCTCGCTTTCAGCTTAATAATCTGACCGTCATTGTCGATTACAATAACTTACAAGGCCTTGATAAAACGGATGACCTGGTCCCCGGCGGCCTTGAAGTAAAATTCAAAGCGTTTGGCTGCAGCGTCAAGCATGTTGATGGGCATGATTATGCCGCGCTCATTGATACGTTTAACCAACCGCAATTAGCAGCATGCCCGCAGGTCATCATTGCCCATACCACGAAAGGCAAAGGGCTGGCGCAGATAGAAAATAAATTGGAATGGCACTATCGCTCGTTTAAAGGCGATCAGCACCAGCTGGCAAAAAAGGAGATTACCCGCCTATGAGAACGGTATTTATGCAATGGCTTTTTGATCAGGCGGCCATTGACCCAAGCATTTATTTGCTCGTTGGTGATGTTGGTTTTTCAGTCATTGAAAAATTTGCAGCCGCCTATCCGCAACGCTACATCAATACCGGCATTGCCGAACAAAATATGATCGGCGTTGCCGCTGGCCTTGCGATGACCGGTAAAAAAGTGTACGTCTATTCCATCATCCCGTTTGTAACGCTACGCTGCTTTGAACAGGTACGTGACGACCTGTGTTACCAACAGCTGCCGGTAACCATTGTTGGTGTTGGTGGTGGTTTCAGCTACGGGCCGATGGGCGTTACGCATCATGCTATTGAAGATGTTGCCATTATGCGCAGCCTGCCAGAGATGACGGTGGTTGCCCCCGGCAGCAAGCATGAAATTGCATCACTCATGCCGGCGTTACACGCCCTCAAGCTACCGGCGTACATTCGGCTTTCTAATAATGAAGAGTTGATAACGTACGCAGGCAGCCAGGCTATTGAGCTAGGCAAGGCCATAGAAATAGTACCGCACGATGATACGTACATCGTTGCTTCCGGTAACGCCCTTGATCTTGGCTGGCAGGTGCAGCAACACTTGAGCGCCTTGGACATTAGCATCGGCCTGGTAAGTATGCCGACCATCAAGCCATTGGATATTAATTTTTTTACCCACAAAAAACTACATGGCATCTTTACCATCGAAGAGCATCTACTTATCGGTGGCCTTGGCGAGGCGGTCGGCAGTGTGCTGAGCCAAGCGCTTGATTATAAAGTTATATTTCATGCGTTTGGTGTTGATGATTTTTATTATCATGAAACGGGGAGTCGGGCGTATTTGAAGGAAAGGGCAGGATTGAGTGTAGAGAATGTCTCAAGTAAGATTATTGGAAAACTAAAAAAATAATATGATTTTTTATTTTATATAATTTATATATTTCGTTTGCGAGGTTGCCACCTCGCGCTGGCTTTAAGAGGTTTCTCAAAACCTCTTAAAAATCTCCATGACCAGCTTGCAGCTGGACTGCTAATACGCCCTTGTAAGCGGCGACGGTGCCCTGGCCAAAGGCCAATGTGCGCCACCCCGCATGTCGGGCTACTTAGGGATTTTCTTATCTCATTGATTTGCGCAATTCATATTATGGTTCATGTACAACAGCTCTTTGCGATGTGAAAGTACTATACTTATTGCAAGTTAAACGCTCAGACATGCGGCTAAGAGCCACAAACTCGCGAAGAGGAGCTATACTAATGGACTGGATCCTGAAACAAGTTCAGGATGACAAAAAAGTGAAAACTATTCCTTATTGGTCATCTCGGACGTATCCGTCCGCCGAAGCTTTGGCGAAGGCTGGAGTCCAAGATCCTCTTAAAAAGACGGAGCGGAGGCCCGCAATGCGGGCGAAGCGAGGCGTAGTAATTCACTGCTTCGCGAGTTTGCGGCCCCCTTGGGCTGCATGTCCGAGCGCATGATATGCAACATAATTTTTGCTTACGTTTTGCAGAGAGTTGTTGTAATAAAAGTGACAATACACGTGTGACAAATCAATAAAATAAAAAAGTCCATAGCTAGCTCAATCGGAGGGCTGGCGAGAATGTGGCAAAGCCACATGAATTGCCATGATGGTTCGAGACGCTGCTTACGCAGCTCCTCACCATGAGCGGAATAGCGCTCCGCTCACCCTGAGCCCCGTCGAAGGGGAAGTTGAGCGTATTAGCAGGTTCTAAGGGCGGCAGCCCTTAGTCACGAGATTCTTAAGAGTGTTTGATAACACTCTTAAGGCCAGCGCGAGGTGGCAACCTCGCAAATGAAATATATAAATCATATTTACTCTTAACTTAATTAGGAAAATATGATTTATCAAAAGAAAGTTGTCCTTATAACAATTCTTATAATAAGCATAATCAGCATACTAGGCCTGCCATACACAAACTGGTGGCTGAACGGCGACGACTTCCACGCCTTGTACTTGGCATCAAAAATAAAAACCTGGAAAGCCCTCTTCTATTTTTTCTATGACGGCCACGTCAACCAAGACTTTGGGCCATCAAATTTCCCACGCGGCGGGCGCACAAGCTTTTTGGCAACCTACTATCGACCGCTTTATTTTTTTTATCACGTCATACAATATTGGCTCTTTGGCACCAATGGCTACTGGTACCTTCTAACTAATGTTGTTGTGCATGCAGCCAATAGTGCGCTGCTGTTCTACATCGGCTCCCTATTCGCGCCACTATCGGCAGCATTTTTGGGCGCCTGTGCCTTTGCGTTTCATCCACAAATTGCCTATCGTTTTGGTCATCTGGTTAACCTGCAATACTATATCAACGTCCTGTGTATGCTCTGCATTTTTCTGCTGGGTAAACAGTATTTGGATACACGCAAGCACAGGTACTACCTACTGGCCTGCGTGCTGTTTGTCTGCGCACTCTTCACGCGCGAAACATTGGTGGTGTTGCCATTCATCCTGATGCTCTGGGCTGCGTGGTATACGGAAGCTCTTCTGAATCCTATGCCAGTGTTTAAAAAAGACGCTCGTGGTTGGTTCGTCCTTCGAGACGGCTCTTACGAGCCTCCTCAGGATGAGCGGGATAATTTTAAATATCCCGAGGACCCCGAGCAAGCCTTGCTTGTCGAGGGGCATGAGCGGAACAAGGCGCTCACCCTGAGCCCTGTCGAAGGGGTCGAACCATTTGAGCGTACGACGCTCGTCAAACTCACTAGCCCCTTCTGGGCAATCACCATCGCCTACGTAGCATTGCGCACCTGGCTGTATCCCTTTGATTTTGCATCGCTAGGAAAAACAAGGCAGGCAGCTCCACTCCTAACCATAATCATGAACAAACTGCAACAAGCCATAGTCTTTTGCTACGATGCCCTCTGGCTCTCCTGGCTACCGTGGGGCAATACCTGGCTGCGCCTTGGTATGACACTACCCCTTACCCTGATTATTATTATCGCGTTTATCACAACAACACAAAAAATTCCTGTATTACTCTGCCTTGTCAGCACTGCACTCATTATCTGGCCAGCCTACGTTGGTGCCTACAGCCCACGCTATTTTTATGAAGTAGCCCCGTTTATTGTCATGGCATATCTTGCCTGCTTTGTGTTCAGTAGCATTAAAAGTAGAATCTATCGTAGGGCTGTGTTTTTATATTTCACCGCGCTCATTGTATTTTGTGTCTACTTCTGCGTCGAGTGCTTCACGCTGCGTACACAAAAAATGCATGTGCTTCATCGGGCAATGGATCAACTAGTTTTGGCCGAACCGTCTAGACCCATTTGCTTCCTGAGTCATCCACTCGATGGCTTTGGCGATCTTGTCTACGACGCCTTCTGGGTCATGCATGATAGGCCGCGATTGATATATTGTGACGGCAGCGCGGCACTAACACAACGAGATAGTAACATTGTTTCGCCTATTGGCTTTAGAAATAAGATCAGCCAGTACCACGATAAAAATTATGTAACTATCGTCCCAGTTGACGGTGGATTTAGATATACATCAAGCGACCCATCAAAAGTACAATTTTTTCTGCCACCAGCAAATCCATGGTCACTGGGCAGCTACGAAAACGTGCAGTACGAACCTATTAACGGACAGTCAATCATTACTGGCTTTACCTTGAGACTAGACACGCAGTATGCTAAACAACGTCCACTGTTTTTAGTGTGGGATTGGAAAAAACAAATGTTCAAAGAGCTTATTGCGCCCTAAAGGAGAACGCATGAACGTACCTGTAATAATACTAAGTTTGACGATACACATTCTTGCACCCAGCCTTGCCTTTGCAGCATATCAAGAAAATGCTGACGATCAACGCAATAGTGCAGTTGCCATTGATAACGAACAACAGGAAAATAGTGGTGCCCCTGCATTATCTGAGGAGCAAATAAGCGAGCAAACATTGGTGCCTATGCTGGCCCTCCGGGCGGTGCGCCAGAACGACGTTGCTTTACTAAAAAATATTTTTGATAACAGCAAAACACCGTTGGATGTGCTTCTCCCATATGGCGATAGCAATGAAACCCTGCTGCATATTGCTGTACGCGTGAGTATGACCACCAAAGATAATGATCAGGATGTGAGCAATCGGATAATTGCCTATTTACTGCGTTTAACACCAGGCGCCATCCACGTGCTTGATACAAATGGATGCACCCCATTGCACTATGCCTATCGCTATCAAGCAGATCTTATTCCTCCCAGAAAGGGCTGCTTTGGGGCATGCTGCGGGCAGCGCATACAGTTTATTAAAGCGCATCCGACGCTGTGTCTTTTGACGACGATTGCTTCGATTAGCCTTGTAATCAATACACGTGACGGCTCTGGTAAGCTACCGTCTGATTATATTCCTGGCCATGTTGAACTTGATATGAATCCTGTTGACTGCATAGATTACAACACGTTTAATGACTTCACGCGTGAGAATCAACCAGCTCAATGAGCATTGGCTGCATGACTATTTTCATACGCCTCAAAGTACTCATCAGTTTCGGTTTTAATCCAGTTGGTAAGCATGTTCCATGGAGCTATGATAAAGACATTGAGATGTCGCTTTAAATAGTCGCTCACCGTAGATTCACATTCGTGGCCAACATATTGCAACAATTTTTCTCGCGCTATTGGTATCCCAACAACGCCGACCAGGCCGGCAGCAAGTTGCCCCATACATTGGTTGAGCTCATAGTCTGCATGATTAATCAAAGGATCTATACATGCACTTTTTAGATAATTCAGCCCAGCAACTTCAAGACCACTGGTGATGGTATGTGCCATTGGAACAGCGTAGTGCGAAAATTCCGTCATCAGGTATTTGCGTATGTGATGCGCCTCGTGTAACAGGCTACCACTCATACAATAGAGTAGGCCAAGTGGCAGGGCCACACTATAGACTAAGGCGCCTACGCGCGCTGAGCCGGACCAGTCATTGGTCAGAAAATAAACGGTGCCACAACTTACACCTTCAACGGTAACGGCACCAAGAACGATTATTACGGTGCCAATAATCTTTTTGCAACCGGCCATTTTAGTTTCTATACTTCTTGCCTGTATTGCTGCGGTATCTGTGTTGTGGCCAGCCGTCGATTGCCCTATTAGCGCCGTTGTTTCAGTTGCTGGTGTTGCCTGGGTGGTGCTAGTGCTTGGCACGCTTTGATCATGTGCGAGCTGTTGCTGAATGAGTGATTTTTGTTTTTTGAGTACCGATACTTTCTTGCTTGATGGTGAAGTTAATGGTTGACCACCTGAAGGAGCGTTCATTGCGTGTAGGTCAACGTTTATGCTTGCAAGGCATAATGCTAGTACTAGTACGTGGCGACTGATTGTGGCCCAAAGACGATTCATGGAACTCTCCTTCATGTGGACAAAAATATGGATGTTTTTACTCTTTAAGAATAATGGACGAAAATAGTGGGCTATGCAAGCATAATGTGCATAGCCCATATAAGCTATTTACGCCTATCAGCAAAAAAGAACGCTATTTCCTGTTGTGCTGCTGCTTGCGAGTCAGAACCATGAACCGCATTTTTTTCGATGTTTGTACCAAACTGTTTTCTGATAGTACCATCCTTGGCCTTTGCCGGATTGGTTGCGCCCATAAGATCGCGCCAATCACCAATAGCATTGAGCTTTTCAAGAATCATAACCACGATTGGCCCGCTGCTTATGTACTGAGTCATGTCGCCAAAAAAAGATTTATTTTTATGTTCGTGATAAAATTTTGCTGCCTCTTCTTTGCCCAAATGTACCTTTCTAAAATCGATAATAGTAAAGCCCATCTGTTCTATGCGATCAATAATGGGACCTGTCTGATGAGCCTGAACGGCCTCTGGCTTAATAATTGCCAGCGTACGTTCAATGGTGTTACTACGTCTGTAATGCTTAAAAATTAATGAGTAGCCAACATAAAAAATAACCGCTATGCCGGCTATTACGAGTGTTATAGTAATAATGGTACGTAGTGTCATGATTATTTCCCCAAAAAAAAAGTGACGACGAAGTCGTCATCCCCGACTTTGATCGGGGATCCAGGTAATGAACAAAAATCCCCGACAAAAAAAAAGTGATCCGGAGGTCGGATCACTTTATCGTCTTTTATCGAGTAAAAGACTATTACTTAGCAGCCGCTGTCACTGGAGCAACAACGCGCATGCCAACTTTCTTGGCAGCCTTTTTAGCTGCTTTTCTCTTTGGAGCAGCCTTTTTGGCTACTTTCCTTTTTGGAGCAGCCTTTTTAGCAGCCTTTTTCTTTGGGGCAGCTTTTTTAGCTACCTTTCTTTTTGGGGCAGCCTTTTTGACTACTTTTCTCTTTGGAGCAGCCTTTTTGGCTACTTTTCTCTTTGGAGCAGCCTTCTTAACTGCTTTTTTCTTGATTGCCATCCTCTTCTCCTTTATTGGTATTAGGGACTCTCCCGTTCTTAACGACATCTTTTGTTCTTCTATTCTGCCAACATGCAACACAGCCATGGCGCTTGGGTTGCAATATTGTTTAGCTGCACTATCTACTTCAGCTATCCTCAGTATAGACAGTAATTCGCCCTGTTTGTCAAATAAATTAAAATTTAAATTAAGCTTTTTTAGAAATAGAAAGGTGTGTGCCTGTTGAAGATTGCTTTCAAAAAGCTCAATAGATGCAGATAATAGCAAATTTTTGGCGGTCGCAAATTCTTCATTAGTAACACCATGATGAGCCACCGTATCAAAGGTTCCCAGAATCATTTTTTGGGCTAGATCAGCTTTTTTAGTGGCAACACTTGTCTTAATAAACACCATCCCTGGTTGCACATAGGCGCCATAGGTGAGTGATCCACCGATCGCATAAAAGAGTCCGCTCTGCTCGCGTAGCTGAAAAAGCCGCGAGGATGGGGACGATACAGCGCCGCCCGTTACAATAATGTCCAGGATGGACAAAGCATTGTAATCAGGATGCCTGCGAGAAATTGATGGCGCAACTACACCAATAACGGTTTGATCTCGATTGATGGGTACGCTGACCAGCTGAGGTTTAAATGGCGGTAGTGGCGGGTAGACAAGGTCGTGAACCTTTGGTCCATGCCAACCCCCTAAAATAGTTTCAATAGAGCTGGGCATTGTGATGGCTGATAAATCGCCAACCACGACCATAACAGCCTGCTGGGGGGATATTAACTGGTTGTAGAGGGCCACAAGATCATCTTTTTGTAAGTGATTAATTGACGGTTTAGATCCCAATGCATTTTTATGGTATGGATGCTGACCATAGACCAGCTCTTTTGCTATCTGGTCGATAAAATCAATAGGACTGTCCCAAAATTCATCAAGCTCGCTCACAATCTGTTGGCGTACTTTTTCTATGGATTTTTTTCTCAGTGATGGGTACCGGACAATTGATGCCAGCAACTGAAGAGCCTTAGCAAAGTCAGCACTCAGACAACGAATAACGATGCCGTCACCCGATGCGCCAAGCGAAATTCCTTCAGTTTCCAGAAGCTGGGCAAAGGCGTCGGCATCATGATCTTTGGTACTATCGGTCATAACACGCAATAAAAAGCCAAAGGCCCCGGCCTGATCCTGGGCTTCATAGAGATGATTTGCTTTAAAGCTTAATAAACAGATGATCTGTGGTATCTGCGGATTGTGGTGGTATACCAGCTCAAGGCCGTTTGATAGCGTATGAACCTTTGGCTTAGGAAATGAAAAAGGGGCTCGCTTTGGCACAACAAGTGACTGGGCCAAGCGTGGCTCTTCAACCGGCAGGCTACGCTGATGCTGTTGTAAAATCCGTGCCTCAAGCTCATCGGCTCTTTGTTGTTGGTCTGCAAATTCACGCATATCGTGCTGGTCAGTAATCGGCAGCAAGTAGCCCTTATGCTGCTTGGTCGGCGTTAGATAGACCTTAAAAAAGTCTTGAATGTCGTGCTTACTAACCTGTGCAATTGCTGCCACATAATGCTCAATAAAGTGCGTATCTTCAGTGGCAAGGTAGGAGTTGCCAATCACAAAGGCTTGGCGCTCGATGCTTTCAAGCAAGGAGGTAAAGTCTATGAGCGTTCGCTTTTGTGTCGCCGCAAATTCCCAGTCGTGAATGCCATGAGTGCGCAAAAGGCTCAGCTCCTCCTCAATAATCCCCTCGATGAGGGCCGGATCGACCCCATTGGCCGGCCAAACATTGATGGATAAAAGACCCTTGTCAAAAAAATCATACACGGAACATTCGACGTCGACAGCGCATGCCTCTTTATTTACCAAACGCTGGTAAAGGCGCGAGCTCTTGCCCCCTGCCAGGATGCCACTAACAATATCAAGCACATGGTTTTTTTTCTCTTTAAAGCCAGGAACTTTGTACATGTAACAGTACCACGGGGTCGTGGTAGGACGATAGAGCACGGTATTGTTAATGACTAAATCTTCCTGAAAACTCAATGTCTCTTTTTTATAATCTTGTGCGGGTGGGATATGGCCAAAGTGCTTTTGTGCGGCAGCCAAGACGTCATCCGCCTTCACGTCGCCCGTTACGACCAACACGGCATTTCCTGGGTGATAATGTTTTTTATAAAAGGCGTATAAATCGTCCCGATTCAAATTACACAAATCTGTTTTAAAGCCAATAATAGGATGGCTGTACGGGTGTTGGGGAAAGAGTGTGGCAATCATCTGCTCTACCAGGCCACCTTGATAATCATCTTTGTACAGACGCAGCTCTTCAACCACTGCCTTGAGTTCAGAGGCCAGCATTTCCGGGTTAAAGGTGGCGTGTTGCATGCACTCAGCAAGCAGTTGGACGCCAACCTCCCACGCATTGCTTGGCAATCTGAAGGTGTAACAGGTATAATCCTGCGAGGTGAAGGCGTTTGCATCGCCAGCAAGTTTCTGGCATACGCTGTTAATATCACTTTCAGAAAGGTTCTTGGTACCCTTAAACATCATGTGTTCAAGCAGGTGCGCCATGCCACGTTCGCGGTGTCCTTCATCCTTTGATCCAACGTTGTACCATAAGTGTACTTCAACGCGGGGCGTATGGTGCAGGGGATGGGTGAGGACGGTAAGTCCATTTGTTAAAACGTGTTTGTGTATTTTAAACTGGGGAATCATGGTGGTCATGCTAACGCCTTACAAAATATAGAGTGCAATTTTAAGCCCTTTTTCTCAGGAAGTAACAGTATGAATGTTATAAAAAATTATTCCATTAAACGTATCATCACTCTGCTTAAAAAGAGTACATTCTTCAATTTTTTGTTACAACGTGTGGCGTATTACTGCGTACGACTCCTCTTTTGTACCTACCGCCTACGCGTGCATTATGATGGCGACCCTGTGGATGTGACCACCATGCGGGGCGTATTTTACGCGTGGCACCAGCAGATTATCCCAGCCGTTTTTTATTTTTTCAAAATAGGGGCGCCAGCGGCCTGCATGGCCAGCCCAAGTGATGATGGCAAGATTGCTGGCTATGTTTGCCAGCGGCTAGGATTTACGGTGGTGTATGGCTCCGCCTACCAATCCCCCGTTGCCGTTACGCGTCACGCGCTGAAAGAACTGGAAAGCACCGGACGCTTTGCACTGATTGGCGATGGCTCTCGCGGGCCAGCCGGCCAGCTTAAGCCGGGCGTCCACTTTTTAGCCAATAAGGCACAAGTCCCCGTAGTTTTTCTTGAATGCACGCAGCAGTGGCCGCTAACCATACAAAAGAGCTGGGATCGGTTTCAAATCCCCCTGCCTTTTAGCACCATTACGATTACGGTACGGGTGCTGAGCTAGAATTCTTTCTCCTCCGCGACCTGGATTATGCGTCCTTTTGCACCAACCTTACCATTGGTAATTCAGATAGAAAATTAAACAGCTGTTGACACGGCAAAATAATTAGTAGATACTGGGGATAGGCCAAAAAGTATTTCTTGTTTGAAAATATTAACTAAATAATAGAGCAGGAGTTCCAATTATGAATAACTTTAAGGAAATCCAAGTACGCATTTTACTCTGCATGGCCATCATAGGCATTGCGGCAGCAAGCACCGTTACAGCTTTGACGCCCAAACAAAAGCAGGCTCAGGCGGTTGCCCAAAAGGCCAAGCAGGCAGCCAAGCAAAAACAAGCTCTACTGGCAAAGCAGAAGAAAGTGCTTGCTCTCCAGAAGGCTAAGCAGTTAGCTACTCAAAAAGCCAAACAGGCTGCTGCTGCACAAAAAGTTAAACAGGCTCAGATAGCCAAACAAAAACAAGCGCAGCTGGCTAAACAGAAACAGGCTCAAGCAGCCCAAAAGGTAAAACAAGCTGCTATGCAAAAAGCCCAACAATTGGCAGCGCAAATAGCAGCGCAAAAAAAAGCTGCTCAACAAAAGGCGGCTGCACAAAAAAATGCACCAAAGAGGGTCCAGGCGCGTAGTAACGCGATCCGGGGCTTTGGCAACGTGCTACAGGGTGACAGCAATGGTAACGCAATCAACGGTTCTGGCAATATAGTACAGGGCAACAACAACGTAATACCTGGATCAGGCAACATGGTACAAGGCAATGACAACACGATACGTGGTTCCGGCAACTCATTGCATGGCAACAACAATTCAATAGCCGAAGGCAGCAATGGCAACTCATTGCGTGGTAATAATATTACGCTGCAAGGCACTGGCATTTCGGTAGAAAATAACACCATCGCAATGCTTGGTAATCGCATCACAATACGAGACAATGACGTCACGATCCAGCGTGGCAACAAGACCAGAACGGTAGCATTTAAGCCATATCCAGGACAATCACATCAGGGAACTAAAATCATAACCAATGGCCACAACATCAGCATACAACGTGGCAGCCGTATTGCAACCGTAGTACTGGAGCCATTTTTAGCCGGTGCATCCAACGGGGCCGGCAATGTTATTACGACAAATATAATAAATTCAGGTGGTACCATAATGCAAGGGGATTTGGATTTGGTTTTCCCAAGTGGAAGCATTTTTGAGATAGGCAAGAATGGGACCACAATCGACTGCAAAGGCAATAATTTTGTGATAGGCAGCAATGAGATCACGATTCGGGAAAAAGATATCACAATTCAGAATGGCAACCTTACCAAAATAGTAAAATTTGAGCCATTTGCAGGACAGCCGGTTCAGGGCAACCACATTACGCTAAATGGCAATCAGCTTACAATCCAACGAGGTAGGCTCATTAAAACATTCATACTCGACCCTACTTCAGGACAGTTGCGTTAAACCAAATAAAGGGCATAGATCATGAATTATAAAAAGATTGTACGATGTGCCCTACTCTGCATGGTAATCATAGGCATCGCAGCAGCAAGCACCGTTACAGCAGTAACGCCCAAGCAAAGGCAAGCAGCTGCTCAAAAGGCTAAACAAAAGCAGGTACAGGCAGCCGCCAAACAAAAACAAGCCCTTGCTAACCAAAAAAAAGTTGCGGCAAAAAAGCCGATGCTGGTCAAAAAACCGGTAGTGGCCAATAAGCCCATTCAAAAAAAGCCTGCACATAAGCCGGCCGCGAACAATGCCAAACCTGGCAACAAGCCTCAAGCTAAAAAGCCGGCAGCAGCGTCCCGAATACCAGGAACGGTGAGGCAATTGATCAATACAAGGGTTAGCTGTTACTTTAACGCCACCTTGCAGTGTTTGGTGCACATACCGTTGTTTACCAATACCTTAGCAAGCCTATATCTGGGCAACTACCTGCCAAATAATTCATTGACCAGCGATCTTTATGGGGTGGTGAATGCGTATATGAATCCTGCTCAAAACAGCCAAGCAATGCTTGATAATTTTAGTGCCTCGTTTGCGTGGCGTACAGCACAACGGTTTTTTCCACGGGCTGGCCAAGAGGACGCACAAGAGGATGCATCAGAATTTTATGTAAAGTTGCTTAATCAAGCTTCTGGGACGTCTGATCGAGGGACCGGTCGTGTTATCATAAAAGGTGATATTATCGGTGGCCAACAAACAAGAGAAGCGTTAGACAATATTTTTAGGCTGGGAATACAGAAAGATCTTCATTGCCCAACTTGTAACCGTATCAGTACCGCCGAAAAAAATGTTACTACTATGCTATCCTTAGATATCCCGCAAAGGAAAGCTTCACTGCCAGAATGCCTTCACCGGTTCTTTGCAAAAAACAATGATGGTGACGCCGATTTCTACTGTGTTGGTTGCAGACAGCGAGTAGCGATTGAAGAACAATTCTTTGTAAATGTAAACCAATTGCCGCCAATACTAACCCTGCATTTAAAGCGTTTTGTTTTTGATCAACAAATAGGCGTCTCTAGAAAAAAATCAGATCCGATCACCTTTCCGCTAACAGGGCTCTCACTAGAAGCATACTTGCTACCGGGACAGGCTGCTCAAAGAGCCTCATACAGGCCGTATGATTTGGTTGGCATTATTTGCCACAGCGGTGATGTTGGTGGTGGCCATTACATTGCCTATATTAAAAATGTTGGCAATAACAATCGGTGGTATCGTTGCGATGATAGCCGCATACAGGGCTTGACGGATGGACAGATGGCAGATTTTGCGACTGCTGGCATAGATCAGAATGGGCCAAGTTTTACACCGTACATGCTTTTTTATCAGCAAAGACCGGGCCAACTTTTGTCGGCATTGAATCACCCTGATGCCCAGTTCCATAACAATGCAACCAGGCTTAAGGTTTGGCGCGACATCCTCATCGATCTCTATAAGACTTGCAAAAAATTTGCAATATCCTTCTGGGACTTTCTTGGCGATCGCATTCACAAGATTAGGAAAAATCCCGCCTTTCGCTTGGCTTTGCCTAACGCGGATTGATTCTTATTTCAAAAATGGCCATGCGCCAACCCCCTTTCTTTCAGCTCATTGCCCCAAAAAATAAATCTCTGCCTGGATATTTTTTAAATTCATTGCATAATTATATTTTCTATTTGTATAATAATGCTAGTATGAATTAAAAAAACCGAGTAGGTTAAGTTTTATAACACCTTTAAGACAAGGAGTCCGCGATGAGTATTCTTAAGCGTAAGGTCACCGTATCGTTGCTAGCACTGGCCATGGTGGCTAGTATGGCAAGCGTACAGGCAGCAGACCCAGTTACCCACCGTGCGTCGGGTACCAAGGGTAGGGGTTATTTTAAAACCCCACAGACGTCAAAAGAGGGCCTGACAAAACTGGGAGGCAAGCGAGGCCACGGTAGATTGAGAAAGGGGGCCCCAAGCACCAAAGGCTACGTTGCGAAAACAAAAGCAACATCCGTACCAAAACCATCACCGGATGCAGCGGAAAACTTGAGTAATTTTGGCCAACTTCCAGTCGGCTTGGCCGAGGAAGAAGAAGCGGTTACATCAAAATCGACCCTTAATAGTTTAACAAGGGTGTGTCAACAGTACGTACAGGCCTTTAACGTATGGGACAAAGCTACCGGCGATCAAGCGAAGGAAGCTGCTAACGATAAAATACTTATAAAGGGAAATGTAGTTTTAAAGTTCATACGACAAGCACTATCAGAAGGCACACCTGCTGCTAATATCATTGCAGTATGTGATATGGCTGGAGTAAGAGCAGTGATCCCTGCTGAAGGCTCGGTAAGAATATCAGCTAAAGCGGCTGTGTCAGAAGCAGCACAAAATGCTAGTAATATGGGAGAGTTGTCATCAGGCCTTCTTGAAGAAGGAGCGCCAAGTGATCCCAAGGCCAAGATGTTAAACGCCCTGAAAAAGGCATATGCGAAGTATAAAGCGGCACCTTATCCTGCTAGTAAGGAAAATAAGGCATACCAAAACATTAAGAAGAACGCGATGAACATGGGAATCGCTGCCGCCGAAATCAATCAAGTCCAGGCGTCGTATACTACAGCCCTACACTCCATAACGCCACCACCAAGTGGCGCCAAGTCCAGATCAACGGCAGAAGCGGCTGTGTCAGAAGCAGCACAAAATGCTAGTAATATGGGAGAGTTGTCATCAGGCCTTCTTGAAGAAGGAGCGCCAAGTGATCCCAAGGCCAAGATGTTAAACGCCCTGAAAAAGGCATATGCGAAGTATAAAGCGGCACCTTATCCTGCTAGTAAGGAAAATAAGGCATACCAAAACATTAAGAATAACGCAATAAACATGGGAATCTCTCTCGCCGAAATCAATCAAGTCCAGGCGTCGTATACTACAGCCCTACACTCCATAACGCCACCACCAAGTGGCGCCAAGTCCAGATCAACGGCAGAAAAAGACTGGCAGCAGTTTGATGCACAAGACTGGCAGCCATTTACTAGTGCGCCACAGCAACAGTCAGCAGACATTTTAAACCCAGAAGCCTTAAATAACCTAGGTAATAATGGCAGCAACAACCAACCAGCTGCTGGTAGCCAAAATAACGCCGGTCAGGATTTCTTAAGCGGCATGGCTAGCGAGGCAGGCAAGAATGCTGCAGCTAAGGAGAACGTAGCTGTTCTTTTACGCAGACTGGGAAACGCCAACTATGAATCTCACATGGCTGTTTCTGGTTCGTCAGCAGAGACAATGGCTGATCAAGAGGTGGAGACACTCAAGCAGGAAGCCATTACCGCTGGAGCAACTAACGTCCAGGTTAATAATGCCATCAACGAAAGCAGAAAGGCGGCATTGGATGCAGTGGCTCGTCAGCAGTCAGGTTTACATTTTAGCGATTCGCCTAGCAAGCTTAAACGCGACTAATACTGCTTCTTAAGCAATAGAATCAACGCGGTTTACAAAAAAGAAGATACGCCCCCTAAGCTCGGGAGACCGAAACTTAAAGGGCGTATCTTCTTTTCCATGCAAACATTTTCTATTTTAAATTTTACCCGCTTGCAATTCAATAAATAATTCCTTATAATAATAACAAGTAGACATAATTTATCTTGTTAAATTTAAACAATTGATCTCGCCAGGGGCGATGTCCAATTGATGAGGAATTACCGTGGTTACATTACATGCTATCATGCGCATAGGCTACGCACTCTTTATACTGCTGTGGATCGGTTGCCCAACGGTAGTGATCGCTATGCCAATAGCCCACTTAAGCCGCTCAGGTCGCGCGCCAAAACGAGCACCCAGCGTCGGCGCAAGCTCGCAAGCACCTGTACTTAAGCCACAGGGAGCAGGGGGATTTGCCACAAATGCATCCAATCAGGGAAATCAGCCAGCGATTCAAACACCACCAGCCATTTCTCGGCCTCAACAAACATCAGTAGCACCGGTTACACCCGTCAAAGCCAAACAACCGGCAGCAAAAAAACCGATGCGCAAGGTTGTCAAAAAGGCAGAAATCAAGCCGCCTGTACCTGTGCCACCGATACCGCCAGTACCAGTACCACCAGTACCGGTACCCGTACCTGGACCAGTGCCGCCAGTACCTGGGCCAATACTTGACCATGATCATGGCTATATACCACCGATACCCGGACCAATACACCCACCAATTCGCGTCGTACCACCACGGGCTCCTAGGCGCATACCTGGTATACAGCAACCACGTCCTCCTCGTGTAGTCCCACCAGTAAAGCGCCCTTTACAAATTAAACAAGCGGCAGTAAAAAAGCCGGCAAGACGACAGCCGCCGGTACGCCGCGCAATACCAAGGCCAATAAACGTACAAAATCCCGTACGCCGCATACCACATGTAGTCCAAAGGCCAGTGGGACGCGCAATACAAAAAGCGCCAGTGCAACGTCACATACAAAGGCCACCGCAAAGGCTGCAAATTATTGCTAAGCGCCCACAGCAGGAACGGGAGCTAGAAGATGTCCGTAGGCGCAACCAAGAGCAACCAGCGATTGAACGCCAACAACGTGATCAAGAGCGTGCGCGACTTGACCTGGAACTGCGGCAAGAATTTGAGCGGTTACATCGACAACTTGAGCAGCGCCAACAAGAATTGGAGGACCATGAACAGCAACAAAACCGTCTGGAACAGACTCGTAGACGCCAACAAGAGCAACAAGAGATCGATAGCGAGCAGCTTCATCAAGAGCGTGCGCGCATTGATCTTGAACGCCAGCAAGAACTTGATCGAGAAATTGAGCGTAACCGACAAGAGCGGCTTGACATAGAAGCGCGCAGGATAGAGCAGGCTGCTCAACAAGCACGCATAGCTGCCGACCAGGCTGCGGCAGTATCATTTAAAAATGCGTTACTTGACTATCAAAATAGATTGAGGGACGGAATACAAGAATTCAATAACAACAAAGCTGATCAGCTGGCAACACTGAATGCACAACAGGCAGCCATTGGCCAACGGCGAGAAAGACTAGAACAACAAGAGGCCCAGATCGAGGCTGAGGGCAAAAAGGTGCTGGAGTATAAAACAAAATTGACGCACGATCAGCAAGCCTTTGCAGCGCAACAGCAAGCTTTTGCGCAGACAGAACGTGTTCAGCAAGTCACCACTGAAAAACTAGCCATAGATGGTGATGCTCTGAACGCGGCCAAAGGGGCATTTGCTCTGGCTCGAGATACTGCACGTCAAGCTCAAGCACTTGCACATGCCGATTTACAAGATCAAAGAACATTATTGCAAAGCCAGCAGACTGCCCTAGCGGAACAGATTAAATTAGCAAAAGCTGAGCAGGCCACGTTAGCCACACAACAAAATGCTTTTGCCCAGGAGCAGCAAAACCTGGCGGGTGACTGGAAAGCATTGGACGTTGCGCATGAAACGTTAATCACTGGGCACGCAACATTACAAAATGAACAACAAGCGCTTGAACAGTACAAGCAAACATTTCAAGAGCAGATGCGCCAACAACAAGCAGCTTTGCAACACCAGACCCAGCAACAACAGCAGGCAATAGCTGACAGGGAGCGAAACCTGACAGAAGAATTGCAGCGCCAGCAACAGGATATAGCCGAGCAACGAAATGCACTACAGGAAGAAGCTGTACGTCAAAGCCTGGAACATGATGCAACGCAGGCTGCGCTGGCCCAACAAAAACAGGATCAAGACACGGCGCTTGCCATCAAGGTAACCGCACACAATGAGCAAGATGCCGCCCTGCAAGCAAAGACAAGCAGGCTTGCAATGCAAGAACAGGCATTAAATCAGTTGGTTGAAAGGCTTAATCAGCAGCAACATGATCAGGAGGTGGTACTGGCCGAGCAACAGGCAACCCTTGCCCAGCAAAAAAACGATCAAGAACAAGCTCTGGCTCAAAAAGAGCAGGCATTAACCGAAGGGCTGCAACGCCAACAACAGGACATAGCACTACAACAAACTGCTTTAGCCAAACAAAAACAGGATCAACAGCAGGCACTGACTGAACAACAGGCCACCCTTGCCCAACAAAAACAAGATCAGGAACAGGCCTTGGCTCAAAAAGAGCAAGCATTGGCCGACAAGCTTGCCCAAGATCAAAAAGCCTTACAAGCTGCCTTGGCACTAGGAAAAGAGGCGCTTGCACAAGAAAAGACCGAATTTACGACTGAAAAGGCCGCATTTGAGCAAACCAAAAATGATTTTGCCAAGCAGCAAGAAATCGATCGCAAGCAAATGTTGACGGATAATGAAAAAGCCATTGAAATCAGCCAGCAACAGACAACTCAACTACAAGACGTACAAAACCAGCTCGTCCAACTCAGGCAAGAGGCTGATAAGGCAATCGCCGACAAGCAGGCAGAGATAGCACTGCGTACTGCGGCTGAAGAAAATTTTGCACAAGAACTCATTAATAAAAAAGAACTTGACAGACAGCAAGAAGTTGGCGTCAAGGGTCTGCAAGGTGCACTCGAACAAACTACGAAAATTAACCAAGACCTTGGTCTCAAAATTGGCAGCCTGGAAGACAAATGTTCTGAGTTGGAGACAGCGCTTGAAAATCTTATGCTCAAGCTGACCAGCTCTGATAATGACATCGCCAAACATGCCCAAGAGCTGGAGGAGGCCAGGAAGGCATTGGCGCAAAAAGAACAAGAATTAGCCGAAACTAAACAGACGCTAGAACAGAGCCGGCAAGAACTTAGCACACAAGAAGTGGCACAGGAACGCGAGCGCCACGTCGCCAAACAGTTGATTAAGCAGCAGCAAAAGGCGGCCAAAACATATGGAGAAATTAGCGAAATGCTGAAAAGGGGCCCACAGCAAAAAGCTGCGCCAGACATAATAATCGTCGATCAAGACCATATAAAAGATCTGCCTGGTGCACAAAATCCATTGGAATCGTCGCCATCAACGGCACTGCAGCCAGTTAGTCATAATCCAGTACCGCCAGAGACACTTGTTAGAGAAGGAAAAAAATATGAATTAGTTGCCCAGGCTGCTGGCGATGCTATTTATTCAACCATGCCAATGCCAATAGAAGATATTGAGGCCAAGGTCGCAAAGCTACGCCGCAAGGCCGCAGATGAAGGTGGCCTACTTAATCTTGATGCGGTATCTGGCTCTGGTACAGGTCAACCGCCCCTACTTCGCCAACCCGTTCCCACAAGCTCGGGGAACGAAGTAGAATCCGGTCATCCCGAGTATCGAGCTCGGCGAGATGTATCGAGGGACGAAGGGCAAGCAGTTAGGCCATACCAGCCATTCACGTTGCGACAACAGCCACTATCGACAAATTATCGTTCTCATACGACACGCTTATCCCTACCAGCCAGCGGGCAGGCCCTGCCTTCAATAGCAGGTCAAGCTGCAGCTAGAATGGCTAGGCAGATTCTAAGGGCCGTGCCTAAGTAACGGCCTAAAACCCTATGCCAACCTTGCCCCATATACTCCACTGACTCAGGGCACTATTGCTTGGCGACCATTCGTATTTGCCGCCAATACCAATCATCAATGGACGGGACTGGTTGGCTGCAACATAGCCAATTGCTGAATAGATAGAATGCGTGCACTGTGCAGGCGTCTGGGCGACCGTGATATCGATCGTATCCTTGCTGATAACCGCGGTAGCTAGATCACCACCATCAACATTTGCCGGCGTTATGGTAAAGGGCCGCACAGCAAGTGGCGGCACCGTGGTAACCGTTGAATAGCCGCGCGCTGTAAGTGCGTAGGTATCCTCTTCAAGCCGCGAGCACAATGTTACGCACGCTGTTTGACGAGCATAGATATTATAACCAAGATCAAGCACAAAACAGCGATAATTGTAGCTTATTCCCAACATGCCATCAAATAATACCCCAGGCGTCACCTCAACATTGCGCGTTAATACATTTGCTGCGGGTATCAATTTTTCTTTCCCAACCTTACCAAGCAGGTAGTACTGTCCAAATGGTCGGTTTTTAAGCCCCAACGTGCGTTTTTCATAGGCTTTAACCAGATAGCGCAACATGCCTTTGCCAACAATATCAAGCTTATGATGTCGCCTCTTGATTATTGTTGCATCCACATACAGATCGCCGCCAATGCCTAAGTGGCCGCCATTGCCCGCTACAGGCTCGAAGGCATATTCACCATGTGGCTCATTGCCTGTTGGAAGCGTAATACCAAGGGCGAGCCCAAGATGAGCCCACTGGGCGTTAACCAGCATGCCACCAAGCTTAATATCAATATCTGCCACACCAGCAGCCGTCCGGCATTGGCTCATTTTTGCATGCGTTAGGGCAATTTGTCCATTGCCATTAAAGACCTCTGGGTCCGGATCATTAATCGATATGGTTGAATACTCACCCTGCAAATATGGCGCTATCACACCTTCTATGGGCTGGTCGCCGCCCATAACCTTGATCTGCATGCTATGCTTAACCTGCACCACCGGCATATCAATCGTAAAAAATAGTTGTTTATATGATTGATGGTATGACAATCCTACCCCACAGATACTTTGCATTGGATGCAGCGATAACGTCAGATCGGCAGCATTAACCTTGTCTGCAATATTCGGATCCATGCCATAGGCGTGTAAAAGATAGGTTAGATCAACATCTTTTGCCGTTCCAACCGAATTATTCCCTACAAAGGTCCCACTCTTAAAATGTCCTGTGCCGGTTGGTGTAGCTTTCAGCTGGATTGTACTTTTATCATCAACCAGGAAGTACTGGCCAATTTTGTGGTGCTCGGTAGCCCCTTGATAAAAGCCAATGGCCTGCACAACGCCATTCCTACCGTTGTCGGCATTGGGCATCATGGCGCCGATAGTCGTCTTCCATAGTGGCAGGTTGAAAATCACCGGCCTTGTTTCTAGATATGTTTTGTTGGTATAGGCGTTGGCAATGGTTGTACCTGCCAGGCTGACGGTTAGAACGGTCGCTAATAGGCGTTTCATTTGGCACCCTTTCCAGAGAAATTAACAACTTAAAGATCCTCTCAGGGTAGCCACTGCATCCTATCCCACGCAACACCTTGCTGAAAAAAGTTTCTTTAGAAAAGTACAAATGTTCAGTTTTTACACGCAAATGTGCGTTGTAATGCCTGGAGATCGTCCGGTAGCGGCGCCGTGTAGCTAAATGATTGTCCCTTAAAGGTGAATGAAAGCTGCCACGCATGAAGTGCCTGGCGCGCAATAAGGTCTGATGCACGCCCATAGACGCTGTCACCTACCAAACTATGGCCTAAAGCGGCAAAGTGAACCCTGATTTGATGGGTTCGTCCTGTTATAAGGCGCACAGAAACGATGGCATGCTCTTTATACTGTTCAAGAACGGTATAATGGGTCAATGCAGGCCTCACGTCAATACCAAAGGTAGCCATTTTTTGGCGCTCGCGAGGATGCCGACCTATCGGCAAGGCAATACTTCCGGTTGCTAGAGGCGTGCCTGTTACTATGGCTAGGTACGTTTTGTGCATCTGACGCTCTTTAAAAGCATTTGATAGGGCAATCTGTGCCTCATGATTGCGGGCAACAATAATAAGCCCGGTTGTATGCTTGTCAAGCCTGTGCACAATGCCTGGGCGATTGGTAGTGTCTATGCCTTGCATATCGGGATAACGGTGCAATAAGCCATTAACCAGAGAGACTTCATCAGGTGTTGAGGCCGCATGGTGGACCAAAAGGCCGGCCGGCTTGTTGATGATCAAAAAATCAGGTTGCTCATCAATCACTTCAAAATCTACTGCGGTCGGTGCAAGGTTGTATTCTTTAGTTTTAAAAAGGACGCCCACCTGGCTTCCTGCACGCACCCTGTGGTTACTTTTATTCACAACAGACTCATTAATAGTAACCAGGCCATCTACAATCAGTTCCTGAAAGTATGTACGTGAAAAGGTGGGAAATTGGGCAATAAGCACCCTGTCCAACCGAATATCACCATTGGACTGGGTTGGCGTGTAGGTGAAGGTGTTTTTAGGGTAATCATGCATAAGAAGCTCCATAAAAAAAGTCTTGTAACATGCTTAAGAGTTGCTTTAATAAAAAAAAGTGATAACTTGCTTAAACATGCTAAAAGCAATACACGTGTGCCTAGTATACACTGTTTTTAGAAAATTGTTTTTAATTGCAGCGGCTCTGTGATAAAATAAAGTCAAATAGGCATTAGGCAGAGTGATAGTCAATCAACAGCATTCGGTGGCACACTAAGGTAAAGGGTGAAAGCATCATGCTTAAGAGCAAAAAAGTCCTCTTTCAAATCGAAAACAACATTGATGCGGTCATAGCGCAACAAACCACGCTTGGCAAGGATCTGTGGAATATTTTGATTGGCCAGCACCATGCTGATATTGCTATGGTACTGAGCAAGCTGAACGAAGATCGTCAACTTGCCCTCTTCAAAAAGTTAGATCAGGACCTTTCAGTCAGAGTCTTTAGAAAGCTGCCTCAAACTGAGCAGGCCGACCTGCTGGTCAATATCAGCCTTGAACAGGCAACGCTCATCCTCAAAAATATGCCGGCAGATGAGCTGACAGACCTGTTTGATTACCTATCTGATGAGGATTTGGAACGGTACCTGCGCCTTTTGCAAACGAACCAACGCAACCAAATTTTATCGCTGCTCAGCTTTAATCCCCGCTCTGCCGGGGGGCGTATGGATAGTGATGTTATCACGATGCAAAAGGACTTCACCGTCCGCCGCTGTATCGAGTTATTGCAGCGTCTTGGGCCCAGGAAGACCATTATGCAGCGCATCTATATCACGACCAAGGAACACATCTTGGTTGGGTATGTAACGTTGGATAGATTAGTCCTCAGTAAGCCAGACACCCCACTGGCAAACATTTTAAATGCTAACGAATTGATCGTAGGTGTTGATGAAGACCAGGAAGACGTGGCTAATCAGATGCATCACTACGGCATTTTATACGTTCCCGTCGTTGATAAGCATAACCATTTCTTGGGTGTCATTACCGCTGACGATGTTTTTGAGATTATCAAAGAAGAGGGAAGTGAGGACGTGTACCGCATGTTCGGTCTGGTCCCCGCCCAACACGGCTACTTTACCACCCCTATCTGGCGCATGGTGGGACAACGTGGCATGTGGCTTATAGGCCTGCTGATCCTCCAGAGCTTTTCCTCTGCCATCCTATCCAGCTATCACCTAATGCTGGCCCAATACAGCTTTATTGCTGTCTTTTTAACTATGCTCATCGGCACCGGTGGCAACGCAGGCAATCAATCCGCAACAATCGTCATTCGTGGCCTTACAACGCGCGAAATGAACCGACGTAATGGGCATAAAGTACTGTGGCGAGAATTTTCAGTAGCAAGCGGCCTGGCCATCATCCTTGCATCTGTCTGCTTCATTCGTGTTTACGCGGCCGGCAATGATTTAGCAAGTGCGGTTGTGGTAAGCTTTTCGCTTTTCCTAATCGTTGTTATCTCCATGGTCCTGGGAGCCTCAATTCCTCTCATGCTTGAACGCTTCAACATTGACCCTGTACACAGCGCGGCGCCTTTTCTTGCAACGCTGATGGACATCCTGGGCACCCTGGTCTACTGCTATGTCTGTAGCAAGCTGCTGCTGGGATAGCCCGATACTCGGGATTATTAACTGATCGTATATAGAAAATTAGCGGCGTCAACGAAAAGCAATATAGTTG
>Ga0206858_1010_pt1 | contig 70780 bp, 71 predicted proteins | sample Alteio_BWOrgCont_46_FD_152622 | JGI IMG/M metagenome (GOLD analysis project Ga0206858, IMG submission 152622) | Enriched cells from forest soil in Barre Woods Harvard Forest LTER site, Petersham, Massachusetts, United States -... | ecosystem: Environmental > Terrestrial > Soil > Temperate forest >... | reverse complement strand
CCTTAAGTACTATTCACGCGGCAACACAACTAGCTGATCATATTGTATTACTTATAGCGGGTATAAACTTATCTCCTATTATTGCGCATGCACAAAAAATTGCTGATGTTAAAGAAATATGGGTTGCAGAACATGCGGCATATGATCATGCTTTGTGTGAGAATATGGCAGCTTTAATTGCGACTTGTAAAGATTATCAATATTTATTAATGAGTGCTAATACATATGGTAAAAATATTCTGCCAAGAGTCGCAGGATTATTAGATGTAGACATGGTATCAGATGTCCAAAAAATTATTGATTCGAATACATTTGTGCGACCGATTTATGCGGGCAATGCACAAGAAACTGTTAAAATAAATGCAAATCCTATTTGTTTAACCATAAGACCCACAGCATTTACCCCCGCTGCTATGTCTGAAAAATCAGCAGTCGTTAAAAAAATTGATACAGTGTGTGATTTAAAATTATCAAAATTTATTGAGTTAAAGCAAGAAAAAAGTGTAAGACCTGAATTAACTCAAGCACATATTGTAGTTTCAGGTGGGCGCGCTTTAGGTAGTGCAGAAAATTTTAAATTAATTGAACAATTGGCAGATAAACTAGGCGGCGCAATGGGTGCAACGCGCGCAGCTGTTGATGCAGGATATATTGCGAATGAATTTCAAGTAGGACAAACCGGAAAAGTGGTTGCCCCAGATTTATATCTAGCCATAGGCATTTCAGGTGCTATACAACACATAGCAGGCATGAAAGACAGTAAAGTGATTGTTGCCATCAATAAAGATAAAGATGCGCCTATTTTTCAAATAGCAGATTATGGCGTCGTAGCAGATTTATTTGAAGCCATCCCAGAGTTTATCCAACATTTAGAAGGAAAGTAGTATGCTGCAATTTGGCCTAGATGAGTCCATTCAATTATTACGAGAAACTGTTAAACAATTTGCCGAACAAGAAGTGGCGCCTATAGCGATGGAAATTGATAAAACCGATCATTTCCCGAGGCAATTATGGCCAAAATTAGGGGCATTAGGTTTATTGGGCATTGCCGCAGAACCCGAATACGGTGGCGTTCATATGGGATATTTAGCGAACGTCGTTGCGATGGAAGAGCTCTCACGCGTTTCAGGTTCAGTAGGTTTAAGTTATGGCGTACATACTAATTTATGCATTAATCAAATTACTTTAAATGCAACGCCAGAGCAAAAACAAAAGTATTTACCAAAATTAATCAGTGGTGAACATGTGGGCGCGCTTGCGATGAGCGAAACTACATCAGGCTCGGATGTGATGAGCATGCGCTTAACTGCAGATGATAAAGGCGATCATTATATATTTAATGGCAATAAAATGTGGATCACCAATGGTCCAGAAGCAGATGTCATTATTGTTTATGCTAAAGTGCGTCCACATGAAGATGAAAAAAGTATTACGGCATTTATTATTGAAAAAACATTTCCAGGATTTTCTACTGCACAAAAACTGGATAAATTAGGCATGCGCGGTTCACCCACGTGCGAATTGGTATTCAATCAATGTGTTGTACCCAAAGAAAATATTTTAGGCGCAGTTCATAAAGGCACAAAAGTATTAATGCGGGGCCTTGATTATGAACGCGTGATGTTGGCTGCAGGTCCGGTTGGCATTATGCAAGCTTGTTTAGATTTAGTGATTCCCTATGTACATGAACGCAAACAATTTGGTAAAGCAATTGGCGAATTTCAATTGATGCAAGGGAAAATTGCAGATATGTATACCACATTAACTGCAAGTCGTAGTTATTTATATGCAGTTGCACAAGCGTGTGATCGCGGTGAAGTAGTGCGTAAAGATGCTGCAGGCGTTATTTTATATTGCGCAGAAGCGGCAACACAAGTAGCGCTGCAAGCGATACAAAGTTTAGGTGGAAATGGATATATTAATGAATTTCCTGCCGGAAGATATTTGCGTGATGCAAAATTATATGAAATAGGCGCAGGCACCAGTGAAATTCGTCGCATGTTAATTGGTCGTGAATTATTTAATGAGACAAAATAATGACAAAAATCATTAGCAAAATTAAAACGAGTAGTGAAGAATTTAAAAAAAATGCAACTCATATGCAAGCACTTACTGATGAACTATTGCAAAAAGTACAAAACGTACAGCAAGGTGGAGGAACCAAAGCTGTTGAAGCACATATCGCACGCGGTAAACTATTACCACGGGATCGCATCGATCAATTACTCGATCAAGGCGCACCATTTTTAGAACTTTCACAACTTGCGGCAGAAAATGTTTATGAAGAAGAAGTCCCAAGCGCGGGTATCATCATAGGCATAGGGCGTGTTTCGGGTCGCGAATGTATGATAGTTGCCAATGATGCGACGGTTAAAGGGGGTACATATTATCCACTTACCGTTAAAAAACATTTGCGTGCACAAATGATAGCTTTCGATAATCATTTGCCTTGTATTTATTTAGTTGATTCAGGCGGCGCTAACTTACCGCATCAAGCAGAAGTATTTCCAGACCAACAACATTTTGGTCGCATCTTTTTTAATGAAGCACAAATGTCAAGTTGCAACATTCCACAAATTGCCGTAGTGATGGGATCTTGCACAGCCGGTGGCGCATATGTTCCGGCAATGGCGGATCAAAGTATTATGGTAAAAAATCAAGCAACCATTTTTTTAGCAGGTCCGCCATTGGTCAAAGCCGCAACAGGAGAAGTAGTGAGCGCTGAAGAATTAGGTGGGGCCGATGTGCATTGTGCAATCTCTGGGGTTGCTGATTATTATGCAGAAAATGATGCTCATGCTTTGCAAATTGCTCGCGAAATTATTGCAAATTTAGATCCGCCCTTTACTCAAACATTAGCCATAAAAACACCAGAAGATCCATTATATGCGATTGAAGAAATTTATGGCATAGTGCCAAGTGATCCTCGTGTACAGTATGATGCTAGAGAAATTATTGCCAGATTAGTGGATGGTTCAGATTTTTTTGAATTTAAAGCGTTATATGGCAAAACGCTGGTGTGTGGCACGGCGCATATTCATGGTTACCCGGTAGGCATTATTGCCAATAATGGTATTTTATTTTCAGAATCTGCTTTAAAAGCAACCCATTTTATTGAAATGTGTTGTAAGCGTAAAATCCCATTAATATTTTTACAAAATATTACCGGTTTTATGGTCGGTAAAAAATATGAAGCAGAAGGCATAGCCAAACACGGTGCAAAATTAGTGGCCGCTGTTGCCTGTGCGAATGTGCCGAAAATCACAATTATGATTGGCAATAGTTTTGGTGCGGGAAATTATGGTATGTGTGGGCGTGCTTATGATCCACGTTTTTTATTTACTTGGCCAAATTCTAAAATTGGTGTTATGGGAGGGGAGCAAGCTGCTGATGTATTAGCAGATGTAAAAACCAAAGGATTAAGCATCGAGGAACGTGATAAATTTAAACAACCCATTATCGCTGCTTTCACTGAGCAAGCAAGTTGTTATTATGCAACGGCAAGATTATGGGATGATGGCGTGATTGATCCAAAAGAAACACGTAACGTTTTAGCCTTATGTTTAGCCGCAACTTTACGCGCCCCAATTAAGGAGACAAATTTTGCAATATTCCGCATGTAATTACAAAATAGAAAATTTTGTCGCCTATGTGACATTAAATCGTCCTGAAAAAGGCAATGCCTTGAACGAGCAAATGATTGCAGAATTAACCATGATTATTGATTCTTTATCACCCGATATTCATATCTTATACATCACGGGTGCAGGCAAACATTTTTGCACGGGTGCAGATTTATATGAGATGCAAAATAATCTCAATGATCCGATAAAGTTAGCCCATCTATTACAAAAACTACATGATTTAAATATCCCCATTGTTGCGCATGTCAATGGCGCGGCTTTTGGCGGTGCGATAGGTTTATTAGCTAATTGTGATATTGTCATTGCACAAGATTCCTCAATCTTTTGTTTATCAGAAGTAAAATTAGGCCTAGTCCCTGCTATCATCAGTCCCTATGTAATAGAAGCCCTAGGTATACGTGCTGCAAAAGCTTTAATGCTCACTGCAGAAAAAATTTCAGCAAATAAGGCTCTGCAACTGGGCTTAGTACATCAAATATCTACATCATCTGAATTAATAGAAAATTTATTATTAAATGGCCCAAAAGCCATGCAGCAAGTTAAAATATTATGCCGTGAAGTATTAAAAATAGAAAATACTTCTGCGCGCGCACAATATACTGCAAATATATTATCTCAAATAAGACAAACCCCAGAAGCACAAGAAAGATTAAAAGATTTTTTTGAGAAAAAACATGTTTAAACGTTTACTCATTGCCAATAGAGGCGAAATTGCCTGTCGTATTATCAAAACAGCAAAAAAATTAAACATAACCACGATAGCCATATATTCTGATGTTGACAAAAATGCATTATACGTTGAACAAGCAGATGAAGCTTTTCACATAGGCCCTGCGACTGCAAGCGAAAGTTATTTAAACATCGATAAAATTATTCAAACTGCAAAAAAAGCACAAGCAGATGCTATACATCCAGGTTATGGTTTTCTATCAGAAAATGCAAATTTTGCACGCGCCTGTGAACAAGCCGATATTATTTTTGTGGGTCCTTGCAGCAAGCATATGCAAATAATGGGATTAAAAGACGAGTCAAAAAAATTAGCTGCACAATATGGCTGCCCAGTATTGCCACAATATGAAGGTGCAAAAAATTTAGCATTTCCATTATTAATAAAACCCATTGCCGGCGGCGGTGGCAAAGGTATGCAAATTGTGGATTCAAAAGCAGAATTAGCAGAAAAACTAGCCAGTGCGCAACGTCAAGCAATCGCGAGCTTTGGTAATGATAAAGTCTTACTCGAAAAATATTTATCAAATCCAAGACATATAGAAATACAAGTGCTGGGTGATAAGCACGGGAAAGCAATTTATTTATTTGAGCGTGATTGCTCAATCCAGCGCAGATATCAAAAAATTATTGAACAAGCACCTGCACCACAATTATCAGATACATTACGAAAAAAAATAGGGGAAGCTGCATTAAAAATAGTGCAAGGTCTAGGCTATGTAGGCGCAGGCACGGTCGAATTTTTGTTAGATGATAATGATGAATTTTATTTTATGGAAATGAATACAAGATTACAAGTAGAACATGGCGTAACTGAATTAATCACGGGCATAGATTTAGTTGAATGGCAATTACGTATAGCTTCAGGCGAGCATTTAACATTACAACAACAAGATTTAAAAATAAATGGCGTTGCCATAGAAGCGCGTGTATATGCAGAAGATCCCAGTGATGATTTTCTCCCCAGCACAGGTAAGATTGCTTATTTAGCCTGGCCTGAAAATGTCCGTGTCGATAATGGCATCAGAGTAGGCGATCAAATTACTATTTATTACGATCCACTGATTGCCAAAATATTAGTTCATGCAGATACACATGTTAAAGCCTGGCAAGCCTTATCGAATGCTTTACAACACACCCGCATCGCAGGTGTTAAAACCAATTTAAATTTTTTAAGATCATTAGCCATTACTCCCCAAATAACCGAGCATCCTGTCAATAATCATTTTATTGATAAACATCCAGAATTATCAAAATCTGCAGACATGATAGATATAGATAGTCAATTATTAGCGATTGCAATTATTTTAAAACAAAACGCCCATATTCACAGCATTTCTCCGTGGCAAAGCAATTATCCCTGGCGCTTAAATTCCAAAGCCAAACAAAAAATAAAATTTTATCACGGACAAAAACCATATGAAGTGATGGTCGCATTTGATAGCATCAGCAATGCACATCTAGAACATGAACATTTAATCGTAGAAATCAACAATCAAGAATACCAACGCACCGTCATTTTTCAAGATAACCGCATTTGGTTATTATCCAATCAAAATGATTTATTATTCACCTTACCCGATCCCGCCCAAATCAAATCAGACTCACAAAATGAAAATTCTCTACGCGCTCCCATGCCAGGAAAAATCATTCAAATCTTAGTAAAAGAAAATGACAAGGTTAGCACCTCACAACCATTAGTCGTATTAGAAGCCATGAAAATGGAACACACATTACGCGCACCGCATAATGGCGTGATTAAAACTCTTAATTTTCAAGTGGGTGATCAATTGAATGAAGGGGATGTTGTTGTGGAATTACAGGCCAAAATTTAAATCAACCAGCCAATGAACCAATGATCTAATTTGTATACCATTGGGATAGGTTGTTTCTCTAGAAATATTTTTTACTAATTGAATATTTTTCACATCAGGTAAAAAGTTTTGAAAATGTTTAAAAGTGGGTGAGGGTGTTTCATCTGACCATTTTACTTCAATAATATATTGTGGAATATCATTAATCGAGACTAAGAAATCCAATTCTTTTCCATCTTTGGTGCGTAAATAATGGAGTCTGGTTTTAACACCCGAAATATCTTCTATAAAATGTAATTCTTTTAATAGGGCGCAGGCTACCAAGTTTTCAAGCTGTGCGCCAGCATCTTGTTTTATTTGTGCAATATCATAAAAATAAAATTTAGGTTCTTTGAGCAGTGAACGAGAAATATTTTTACTATAAGGCGTCACACGAAAAATAATATACAATTCTTCTAGAAGTTCTAGCCAACGTTTAATTGTATTGGGGTCACGTTCTAGATCTCTAGCAAGATTAGCATAAGATACACAAGTGCCGACACGTTGTTTGAGTAGTAATACCAAAGTTTCTATAGCGCGAATATCGCGGACAGCAAACATATCAATTAGATCTTGGCGTAAAATAATATCGATATGGCTACGTGCCCAGCGCTGATAATAAGTTTCATCATTTTGCAAAAAGGGTTCAGGAAAGCCACCACACTTGATTAGTTTATCAAAAGTAGTATTGGGATCTTCTTTAAGATATTGATGCACTTCTTTTAAGTCTAAAGGATGCAAGCGATATTGAAAATATCGCCCGGCCAGTGAATCCCCCACTTTTCGATAAGTATTTAATCGAGCACTGCCCGTGACCAATAAATAAGGTGGATTTTTTTCTGTGTCATATACGCCTTTCAACCAGCGTTTCCATAATTTCATTTTGTGCAGTTCATCAAAAATGATCAGCTGTTTATCTCGATCCCAGGCTTTCTTTTGCAAAGCCATACGATCGGTATTAGTATCATAATTAAAATAATCAAAAGAAGAAAACAATTGTTTAGATAGCGTTGTTTTACCACATTGGCGTGGCCCAGTAATGAGCACAATTTTTTTAGGTAAATCTTTTAGGACATATTGTTCAATATAACGTTTCATATGACTATTATGACACAAACTCCGTAAAAGTCAAGACTTTTCCGGAATGTATGTCGTTTTAGTCGCACTATACTTGAGTATGTCGAGAAAATTGAATAGAGCAAGAGGATGTCTTAATGACACAGTTATCGAAATTTTACATATGGACTGTCGGCCTATTCTTATTAGGATTTTTTATCACCTTAAACGATGACAACCTATACCATTTATTTATATTTAGCGTACTCATTCCTTTTCCATTGATTGTCAAAGATCTCTGGTCCAATACTTCTATCTTAAATCATCCGGTTTTATATTGGATGTTGGCTTTTTTTCTTTATATGGCGATTGCAAGTCTTTGGACACCTGTCGATCAGATTGCCTTTGGATTTGATAAACAATTTTCTCGCGCTTTTTATATTTTAGTATTTTGTATAGGCATAGCTTATATCAGTGAGCGCCACCCCATTGCCTTTGAGCGTATATTGACAGTATTAATCTTTGCTGCAAGTTTGGTGGCCTTGGCGAGTATCCTATATTGGGCTTATCAATATGGATTTGATTTTTCAAAACGACTTACGGGTATTACGCGTGCAGAGCATTCTATTCAAGGTGCAGCTGCATTTGCGGTCATTTATTTAATGGCACTGATGCGCTTATATCGCACAAAGTCTTTTTGGAAAATATTAGCTTATGGTTTTGCGGTATTGATTTGTTTATCATTTATTATTTTGGCACAAACTCGGGGCGTACTGATTGCAGCTGCAGCCTCTACACTCGTGTTTTTATTGATCAAACGTGATTTTAAGCCTGTGCTTATTTTAATGCTTTTGGCTGCAGGATTTTTACTGATCAGCTCTTTTTGGATTGATTGGTCACATTTGCTTGAACGTTTAACCCGCGGTATGCATGAACGCCCATTGATCTGGCAATATGTATGGCATGAATTCTTAAATCATCCGTGGTTTGGCAATGGCACTTTGCATGATACTGAAATAAAAATAAATGGCAGATCAGTTTTCCACGCGCATAATATATATTTGGCCACTTTATTTCACGGCGGAATAGTGGGATTAGCCTTGTATTTAGCGATGGTTGGCAGCGCGCTCTATTACGCTTATAAAAATTCTACAGAAGAAAAATATTTATTCGCTTTCATTACCATTATTTTTGCCAGCGTTGCCATGCTATCTGATATTGGCAAAGTTGTCCTAAGCCCTACTGATTTATGGCTTTATTTTTGGTTTCCGCTAGGGCTCGTGCTCACATCTAAGGGATAAATACAATATCCATTAACGTAGAACCAGAATCAATAGGTTGTTGTCTGGTCACACGCCAAAAATCATCGTCTTCTTTTACCGCAGTTAAATAGGCTTGTTCTCTAGAAACATCATTACCAATTAAAACCCATTTGCCATCAGGATTAACAGTAGCACCATAATAAATTTGATTATCTAGATTGATATTTTCTCCGCACTCTCTCCAGCCTGTATTGGGTTTTTTACAGAGAATTTGTGTTTTTAAAGAAATGCCTGAAAAAACAAGATTGAATACTAATAATTCACCTTGTTCATTTTGAATTAAATTGGTAGCGCCATTCGATGAGAAAATATCATTTGTACAATCATCCCAAACAGATTCTCTATCTTTGCGGCAAAAAGATCTTAAATAAAGTCCATCCAGGCCATTAATATAACCTAAATGTAACCCAACCCATTCACGACTGGCAGGAATATATTGAATGCCCTGCAAACTTGAACCAGAAAAAGAATCGTTGGAGTCACGGTAAATAACACTCAAATCACAATTTTGCCAGGACGCAGTGTGGTCCATACATAATGCTGGGATAATCGTGTAACCATCTTCCCATCTATCGTTACGGCTTAAAGCAATCCATTGTTGATTGGTATAATTGAAAGAGTCTACAGAAAAATCTTCAGTATCTTGCACAGGCGAGCAATCATACCAGCTTCCGTTAGCATTGCGACAAGCAGCAATAAGTGAATCATTTTCACCATCGCCAACAATCATAAATCTACCGTTGCCATCATGCGCGGGACGAATATATTCGTCATAATTACCTGCCGGAATATGCGTAACATCGGGTGTACAATTGCGCCAAATGTTTTCGCCGCGAGTTTTACAAGCAGCCATAAAAGAAGAGTTGCCTTGATTATTATCATAATATCCAAACGCCACAGATTCTTGGGTCGTCTCTGAATAAAATAAATGTTGATAGGTGCCAGGTAAGGCAGTAGTAGTATCTGTGCAAGTTTCCCAATCGCCATTGTTTTGTTGACAAAAAGCATCAAATTGCGTGGGTGAATTTAAAGACGCGCCGATGGCTTCAAAGCCGGCGTATGCATTAAAACATAATAAAAACAATGGAATAAATAGATACTTTTTCACAACAACCCTCGTATGATATAGATTAAGCAGAGATTATACACTAGATACCCAACCTATAAAAAGACCAGAGATGTACAAATTCTAAATTGCCAACACCAAGCGTAATCCTTCATTTAACTGATGGAGTTGATGCGCAGTTAATCGACCCGCTTTTTTCATTCTGTGATAATGAGTCGAATTGGAGATGTTGTATATTGGCTTCTAGTCCAGAATCTTCTGTTTGATAAACTTCATTAAGCAAGCGGGTCACATCTTTATACCGATGTGATTGCAAGTAGCCGCGGATCGCTGTTTTCATCACAAAAGTATAACCATGGTTTTATCTAGTTTCAATAGATCTTAAAACACTTGCCCTAGGGATTATCCTGAAGTACAATGGCTTACTAACAAATTTTGGAGACAAGGCGATGGCTATAGAACAACTTTATCAAGAACTTACCGCGTTGGCCCAAGAACTAGGTCCTAGAAATGATGATGACTATAAAGCATTTATGTTAAAAGCATTGGAATTAGATCAAGCGCTTCAAGATGAAAATGAACAAGATTACAAAAATCTTCAATCACCGGCAACTTTAAAACATATTGAATTTTTAACTAAGCTTTCTCAAACTGCCCTAGATGTTAATTTACAAATTATTGCACTCAGACATCTATCACTAAAACACAGTAACGCTATTCCCAAAGCTGGATTGTCTTTAGAAGATTCGCCTCTGAAAGAGAGTGTAGAATGGTCTGAAAAAATGTTAGCGCATGGAGATAAGATTAATTCGGCGTTTATTTTTGAACAAAAACATGCACAAGCTGATTGGTTAAGTAAATTATATGCCCGCAGAAACAACCCTCTTAAAGTTGTAAATTGTCTTGGAAATTGGTTGCTGGCCATGGCCAAGTGTTCTTTTGTTGTCGAGAATCCGGATTCATTTTTTTATGCGGTTACGCAGCTTACCGCGATAAGTCGTGAGTTGCCTCCCCATGTTACTTTAGAGTCTAAAGAGATCAAATTATTGATACTTGCATTAGTAACATCATTGAAAGTCAGTGCTAAATTTTCTAGTGTAGATCCAGAGGGAACTGCTGCTAATGATGCAGGTGTATTAAATGTACTGGCTTTATTATTGGCAAAGACGCCACAACGTGAGGGTCAAGAACCCTATTTTCAACAAGCAGCCTTTTTGCTAAAAAAGAGTACCAATAGAGTAGCTGCTTCTAAAACAGAAGGGCTTAAAGAAAAAGTGGAGAAAGCTGCCGACGAAATTGCAGGTCAGTATCCACAAATTAACAGATACCTTTCTTCATCGGCTTCTTATAATCCTGAGGCGTTAGAACAGTATTTATTACAGACCAGAGAGCAAATTCAACAGAATGCTGAAGATGATCTGGACTTTCGAAATCAATGTAAGATGATGTAATCTTTTTGTAGGGCATTAACAAACATCCTAATGTCGGCTATTATTTTGTTATTAACAAAGGAATAGCCATGCTCCTGCCCAAAAAAGTCAAAATCGTCGAAGTTGGACCACGTGATGGTTTGCAGAATGAAGCGCAAATATTAGCAACGCTGGATAAAATCGCACTTATTGAAAAATTAAGTGAAACGGGTTTGCAGAGTATTGAAGCGACGAGTTTTGTGGCCAAAAAATGGATTCCGCAATTAGGTGATGCTGAAGAAGTCATGACTGGCTTAAAGCGCGTTGCAGGTGTTAATTATTCGGCTTTGGTTCCTAATCTTCAAGGTTTTGAGCGTGCATTATCTGTTAATGTCAAAGAAATTGCGGTATTTACTGCAGCCAGTGAAGCCTTCACTTTAAAAAATATCAATTGCACTATAGAAGAAAGCTTGCAGCGTTTTGAAGAGGTATTAAAAAGCGCGCAACAACATGATATTAAAGTTCGCGGTTATGTCTCGTGTGCTTTAGGTTGTCCTTATGCGGGTGAAATTGCACCTAAAGCGGTGGCAGATGTTGCGAAACGTTTATATGACATGGGTTGTTATGAAATTTCTTTAGGTGATACCATTGGGGTAGGTACTGTCAATAAAGTCAATTTAATGCTAGATGCGGTGAAAAAAGAAATTCCAACGGATGCACTGGCTGTACATTTTCATGATACTTATGGTCAAGCATTAATTAATATTTATGCTGCTTTGCAACAAGGCATTTATATTATTGATAGTGCAGTTGCAGGTTTAGGGGGTTGCCCTTATGCAAAAGGCGCTTCTGGTAATGTTGCAACTGAAGATGTGCTTTATGCCCTCAATGGTTTAAACATTGAAACCGGTATAGATTTAGCCAAAATAGTGTCCATTGCCCATTGGATCAGTGGTAGGCTCGGCAAATTGCCGCAATCAAAAGTTGCACGGGCTTGGAAAGCATGAAGTCTGCACAGATTACGGATTTTATAAATTTAGTAAATAAAAATTATAATTATTTTGATTTATATCAATGGTCGATTGAACATCCAGAAAATTTTTGGCAGAAGTTAACTGAATTTTGCCACGTTAAATTTTCAAAACCCTATCAAAAAATTTTACAAACAGGCGATCGCATGATCGATGCGCGTTGGTTTGTGGGCGCTGAATTAAATTTTGCAGAGCATTTATTGCGCCATAAAAATAATCATCGTGCGATCGTGAGTTATGATGAAAATGGTAAACGTGGTGAGTATACGTATTTAGAACTATATCAACAAGTTGCTCAATGTGCAGAAGGTTTAAAGCAATTAGGTATAAAGCCAGGCGATGTGGTTGCTGGGATTATGCCGAATATTCCTGAAACTATCATTGCCATGTTAGCGACCACTTCGATAGGCGCAATTTGGACGGCATGTTCACCTGATTTTGGTGCAAACGGTATACGCGATCGCTTTTCACAAGTTTCTCCCAAAATAATCATTGCGGTTGAAAGTTATGTTTTTAAAGGCAAAACGATTTCATGTGTAGACAGCGTCAAGGCTTTAGGGATTCATACGATTTGGGTGCCTAAAACTTGGGATACATTATTAGATAACGCTGCACGAGACATTAATTTTGTGCAACTGCCTTTTGATCATCCCGTTTATATTTTATATTCATCCGGCACAACCGGCGCGCCTAAATGTATTGTGCATGGCGCGGGCGGTACTTTATTACAACATTTAAAAGAATTAGTTTTACATACAGATTTACGCGATACAGATACTTTATTTTATTATACGACTTGCGGCTGGATGATGTGGCATTGGATGACGAGTGGTTTGGCAACTGGCGCAACATTATTATTATACGAAGGTGCGCCGCTTTATCCTCTGCCTTCAAGATTATGGGATATTATTTTTAATGAGAATGTTTCTGTATTTGGTACGAGTGCCAAATATATCAGTGCGCTTGATAAAGCAGAATTTTATCCCAATCAACATTATGATTTAACCCGATTGCGTTTGATTTTATCTACCGGCTCGCCGTTATTAGCACAAGAATATGATTATTTATACCGCGCGATTAAAAAAGATTTACAAATCTCATCGATTTCTGGCGGCACCGATATTATTTCTTGTTTTGCACTGGGTTGTCCGATACTACCGGTTTATCCCGGCGAGTTACAATGTATAGGCTTAGGCATGAATGTGAAAATTTTCAATGAACAAGGCCAAAGTGTTGTGGATGAAAAGGGAGAGCTGGTGTGTACTGCACCATTTCCGTCCATGCCGATTTATTTTTGGAATGATCCTGATAATGTACGATACTTGCATAGTTATTTTGACAAGTTTCCCGGTGTGTGGGCACATGGCGATTTTGCAAAAATAACTCTACAGGGTGGACTTATTATTTATGGACGTTCCGATGCGGTGTTAAAGCCGGCCGGGGTTAGAATTGGTACAGCCGAGATTTATCGTCCCACAGAAAAAATTCCAGAAGTGTTGGAGTGTTTAGCAATTGGACAACCGTGGCAAGATGATATTCGGATTATTTTATTTGTGGTTTTGCGTGACGGAATCATTTTAGACGATGTACTTCGTCAAAAAATTGGCGAACAAATTCGTCATGATGCAAGTCCAAGACATGTTCCTTCACAAATTGTGCAGGTGAATGATTTACCACGTACTATTAATAATAAATTATCAGAATTAGCGGTGAAGCAAGTGGTGATGGGTGAGAAGGTTGAAAATATCACAGCGCTTGCGAATCCAGAATGTTTAGAAGAGTTTGCACGGTGGGCAGAGCGTAGTAGGTCAACCTAATTAAGGTTTGAACATAACAACCGATAAATTTATGCTATTTTAATATATTACCAAAAGACTGAATAATGATAGGTTGAAAAGGATTGAACATGAGTGAAGACATCGTAGTTTATTATTGGGAATACGATGATCCTGACGTGCAACAGGAAATGGGTACTGCTATTGCCCAACAAAAACAAGCGCTTCTACGTTTTAAAGGCACACAAAAACAAGTTTTGGCTGAATACAGTGAACATCACGATAAAAAGCATAAAGATCTACGCGAATTTAAAAAAGCAGTTGATCAAGCCAAACACACAGGCGCGACATTAGTCATTCCACAATTACAAAATTTAACGCGGTTTGAATCATTTACAAAACCTTTATTAGATGCAGATATAGAATTTTATTGTTTAGATCAACCTCGCGTCAATCGTATGACGCTCGGTGCTGTAGTTGAAAATATTCGTTTCTTGCGTGAAAAACACAGTCGTTTAATTTCTGAAGGGCTTGCGCGCACCATGGCACAGCTTGGTAATCCTAATGCTTTGCAAGAAATTACCAAGGTCAATAAACCAAAAACTGAAAGTGCAATATTATTTGCGCTGATTTTATCACCGATTATTGCTTATTATCGTATGCAAGGTTATTCACAGCGCCGTATGGCACAAACCTTGAATGATGAGGGGTTCAGCGCACCAGAAGGTGGTCATTGGGTATTAAGTCAATTGCAAAAAGTACTCGATCGCGTTGATATGAATGATGTTGCGTTAACCTTATGTAGCACTTTAGATGAATTAGGGACGAAAGGTTATAACCATGCGCAAGTCGCCAAAGCTTTGACGGCCATGCATGCGAAAAGTCCAGGGCGTAAACCTTGGGATGATTATTTAGTGGATAAAGTACTTGAGCGTTTACAAGTGATCCGTGAAATTGCTGATTTTAATGAATTTGTGGTGTTGGTGTACCCGCATGTGCAAAAATTTCAAGCATCGGGTTTAAATGATGATGAAATTGCTCAGCGTTTGAATCAAGAAGACATTGAAATTCCTGAGCGCGTGATTTGGGAATTGGCACATGAAAACGAAGATGAAGTGAAAACTATCGATCGTAAAGAATGGGAAGCACATGATGTTGAAGTAGCACGCAGAATCGCTGAGCGGCGTAAAGCAGATATTAGCCAATTTGTGCATCCGCAAACGCTACAACGTTCAGAAGTACTGTTTAAAGAATTTACCGGTGTAGATATTGCTGAAAAAGCAAAAGAATTAAGTAAAAAGGCTGAAGAAGAATTATAAAAAAGTGCTTAATATTTGTTTAAGAAATTTGTGATAATTGTAGTTATAAGGAAGAAGGAGAATTGACATGAGTGGACCTACTATAAATGCATGGAGAGGCGTGGTAAATCGTCAGTCGCATGATGACTCAACTGTTCATGCTGGTTTTCAACAAGGTAAAAATCCCTTGTTGGCGCATTCATTAGCCACAATGATGGCAATGAGTCCCCATTTTGCTGAAAGACTTGCTGGTACAGTCTCTTCGGTAGTAACAAACCGTATTTAAAACCAAAAATACAGATTTGCAGGTTTAAGCTATTTTATATATGCTTAAACCTAATCTATTAACAAAAGACCAATCCCATGCCTGATTTAAGCGCACAAGCCGTCCAAACCTTTTGGCAGGAAAAGCATGACTATGCTTTATTCCGGATTATCATGTCCATGGAAAGCGTAGAAGAATGGTGTTTGGACAAAGATCCTGAATATGAACAAGCTCTGAAACGTTTTACTGACAGCCTTGATGGTGTCAAAGACTTTCAGCTGGCTGATGAAGATAAACTCATTCAAATTTTGGTGAGCTTAAAAGCCAGTCGCGCATTTCGTATTTTGCAACATATGGATGGTTTACTGCCTGGTACCGCTTCGAAATTACTCGTATTTGCAGAAGTCGCGAGTAACAATCCTGAAGATATCCCTGGATTCTTTTTAAATCGTAATCTCGTCTTCGAGCGTCTACAATTATTAGGACGCATCTTTGCCCGCGAGCGCTTTAAGCTCGTGATGAATGCCTTAGAAAAAGCAGAAAAATAACTTGGTGATAGGTTGTCATTATAAAAGCCTTCAAAGTTGGTCATAGGTTTGCATGTAACTAATGATAAACTGCCTTAAAGCTAAAGAGTAAATGAGTAAATCTATGAAGTCTATATTATTAAATCTTCTCGGAATTGTGATTGTAGTGTCTGCAGGTGTTGCTATGGCGCAATATCCAAATATGACTGAAGAAGAAATGCAAGCCTTAGAGGGTTACAATGCCATGCTGCCACCTGTAGAATTTGCAGAAACACCTACTTCATGCGAGCCAGACGATCCAGAATGTCAAAAACTTTACTTAGATGTTTATGGTGCACATTTTCATGGATCTATGACCGCTCAACAAGATACCAGTCCTATATATTCTTGGAACTCGAATAAATGTATCTTAAATTCTGATCAATGTGACATCTTACAAGGTGAATGGGAAATGTGGGTCAATAAGGCAAATAGCGGCGCTTTAGACTTTTCTCAAGAAAACTGTATCGATGTGGGTGGCACTTGGTTTGGTCTTGAACCCGCATATAATTGTTATGAATATAAATAGGTAAAGTTTATGTTGAAACATCTGACAAAAAAATTACAAATAGGCGTGTTATTAACCACTGCAAGTTTGTTATCCCATAGTGTTGTTGCACAAGGCACGGGTGCGATTTTAGACCAAATCAGAAAAATGCTTGAAGATCAGCAAAAAGCTGATGAAGCCGTGCAACGTGAAATCGCGCAAGATTGGAAACAATATGTAGGATTATTGAATTTAAAAGATTTAGAAACGCAAAATATGCTGCGTTTAATGTTGACGCCCTTTTTTGATAGTACTGTCACCATGGGCACCCGTATTTTTGAAGCTGAAAAAGCAGTCACGCAATTTCAAAATGATTTAAACATTGATACCGCCAATTACAATCTGAATACGATCCCCATCAGTGATGATACTTTTTTATATGAAAAAGTACAAAAAATGGAAAAATCTGGAAACGCTTCAGAGGCGATGACCGATGCCTCTTTCGGCAATCTTAATGATTTGCTCGCAAGTACTTTATTAAGTGGATATGCTTTTGAAAATGATGCACAAGCTGCAGATGCATATAGTTTTGTACAACGGGTTACCAATAAAGATCCATTGCCTCCACCTGAAAATATATTTCAAGAAGATGGTATAACGCCCACGGAAGAAGGTAGGAAATTTTTAATCAGTGTTTATGATCAAATACCCACGATGAGTATGGCGCAATTGTCATTATTAGAAATAGTGGGTGAAAAACAACGTTGGCCTGGTCTTGCTAAAGGTTTGCCGATTGGTAAAGATGATAGTGCGAGTTTAATGGAAGTCATGGCTTATGAAGTAGAACGTCGGTATATGTCGGAAGAGTGGTATGACGCCATGAATCAAATGTCGACGGAAGCTTTGCTAAGGGAAATTTCTTATATTTTAGTGGCACAAAGTTTTGTGCAATTTAAAAATTTTGAACGCGGTCAACGCATGGAAGCCATGCTGGCTTCGCAAATGGGAATATTTAGTGGGCTGATGAATCCTCCTGCGCCACCTAGCACAGAAGAAGTGACTCAAGGCACTTTTCCATAACCAGAAAGGCTAAGACGTGAACAAACCCGCGGCGTTTAAATCCACAGAATTAATGCTTGTATTTGGCGCTTTAATTGTAGGCACAACGCTGATCATGAGCCTTGCGAATTTTGTTTTATTTCAAATTGTTTTATTTATCTTTATGCCGTTTTTATTATTAGGTTTATGGCTGGTAATAAAATATCCAAGCACAAAAATCAAAGTGTCGGGTGTTAAAAAAACCAAGTTCATTTTTTTAATGATTAAAATTCTTAGTATTTTTTTAATTATTCTGCTGTGTTACTTTGCTTTTGGTCACGGTTTATTACTGTATCAAAGTGCAAGTTATAATGCCGCTATGCAACCTGGGTTGATTCAAATTGCAAATAATGCCCAATTATTATGGGCACTAAAATTAACAGTGATCACTTGGGTCATGGGCAGTAGTTTAATGATGGCCATGACAGCGTTTGGTAAAAGTAGAATCAGTGAATTTTTTATGCCTAGCATCAGCGCTTCTCGTTATGCGCTAGTGATTGATTCAATAGTTGCCATTTCATTTGCGTTAAGTTTGTCATTATTGATTACGCTTGCAAGCGTTGAATTATCACGCGCCATGCTGACATTCACTGGACTGCAATGGCCTGTTTACCCTGAGATGACCGCATTTATTTTAGTGCTGACTTTATTTGTGGGTTATCGTTTATTTCATCTTAAACAGCGTGTCAAACGTTTAGCAGAAACATCCATTTCCATTGGTCGCTTATTATTGACGCAAACCGCCTATTTGGTAGGCTTATTGTTAATTGGTCAAGCCATCATTGTATTTTTTCCACAGCAAATGATCATGCCTTTAACCAAACCCATAGTGAACTTACTCCCCAGTTTAAGCTATGAAGCCATATGGTTATTGTTAACCATTACTCTTGCGATAGCCAGCGCGCCGATACTCGCCCGTTTATTAGCACGAATGATGGCAGGTTTCACTATAGGTAAAGCAGCTTTGTTATTGTTTGTACCATTTTTATTGGGGTGTGTTTTACTTTCTCGTCTTGGTTTAGAATGGGTGCCACAGGCTCATTTTATTCCGGTAACGCTGGAAAATATTGTTTATCACTTAGGACCTACGCAGTTTATTTTAATAGGTACACTGCTACTATTATTAGCTTGCTTTGTGGGTTCAACATCTTTGCAAATGGCCTGGGTTGATATTATGCCTATGCATTTTGGATTAAGAATACGGCGCTTACGTGTCTTGCTAGCTGATCAAACCTGGTTATTATTTATTTTCACCTCTGTTTATTTATTTTTTGCCAACATAGGGTATTACTTTATGATTGGGATTTATTTAGTGCCTCTTACTTTTGTTTTGTTGTGGGTCAGTCTATATTTATTTTACACTCTAACTCAGTGTTCTAAAAAGGTAGGTTAATATGTTTCAATGGTTGGGCAGACGTACCAAAAAATTAGCCAATAGCGCATCACGTAAGGCCGCTGTGCCTTTGATGCAGAGTATGTATTTATTCTTAAAAGATTTATATGTGGCCATTTTCAAACAGGAAAAAGGGCCTTCTGAGACTTTTGATGAGGCGATGCTGCGTTTTCAACTGACGGAAGACGACTTGCGCGAGCGCAAAAAATCATTTCAAATTCAATTGATTATTTATACCGTAGGTTCGATTTTTATGGTGGGTTATACGTTTTATTTGATTAAAGCGGGTCATTGGATGTCAATGACTTTCAGTGTGGTATTAATGATTTATTTAATTGTAAGCGCTTTAAAAAGTCATTTTTGGATTTTCCAAATTAAAAAACGTAAATTGGGTTGTACCTTGCAAGAATGGTTAAACGCATCTATCAAGGAGCCAAATTAATATGTTGCGGTTATTATTTTTGATAGTGTTAAGCGCCATGTCTTCACTTGCTTTTGGAGCAGAAGACATACCGATGTTCTTTCAGCCTGCAGACAAAGATGTGTCTATTTATTATTTAGGCGAAATTTTTGGTGCAGGTTTAATACCTGGCGGGGCGGAAACTTATTTATTATCTGATATGTTTCAAATCTTTAATCAAGTGTGTTTAGTGGTTGCCATTATTATTATTATTTACACCATGATTTTTGGTGTGCTTGAAACTGCAGGTCAAGGAAAAGTTTTAGGCGAAAAATGGAGTCCGACTTGGGTGCCGATCCGTATTATGTTAGGTATGGCTTTATTAGTGCCTAAAGCCGGTTCTGGTTATGTATTAGCACAATCGATAGTGATGTGGATGGCAATTCAAGGCGTGGGCGCTGCCGATCAATTGTGGAATAAAGCCCTGGATTATTTTATCGAAGGCGGTGCTGTATTTGCACAACAAGATACAGGAGTGCCTCTGAGCGCATCTTATATGAATCATACCAACGTAAGTAATACTTACGAATTAGAGCGAGTCATATTGATTAATGCGACTTGTATAGAAGCACATAACGCAAGTGATTCTGCAAAGCTCATGGGTAAATACGAAATTTATCAAACCAAAAATCCAAGTGATGGTTATTATGATTTTGTTAATTTTGGTGATCCCGATGCTTGGAATGATGGCCTTAATGGTGGCAATGCGGGCCGCGAATGCGGACACATTATTGTGCCGAGTTTTGTGGCTGAAACTCCAGAACAAATAGCGCTGATGCATCAAACTTATAGTGATGCATTTTATTATATGGCGCGAGGTTTGAGCCCACTTGCAGAATTTTTGGCGAGTGAAAAAGGCAGCGATCCAGAATTATGGGAAAGATATTTTACAGGTACGCAATATGAAGCTGTCGCGTATATTGAATATTTGAATGCTGCAAGTCATATCTTAAACCCCACTCAAGAACCTGCAAACGCTAATCTTGCAAAATTAGAAACATTAAAAGATTACGGCTGGATTTTAGCGGGCAATTATTACATGACTTTAACCAACTTGGGCCCTGAGTTAACTGGAATATCGCTTTATGTGAATCCATATGATGCGGTGAAACCGCCTCCGGATTCTACTTATGATCAATATCCACAACAGCTAGAAAATGCAGAATATTATTGGGAACTACCCGCCGGCGATCCGCGCGCTGATTTTGCGTTTTCACAATGGACAGATGCGTATAACATTCCTGGTTACGGTGATTTATCAGGTGAACCTATACAACCACCTGCCGATGAAACTGCATTTACTTATCAAGACTTATATTTTATTGAGCATTCACTTGCTGGATTAGGTTCAATGGGAGGCATCACTGGGGCAACTACTGTAGGTCACATAAACGAGCATGGTGAATTAAAAACTGAAGGCATACGAGATGCAGGCACACGAGATCCACTTTATTATTTGCAAGCCATGACTAATTTTGGTGGATCGCGAGTCGGCGATCCCATACTTTATGCTGCTAAATTTGGTGGTTTACTCACGGAAATGGCTGTGATGATGTTGGTAATAGGAATGGCGGGATTCATAATATTAGCCGGTTTATCTGCTTTTTCTGGACCCTGCATGATTACAACGCCTTTTTGGGCAACTGTGTCAATGACTTTGATAGCGACACTTGCACCGCTTATTTTTGGTATGGCGGCATTTATGTATGTACAGGGTGCGCTGTTAAGTGTGGCGTTGCCTTTAATACCTTTTATTATCTTTTTTGTTGCAGCGATCGGTTGGTTTATTGCCACCATAGAAATGGTGGTTTCTGCGCCACTCGTTGCGGTTGGGCTCGTGTTTCCAGAGACCAATCAAGATGTTTGGGGTAAAGCTGAACCTGCATTTATGATGATCTTGAATTTATTTTTACGCCCACCCCTCATTATTCTTGGTTTTGTGGCCGGTATGATTTTAACTTGGGTAGCGATTGAATTACTGAATACTTCCTTTTATTTCTTCATAAAAGATGCTGCTAAGATTGAAAACACCATGTTTGGTTGGTTGGTGGTGATCATGGCTTATGTAGGCATACTTATTACGGTAGTAGAAAAAACATTTGGTATGACTACAGAATTACCCAATAAAATCTTACAAGTACTAGGTGACAGAACTCAAGCACAACCTGGAGCCGAAGCTATGCTTTCTGCCATGAAGCAAGGTGCAGAAAAAGGCGCGGGTGCAGCCGGTGGCTTTATAAGTTCAGCAGGGGGTGTTGCTGAGAAAGGTGCATCAACAGGTATGGAACAATCAGCTGCTAAAGCATCTAGGGACAAACAAGAAAAAGAAGTAAAAACTCAAGGGTTGGCTGGTAAAGAAGGGAAGGGGTAAGTTTTAAATGTTACGCTTATTAGTTTTGATAATATTCACTTCACTGTCATCTTTTGCTTTTGCTGAAGGTCCTCCGACTTTATTTGAGCCTGCACCCAAAGATGTTTCCATTTATTATTTAGGTGAAATCTTTGGCCCTCTAGTCCCTGGCGGCGCGGAAACTTATTTATTATCTAATATGTTTGAAGTGTTTAATTTAGTCTGTTTAGTGGTTGCTATTATCATTATCATTTACACCGCGATGGTGGCTGTATTACAAACCGCGGGTCAGGGAAAAGTCTTAGGTGAAAAATGGAGTGCGACATTTTTACCGATACGGATAGTCTTGGGTATTGCACTATTAATACCGACACCTGGGACAGGTTATGTATTATCACAATCTATTGTGATGTGGATGGCCCTGCAGGGTGTGGGTGGTGCCGATCAATTATGGAATGCAGCATTGGATTATTTTATTGAAGGCGGCGCTGTATTTTCCAGGGATAAAGAAGCAATCCAATCTCAAGTGAAATCTCATATGTCTGGCCAACAATTGGCCAAAATAGAAGCAGCAGGAATTAATTCTTCCCATATGACCAAAACCAACCTAGAGAGCACCTATGAATTAGAGCGTGTGATGTTAGTGAATGCCACTTGTATTGAGGCGCATAATAGGAGTGATGCTGCAAAACTCATGGGAAAATACGAAATTTATCAAACGCAAAATCCAATTGATGGTTTTTATAATTTTGTTAATTTTGGTAACCCAGATGCTTGGAATGATGGCTTAGATGGTGGCAATGCAGGTCGCGAATGTGGTCATATTATCATTCCGACGTTTGTAGCGGATACGTTAGAACAAGTAGCGTTGATGCATCAAACTTATAGTGATGCATTTTATTATTTTGCACGAGGCTTGAGCCCATTCGCAGAATTTTTGGCGAGCGAAAAAGGCGCGACCGCAGAATTATGGGAAAGACATTTTACCGGAACACAGTATGAAGCCACTGCATTTATTGAATATTTGAATGCTGCAAGTCACATTTTATATCCCAACCAAGTACCCACAAATCCTGAACGAGAAAAATTGGAAACATTAAAAGATTATGGCTGGATTTTAGCCGGAAACTATTATATGACCTTAACGAACTTGCGTGATATATTAGTTACAATACCCATCTCAATTAATGCCTATGATGCGGTGAAATATCCACCAGATTCTGCTTATGATCAATATCCACAAGCTTTACAAAATGCGGAAGATTATTGGGAATTACCCCCAGAAGATCCGCGTTTTGAATATACGTTTTTACAATGGAAAAATTTATATATAGTTCCCGGTTATGGTGATTTAACCGATGAACCTGTGGAGCCAGATGATCAGCCTACATTTACTTACAAAGACTTACATTTTATCGAACATTCGTTAACGGGAATCGGTAATATGGCTAATTTGGGTACGATTTCAGACACTGGAGACCTAAGCACTGTCAATAAGCGTGATCCACTGTTTTACCTTCAAGAATTAACCAATTTTGGTGGTACTCGTGGGGGTGATCCGATAAGACATGCTGCAGAATTTGGTGGCAAATTAACAGAAATGGCTGTGGCCATGTTACTCATCGGAATGGCTAGTTTTTTAATCATCGCTGGGCTTTCAGCCTTTTCAGGTCCTTGCATGATCACCTCAGCAGTGTGGCCCACCATGTCCATGCTTCTGATAGGTATAATGGCGCCACTTATCTTTGGTATTGCGGGATTTATGTATGTGCAAGGTGCGCTATTAAGTGTGGCGCTACCCTTGATACCATTTGTTATCTTTTTTATTGCAGGGATTGGTTGGTTTATTGCCACTATAGAAATGGTAGTGTCAGCGCCACTTGTTGCTGTTGGGCTGGTATTTCCAGAAACTAATCAAGATATTTGGGGTAAAGCTCAACCTGCATTTATGATGATCTTAAATTTATTTTTGCGTCCGCCGCTTATTATTCTTGGTTTTGTTGCCGGTATGATTTTAACTTGGGTGGCGATCGAATTATTGAATGCTGTTTTTTATCTGTTTTTAAAAGATGCTGCCAAAATTGAGAATATGTTGTTTGGTTGGTTGGTGGTGATAATGACTTATGTATATGTACTTATTGCGCTTGTAGAAAGAACGTTTAGTATCACTACAGAATTGCCTAATAAAGTATTACTTGTATTAGGTGATAGAAGTCAGGCACAACCCGGCGCAGAAGCTGCATTGACGGGTATGAAACAAGGTGTAGAAAAAGGTTCTGCTGCAGCGGGTGGTTTTATAACGAGTGGTGGAGGTATTGCTGAAAGAGGTATATCAACAGGGATAAATAAGTCATCTGCTTATGCCGCTGAGAAAAAACAAGAAGATCTCAAGAAAACAATGGCTGGCGGCGCTCAAAAAGAAGTAGATGAAGAAGGTAAAAATGCTCATAAGAATCCTGACAACCCAGATCAACCGCCTCTAAAACCTCATATAAATATAAAAGATGATTATGATCAAAATAATACATAGAACTAACTAAAGGTTGTTATTCAAACGGCCTTGGGGTATATTAAGGAAAGCATCGCACTTTTCATGGAGGGCTATATGCAATCACGTTCTAACTCACATCAGTTTGTTCAAGTTATCTTTATTGTTTGTTTAATGGGTATTATTGCTTGGCTTGCAACTTGGCAAGAAACACCGCCTATGCAATTAAGTGAGCAAGATAATCAATTAGAAGTTCGGCCTTGGTCAGAAGCGCACCTTGTAATGCCTGTTTCTGCACCAGTACAATATTACGCGCATTCGGAACATACCCAGGCGATGTAATGCAACAAAAAAATTCAGGGATGACTTTAATTGAAGTCTTAGCAGCACTGGCCATTATTGCGATTGCTTTAATGGCAGTGTTGCAAACAACCGGAATGAGTACTAAACAATTAACACGTGTGCAAGAAGTAGCCACCGCTCATTGGGTCGCAAAAAATGCTGCAACGCGTTTGCAATTAGGTTTAGAATCAAACAGTTTAGGACAAGGTGCTTTTCAAGGCGTTGATACCATGTTAGGCCGGCAATATTATTGGACGGCAAAAACTCATCCACTTCCGCAAAGCCAAATATTAACCATAGAAGTCACGGTTTCTGCACGTCAAGGCGGCCCGAAATCGAGTGAATTTGTCGCTTATGCCAACATGAAACGAGAATAATATGTTTAAAAAACAATTAGGCTTTACCTTAATGGAAGTGTTGGTGGCACTATTTATCATGTCGATTATGTCAATTACCGCAGTATCTGGATTAAATGCAGTTTTGCGCAGCCAAAGCCAACAAGTCGGAATTGCTCATCAATTACAAGCATTGCAAATGACTTACACTTGGCTAGAGCAAGATCTCAGTCAATATGTGGGACGTGAAGTAATCAATGTGCACGGTGAACGTTTGCCGGCTTTAATGTTCAACAATGATGCCGATCTTTCAAAAGTGGGCGTAGAAGGTGATATTTTATTGGTATTAACCCGCGGCGGTATTATGGAGCCCAAAAATTTATCATCATTGCAAAGGGTGGCTTATGCAATCAAAGATCAACAATTAATTCGTTATACTTGGCCAGTACTAGATTCTGTGCCTGCAACGATCATACATCCTAATATTATCTTGCACGATATTGCTCTGATAAAATTACGTTATTTAAGCGAACAAGGAACTTATTATAATAATTGGAATGATTATACGGGTGAAGCGTTATTACCACTTGCGATGGAGTGGCAAATCACCGATGATAAAGGACGCATTGTCACTTGGCTATTTCCTATCACAGGCGGCGGTATTCTGAATGAAACAACACAACCCACTATTACCCAATAAAGGCAGTGCCTTAGTATTAGCAATGATGATAGTTGCAATCACTGCTGCAATTGCTTATGCCTTGATTGAAACCAGCACTTTTGCTGTACGCAGAACCACTCTATTACATAATACGGATATGTGTAAACAAGCTGTGTATGCAGCAGAACTTTACGCTCAGGAATTATTATATCAGCCCAAAGATAAAGGGCCCATGATTACCGACTCGCAAGAGATATGGGCACTGCCCTTTGAACTCAATTTGGAACAAGACATTACTATTCTTGGAAAAATAAGCGATCTGCAAGGACAGTTTAATGTCAATTTATTACGACAATCAGGTCGGCCCGATATTTATTCACCCGAGTTGGTATTTTCACGTTTATTAATGTTACTTAATATTGCAGATGCCCAGTCTTTACAACAATCGTTGAGTGAATGGGTGGGTGATGCAAGCAGTGAATCTGATCAAATTTATTTGGAGCGCACACCCGCTTATCGACCTGCACATTCACCTTTAGTCAGTATCAGTGAATTAGCTTTAGTACAAGGATTTATTATCCAAAAAACCACCGTCTTAAATCCTTTTGTGAGTGCTTTATCAGAAGGCGCCAATATCAATGTGAATACCGCATCTTCTCAAGTGTTGGGTGCATTATTAAATACATCCGATAGCGCGGCACGCAGTTTGGTGGATGAACGCATCGCTTATCCATTTAATACCAATGATGAATTTATGCAGCGCGCCACTTCCAAAGGCATTGCTATTTCCGATCAAGGCGCACTTAATCAAATGATCAATGTTAACAGCAATTATTTTTTATTAAAGACAACAGCTTCATGCCAAAAAACAAGCTTAATCAGCTATAGTTTTATTGAACGCAACGCTGAAGGCATTGCCAAAGTTTATCGAAGAACGCAAGCATTATAAGTGAGTATTTATGGACAAGTATATTTTAGTATACCCTTTAAGTGATGATTGGAAAATCGTTGCTTGGTGCGCTGTTGCACCTGATGAATCTTTGCAAGTAAAACAAGGTACTTTAGAGACGCTTGCGAAAGTCGCGCCGCAAATGCCCATAGTTGCAATATTGCCGGGCACTTGGCTGAATATGTTTTCCATTGACTTACCTAAAGGCCGTGCGGCACAAGTTAAAAAAGCACTACCGTTTTTATTAGAAGAACAATTAGCAGAAGATTTAGATAATGTACACATTGTATTGCCGGAAGTTTATCAATTGGGTAAACCTACACCTGTAGCCGTCATCAGTAAAGCGCGCATGCAAACCCTATGTGATATTTTTAAAAATCATCAGCTGAATTTACAGCAAGCAGTGCCGGATTGGGTATGTTTACCTTTATTTGATAACACGTGGACCTTGCATTTAGGACAAACTGATGCGCAGGTGCGACAAAAAGCGGATTTAGGATTTTCTGTACAAAAAAACTTATTATTGCCAATGTTAAATTTAGCCTTATCACAAGCAGAACATAAACCTCAAAGTTTACATGTGTATCATTTAGCACTAGAAGCTGCCGATATGGAAGAACAATTAACTAAACTCAACATTCCCTTAGCCTATGAAGCTGTCGCAGATGAGTCATTATTATTGTGGGCACAGCATTTCACCTTGCCTGCTGCATTAAATTTATTGCAAGGTGAATTTTTTGTTAAACCTAAAGTCAGTGAAATTAACCGTGTATGGCGCAAGGCGGCTGTGGTTGCAGCTGCAGTAGTGGTTGTGCAATTATTACATTCTTCCATTGAATATCAACAACTCAAAAAACAATATGATGTAGTGCATGGGCAAGTGCTGGAATTATATACTTCTGTTTTTCCAGGGCAAACACAAACCAATAATGCGCGTGCACAATTAGAACCCTTATTAACCAAAAGCGGTGGGGGTGCGAATAATCCTCTATTTAATTATTTACAAGAAGTGAGTGAGCCTTTATTGAATACACCTAATGTGCATTTGCAGCAAATTGCTTTACATGAAAAATCGATGACACTCGAAGTGGTTGTGGACGATTTTGCAGCTTTAGGACAATTAGAATCAGCTTTATCTGCAAAGGGTTTGGCAGTCAAGCAAGAGTCTGCAAGCTTAGAAAAAGATCATGTTATTGCAAAATTACAAGTGACAGAAGGTAAATAATGAAAGAAAAATTATTAAATTATTGGCACAATTTACAGCCTAGAGAACAGAAAATATTATTAGCGGGTGGTGTTTTTTTAGGATTATTTTTTTTATATTTATTGATTGATGCGGGTGCTGGGCGTAGTTTAATGATGTCACAGCAACTTGATAAAGAAGAGAAATTATTAAGTTGGATGAAACCAGTCGTTGCCCAAATTACAATGACGCGCAATCAAGATATGGGAGAAGCCGTGACTGCGCAAAATATTTTGCCGCAAGTAGAGTTTTCTTTAGAAGAAGCCGGTTTGTCAGGACAAATTACCGCGCTGGATTTAGTATCGGGAAATCAAGTGCGGATTTCATTTGATGGTGTAGTCTACGAAGCCTTGGTTAAATGGCTTTATGCTTTTTCAAGACGTGGCGTAGTGGTGCATGAATTTATGGCCACCAAAACTGATGAAGAAGGTGTAGTAGAAGCCAGCATACTTTTGGGTGCTAAATAATTCTTTTAATACAACGGCCCTTCTTCATTCATAGGCAAATTGGGCGCTAACTCAAAAAGTTCTAGAGCCATTAATGCCGACGAATTACCTTGCTGAGCGGACTCTTGAATCCAGAAATAAGCTTGCATTCTATCTTTGGGCACACCTAAGCCTTCATAAAGCGCATAACCCAAAGCATATTGCGCATCTGGATCACCTTTTTGTGCCAAGGGTAATAAAAGCTCAACTGCCGTGTGATAATCCCCTTCTGAGAAAGCAATTTCAGCTCTTGTGAATTCCATTGATTTATCGGCAAAAGGATCTTCATCTTCCTTTTCATCCTGACAAGCAGTCAAAGCGCTCAGCATGAAAATCATTAGAAAAATACGTTTAACATAATTCATACACTTGTCCTTGGGTCAATAACAGAGTTATTATACCTCATGTCAAAAAAACCTGAAATATTAAATATTACTAAACTCGCACAAACTAAAGTTTTTACTGTGGAAGGCCTGCATTTGCGTTTTAGCAATGGGCAAGAGCGTGATTTTGAACGTTTGCAATTACATAGTGGCGCAGTATTAGTGATTCCTGTACCAGAACCCGGTGTTGTTTGGCTGGCTCGCGAATATGCCGCAGGTGTAGATCATTATGAACTTGGCTTTCCCAAAGGTTTGATTGATAAAGACGAAGACATGCTGAGTGCTGCAAATCGTGAATTACAAGAAGAGTTAGGTTATGGCGCTAAACAACTCACATTTTTAAAAACAGTCACCTTGGCCCCAGGATATATGGGCCATTTAACGCATATTATTTTAGCGCAAGATTTATACCCTTCGCGCTTACCTGGCGATGAACCTGAACCGATTGAAATTGTCCCCTGGCGTTTAAATGAAATTAATTCATTACTCGTGCGCGATGATTTTACTGATGCACGCAGTATTGCCGCAATGTTATTAATGGAGCGAAACCAAAATGAATGAACGTGAATTACAATTTGCAACTTTAGCTATTCATGCAGCAGAGCGACCCAATGAGCATCAAGCTTTAGAACCACCTTTATATTTATCATCGACTTTTACTTTCAATGATGTTGAACAAGCGGATGATACATTTACCTTTCGTCGCAAAGCGTATGTCTATACGCGTGGCGGCAATCCTACCATTAATTTGTTGGAACAGCGTTTAGCTGCTTTAGAAGGTGGCGCGGATGCAGTTGCTTTTGCTTCGGGGATGGCAGCGATTTCTACTACTTTAATGTCATTGGCTAAAACCGGTGATGAAATTATTGCGCATCGCAATTTATATGGTTCTACTTTTAGTTTAACAGAACAATTGTTACCTAAATATGGGATTAAAACTTTATTTATTGATATGAATGATCCTAAACAATTATTGAACGCGATTAATAGCAAAACTAAAGTTATTTTTTTTGAAACACCTACAAATCCTTCATTGGAAATTATTGATATCGCACATGTCGTTCAAGTAGCGAAACAGCACGCTATTAAAGTAGTGGTCGATAATACGTTTGCAACACCGTATTTGCAAAATCCATTGGCACTCGGTGCAGATATTGTAATTCACAGTGCCACTAAATATTTATGCGGACATGGAGATGCCATGGGCGGCTTAGTGACGTCCAAAGATTTAGATTATTTGCATGAATTAAAATTTTCGTATTTATGTGAATTGGGCAGTGTAATGAGCCCATTTAATGCATGGTTAATTTTAAGGGGATTGAAAACTTTGGCTTTGCGCATGCAACAACATTGTGCAAATGCAAAGGCCATAGCCGAATATTTAATAAACCATCCGAAAATAGCACGTGTTTATTATCCAGGATTGACCTCACATCCGCAATATGAGATCGCAAAAACTCAAATGCGTGGTTTAGGCGGCGTGGTGAGTTTTGAACTCACCGATGATTTGGAAGCTGCAAAAACTTTTATGGAAAATTTACAATTGGCTGAAATTGCCGTAAGTCTTGGTGATGCTGCAACACTAGTACAATGCCCAGCATTGATGACACATCGCGGTTATCCTAAAGAAGCACTCAGTGCTTTTGGATTTTCTGAAAAAACCATACGCATCGCTGCAGGCATTGAAGACACGCAAGATTTACTACAAGATATTGAACGCGCGCTTAATCTGATATGAGGAAATAAAAATGATAGGCATTATTGCTGCGATGCAAGAAGAGACTGATTACTTAATCGAGCACATGACAGAAGTGGAAAAGATTACCATCGGCTCCCTTATTTTTTTTAAAGGAAAAATTAAACACGTTCATGTGGTATTACTAAAATGTGGCATTGGTAAAGTGAATGCGGCTATGGGTGCGGCTTTATTGATTGAGCGTTTTAAACCTTCCCATATTATTAATACAGGTTCTGCGGGTGGCTTGGATTCAACTGCGAAAATAGGTGATGTGGTTATTTCTACAGAAGTCAGACATCATGATGTGGATTTAACAGCGTTAGGCTGTGAGTATGGTCAACTTTTATTTTTACCTGCAGGATTTGATCCGTGTTTATTATTGATTGCAGCCGCCACTCGCGCAGCAGAAAAAATGCATATCAGCGTTAAACAAGGTTTGATAGTTTCAGGCGATAGTTTTATTCATCAAGACGCTGATATTAAAAAAATTAAACAAAACTTTCCGGATGTCCACGCCGTGGAAATGGAAGGCGCTGCGATTGCGCAAGTGTGTCATCAATTCAAAATCCCTTTTGTGATTATCCGCGCTTTATCGGATATTGCCGGCAAAGAATCCCCGCTCTCTTTTGAACAATTCCTAAAACAAGCCGGTCAAAACTCAGCACAATTAGTTTTATACACATTAGAAAATATGGAAGCTGGATAGCTTTTCTGGCGAAAATATGTAATAATGCGTTAATGGCAACACTAACTGCAGAACAACAATTATCTGTTAAACATCAAATGAGCTATCTTAAAGCGCTTGTTGATCTCCTGCTTTTTTTAGCATTTTTGGCATTATGTGTATATTTGTTTTTGCGGGGCTTAATTCCAAAAGGCTTTGGTGGCGCAGGGGCTTTTACTTGGAGCTGTACTTTATTATTAACTGTTGCATGTTTTCTGGGTGTGAGTGCACTGTTTCCATGGGCATTACCCATGGTTGCCTCTGTGATTGGCCTAATGGTCTTGATCTCACATTTTTGGAAAACCAAGCCTGAAGATAGAGGCGTTTTATATGAATTACGTCGTTTTTTACTTAAAGTGTGCGGTCCTGCTGGAGCGACTTATTTTGGGTTAACTTGGCTCGCTTTAGTGACAACTACGCTTTCTTTAGACAAAATAATCGCTTTATCACTCATATGTTTTGCGGTAATGCCACCGGTTGCATTTTTATTTATCATTTCTGGAATAGTTGCCATATGTGCAGCTTATGCCGTTTATGGAGACGATAAAAAACCCGGGAATTGGCACGGTTTCATTTCGAGCGTATTAGGTTCAGGTGGTGCGACACATTGGTTTTTATCATTTTTAATATTTACGGGTGTGACAATTGCCAATCCCTTAATAATAATTATTCCTGCTGTTGTGATGATTTGCGCGACTGTTGTTTGGTATTTCGAAAAGTCTTTAAAAGAAGCAAAGGAATTAAGTAATAACAACACGCTTACGAAACCAAATTTGACTTCTTTTGTTTTGCCAGGAACAAACCAAGTTCGAACAAAAGACATAACGGAACAGCCAGAAGTGTCTGCGAAATCACATCCGGAGGCGTCAACAACATTCCAACAACAAACGCTCCAATTATAACATAAGGCCTTTGGGCACTTAACTTTTCAGGCGTAATAATATTTAATTTTGTTAACACTAAAATCAATACGGGTATTTGAAACGCTAAACCAAATGCAAAAAACATCTTGAGAACAAAATTTAAATAAGATGCAATATCCGTCATCACTAAAACGCCTTCTGGCGCGCTGTAAATAAAAAATGAAAATGTCAGTGGCAGTACAACAAAATAAGCAAATAAAATCCCACCGTAAAATAAACTTAGACTGCCAAAAAATAAGGGCATAAAAAATTTCTTTTCATGTTTATACAGTCCAGGCGCAATAAATTTCCAAAGTTGATATAACACAAATGGAATGGCCATGAAAATAGCAAGTGTTAGCGCTAATTTCATCGGCACTAAAAATGGTGTTGCGACATCAATCGCGATCATTTGGCTGTTTTCAGGTAAGAATTTTAGTAAAGGTTGCGCGAGCGTTGTATATAATTGTTTGGCATAAAATAATAATACTGCAAAAATAAGTGCAACGCTGACAAAGCAGCGCAATAACACTTGTCGCAATTCTAATAATTGCTCTACTGTACTGTTCATGATTCCAGTTCACGCACGATTGCGGCTTTGATTTTTTTGAAACGTTTAATGAAACCATTCATGTGTTGCATGGCGCGGGGTAATTGTTTGGGTCCTAAGACAATTACTGCCACCACAAGGATTAATAATATTTCGCCAAGACCAATGCCGGACATTATTTATCCTCTTTTTTATCATCGCTCTTATCATCTAGCGCGCGACGAAAGCTTTTTAAAGCTTTACCTAAATCTCCGCCGGAAGCGCGAATTCTTTTGGTGCCGAAAACCACGACCACAATGAGTAAAATAATTAATAATTGCCAAATGCTAATGCCACCAAACCCCATACTAGCCTCCTAAGATATGCACATGTAAATGAAATATAATTTGTCCGCCATTGCTACCTGTATTGATCTGAGTACGATAACCATTTAAATGGTTTTGTTTGGCGATCTTAGGAATTAACAACATCATCTTTGCCAGCAATTCGCTGTGCGATGCATCGACGTGATCTAAACTATCAATATGTAATTTAGGAATTAATAATAAATGTACTGGCGCTTTTGGATGAAGATCTTTAAACACCATAAATTCATCATTTTCAAAAATGATATCCGCGGGTATTGTTTTATCTTTAATTTTACAAAATAAACAATCGGTCATGATTCATCCTTAAGCCACTTGGCCACTTGTTTCGCAAAATAAGTAATAATAATATCTGCACCCGCACGTTTAAATGCGAGCATGGTTTCCATCACTACAGCACGTTCATCTAGATAGCCTTTTTCGCTAGCTGCCTTTATCATCGCATACTCACCACTCACATGATAAACAACGGTAGGCACTTTAAAGGTATCTTTCACGCGGGCAACAATATCTAAATAAGGTAAACCTGGTTTTACCATCACCATATCCGCACCTTCTTGTAAATCCAGTGCAACTTCATGCAAGGCTTCATCACTGTTGGCAGGATTCATTTGATAACTGAGTTTATTTTGTTTGCCTAAATGCGTGGCTGATTTGACTGCATCACGAAACGGACCGTAAAAATTTGAAGCATATTTTGCAGAGTAGGCGAGTAAAATAATATCTTGATATCCTGCTGCATCTAATGCTGTTCGAATCGCACCAATACGACCGTCCATCATATCAGATGGTGCAAAAATATCAGTTCCCGCATTTGCATGCGACAATGCTTGTTTGACTAATACGGCGACAGTTTCATCATTTAATACTTTGCCCTGTTCATCAGTCAAACCATCTTGGCCGCTTAAAGTATAAGGATCTAAGGCGCCATCGCTCATCACCCCTAAATCTGGGCAAGTTTTTTTAATGATGCGAATGGCTTGTTGAATAAGACTATTATCATCAAAAGCTGCGCTCGCATCTGCTGATTTTTCTGCATCCCCTGCTGGAAATAAAGCCACGGCTTTAATGCCAAGAGATTGAATTTCTTTCACTTCATTAGCCAGATCTTTTAGGGGAATACGGCTAATACCCGGCATGCTGGCAATAGCTTCTTGTTCATTTCCAGAAGTCACAAAAATCGGCATGAGTAAATCTGATGTAACCAGTTGATTTTCTTGAACTAAATCTCTAGAAAAGGCTTGCATACGCACGCGCCGCATGCGTGTGGTCGGAAAAGATGCACGGTTAAATTCAGGCATAATGTCCCCACTAGGTATTCATTATAATCCTGGGTATAATACCACGTTAAGCTGTAATAAATCGAGGTCTTAAGCTATGTTACTTAGTGAAAATCCTATAACACGTCATCAAACAAAAGCGGTACAAGTAGGTTCAGTCACTATTGGCGGCGGCGCGCCGGTGGTTGTTCAATCTATGGCGGATACTGATACAGCAAACATAGAAGCCACGATTCAACAAGTATTTGATTTACATCAAGCAGGTTCTGAACTTGTTCGGATTACTGTGAATAATGAAGCCGCGGCACGTGCGGTACCCTTAATTCGTAAAGGTTTAAATGCGCGTGATTGTTTTGTACCTTTAATTGGTGATTTTCATTATAACGGCCATCGCTTATTAAATGATTTTCCTGAATGTGCAGAAGTATTAGATAAGTATCGTATCAATCCTGGCAATGTCGGTTATGGTCAAAAACGTGATTTGCAATTTGCCAGTATGATTGAGGTTGCGATTAAACATAATAAACCCGTTCGCATTGGTGTGAATTGGGGTAGTTTAGATCAAGATTTACTCGCAAAATTACTGGATGAAAATGCAAAATCATCAGCACCCAAACCCTTAGGTGAAATTACCCGCGAAGCACTTATTACTTCGGCATTAAGTAGCGGAGAATATGCAGAAGAATTAGGTTTAGCTAAAAATAAAATAATTATTGCTTGTAAAGTCAGCACCGTGCAAGATTTAGTATCATTGTATCAAGAATTAGCAAAGCGCTGTAATTATGCGTTACATTTAGGCTTAACCGAAGCGGGCATGGGTTCAAAAGGTATAGTCTCAACCACTGCGGGTTTAAGTATTTTATTACAACAAGGTATTGGTGATACCATTAGGGCATCATTGACGCCGGAGCCCGGTGCACTGCGCACAAAAGAAGTAACTGTGTGTCAAGAAATTTTGCAAGCCATAGGTTTACGTGCATTTACGCCAAGTGTAACAGCATGTCCTGGTTGTGGCAGAACAACCAGTGCCTATTTTCGTGAACTCACGCAACAAATTCAAGATTTTATTCGTAATGAAATGCCGACTTGGCGATCTGAATATCCCGGTGTGGAAAATATGAAAGTGGCTGTTATGGGTTGTATTGTGAATGGTCCAGGTGAGAGTAAACATGCTGATATTGGCATTAGTTTACCAGGTACAGGCGAGTCCCCCGTAGCACCTGTATTTATTGATGGCGAAAAAGCCATGACTTTGCGAGGCAGCAACATTGCCGATGAATTTAAAACAATAGTATTTGATTATGTTAAAAATAAATATGGAAATAAAGTATGTCTAAGCGATTAGTGTTAGCCAGTGGCAATCAAGGCAAGGTAAAAGAATTGGCGCAAATGTTGGCTGATTTTGATTATGAAGTATTGAGCCAAACAGAATTAGGTATAGAATCCGTGCCTGAAACGGCACTTACTTTTGTAGAAAATGCTTTGCTTAAAGCAAGGCATGCTTGTGAGCGAACAGGATTGCCCTCTATTTCTGATGATTCTGGATTAGTTGTACCTTATTTAAATGGTGAACCGGGTGTGCATTCGGCGCGATTTGCAGGCGAGCATGGCAATGATAAAAAAAATATTCAATTATTATTACACGAATTAATTGATGTAAGCAGCGAAGATCGCAAGGCATATTTTGTATCGGTCTGTGTATTTATGCGCACAGCAAATGATCCAAGTCCAATTGTGACGCAAGGTGTTTGGCATGGTAGTATTTTATTTGATCCTATTGGGGAATATGGTTTTGGTTATGATCCCGTTTTTTATGTGCCTACGCATCATTGTAGTTCAGCGCAATTAGATCCGGATATTAAAAATCAAATCAGTCATCGAGGACTTGCAATGATGCAGTTGCGACAAGAGTTGGCACAGTGCCTGCGATAATTCCCCTGTCGTTATACATTCATTTTCCCTGGTGCACGAGTAAATGTCCTTATTGCGATTTTAATTCGTATGCAAAAACAGCAGAACCTATTCCAGAATCTGATTATATCGCAGCGCTGAAACAAGATTTGTTTAACGATTTAGACAAAGTTCAAGGACGCAAGCTTACCAGTATTTTCATGGGTGGCGGAACACCCAGTCTTTTTTCATCTACTTCCATAGAAAATTTATTAGATTTTATCCAGCAACATATTCCCTTTGAAAAAAATATTGAAATCACTTTGGAGGCTAATCCTGAATCGTTAGATTATAAAAAATTAGTAGGTTATCGCGCAGCGGGTGTGAATCGTATATCCATAGGCGTGCAAAGTTTTAATGGTGAGCAATTAAAAAAATTAGGTCGTGCACATGGTCATGCACAAGCGTGCGCCGCCATAAGCGCTACGCAAAAAGCAGGCTTTTCAAATTACAATATTGATTTAATGTATGGTTTACCCAAGCAAACTGTTAGTGAGGCATTAAATGATTTAGAAGAGGCGATGAGTTTTTCGCCACCACATTTATCTTGGTATCATTTAACATTAGAGCCGAATACAGTTTTTTATACAAAACCGCCTAAACATTTGCCTTCCGACAATCGTTTAATTGAAATTGAACAAACAGGGCGGGAATTTCTAGTAGATAAAAATTTAGAACGCTACGAAATTTCTGCCTATGCGCGTTTAGGTCGCATGGCACGCCATAATTATAACTATTGGGAATTCGGTGATTATTTAGGCATAGGTGCAGGTGCACACGGTAAAATCACAGATTTAACCTCGGGCACAGTCCTGCGTCTATGGAAACTACGTACACCTAAGACTTACTTAAACAAAGAAAAGAATTATATGGGCGGCCAAAAAATATTAACCCCAGAAGATTTGAAACTGGAGTTTTTAATGAATAGTCTGCGTTTAACCAAAGGCTTAAATAAACAATTATTTACTGAGCGTACGGGTCTTGAATATGCCGAAATCGAGCCTGCAATCGCTGCGTTACAAGAAGAAAATTTAATACATAAAAGTGATGAGAGATTACAGTTAACTGAGCAGGGGCTATTATTTTTAGATGAGATTTTAGCGCGGTTTGTTTAGTAGTTTTTTATCCTACAGTCAAATACTTGACTTACTTAGATAACCCAGGTAAGATGACAACCAATTATTTATGTAGGAGAGCTAACATGTTTAATGGTGACGACGATCTTTTGTTTGGTGGCCAGAGTCTTGTGCTGGATTTTGAGGACTCTAGTGAAGATTTTAGCGATGTTATCAGTCCTATCCTTTCTCTGGTAGCAACTGCAACACAAAAAAATATAGCGCTTAAAGCACAGATTGATAATTTAAAAATACAATGGAATGAGCAGTTACATACAAATCATATTAAAATACTGCAATTTTTAATGCGGTTTAGTGGCATAGAACAGCTTAATCTTATAGAACAGGTTTTTGTTGGTTTTTATCTGCCTGGAGATGTGCTTGTTTATCAGTTAATTGAACAATTGCAGCCAGAACAAACACAAGCAGCTACTCAAATGCCGCTGTCTGAGCTTGAAAAGCTAAACCATGAAAATATTAAATTAGAACAAACTATACAGTTGTTTACCAGCTCAATATTACAATCGAATTTTAATGCTTGTAGATTGATACCAACAACCCAGACTGATACATCAAATACAAGTAAAGGAATGCAAAAAACATGGCAAGATTCGAAGAGCAGTTCGTCTAGTCAACCCGGAGTTTTTACTTTTATTGATGAAACAGCGGATATTATCGCTATTTATAATAAAAATAAAAAATAGTATTGAGCTAATTTTTTTTATAATTGTGGGTTTGCTAATAATGACATCACGGTCATGCGCACGGCAATGCCGTTAGTGACTTGTTGTAAAATGACAGAATGTGTGCTGTCAACCACCTCACTTGCAATTTCAAGACCGCGATTAATGGGGCCTGGATGCATGACTAACACGTCTCTTTTTGCGTAACTTAAACTTTCTAGAGTGACGCAGTATTGTTTGCAATATTCTTCTTTCGAAAAATCATTTGCTTGCATGCGCTCTAATTGTGGGCGTAATACCATAATGATATCAACATCTTTAAGACCTGTGGCTAGAGAGTGAAATACTTTCACGCCCAAATTTTCTGCATTGTCTGGCAATAGAGATTTCGGTGCAATCACACGAATATCGGGAACGCCCAAAATTTTCAAGGCTTGAATGTCAGAATGCGCAACGCGTGAATGTAAAATATCACCGACGATAGCAATACTTAAATGTTTAAAATCTTTTTTATTTTGTTTAATGGTGAGCATATCAAGCAAAGCTTGCGTGGGATGTTCATGCGTGCCGTCGCCCGCATTAATCACATGACCATTTTCTTTTAACAAATCTGCGATCAATTGTGGCGTACCATTCTCATTGTGACGTACGACAAAAATATCACATTGCATAGCTTGCAATGTAAGCACAGTATCTTTTAGTGATTCACCTTTTTTGGTAGAAGAACTTTGGATATCAAAATTCAAAACCTCAGCCCCTAATTTTTTCGCCGCCAATGTGAATGTACTACGGGTTCTAGTGCTGGGCTCAAAAAATAAATTCACCACAGTTTTACCCGCTAAATAAGCAGGTGCCGCTTCGACAATCTTTCCTTCAGGTGTCAAAAACTGTTCCGCAAGGCTTAAAATGTGGTTTAGACCTTGGGCATTGAGATGTTCTAGAGTGAGTAAATGGCGCATGTCTTTATTATATCATTTTCTTATGGCTATGCATATGAAAGCTGCAGGAATCATTGCATTTGCTTAAAAAATTAAACATTAACACACATGCCCCTGCACATTCAGGTTCGTGTTCGCATCCACATCAGCAGGAAGATACACTTTCACTTAATGGTGACAATGAGGACGAAGAAGAAAAAATGCCATTATTGAATGAGCCATCACAAACAAATACTGAAAATATCAAGAAAAATGATGGTAAAAGTAAAAAATTATTCTTTTGTTGTTAAGTGATTATTTTTTAAGTCTCCATAAATAAATTTCCAAAATCGATGATTTCGGAAAAAAATTCGCTGCCAATCACGCCGTCCTGTACACCATTCACGTGAATGAGTACGGGGCGGTATGAAAAATTTTTAGGAATATTTAATGCATTTATTTTCTGTTTCATTTCTTGAATGACGTCAAGGGTAATTGGATCTCGTGAAAATTTTATTTCACAGATATATAAACAATTGAATCGAGTTTGAATTAAATAATCGATTTGACAGCCTGGTATTTTAATTGTTTTACGTTGAAAATAAGGATTATCATATACAATTTCATCCGGTGCAATATGTAATAATTTGTGTAATGCTACCTTATTATTTAATACTAAATTTTCGAATTGTAAGCCTAAGATAGTGTCCCATGCTGGAAGGGTGCCTAAAGATCTTTCAGTAAAGGCATCACGAATTATTTTTTCTTGATTCGGTAAAATATATTTTAAGTAAAACCGGATATAATTATCTTTAATTCTATATTGGCATCGGGGTGTTTCGCGATGTGTTTTAATATGCCAGGAAAAGCACTTAGCTACAAAACCCGCTTGAATCAAATCCTCCAAATATTCTGTATACACACCGCTTCTTTCTATTTGTAAAAAATCAAAAATATCCTGCATCTGTGCCTGCGGCTTAACTACTAAGGCCATTAATATTTTTTTATAAGTTTCACTACGTCTACCAAAAAGATCGGTAAAAATTTGATCAAATTCATGGAATAACATGCCTTCTTTAATAAAACATAAGCGTTTAATGTTTTCTTCTGCTGATAACTGTGTTTGTATATTTTCTAAATAATTAGGAATGCCTCCGGTCACTGATAAACATTTAAATTTTTCATAAGAAGAAATCTTATCTTTTTGCGCACCCCAGAAATCATTGCATTCTGCCAGTGTCAATTCTTGCAGTGTGATGGTTAAAGTGACTCGGCCTACAAATCCAGTACTGCTTAAAATATTTTTTTCAATCCACATGGAAATGGAGCTACACAGCACTAATATTAAGCGGTCATTTTGCTTAAAATACAGATCCCAGGAATTTTTTAATTTGCCTAAAAAAGTGCTATCACTTTGTGCCATCCAAGAAATTTCATCCAGCAAAATTACCACACGTCCCTGTGTTGTTTGCTGCGAAAGGTGCCAAAATAAATCTCCCCAATCATCAAATTTTAAATATGGCCCATTAAGCTGTCGCGCCATTTGCCGAGAAATTTCATCGCGCTGATCTTGTGCAGTCATACCTGGTGTATGTGGTAAACCGGATAGGGCAATCATATGATAAGGTCGGCCAAACTCAGTCACTAGACGACTTTTCCCTACACGCCGTCGCCCCTTAATGACCACCAAACTTGCGCTTTTCTTACTAACCAGTTGATTAAGAAGAGATAATTCTCTTTTTCTGCCTATAAATGTGCTCATATAACTCCTATATATTTTGCACAAAATAGCATAAAAATCAATTTTGTGCAAAATAAAAGACAAAAAAATATTGCACAAAATAGAATTCAACACTGTTTTGTGCAAAATAATTATAAGAGGATTAAAATTATTATGCCGCGAACGAGTCGCGGCATATAAGGGAGAAACGCGGTTAGTTCAGCTTTTGTTCTTGTTTTTGCTCTTTCTCTTTCTCATCTGTCGCAGGGCAAGCCAGTGTTACAGCTGAAAACCCAAATAATAATGCAGTAATCGCGAGAAAATATTTCATGATAATGCTCCTTTGTGGTTTAGATTTTGCTTTAAATAATCGGCAATCTTTTCATAATACTCTTTAAGTCCGCTGCAGTAAATCGAAGGGTTATCAAAATGATTATCTTGATGATAGCGATTGACCAGTGAGCCACCATTACAAACAGGTTGCCATTCACAAACTGTACAAACATGTGGCAGTGATATACTGGCATTTTTTAATTGGGTAAATATAGGTTGTTGTAAATAATCTGCCAATGAAGTGTTAAATACAGTGGCATCGGAATAATTAATACTAGGATCGGTCGCCCGCAATTCATCGGTGGGTGATAAATCGCCTGCAGATGAAATGGAGATTAAAGGTAATTCATCAAGTTGCGAGCGGCCTTCACCATAAATATGCGAAGTGCCCCCTAAAAAAACTTCTAAAGTAGAATTAAAACATCGAATATGAATATCTGGGTTATCATCCTTCACCCATTCATCAAATATAACCGATAAAAAATCTGTATAAGCGGATACAGAATGTGGCAAAGTATGATTGTGATTGTAAAGTGGTAATAAAAAATCAATATGCGTTGCTTTTAGATCATCGACAAAATGACGATAAATTGTTTTAGCACAATTGTCAGGATTGATGACGCATAATAAACCAAAATTTAAAGATTGTGCATATGTACTATTGCGTAACAGCGCAATTTTTTTTGCAACGCGATCGTAACTGCCGCGACCCTTATGATCAACGCGTGCTTTGTCATGATCTTCTTTGGTGCCATCTATGCTGATACCGAGAGAAACATCATATTTATTCAATAATGCTAACCATTCTTCATTCAAAAGCATGGCATTGGTTTGCATGGTGTATTTTACTTTTGCAATCGATTGCAGGGTGTGATTAAAAATTTCACAGCTTTCTGCAAAATCATGTTTTTTTTGCATTAAAGGCTCGCCGCCATGAAAACCAATGACCACTTCATTAATTCCAAGTCGCTCGCAACCTGCTTTTAGAAATTCACTGACAGCAATAATAGTGTCTTTAGAAATGATAGGAGGACGTTTTTTATAAGTCTCGTCCCCCATATTAAACATATAACAGTAACTACAATTGATATTACATCTCTCAACTGTTTTAAGCACTACACCTAAAGACTGATACAGTTATTTTGCTCCGAAGAAACTACGATGCTTGCTCGTAACTGCAGTATTGTCATTTTTTTTAGTATTTTCAATGATTTTTTCTAGAATTTTGCTCATGATAATGACCTCATTGTTGTTAAAATTAAACCTTTTGCTGATTTTACTCGCAAAGATTATCCCTTACAAGTCTTGTGCAGCTTTAAGTACTGCAGCTGCATGTCCACTCACAGACACTTTACGCCATTCTTGATGCATCTTTCCTTGGCTATCGATTAAAAATGTACTGCGTACTATGCCATTGATAATTTTCCCAAACATATTTTTGGGCCATAAGACATCAAAGCTTTTGCACAAACTTTCGTCTTGATCACTAACTAAATCAAATGGTAATTCATATTTAGCCTTAAAATTCGCATGAGATTTAAAACTATCGCGGGAAATGCCAAACACTTCAGTATTGGCTTGTTGAAACTCACTATAGAGCTTCGCAAAATCTTTGCTCTCAGACGTGCAACCGGGTGTATTGTCTTTCGGATAAAAATAAAGCACCACATTTTTGCCACGTAAATCTTGGCTAGTAATGATTTTATCTGGTGCAATCATGAGTGAGTATTCTGGGGTCATTGGGAGAGCTCCTTTATCGCAAACGTTCATTAGTAAATGCATCTCGGATTTCAGAGGCTTGTGCATTTTTGGGCACATCGCCTTCTATGATTAAATCAATACCTTCTGGAAACATCTGCATCATTTCATTTTTATTGTGGGCAACGGGATGATGACTGATATTGGCACTGGTTGAAATTAATGGGGAATTTAATAGTTCTGATAATTTTGCAATCATTTGATTTTTACAAACTCTGATGGCGACCGTGTTGAATTCTCCGGTGATTAATTTTGAAATATTTTTTTGTGCGGGTACTAGCCATGTGATTCCAGGGGATTTTCTAATTTTTTCTTTTATGTTTTCTGGTAAAGGTTCAATATATTCCGAAAATCTTTCAAGATTATCTGCAATTAAAATTAAACCTTTAGTATTATCGCGCTGTTTTAAAGTGATTATTTTTTCAATTGCAGACAAATAATGTGGGTCGCAATGTAAACCATAAACTGTATCGGTAGGCATAATGACTATGCCACCTTTTTGCAGCACAGTTAAAATGTCCGTTATTGTGGCATTGTGCATGGGCTTGCAACCGTTACTACAGTTTTATAATCATGTGCTAAATTAACGGCATTTAACGGCGGCGTAAAATACGCAACAATTGCGCCTCTGCGATTAATGAGGGCAACGGAGCCACTGTGATCGACCAAATATTCTTGATCATTGGTATACACTTTTTCAAAGACTACACCGAGCTGGCGAGAAAATTCGGTGAGCTGGGTATGATTGCCGGTGACACCCAGAAAATCTTTATTAAAATGTTCCACATATTGTTTTAATCTTTCAGGCGTATCACGTTCTGGATCCACTGAAACAAAAATAACTTTCGGCGTGGGCACGCCAGGTTCTGCATGAATAATTTTCAGTGCTTCACTTAAGGTGCTCATGGTCATAGGACAAATATCAGGACAAGTGGTAAAACCAAAAAACACTAAAGACCATTGATCTAGAAAACTTTGATCAGTAAACGGCTTGCCATTCATATCTTCAAGTGCAAATGTAACGAGCGGTTTAGCCTTGTCCAGAACAATACCATGAATTTCAGGCGCTATTGGCGCTTCTTTTTTAAACATAAATAGAGCAACCAAGGCGATCACAGTTACGAGTCCCATTATTAAATAGAATTTTTTCATGATGTAGTTCCTAATAAAAAGTGATCAACAAGAAGTAAAGCAAATAATAAACACAAATAAATATTTGAGAAATGAAAAGTTTTAATCGCACTCAAAGGCTCGGGACGATATTTTAATATGATTGCATAAACAAGAAATATAATATCCAAAATTAAAATACCCACTAAATAAATTAAACCTGACATGCCCACAAGATAAGGCAGTAAGGTAATGGGCAATAATAAAATGGTATACAGCAAAATGCATAAGCTGGTAAATTCAACACCGTGGGTGACGGGCAGCATCGGTATTTTGGCCTTAGCATAATCTTCGCGGCGATGAATGGCGAGTGACCAAAAATGGGGAGGCGTCCAAATAAAAATAATCAGCACTAATAATAATGCGTCAGCATTGATTTCTCCCGTGACTGCGCTCCAGCCTAATAAGGGTGGCATGGCACCGGCAAGTCCGCCAATGACAATATTTTGTGGTGTTAAGTGTTTTAATATAACAGTATAAAAAAATGCATAACCAATTAAGCTGAATAATGATAATACTGCAGTTAAGGGATTGACGTAAACGCACAATATTAACATGGAAGCGATTCCCAAAATCACCGCAAAAATCAAAGCATTTTGTTGTGATATACGTGCTTGCGGAATAGGACGATTAATCGTACGTTGCATGATTTTATCTTTTTTTAAATCAACAACATGATTAAGAACAGCCGCGCAGGCTGCAGATAAAGCTATGCCTATTAAACCAAAAAATAAAATGTGCAAAGGGATCAGTGATGGCGTTGCTAACTGCATGCCCACCAAAGCTGTAATCAGCATCAATAAGACAACTTTAGGTTTGGTGAGCTGTAAATAATCACGCCAGAGATTCATAAATCGTCACCATATATAATAATAAAATAGCCGCAACGCCGTTATGTAAAACAGCAGCCCATAAAGGCACATGCATAACAACATTAATAATGCCCAAAGTAATTTGTGCAGCAAGAACAATTAATAACCCAAAAATTATTTTTTTGCTGATAACTTTTGAATGTAAAAAATAAATACTCATGGTGATTAAATATAAAGCCGTCACCAGCGCACCTAAGCGATGAATAAAATGAATAGTGACACGTTCGGGATGGTCTAAAAATCCACCGTCAAAATTACGATCAATGGGAATGAAAATATTAAATGCTTCAAAGTTTAAAGCCGGCCACCATTGCGCCTGGCAAGTCGGAAAATCCGGACAAGCAAATGCCGCATAATTAGTAGACACCCACCCCCCCAAAGCAATTTGCAAAATAACTATCAAAAGTCCAATAATGCTAGCAATCTTCACCCCCTTAAGAAAGGGGGTCGCTCGCAGAGCGGGGGGATTTTGCAATCGCAAATGCACCCACCAAATCATCGACAAAGTCGCCATCCCACCCAATAAATGCAACATCACAATAGTAGGATGCAAAAGTTTAGTCACCGTCCACATGCCCAGCAACGCTTGAAAAATAATCAGTACACTCGTAAAGATTAATAAACCACGAACTTGATAAAGTGGTTTATGGACAAATGCCAATACCGTCAGCGCAAACACAAATAATCCCAAACTCCCAGCAATATAACGATGAATCATCTCAATCCAAGCTTTATCTTGTTCAAACGTGCCATCTTGCACTATCATCGCCCCATAACAACCCGGCCAATCCGGACACCCTAATCCTGCATCACTTAAACGTGTAAATGCACCCACCATGACTACCGTCAGAGTCAATAAGGCGAGTAACAAAGTAATGATACGATAACGTTTAATTAAATCAGCCAATTTGTGAAACCTTTAATAAATGTCGCAAATCTTGCAGGATATAAAACCCGGGAGTATCCAAAGGATATTTTAAAATAATATGGTTATCTGGATCCATAATATATAAACCTTCAGGAATTTCGGTGGTAATAGCCAGAACCGTATCCACGCGATCAAAATCTTTGCCTGTTGCTTCTTTGATGCTGGTAATTTTCGCTTGTTGCAATTCACACGCATCCGCCAGACATTGGGGAGTTACATACAACACCCGCCATAAGCGCTGGTCAAACTTATAATCAGCTGTTAGATGCCAAGGTGGATTTAATAATTCCCCGTGCGGATCACTTTCAAGCGACCAATGAGACCTGGTTGCATAAAGGATTGCCGCCAATATCAAGGGAAGAATAAAAACAATAAAGAGTCCCCAGAGTGTAAAAGATCGTGAACGTTTGCCGATTTTATTGTTCATTTAGATGTTTTTCGCTTCAAATTAAGGATAATATACAGAGCTAATAAAGTGCCTGCCAAAGCAAACCATTGTACCGCATAGCCTAAATGCTTACTAGGCGGCATGGTTTTGATTTCCCAATCACGGACAAATCCTGCAGGCGCTTGTGGATCTAGTAATAACACAAAAGGGTAGAGGGAATGATGTAGTGTTTGTTCAAGCACAGCAAAATCCATACGCTGAATTTTAATTTGCCCAGCAGAAGTTTTAGAAAAATTCTCGCCTAAAATAAAACGATTCTCGCTAGGGTAATAAACAAGCCCTGATAAATCTAAAGTTTTATCAGATGGTTCTCTTGATTTGAGAACATTGTCAGTAGATACCCAGCCACGATTCACCAAAAGCCAAGATTCATCGCCTGGAATCGCAAGCGGTGTTAACACATGATAGCCAACCTGACCATTATGCATTTGATGTTCTAATAAAATGGAAAACTCAGGCAAGAACTTTCCGCGAACTTTAAAGCGACTATAATCATAAGGCCGATCAATACTGCCTAACACCAAAGCTTCACCAGAATTCCCAGCAGCCATAGCATCGATAATATCCTGCTTTTCATCCATACGCCCCAATTGCCAAAAACCTAAGCTCAATAACAATGGCAATAAAATCACAACAGCAAGGCTGGGTAATAATCGGGGTTTAAACTGATAACGATGTTGAAACATCCAGGTATTTTAACACTTAATTCTCAGGCTGTTATCATTTTGATAAATTAGTGGTTCCTTTTCTAAGGGCAGCTCATAAACATAATGCACACCAGCGCTGGCGGTATAGCATGAAGCTGAGGTTATGAGCATTCCAGCAATCACGTGCTCAATGGCTAAACTAAGTGCTCCTATGGAAATGACAAGACTTCCACCCGCTGCAACCTCAATAGCAAGAATAAGAAGTGCAACCACAAGAACTAAAGTGCCAATAGAGTTGAGTAAGTCGATGGCAAGATTATCACCCGTATCGATTTCAATTGGAAATTCGTTCTTTTTCTGTTGGGCATTTTGAATGCAGTTTGTTGCTATTAGCGTTAAAAATTTCAAGCTTTTATCATTTAGCTCAGAAATCTTAGGTTCTTCATGGGGCAATGCATCCAAAACAGGTTGAAAGTAGATGGCGCCCTCAATGATTACAGAATTCAATGTTTCGCGTTTGAAAGCATAACGCACCAGCAGCTTCTTTCTATCATCTTCCAAGAATGAGCGCAAAAGATTATAGAGTTGGACGCCTAAGTCTTTTGCAACAGCCAACGCATCAGCGTCATCAATTTTTCTGAGTAATTCATAGACCAGCCTAAAAGCCTCGGCCAAGTCTTGGTAACTGATATCTTTGCTGGATTTTTTTAAAATTTCTTCGGCTTTTGCGCGAAATTTATTTAATAATTTACTATTATCACCGGTTAAGACTTTACCTGCTGCATGAAAAGCAGTCCAAAAATTAAAAAGCTGTAAGTAGTTATGCGTATCATGAGACATGAATTTATTCACTTAGTCTAAAAACTTAATAGTACAGATAAAATATTAAGTTAGTATTAAGAAGAAAATAATAAACAAATCTTAAGCCAATCTTAATGTAGGTAAGATATAATTAATACTTGTAAATTAGCGAGTTATATATGCCTGATAGCACAGATCCATTAGTTAAAGAACAAAATAAAAAGTACAATGAGGCTTTGGCACGTCTGAGTCCTATTACTTATCTACAAGAACGCGATTTCGCAGATGACCTAAAAAATACAGCAGCGCCTTTTTACTATTTGCTGGCCAATTGGATGCAACAAGATCCAGAATCTTTTGAAGAATTAAAAGAAGAAGAACATACCTTTGTTTCTGAAGATGACATTATCAAGGCGTTAAATCAAATAGTTCATGATCTAGACAACAAGAAAAATCAACTCATACAACAAATCTCTTATTGGGAGAAAAAACTAGAAACGTCATCGATTACATCTAAACAAGCAATACAAGCGCATTTAGCTGAAATCAAAAATATTAATGAAACAGATATTCCTGCATTTAAAATAGATAATACAGAAAAATCAGCTAGCATTATTTTGGAAAAACAAAAAAAAATAATTGAACTGCAAAAAAATACTGTTCAACTTGAGCAAGAAGATTCTGCTTTAGAAGTACTATTTGAAAGCCAGGGCATATCAGATTTTTTAATTTCCATAAATGTTGCAACACTGAAAGATTATGCTTCTAGGCAAGTAATAAATGATAGCACACCTAAAGAGGCTCCGATCTTCAAAAATGATCTTGTTGTAAAGTCCGAATCAAGAAAAAAACAGCAGGCAAATTCTGATATAGATTCTGAAAAATCTTATCTCGTAGAAGATGATCTTTTCCGTGTAAGTAAAACTAATATAGCGGGACAAAGCGTTATAGGAACAGAATCAAGTAATTATTTTGTATACTTGAATGGGAAACTTATTAATCGAGAAGGCTTGCAAAAGGAACGTGATAATAATCCATTATTTGATCGTGCATTGAAATATTATGATAGTGGTATGCAGTCGTCTGCAGATGCTTTCCTAAAAAATGCTACATATAAAACTTTTATAGCAGGTAAGACAATACTTCGCTTTAATCAACATAAAAATGTGATGTACTTCAGTAGTGAAGTACAAGACAGTGAAGTTCCTTTTGGAACTGATGAGATGAAAAAAGAGTATAAGGAAACAATAGCTACACCGGGTATGAAAAGAAAAAAAATGGCTGGGGATAAGGTTGTTCCTGGTAAAACAATAAGTGTTTATAAATTTAATGATAAAGTTAATAGTGATCAGAGTAACTTTGAATGGATAGGCCTTTTTGCCTCCAACTCATTGCTAAGTAATATGCTAAATGCAAAAGAAGGTGCTTATCAAAATTTAACTGATGAACAGATTCGACAGGCTCAAAAAGAAGAATGCATTAGCGCTCTCTTGTCATTAAGAAATTCAATAAAAAATTTACAACCACCCATGGCTCAAACACTGCTTTATAGCATGTGTAATATGATCGATCAAACAAAAGACCGACCTGATGCGAATCTTGAATTATTAACTGAGCTGTCGAAAACGACCAAAGAATATATTGATGATCCTACTAATACTAAAAAAGCCACTAAATTTTTTGAACTCGCACCAAAAATTGAAAAGGAATATGATGCTTCCGGAAAAAAAATGGCCTATTTAATGGTGGGATTATTTATAACACTCAGTATACTTGCTATTATTTTCACAGGTGGAATAGCAGAGTTACTATTAGTAGCTACTATGGGCGAGCTAGCAGCTGAAGCATTAGTTACAGTCGCAGGCATTTTAATGGGCGTAGGCGCTGTGGCTACTGGCGCGTATACATATGATAAAAACCGTCATATGACACTATTGTATCAAAATTTAATCGACACAAAGTCGATTGAAAAACAAATTGAAGCTGTGCCACAGCAGAAACAGCAAAACAAGAAAAACTAGTAAAATCGGAAGCCATTGAAGTATGAGTATTGAAAAACTACAGCTAATGCTACAATTTTGGGAAAACACAACGTTTCCCCAAAAATATCAACCTGTAGTTGCATATCAAAAAGAACAAATTACTTTGTCGCTTCAGCCTAATCAATTTAATCCAGCAAAGGTCGAAGAGCTTGAGCGTACATATAAATTATTTTTCGATATTTCAACATTAAAAGAAAATAAAGTAGTTGATAACTGTAAAGACTTACTTGTTAAAAAATGTAACGATGCTCCTAGTCTTCCACTTCCACTTCCACTTTTAAAAGAACGTAAATACGATTTTAAAAATTACAAAAACGTTCTTATTGATGGAAGTCTGCAAAAATATAAAAATTCAAAAATACAAGTTCATGAACTGGACTGCGAAAATGATCACTATGCGATGGTTGAAGTTTCTTTAGGTGTTGCAGATATTTCAAATAAATCAGAAAAAATATTTTTATTTTATAAATTAAACCCATATACGATTGAATTACTAAATATAGCATCAGAAAAAAGTGTTGAGTTCACAAAGAGTACTGAACCGTTTATTGGCAGAGTGGAACAATATATAAATATAGATTCACAAAAAGACAACAACCCATCAGACTATGAAGTTGAAATTACAAATGATAGCGCGCCCAATTTAGCTGTAAAACCCAAGGGAACCGTCATCCCTGATCAACGAAGAGCATTAAGTGCAGTGGATTTAAATGGATTGCTTATAGATGATTTTTATAATAAAAAAATCATACAAGCAAACGAGGTATTCGATTCTGAAAAAATAATTGAGCATGAAAAGTCTAAGGTGCCCGATATATTAAAAGAATTCGATTTATACAAAAATGAAAATAGAATTCTTGTGCAAGCCATCAACTTATTAAATCTAAAAGATGCGATTGATTTTATAAGAAACATGCAACTGATGCCATCAGAAGTTATTATTCCAGTTGTAGATAAGAGGGGAATCTTTTCAATATTACATTTAAAATTAGAATATATGGATGAGAAAATTTCTAAATGTGATGCAATGTATTATACGCATGAGAAAGACACAATTAATTTATCAGCAGATTTATCTTCTCAGTTATCTTGTGACATTACATGGGCCAGCGTAGAAAGTATTCCGCAGTTAGATAGCGCATATCGCGTTTATAATGGCATCTGTGCATTATTTAATCGAGGTGAAATTGATGAAGGTAAAGACTTTCTCACTAATGATGAAACTAAGCTACTTCTGATAAAAGCTAAACTTAATGAATATGCTGAGTATCAGTGTGCATATGGTGCGGGTATAGTATACATAGCACTGCTCAATGCAGATGTAAATAATTCTAAAATAAAAGACGCAATTAATGTTTTGTATGAAATTTTATTAAGCGAATCAGTTGAAACCCTACGATCTCTAAATGATTTTATAATGTTAATGGAAGATATAGGTTCTAATAATTATATTGATTGGTTAAATCTATGCTATACCTCAGACTATAAATATCGGGGGAGCATTTATAGAATAGTTTTAAATTTGAGTGATTTCCCCATATCTATGATGGTTGCGAATGAAAATTTTGATGAAAATAAAGTGATTGCGGAAAGAAAAAATAATAAAGCAATCAAGATACATAAAATAACAGTTGATAAAACTAAATATTCTGTTGTTGAGACTCAAGAAAAAAATAAGGCATCTGGTTCTAGATTTGTTATTTATCTATCAGAAAAAACATCTAATTGTATGGTGCCAGCATTTGAAACTATTAAAAATTATTATACTGAATCTAATAAAAATGATATAGCATTGTTATCGCCAGATAGCATTATTAAAGAAAATAAATCGCATCATAAAGATGCAACAGATGATATTCGAAGACTTCTAACCGCTGAGCCTTTGCGACTAATGTTTGATGAAACTTTTGAAGAAAACCCTGGTGTTGTAATCACCAGCAAATATATGTCTGATAAAAGTGTTGCCGCATGGTTTTCTGTGTATGAAAGGAAAGGTAAATTACTACTTTCACCCGTTTGTGTGAAAAAAGATGAGAGGTCAATTTTACTTAAAGTTGCACTTAAAGATGTAAAGAAAAAACTAAGTTTATATGGGCATCCCCAACAAATTATTGTTCCTATCATAGAGAAGAAAAGTGGCTGGACTAGATTTTTATCTGAAGCTCAGCATATTAAAACTTTGCATATCAAAGATATTGTGTATTCCAACAACACTATTATATCTTGGCGTGCTGATTATTATGATTCGAAAGGAAATTTAAATAATAATGTATTTCCATCAGATGAAGTAAATAGTATTGTAACTGGTATCTTTGGCCAGTCGGCTGAAAATGGTTGGAATGATATTAACATTCCATATCAACCTTTATTTAATCGCTCAGACTGTGGTTATTGGGCATATATATGGTGTTGCGCATTATTTAATAATACCAATGTCAACTTGAAAGATCATTTCATTAACGAAAATAAAATGAAGTTGCTGTATATTCATCGAAAAATTAAGGATGAAGTAAACCTAAGTACATCTGATAATATGCAATATATTAATTCAGTCAGTGCATTATTTAATTTATTAGTAAAGGCTTCTGATGGAAATCTTAAGAAATCAGCTGCGATTAATATCTTGTATGAAACTGTTATCTTATCTAAACAAAATCATGCTTCTGTAAATAAAGAAAATTCAGAGGAATCATTTATGTTTAATGAAGATGATGCATCTGAAAGTGAATACGATCTTTATTCAGACAAAAAATATCAGGAGCAATCAAACTTAATCAATAAAACAATAACATTATTTAATGGTACAGCAAGCGCAGCAGAGATTGAGGAATATCTAAATGATGCTGAAAAATATAAAGAAACTTCAGGCATGCAAATATTTGTAGGCTCAATGATAGTGTTAGCTGGTCTTGCGATTCTTGGTTTATGTTTTTTTGCTGATATCTTGACAACTGGAGGTAGCGCTACTGTGTTTACAGGTCCAATCATTGGTGAAGTGTCAGTAAAGTTATTATCAATTATTGGTTGGTATTTCTTTGGTGGTGCGACCACTCTGACAGGTATGTATAATGTTTATAAAGGCTATAGTAACCATAATCAACTAGTAGCTTCATGTGAAGAATTGGCTAATGTGACAACGCCTGCTGCAATGAAAATATAAAACTATCTGCATTTGCTTTTCCTGTTCCCGCTAACTCTAAAGCCGTACCATGATCTACAGATGTTCTGAGAAATGGTAAACCTAAAGTGATATTGGTTGTTTGTCCAAAGCTTGCATATTTAATCACAGGTAAACCTTGGTCGTGATACATACATAAAAATGCATCCGCTGCTTTTAGATTTTTTTCTGAAAACATAGTATCTGCTGATAAAGGGCCATCAATTAGATAACCTTGGGTTCGCATATATTCTAATGCGGGTTTTATCACTGTGATTTCTTCATCGCCTAAATGTCCATTTTCTCCGGCATGTGGATTTAATCCAGCGACAAAAATGTGGGGATGTTGAATATGAAAATGTTGTTTAAGACCATCATTTAAAATGGGTATAATAGATTTTATTTTTTCAGCGGTGATATGAGCACTGACATCTTTTAAAGGTAAATGAGTAGTGACTAGAGCAACCCGTAATTTTGGACTTGCGAGTAGCATCACAACTTGTTTGATATGACAAAGATCTGCTAAAAATTCTGTGTGGCCAGAGAATTTAATGCCGGCTTCGTTAATCACGCCTTTATGCACGGGTCCCGTGACTAGGGCGTTAAAAGTTTTATTTAAACATCCTTGGGTGGCAAGCGTTAAAGAGCGCAACACATAATTAGCATTGTCAGGATTAAGTGTGCCGCAAGTTGCAGGACTGTTTAATTTTTCTGGCATAATAAATAATTGTGAAGGGATATGGGGTGAATATTCGCCTGGTGTAAATGTTTTTAAAGTTAAAGGTAAATTTAATATTTTAGCGCGCGTCATCAATAAATCAGGATCGGCAATGACGACTAATTGACCAGAATAATTTTGTTGCGCTAATTGTACGACTAAATCAGGGCCAACACCTGCAGGTTCGCCAGGTGTGATGGCGATGACAGGAAACATTAGGTCTTCACATCCACATGTGCGCCGTCGCGTAGTTGGGTTATCCAAGCTTGCATGGCTTCTTGTAATTTTTGTTGATATAAATATTCTCTGGCTTGTTGGCGCTGCACGCCTTGTTGTGCACTTTGTAAAACTTGTTGACGTTTTTCTAATAGTTGAATCACATGAAAGCCGCCATTATTGCGAATCGGTTTTGAAATTTCATTGATCTGCATTTGCGGTACTGTGTTGGCAATGAGACTGGGTAATTGTGCGCGTGTGCGCCAGCCTAAATCTGCTTGTTCTAGAACATTGGAACTATCAGAATATTGCAAAGCGACTTGGGTAAAATTTGAAGATTTTTTTAAAGCACTAATGGCATTACTTGCTTTAGTTTGTGCCAATTGCACTTGTTCAGAAGAAGGGTTGTTTGGCAAAGCTATCAAAATATGCCCCACACGGTATTGAGTTTGCGCCGTATCTTTTTGACTCATTTCACCGACCAAGCGATCAATTTCTTCATCGCTGACCATAATGTTATAACCCACACGTTGTTGCTGAACTTGATTAATTAACATGTCTTTGCGAATTTGTTCACGAAATTCAATGTAATCATAACCGTCGGCTTCTAGCAGTGTGCGAAAACCTGCTAAATCAGTTTTATTATTTTCCGCAATGGAAGTAAGTGCTTTATTCAGGGCGCTATCATCGACTTCCATACCCATGACGGTCGCTTGTTGTAAAATTAAACGTTCTTCGACTAAGCGGTTTAATACTTGTTCGGTGAGGGCTTTTTCTTCCGGTGTTTCTACCCCTACGGCACGCAATTGACCTTTAGCGCTCACAATACGTTTATCAAGTTCACTTTGGGTAATAATATCGTCATTAACAGTCGCTCTAATGCGATCGAGGGTGGAGTCTGCAAACACTTGAGTGCTGATGAACAGTAATAGGCTGATGGCAATGGGTTTTAGTTTCATCATCTTCTCTTAAAAATTAGCGCCACTGAATTTATCATTATACCCTGGAATCGTATCAACCAGCAAGCTTGCTGGGCTGGTGCCAAAACCTGCTAAGCCTTTGAAAATAAACTGGAAAAATAGCTGAGAGTTATATTGTCTTTCCGTAATGACTTCATTACTGCCTTCTAAATAACGACGTGCTCCTGCTTGGACTGCCCAACAACAGCTCTCATATTGGATGCCGCCAAATATTTCCATAGTAAATTGATTAGGAATATCATAATACCAGCGACTTTGAATACTCCATTCCCGGTTTATAGGCCAAACTATGCCCGTATCGGTTTGTAATAATTCAGCTTCACTGCTGCCAGGTTCTGCACCCGTAATAATATTGCCAGATTGGTCATACATAAAACCAAAATGTAAAATGCCGTCCATTATCGGCTGATAATGAAATAATAAATGGTAACGGTCCGTGTCAGCGGGGGTAGGGTCAAGACGCAACATCATGGTGCTATACCAATCATAATTAAATTGATAGCGTAAATCACCCACAAAGGGTGAAACTGTACTGTCATTTCCTAAATTTTCGAAATCATTACAGTAGGGATCAATTTCGGTATCACACAAGGTCACATCTCTATCTTGAAAATAAAGAATTTGCCCAATGGAAGCTTCAAAGCGCTCAATGCCGGTTTCTTCTTCGTAATAACGGGTGGTAACTGCAGCGCTAATTTGGTTGGCATCGGCAATCCGATCTAAACCGTTAAACCGATTCGTGCGAAATAATTGATCAAAATTAAAATCATATAAACTGGTATCAAACAAGGGAATATCATTTTGATTATCATAAGGCGTATATAAATAAAATATACGTGGCTCTAAAGTCTGTAAATATGATTTACTCATGAAAGTCGTATCGCGATCAAACATTAAACCACCATCAAGATAAACTGTGGGGAGCGCGCGAGAAATTTGACTATCACTTTCAACAGCTGCATCCATGGGCGAGAGGGATAAATCATATTCGGTATAACGAAATTCAACAGAAGGTAATAGATAGCCATAAGATCTGCGCATCGGCGTTTGTACTAAAGGATTAAGATGTGTGCGCGATCCGATGGTGGGTCTTTCATCATCCAGGGTTGGATCGTCAATATGATCAAAATAGGTAAATTGCGCATTCATTGCCCCGACACTATTTAAAAAAGTAGTATCAGGCATGACATCTAATTCTAAATGCGGCAATATTTGGTAAGGGATCGTGTAAAGATCATTATCAAACGGTTGCAGTATTTGATAATTTTGCACTAATGCACTTGCTGCATAAATATTATCAACATAATTAATTTGTGCGCGTTGTAATAATTCACGTTGATCTCTGTCAAAAATTTCTGTACTTAAATCTTCAAAATAATTATCATCCGAAGCTTTATTGTAATCCAGTAGGGTATCCCAGTTTTGACCATATTCACCGGCATGATCAAATGCCACTAACCAGCGGTTATCATCGACTTCAGTGACTCCAGTTAAACGTGGGTCATTGGGATCCGTATAAATGGGATCAGTTTGTTGTTCACTTTGGAAAGCTGCAAAGTTACGATCATGATTTAAATAGGTGCCATAAAATTGTGTTTGGTGATACACATCTAAATAACGCAATAAGCCGCCGTATTGTAAACCGCGTTCAGTAAAATAAGTGGGATAAAAAGTGGCGTCGTAATTGGGCGCCAAATTAAAATAATAAGGCGTAGTCATAATAAAACCGCTGTCCGTCTGGCTGCCAAATTCTGGGAACAAAAAGCCACTTTTCCTGCGATCGTCAATCGGGAAATTAATATAAGGGCTATAAAAGATCGGGACCTCTTGGACTTTTAAGACACTATGATAAGCTTCGCCTCGGCCAGTTTCCTGATTCAGCTCGACTTCGCTGCCACTTAACTTCCAGACATTGCTGTCTGGACTACAGGTCGTATAATTCGCATGATATAATAAAGTAGGTTCATCTTGCATATATTCGACACGTTGTGCACTACCGCGAGCATGTTGTGGGTAATAACGATATTGCACGTTGTTTAAAGTGGTTTGGCCATGAGGGATGATTTGGGCGTTTTCACTCGCTAGACGAAAGTCAGGTTCTTCGAGTAAGACACTGCCAGGTGAATCGATGGTGCTGATTTCACCGGCTTCATCTCTTGCGAAATAAATTTTTTCGGAATAAATGCGGCGATTTTTTTCATTAAGTAAAACATTGCCGGTTAAAATGGATACACCTGATTCGGTTAGGAAAACTTCGTCAGCATTGATTGAGATTTCATTTTCTGGAAAATTAGGATCAAATGTGGGAGGCAGATATTGTCCTTCACACATAGAAAAATCGGGGGAAGTGGGTTCCCAATCATAAAATAAGCCATCACTATAAGAGATGGCAGGTGGAATGGAATAAGACGTATTTGCATACGCGCAAGGCACAAGACAAATCATTGTCGTCGCGAGCGCAGTAAAGCAATCCTTGTTTATATAACTGTACATCATTTGGCTCAGTATAAGGTTAAGTATCTATGAATTCAACAATCACGCGTAGCAGAGATTTTTTAGATTGGTTGGCTGTACAATTAAAGACCAAAGATGTGTATCTATTGCCGATGACGGGTGATGCTAGCTTTCGATATTATTTTCGCCTGCCAGATTTTACCGGTATGATTGCAGTTGATTCTGCACCAGAATTAGCCAATGATAACCATGGTTTTGTCACAGTCGCAAGGCTTTTAAAAAATGTGAATTTATATGTGCCAGAAGTCTATGCCCATGATTTGGAGCGTGGATTTTTACTCATTTCGGATTTAGGACATACTGTCTATTTAAGCGCACTCAATGATGATACGGCAGATGTTTTATATGGTAGTGCACTGGATAGTTTGGCACAACTGCAAACAATAGAAGCCATAGATAATTTCGCTAAGTTTGATGAACAACGCATGAAAGAAGAGTTGGAAAATTTCCGCATCTGGTTTATTGAAAAATATTTAAATTGTAAATTGGATCCCGTGTGGCAGAAAAAACTGACACATGTATTTGATGTATTGGTTCAATCGGCTGTCGCGCAACCACAAGTATTTATCCACCGTGATTATCATTCGCGAAATTTATTAGTGAATGAAAAAAATCCAGGTATTTTAGATTTTCAAGATGCGATGCTAGGTCCTGTTACTTATGACGCTGTGTCATTATTGCGTGATGCCTATATTGCATGGCCTTCAGAAAAAGTATCAGAATGGGCATCATCATTCTATCAGCGTATTGATGATAGACATGATTTCTCACGAGATCACTTTACGCAAGCATTTGATTTTATGGGCACGCAACGTCATTTAAAAGCCATTTTTATTTTTGCGCGAAAATATTTACGTGATGATGTAGATACTTATTTAGCGGATATTCCACGTACTTTAAACTACATTCGTGCAGTGAGCGCGAAATATCCTTCGTTAAAAGATTTACATGAATTAATTACCGTGCGTTTATTACCTGAATTAAATGCAAAAGGATTAGTGCCATGAAAGCCATGATTTTAGCAGCAGGTCTTGGATTGCGCATGCGCCCACTGACTTTAACTACACCTAAACCCTTAGTAAAAGTACGCGGCCAAGCACTTATTGATTATCATTTATCCGCATTTAAAAAAGCAAATATTTCTGAAGTGGTGATTAACGTGCATCACTTAGGACAGCAAATTATTGATCATGTGGAACAGCAGTGGGGTGCAGAATTTAATTTACATTTTTTTAAAGAACAAGAAATCTTAGGCACCGGCGGCGGTATTTTTCAAGCCTTATCTGTATTTGATAATGACCCGTTTTTAGTGGTGAGCGCTGATATTTTTACGGATTACGATTATGAAAAATTACCACAACATTTGCACGGTCTTGCACATTTGGTGATGATTGATAATCCAGAATTTCACCCCAAAGGAGATTTTTATTTGGATCAAAATGGATTGTTGTCTTTGCAAACAGGCAAGTCTTTAACCTACGCTAATATAGGCGTATTTCACCCCGATTTGTTTAAATCCTCTTTAGGATCAAAATTTGAAATGCGCGATGTACTCCTTCCTGCGATTCGTGATGAAAAAATCAGCGCAGAACATTATCAAGGATTTTGGGAAAATATCGGTACCATTGCACAGCTAGACGCTTTAAATTCATAAATCACATAAAAGGAAAGCATATCATGGACAACAAAAAAATTATTGATTACGGTTTAGTGTCAGGCCTAAACCTAGATGACGTGTATCAAAATGTCATTCCCTTGTTGCAACAAGGCTGGCAACCACTGGGTAATATCACCTTTTATCACCATACGAGTAATGTGTTAAATGAGGGGTTTGTGCAGACCATGGTGAGATATGAATAAAAGTACACACTTGTGCTAGAATCTTATCAACAATCAAGAGGCCAAGATGTCTAATTATATTATTGCTCCGAGTATATTATCTGCCAACTTTGCGCGTCTTGGTGATGAAGTCAATGACGTATTAACAGCCGGCGCTGATTGGATACATTTTGATGTGATGGACAATCATTATGTGCCGAATTTAACCATTGGGCCTATGGTTTGTGCGGCGCTACGCAAAGAGGGTATTAAAGCACCTATCGATGTACATTTAATGGTGGAACCGGTTGATAGTTTGGTGGAACCTTTTGCAAAAGCGGGTGCAAGCTCAATTTCGTTTCATCCCGAAGCGAGCAAACATGTGCACCGCACTATTATGTTGATAAAAGAGCAGGGGTGTAAAGTAGGTTTGGTATTAAATCCAGGTACAGCTCTTTCGGTATTAGATCCTGTATTATCATTATTAGATTTAGTATTAGTGATGTCTGTGGATCCCGGGTTTGGCGGGCAGAGTTTTATTCCGGAATCCATTAATAAAATTAAACAAGTGCGCACTTTAATAGATAACAGTGGTTATGAAATTCGTCTAGAAGTAGATGGCGGCATTACCCCTGCAAATGTGGGTGCAATTGCAAAAGCCGGCGCGGATACTTTTGTCGCAGGTTCTGCGATTTTTTCTGCACAAGATTATACCGATGTGATTGCGGAATTTCGCCGAGCATTGGCTTAAGATAAACATTCAATCGAAGATCACGTGAATAAAATAGAGTAAAATAATTACTACTGTAGTATTTATTACGGTAATCAATACCAAAGTAAAATGATAACATCTCATTATTGAAAAAAGAGATGTATATGCAGACCGAAAGACCAATATCCCCATCTGAATTACTCACCTCCTTAGGTGAATTAATGAATGAGCTAAATGCTAGTTTAGTTAAGCCAAGCATGTATAAAAGAATTGACACCTGGTGTCTAGAAAATTCAACAGCTGTAGCTTTAATGTTTAAGACAAGTGTGTTTTCAGGTCTTTTAATAGGTATGGCATTTTCTATAATTGATTTTATAAGTAATTCCAAAAGTTACTCTAGAATCTATGATGACATGAAAGATTTATGTCTAGCAAGTAATGGAACGATTTCAGATCAGGACTTGTGTAACGGTTACACTGATAAAATGGAAGAGTCTCGTTGGTTAGAGTTAGTCATGTTATGTTGTAATAGCACAGGTGATTTCTGTCACGACGACCTGGAGGATTTAACATCAGATTATTGTAGCATTTATGGTAAGAACGTAACTATAGAACTCTTAGTATTTTTTATGTTTTTTCTTGCGTTAGGAGTTTTGTTCAAGCTGTGTAACCCCAATGTGCAATCGAGATCAAATTATACTTCCATTGCTGATGCGGTAATAAAATATAAACTAAACGATAGACAGCTTGATAAGCTTGCGAAGATTATCTCTCAAATTAAATCACTACTCACAAACTTATCTTCGCAAAATGCTAATCCTTTTGCTGAGCAACTAAGTGTTTTAAGCAAAGCGCTGTGTGTAGAACCTTTGGGTAATGTGATTGACCAGAACAAAATGGAAAATATTCAACAATCACTCAAGAAATTAGTTGATGCGTTACAAGCAGCTACGCATCATACAATTAGCACACAATGGAACATACAAAATCGAATTCGTATTGAAGATCCTGAGCAACAATCCTTGACTTCAGTTAATACTACTTCGAGTTCAGCTTTGGTTAGATATATTAAATCATGCTTCAAAGGGTTCTAATAAATCCCATCTCACGTAATTTATCTATTAATATTTGTTTATTATGACAGTTGAGTTTAAGTTTAATGCTTTCAATATAACTTTCAACTGTTCTACTTGATAGATTGAGTTTATTTGCAATATTTTTATATGAATAACCATATAATAGTAAATTAATACAATCAGTTTCTCTTCGAGAGAAAAGATTATCTAAAGGATTTATAGATTTTTTTTGTGTACTTTGTGAAGGTAAAGTAGGGAATATAGAATCGGTAATATTAAATGCTTCCAATGCAACACCTAAACAGTTTCCATTATGCATAACGGGCCGTTTGCTGATCATGATTACTGTAGTGATCACTTCACCTTTGGTATTGTGTTTTAATAGAATTTCTTTTTCATTGGTAATGTATCTTTGCTTGCTCATGACTTTTTTATCAATATCAGTAATATAGTCTGTGTTATGTCCACCAGGCAGCCAGTTCAAGTCATGGTCATTTAAACCGATCAGCGTTGTGATCGGTAGGTCAGTGAATTCACTTGATTTTTGGTTACCTGTTAAAAATCGCAGTTTCGGGTCTTTAACTAAGAAATAACCAGTAGATTTTTCAGAGAATTGTTCAACATTACTTAGCGTTAAATACTCGTATTGATTAAAGGCCAGCATAAGCACTCCCATTCATAGCTACTTGTAACACACATTATATATTTTGGGATCCGTATATTTTACGGTGAACTTAACATTTAAATAGATTTAGAATTGATTTATCTTGGCATTAAAATATTAATACCGCGTAAGCAATTTTTATATTCTTCATCCCAAGCGCGATTGCAAGTTTCACTTAACCAATATTTTTCTAGATAATCTTTTAAAGGTTCTTCAGTTACTGTATCAGTTGTAGTTGAAGCATGTCGCAACAGGACTTGACCACCTTTATGCACAACAATTCCTTGATGCGAAACATGCATTAATGTACCTATCCATTCCACTAAATCGTAACGCGGACGCACAAATTGTAAAATCGCGCCGCTTGGAATTTCTTGCAATTGTTCTGCAGTATTTGAGTCTGGCGCAAAAATTTCCCATAAAGGTAAATAGGGAATCGAGGCAAATGTATTATTCGCATGTTCATGGCCAGTTTGTTTTAATGTGGCTAAACTTTCTTCGCGAATGTCATTACTTGCGCTGCAATTTGGATATTGGCTGTCATCTTCACCCGCAATGCAAATGCGATCAATGGTTAAATATTCATACCAAGCTTTTTTATCGATATAAGCAGGCAGTGTTTCAGTTTCGCCAAAACGCAGGGCGACTTCATTAGAAATATCTTCAACAAATCCTGCAGTAATATTATTAGGAATCCAATCTGCAGAAGGAAAATGATTGCGGGTGTAAAAAGACACGAATCCATCGTTATAACGAATAGCATTGATATTATTTTGAAAATCTTTAAGCATTATTTTTCTGCTCGGATCTAAAGAAGTCGTAGCCATGGCCAACATAGTTTCAACAAATGTCGTGCAGTCAAATACATCTAATCGATACAATGGTTTTTGATTGTAATCTGCATTACTGCCTTCACCTAACGGCTCGGCGACGTAAGGATTTTTTGTCTCGACAAATTCACGGGTTAAATATTCAATACGACCGGTAACGCTATCAGAGTATGCATGCGCTTTAATAATCAGTTCAACAACATCTTCATCCCATCTATCCTCTGCAAATAATGCATGGGGTAATAAAAGACATAAGCAGATTAGGAATTGTTTCATGGTAGGTACCTCCTTGTATTATCAAGTATACCATTAATATAATGCGGAGAATAAATAGTATATTCTACGCAAAAAAGTCTGATTTTTGCGGAGAATATGCGCTATAATCTCCGCAAGGGGAGTATTATGAGGCATTATATCTATCAATTAGCCAAGTGGCCTTTGTTTAACTGGGACCAAGAGAAGATAGCTAATCAACTTGCTAATATCCATCAACGTCAGGGCCAGTTAATTGGTTTGATGAAAGCCTTAGGCTTTACCATTCAAAAAGAAACTGTATTGCAAATGTTAACACTAGATGTGACGCAATCGAGTCTAATTGAAGGTGAAACACTCAATACTGTTGAAGTGCGATCTTCTATTGCAAGGCGTTTAGGGATTCCATTAGCGCAATATGTAAAATCCAGTCGGCATGTTGAAGGCATTGTTGGGATGATAATGGATGCCACGCAAAATTTTGCTAAACCTTTAACAATCGAGCGAATATTACAATGGCAAATTGATTTATTATCGAGTGATATTAATCATATTTACACGCGGATAGGTGCATGGCGTGATGATGCGCAGGGTCCTATGCAAGTCATTTCTGGCGCAATCAGTCGAGAAAAGATTCATTTTGAAGCGCCGAGTGCAGATGTTCTAGAAAAAGAACTACAAAGTTTTTTTACGTGGACTGAACAAAATAATACCGATTTGGTTTTAAAGGCTGCGATTGCACATTTATGGTTTGTCACATTACATCCCTTTGAAGATGGCAATGGCAGAATAGCGCGTGCGATCAGTGATTATTTTCTTGCAAAAAGTGAACAGAGTTCACAAAGATTTTATAGCATGTCTGCACAAATGCGAGTTGAGCGTAAGGGATATTATGCTATTCTAGAATCGACACAAAAAGGCGATTTAAATATTACACAATATTTAGAATGGTTTTTATCTTGTTTATTGCACGCAATTGAAAATACTGAGCAGATTGTTAAACTGATATTATTTAAAAAGCAATTCTGGGAACAGTATCAAGGTCTTGAAATTAACGTGAGACAAAAGTTAATGCTCAATAAGTTGCTAGATGGTTTTAAAGGAAAATTAACAACAAGTAAATGGAGCAAAATCGCTAAATGCTCACAAGACACTGCGCTTCGTGATATTCAGCAATTAATTCATCTGGGTATTTTAATAAAAGATCCTGCGGGCGGACGTAGTACAAGTTATTCACTGAAAATTTAAGGAGATAAAATCATGCGCATATTTATGTTTGCAGCAGCATTGCGTGCTGAGTCAACCAATAAGAAATTAATTAACATCGCTGCTGATTTAGCAAAAAAAGCTAATCATGAAGTCGATCTTGCATCATTTTCAGAATTTATGTTGCCGCTTTATGATGGTGATATGGAAAAAAATCAAGGCATTCCACAAATTACCAAAGACTTTGTAGCGCGTATGCAAAAATCGCAAGCGCTGGTTATTTCGAGCCCAGAATATAATCATTCAACACCAGGCACGTTAAAAAATTTAATTGATTGGGTTTCACGCATACAGCCATCACCTTGGAAGAATCAATATATTTTATTATTATCAGCGTCGCCTGCGATGGTCGGCGGTAATCGAGGTTTATGGGCAACACGCATTCCATTAGAATGTTGTGGTAGTTTCGTATATCCTGATATGTTTTCGCTTTCGAATGCTTATGCTGCATTTGATCAAAATAACCAATTGCTTGATGAAAAGTTAACGGCACGTTTGGAAGGATTAATTAAAGATTTTGCAGATCATGCAGCGCAGTGCACACGATGAGTGCACTGCTGCATTATTGACTAATGACCTTCTGGCAAATAAGAAGAATGGTGATTGATAATCAGCCATTTGCCATTAATTTTTTCATAGACAAAGGTAAATCGGGCAGGCACATCAATTTTTTTACCCTGGTCATCTAAATATTCAAATGTATATAAACCGGTATTAATGGCTACATCATTAAATACTTGAGTATATAATTTTCCAGTTTGCGCTTTTAAATCTTTTAATTTTGTAAAGGCTACAAAATATTGGCGAATGTCTGAACTGGTAAAATCATAGAGTTCTTGAGAAGTGTTGTTACTGAGTTTGATTTTAATTTCAGGTGATAAAGTAGGTAATAAAACTGCATCAGGTGCATATAATACTGCAACTTCTGTGGCATTACCTTTCGCATTCTCAACTGTTTTGACCCAGTCGGTATAAGCTTGTTTAACCTGCATTGCATCTTCTTCTGGTGTAGTTGCAAAACTTGTAGCTGTCATTAATGCGAATGACAGACAGAATATAAAATGAATCCATTGACGCATAAGTAAACCTCCGATGTATTAAAAAATTAATGTTGATGAGTATCTTGTGTTGTTAAACTCGTTTCTTTATTAAGCATAGCATATGCAGAATGATTATGAATAGATTCAAAATTTTCAGATTCAATCGCGAAATTTAAAATACGTTCATCTTGATTTAAACTGCTCGCCACGTCACGTACTATATCTTCGACAAATTTAGGGTTATTATAAGCTTTTTCTGTGACATATTTTTCGTCAGCGCGTTTTAATACGCTATATAATTCACAAGACGCTTGTGCTTCGCAATATTCGATCATATCTTCAAACCAAATATCCGGTGCAACATGCGCAATCACGGTGATATGTGAGCGTTGATTGTGAGCACCGTATTCAGAAATTTCTTTGGAACAAGGACAAAGGCTGGTGACCGGTACAACCACTTTCATTGTGGTATAAGCTTTGCCATGAAACCATTCGCCAAATAAACTTACTTGATAATCCATGATGCTAGGTGTTTTTGACATCGGCGCATATTTACGCATAAAAAATGGAAATGTCATATCAATAAAACCTTGCTGTGCATTTAAGCGTTCCGTCATGATTTTTATAAACTCATGGAAATTTTTCATATCCACAAATTCAAATGTTTGCAGCACCTCAAGAAAGCGTGACATATGGGTACCGCGCGTAGTGGGTGCAAGGTCTACATACATATCAACGGTTGCCACACTTGCAATTGATTTAGTGTCGCGGCCTGCGACTAAGATAGGATGTTTAATACCTTTTACGCCTACTTTATTAATAGGCATATTGCGATGGTCATGTCTTGCTTGTACATCGGCAATCAATGTTGTATCAGTCATATTGAGTTAAACCTCTTCTTCAGTAAATCGTACGCCGCTATTTTCTGACTCCCATACAGTAACAGCGGACAAATATGCAACATCTTCATTGAGTTGCTTTTTTAATTCATAATAAGCCCAACTGGCAATATTTTCTGCAGTAGGACTCACCTTATCAAACGGTGGAATTTCATTCAGATAACGATGGTCTACTTTATCTAACAAATGTTGCACGGCAGATTTGAGATCGGAAAAATCAAATAAAATACCAATTTCATTTAATGTATTGCCTTTTACTTCTACTTCCATCCTAAAATTATGACCATGTAAACGTGCACAAATACCAGGATGTCCTGGAATGACATGTGCCGCTGAAAAACGGCTAACTGTTTTGATAGTGTAAATCTTTTGTTTCATATGTTGTATACCTTGCAATGCTTTGGAGAATTCCTGTCGAATCTAAACCATAACGTGCCAATAATGCCTCATGGGTATCATGTGGGCTGAATTCATCGGGCAGACCTAAATTTAAAATTCGGCAGGTTAATCCTGCGTTTAGAATGACTTGATTGACGCAACTGCCTGCGCCACCGATAATACTATTTTCTTCAAGTGTCACTAATAATGAATGGCTTTTCGCATATTTTAAAATCATCAGCGTATCTAATGGTTTAATAAATCGCATATCAATCACGGTTGCATTTAATTTTTCGCCAGCCACAAGGGCTGCGGGTAATAAGGTACCAAATGACAATAAAGCTATGTTCTTTCCTTCACGGCAAAGACGTGCTTGTCCAATGGGTAAACTTTTCAATTCTGTAGTTACAGGTTCCCCAATTCCACTGCCACGTGGATAACGAATTGCAGCAGGTCCAGGATAATAAAAACCAGTGGTTAATAAATCACGGCATTCTTGTTCACTACTAGGCGCCATGACAATCATATTTGGAATGCAGCTTAAAAAACTCAGATCAAAACTGCCATTATGGGTGGGGGCATCCGCGCCCACAAGTCCTGCTCTATCAAGCGCAAATAATACATCTAAATCTTGTAAGGCTACATCATGAATTAATTGATCATAAGCACGTTGTAAAAATGTTGAATAAATCGCAACGACTGGTTTTAAACCTTCACAAGCCATACCTGCGGCTAAAGTCACGCTATGTTGTTCAGCAATGCCGACATCGATATAACGTTCGGGAAATTTTTCTGAAAATTGCACCATACCTGAGCCTTCGCACATTGCAGGTGTGATTGCGACTAATTGCGGTGATTGATGAGCCATATCACATAACCAATCGCCAAAGATGTGTGAATAAGTGGGTTTTGCAGTCGTGCTTGATTTTTTTTGTGCATCTAAAAAGCCTGGGGAGACAGCGTGATATTTAATGGGATCAGCTTCCGCCGGTGCAAAGCCTTTGCCTTTTTTAGTGACCACATGTAGTAATTGCGGTCCTTTTAATTCATAAATATTTTGCAGCGTTTTAACAAGTAGTGGTAAATCATGACCATCAATAGGGCCAATATAATTAAAACCTAATTCTTCAAATAAAGTGCCGGGCACCATCATGCCTTTCATATGCAATTCTGCGCGACGCGCAATTTCTTTCATCGTTTTAGGCATAACATTTAATACTTTTTTACTGCCTTCACGCATAGAGATATAAGTTTTGCCTGATAAAATCCGCGCAAAATAATTGGAGAGCGCGCCGACATTGCCAGAAATCGACATATCGTTATCATTTAAAATGACCAGCATATCGGCTCTAATTGCGCCGGCATGATTTAAAGCTTCAAAAGCCATACCTGCAGTCATGGCGCCATCGCCAATAATTGCGGCTACTTTATAATCATGATTAAGTTGTTTGCCAGCAAGTGCCATTCCAAGCGCAGCACTAATGGAGGTACTTGAGTGTCCCACGCCAAAAGCATCATAAATACTTTCACTGCGTTTTGGAAAAGGTGATAAACCTTCGCCTTTACGAATGGTGTGAATTTGATTGCGACGTTCTGTCAGAATTTTATGCGCATAAGCCTGATGACCAACATCCCAGACTAATTTATCGTTAGGTGTGTTAAACACATAATGCATAGCAACAGTGAGTTCAATCGTACCTAAATTAGCCGCAAAATGTCCGCCCGAGATATTGATACTATGCAAAAAAAACGCGCGTAATTCATCAGCAAGCTGTGGCAGATCGTTTTCATCTAGTTCCCGCAACATTTCTGGTGAGGCAATGGAATCTAATAGGGCAAAAGTAGGCGTAGTAATACTCATTATGCTCGGCAATATACCATAAATCGCCTGTAAGATCTTGCCCCCTTTACGAAAGGGGGCCGCCCCTAAGGGCGGGGGGATTTTTCGGCTTTTACAATGACTTGCCATTCTTTCCCAGTCACAGGCGTAATCGACAACCGATTCCCAGTCCTAAGTAAAGGCATGTTTTTTAAAGCATTATTGTCCCGTAACGCAGCTAAAGGGATAATATCATTAAATTTTTCTACTAATTTAACATCCACACCAAACCAACGAGGACTCAAAGGATTAGACTTTGAATCAAAATAATGCGACTCCGGGTCAAAAGCCGTCTCATCAGGCTTCCCGCGACTCGTAATTTCCATAATCCCAACAATCCCAGGAACCTTACAACTAGAATGATAAAAAAACGCCAAATCCCCAGGCTGCATCACATCCCGAATCAAGTTCCGCACCTGATAATTACGAATCCCATCCCAAAACCCCTTTTGCTGCTTGGTCTTAGCCAAATCATCAATACTGTAAGTAGAAGGTTCTGACTTCATCAACCAATAAGCCATTTGCTGCTCCAATATGTTAAGATTAGATTATTAAAAAGCCTCTTAGTATATCTTGCTTTTCATTCAGAGGTGTAGATGGGATTAAGCAGAGCGGCATTAATCACACAATACCAGGACGTATTAGAAAAACAATTAGGTATTACTAAGGATGAGTCTCGCCATCTAATTCCCTTTACCTCATCAGACTTATTAGAACTGGGTCTGTCCATTACTGCAGAAGATATTTTTGATCGCGTCGATGATGTGCCGCCTATTTTGCTTGAAGATAATTTACCTGAAGCATTAAAGCAGTTGCTCTCTTCGGATAGCCAGCGCATCACCACGGATAATCAAAAAATACTCATGCGCACCCCGCTTGCAGACGGCTATTTATTGGGCGTATTGAGTAAAAATGACAAAGGACAATGGTTACTTCATGGTCTTTACACCGATAGTATTGCCTTACATTTTAAATTATTAAATATTCAGGATGAACAATTAACCCCTGGAGAAATTAATGTATACCCGATTTCTACAGATATTTTTACGCAAAGCCATTCAAATAATGTACCTTTGTTTGAAAAAAGAAGCGACAATAAACCATTTTTCACCAATAAAATAAGTGATCGGCAAATAGGAACTGATCTACATCGTAGTCATGTGACAATCGCAGGTGAACACATTCCGGATGCAGCGTCACTTTCTGCGGAAATGATAGAAAATCATTGTCTGAAAGTGTATGACCAAACAATGCTTGGGCCACTTTTTTATGTGTTGATGATGCGCTGGTCTGCAATGCACGAGGGATTGGCGCCTGGCAAAGAGCTTGATTATCAATTTGATCGCGAATCGAAAATAGTTTTTTATCCATTTTCAGAAAACAACACCGGTGTTCGTGCTGTGGTGATTGAAAAATTATACGTTATTGATCGTATTAATAAAAGATATTATCGCATTCCCGGCTATGTTCGCACGGAAATTGTATTTGATGAAGACAACAAACGCTATTTCATAGAAAAATCGGAAGCAACAGACCCTGCAGTGAACACAATATTGCAGAGCCTCGAGCAATTAACAAATCTTGAATCTGTTTTGAAAATATTTGATGCTAAAAAAGCACGATTAAAAACAAAAGCAGAAAAAAACCATGAGGCTTCATTGCAGAAATTAGAAAAACGCATGAACGCAAGAGGGAGTGAAAATCTATCTAAATATATAGCGGTAACTTTACAGGCATTAAAAGAATTTGATTGTTCCCTTTGGGCAGAAAAAGATTTTCTGTTACTTGAAACTATGGTAACGAAAACGATCGCGATTTTAGATAATTGTAGACCGAGCGTGATTGATGAATATCAAGCTTTTTGTTCAGTCCTTAATCATGAAAAATTTCCAGGCCTTGAGACGGCCCTAGAGCATTTACTCAGAAACCAACTCATCATTATTTATACTGAAGCACTTAAAAAATTAAAGCGATCGGACCTCGAAAGTATCGATAATATTTTTCAGCCGCTTTATCAGGCGTTAAAAAAAATAAAAAATATTGATGCTTTTGCCATTAAAGACTTGCAATTTTTAATAAAAATTACCCAAAACAGTGTGGCATTAGCCAATGGATTGAGTGAAATGGTGAGTTCATTTAAATCTTCGCCTGAGCTCATTCAAATGATTGAAGATTATGAACAACTTTCAAATGAAGCGAAAGGTTCTTTCTTTCTTTATCCAGATATGCAGAAAATTTTAGAAAACCAGAAAGAGTTAATGAGTAGGCGAGTAAAAAAAGATTCAGCAAATGATGAAAATATAATAGCCAGCATGCGCAGATGTTCTAAAGATCCATTAACGAAATTAACAAGTTTAGGATATGCACGTATTCAAGAGTTAAATGATGAAGAAGTATACTTAAAAGATGAACCTGATCAAGTGCGTCATGGTAGAGGCGCAGTCACCTATTTGAATAATGTTAGATATTCTCAAAAAGATTTCATGAGTAATCATCATTCTACACATGATGTCATTGGATTTGACACCTCAATCGTGATTAAAAATAAAAATCCTTTAATAAATGTTTCAGGAAATTTTATCCGTATATTTGATGATGAGTCAGATTTTCGTATTGTCGTAGAAGAAGATTTAACCATTAAAGATTCACGCCAAGATGAATGTAATCCAGCTATTATTAAACTTCCTTTTAACATCGTTTATGTTGACAAATGGAATTCCGCAGCCAACCAATGGACACCCATAGGCCGATAT